>JAALOO010000072.1_pt1 | contig 82198 bp, 62 predicted proteins | sample 7257641 | NCBI WGS metagenome assembly JAALOO01 (sample SAMN14085613, study PRJNA598686) | mite metagenome | biome: ENVO:01001000; feature: ENVO:01001002; material: ENVO:01001226; isolation source: single female mite from University of Michigan culture on fish food culture... ...
ATTTTTGACGATTTAACAACCATCAAATATATTTGACGCGTATTTCTGTGTGTGCCAGTAAGGTTCACTCGCTAGAACGGTAATGGAGGACAACAGACTTGTCAAGCCAGTGAGGGCGACAAAATCAATAAAACAAGCACAACTTGAAAGAAATTGAGAGCCAACCAAATGTGCAAATGTGCGTGCCTGGCAAACTTGTCTTTTTGCCTTTCTGCAGGAGAAGAAAAACTGGGAAAAAAGAAGGGACTAAGTTGCTTTCCAAAAGGAGCAATCGATGTGTGACTTGACACCAAATCAATTGGCAAGCCAATTGCCGTAGAGTGTTTGTTTGTCTGTATGATTCTCTGTGCGGAAAGCATTTCCCGGTGAAGGAGATCTGCCCACCATTGCACTGGTCAGTGGATGCAGATGGATGGCGTCCAGACGGACATTACCAGGCAGACACTGCCTCCTAGGCACACTACTCCTGCTTGGTGGTGCTAATTGGCTGAACAAACAGAGACGACTAACAGTGGTGAAATAAAAAAGAACAGTGAAAAAATAACTGTAAAGAAGAAGCGAACTGAACTGCAGCGGTGGTGGTGGTGGTGCTGGCTACTTTGGGCTCAATCGGTGCAGGCTGGCTGGTGTCAGTGCGTGTTTGATTGAGTGAGAAGTAGAGCAAACAAAGCAGAGAGGAAAACGATGAACGCGCGTTCGCTGGCGATTTGCCTTATTAGACAAACAAACTGATCTGCTGCTGTTGCTGCTGACTGTAATCGTACACACAGAGCACATTCGATCGATTGGATAAAGCCTTCGATCGGAGGGTCTTCTTTTTTGGCTATCTCCGTTTGTCTGACTGTGTGTGTCTGCCTGTCTGTTGTAAGAGGAAGAGGACCATTAAGAGGGCAGTTGTTTGTTCGGCTTAATTCATTCGGCCACTCGCGGGCTATCGATTGCACTCGACACGATGCTCAAGAATGGTCGTGTTGGTCTGAAATAGATGATGCAGCACAGAGCGAGAAAAACGAGGTCTGGTCAAAGAAAAAGCGGTAAATGACTGAAGCAGTTGCTGTGTAAGTCAAGCAGCAGTTACTACTACTGCTGCTGCTGCATCAATGATAAAAACAAACAAACAAATAGCAGGATCGTCTTGCTAGAAAAAAAGAATATAAAAGGGAGCATCTTTGTGCAAAATGCTTCACGTGTTTACTTTTTCCGCGCTGTGGCACGAGTAGTTTGAGATTTAAGAAATCAATCAATATACTTAAATCAAGACGACTCGAAAAAAGTCTCGAGGCGTAGCAAGAGCCACTCACGGGAGGACAAAGAGCCAATTTGAAGATCAAAACAGCTCGGTGAGTGGGCACATTTGCACATTTGCAGCAAACACAAGTGTTGCTGGGTAGGCGAGAAAAAAGAAAGAGAGCAAGAGCGAGAGAGAAAGCATGAGCAAACACTGAAGAGAGAACCAAAGTGCAACAAACACACCGAGAGCGAATCAACGGAAAGAGGATAAATACCATGGCAAACAGTTGGCGTCGTCGGATTGGCGGGTACAGGCAGTCCCGCAGTGAAATGTGTTTGTCTGGGTCTGTCTGCAGAGAAGTGTGCTCTACAGAAGTAGTGTACAGTAGTTGTACAATGCAAAGATGCGGTGGCAGCAGAGAAAAGCAGAGTCCTCGGCGACGACTTCAACGACGACGACGGAGGAGGCAGAACGGCTCGCTTCGAAATGCGATGCAGAGAAGCCTGATAATGACTGATTTCAACTGGAGGCTGGTCGGCTGCATTTATAGACAAGCAAAGGCAGTCGGCGAATGCGTACAAGCAAGTGCGCCAAAGTCGCAAAAAGTTGCTACTGCTAAACTAGCAGCGACTTCAGTGAATTATTTATGCAATTAGAGCTAGTGCTGACCGCGCTTTGGGCTCGCAAAAAAAGATGCAGCTGAGCATCTTTGCACCCAAGTTTAGACGGCTGAAGCTGCTGCTGCTGCTGTTGAGACTATAGATGGCCACCAGTGGCCACTTGCACGCAGTGCTTTCAGCCACGTTTATCACGGTTACATCATTCTAATTGAGTCACAAATTAGCGTCCATACAGGGTCCAAGAGTGAGAAAACAGAAAAAAGTTACATCGGCATTTGGTAATACATTAATTACATTTATTACGCTTGAACATTAATGAAGCCCAGACGACAGCACTCAGATGCTGCTTATTTGGTGCTTTATGGCGCAAGTGGCAAAGGAAAATTACCGGGAAAAGTTGCAAATATGCGGTCAATTGCGGAACAAGAAATTCAATTAACGGCAGTGGTCAGAAAGCTTAATTAGCATTCAGCAAAAAAAGATAAAAATAAAACTTTGCTAGCAAAAAGGAAAGGAGGTAGTGGGGATGCGGGCACAAATGAGGAAAATAAGGGCATGATAACTACTGGTGTCAGATACGTACGTGATGGGGAGCGTTGAGATAGCAGTGTGGCACTTGTGTCGTCGGCGACCGTTGGATGCTGATTAGTTGTCCTGGTTTTAGCTGCACTGACATCCTTGAAAGCATAGTACCTGGCATGGAAAAAACTGTTAGAAAAGATACATTCAGTGGTCAGCAATTAATGCCATCCACTTTCACCGGTCCAATAAAACATCTCATTCTCTGAACGTGGTTATTGGAACGGCGGTGTTCACTACAGATTCTATTATAATAATTAACTACCAATTGACATGAATTCATTTATGAAAACATAAAAACCAATCAGAAAAGCACAACACTGCTATAAAACAGACAAAAGTTATAGTAGTGGCTATGTGGCAACGCTCAACTTTACTTTTAGAGCGGTTTCTCGCCAGTCAAAGTGGACACCAATTTGCGGACGTCAACGCGGCAATGAAAACAAAGGAACAAACAGAAACAGAGACAAAAACAGTCTACTGCTGTAGTTGTCATTGAATCGTCAGTTGAAAGTTGCAACTGAGATTGATAGTGAATGAAGGCTCCGCGAAATTGGCACTTTGCTGTGATATGCATAGATAGATTGGCGGTCGAAGAGTGGGAGGGCGAAGGCAGTTTGCTTTCAGGCCGATTGATCAACTCGTGCCTTCGAAGCTAATGAAGCACATTTGCGTCGGGCAAAAGCAGCCATTCGAATAAATCATCGGCAAGCATGTGTATATGGTACCCCCAGCCGCTCGCAAAGCGCGGATAAAAATCCAAACTTAGTTCCAGCCTAGTGACTCTATTCTCGGCTAAATTAGAGCTTGTTTATTTTTGCTACTTGGAGAAAGTTTCCAAATAGATGAGAATTAAAAATGTAAATAGTGCAATCTGTGCAATCTGTGCGGGGCAATGTGCCGAAAAGCTGTGGCCAAGTTTTGCTTTATGCAAATTCTTGCGCTTGCTAGGCTCGCTCAATTTGAACTTATTAAGCTGAATCTATCATCAAAATTTAATAAATTCAACGCAACCATTTGTAGCAGACAAGTAAAGCATTGCAAATTTGGTCGTGTTTTGGCTTCCAAAGTAGCAGCCGCTCGAGTACCAAAGTGCCTTCTGGCAAAAGGCTTCCAGCTGGGTAATCTGATTACCTCGGCAAATGTAGACTTTGAAAGCGGCACTCTAACTAGTAGTTGTAACAACAGCTTAAGCAAAAAAGCATACCTGATCGAGGTCGTCCGGCGTAGTTATCCACTTTTGTCAAATCCGAGAGAGGCAGAAATTTGGCAAAGTTTTCTTTGGCCACAAAATAGCGTCGTCCCTCGACCGTGCCGTCACCGGAACCGATGGCATTGTCCTGTGTGTGTGTGTTTCAGGGAAAAAGGTTTCAAGGAAAAGGCGCATTAGCGTAGGCGGTTAGTAAAACTTTGAGATGAGCTTTCATGAAGAGTTCAGTCTACTTACAAATTCAATTCCCACCGTCCAGTCGTTGGTGATCTGCGGCATGCGACCGATCCACTTGACCACGCCAAACTCGGGACCAGAGCTCTTGACCCAGGCCACTCGCTCGCCCAGTGAAAGCGTCGGCGCAACGGGCTCGCTGAAAAGCGGGTCATCTGACGAGGAGCTCTCCTCCGGTGCTGTTGGACTGAGCGCTAGAAAAAAGGATGGAGGAGAAAAGGGCAAAACATGTCAGTTGAAAGCTGTCGGAGCTGTCGTCGTTTTTTCGTCGTTTCCACATTTTTTTTGATAGTCTCTCCATTTCACAAGGCAAAACTTTCAATGGCCACACGGGACGCAGGTTGCATCAGTGAACACAACAAACACACATACACACACACACAACGGCGGCAGCCAGTTAGTGGACAGGCGACAAAAACGGGTGAAACGATTTAGTAGATAGAGCACAATTAATTAGGCGACTCAACTGGGCTGAGTAACCGCGCTCGCGCGCGAGCAAGTGAGCCATTGTAAAGTGTCACCAGGCTCAGACGCGAAGACAAGAGGCAGATTAATGCAATCTCTCTTTTTTCTTTTTCTCGAAGTGAGTCTGTCAGAAGGGCTGAGTGGCAGTGTCAATTAGGCCGCGTCAGAGCGACGCTGCTTTGTCCCAAACAACAGCAGAAAGAAGAGGAGGAGGACAGAAGAGCACCTAGTGCGGTGGCCATCATTAATTTCACTGGCCGATTCGACCGGCCCTTGGCTACTTAAATCGAACACTGGTAATGAATAAAGTAAATAGCATTTCATTGCAATGACAAATGTTTTGGAATAATTCAATCCAAATGCGAGCATTCAATCGACATGTGCAGCAGCGGCAGTGGAAGTATTAGTATCAGCACAAGCATTGCACAAAGCAGCATCAACCCCTCTGCGCCGGCAATTATCCGACCAGACTGAGTTTGAGCTGGAAGCAATCAGCCACAGAGTCGAACATGTTTTCAGTTCTAGCTTCAACTTCTGTGAATGTCACAGCTCCAGTTGAAAAAGAAAGAAACAGCCTAGAACGTTGATCGACTAGTCATTGTTGTCGTCGCCGTACAGACCGTGTTCTTCAAAGAAACTGAAACAGCACGAGCTGAACAGCATTGAGCAGTAAGCATCAACGTGCCACAGACGAGAGAACTAATGAACAACATCGCCACTGATGGGCAGCACTACTTTCTCTAAAATGGATGCGGTGCACACTGAAAAACTGCTTCAACCACGAGCTAGTCAGACAACAAAAAGCGAGACTGCGCTGGGCTTATTTCTCGTCAAAAACAGGCCAAATGATCTCATTGCCAGACAGACAGAAAGAGAGCAGCCACCAGCAGTGCAGACCTTGTTGCCAACAGGGGTTGCTGCTGTCGGGAGCCAGCGCTTGGTGCTTTAGTCCTTAGTGCTTTAGTCGGCCGACTAACGATCATACGTTTATTCTGAGCCTCTTTTTGCTTTCATTTACATGATAATGCTAATCACAACAAAAAAATTATTTTTGAAAAAGGGATATATCTTGACAACAATTGATGCCACGATAAGACATCTCCTTGAATATTAACTGATAACTGACTTTGAAATAAAACAGAATAAAAAAGATATCGGCCACAAATGTCAGAGCAGTTTGCAATTGGCTTGCAAAGGAGCAAAAGGCGCTGAAAACGTCTGCCAAAATGTATCACATATTGGCATCAACAGTCCAGAAACAGTTGAGTTTGGGAGAGAGATTCGGAAAGTCTGCGTGAAACCGAGCATCAAAGAAAAAAAGCAGTTCCGTGAGAAAGCACATTTCAACAGTGTGATATAAGAGCAGCAACAGCAGAAGGCACCCGTTATTCTTTGCACCCAACAAAATTACATATTCAGACTGACACAGCGTCGTGACATCATGCTAACATACACACACACACTTAAACACTCAAAGCAGCTGCTAAATGGGATTTAGCGTGATTGTCCAGCTGGCAGATATGATTTAGTGCAGTGAAGAATGCACAATGACAGCCGCTTAGCAATTGATGCCAGCCACTACAAAGACGGCGTTTGATTTTTTTAATTATCTTAATGCAGATTATTATTACTACTACTGCAAGGTTTAGTGAACGACTGTTTTTGGGCGATCTGAAGATGGTGCTCAAGTTAGATGGTAAGGGCACACAAAACATTATTGTGCTACTGCAGCAAGTGTCATCCAAGGCAGCGGCTGACAATGGCTGTCGCCGCTGTCTCTCTCATATCGGCGGTGCTGTGCAAAAGATCACATTTCCCACTCTGCCGCCGCTTTCAATAAGTGAGCGATGCTGAAACTGGATACGACAAAGTCGACACTGGTGGCGACTGCACCACAGCTGCCGAGTTCAGCAGTGCGAGCCACTTAATTATTTAATCGCCAGCACTGTCATTATCTTTTCCAACCAGATTCTATCGTCTTTTTTTCAGTATAACAATGATGATGCTGGTACTGTGAAAATGTGTGAGTGTGTGTCAATTGCGACCACCTTGCACTGACTTCCATTGTTTGCTGGTGTCGATGCTGGTGTAAAGCTTTTGTGATGAACAGCCGAAAACTGGTCAGCATAAGAAACAGCGCCGTTCTAGTCAATTGGCCAAATGACCATTGGCCAAGGCAAGCGTTCATTCATCTAAGATGAAAGAATGAATAATTTATAGAATGTAAGATGCAGTTTAAAATGCCTAACACAGTGTAATCCATCACTGTCAGTTTGTCTCTATTTTCCAGAACGCCTAGACACTGACCGAATAGAAAGAAAAAGAAAAAATCAAAGTATAGCAAATTTGTAAATGTAACACTTTTTTCCTTCAAAGTCACTTGAATGAAATAATGCTGCAAAGAAATTGAAAGTCTTTCAATGATAGACGATATTGACGCCTACACAGTAAGATTGACTCATAATCAATTGACCTACACTTTACTGAATAGTAAGCCACTGCACGGAACGACTTTGAGGAAATGCAAACAGAAGGAAGTCAGTGAGAAAAATCACACAGAACAACAAAAATGTCATTTTACCCTAAAAAGTGCTTTGATAAATTCGATTCCGATGAACCAGATGGGTGATAAATCAATTGAAACCTATAGTGATCAATTAAGCGTAACTTTACGTACAAATAAATTGCAAGTGACAATTAATCTGACTGCTACTGTTGGTGGCAGTACAATAAACCTGTTTCAATAAAAAAAATAAACAGACAGAACACGATTGACTTCGGTTTAAAAACAGAAAAATAAGCATCTACTTAGGATTAATTCAGTTTTTGGGTGAATAATGGAATTAAAATAGAACCACTCTAAAAAAAGTACTTTCTAAAACTAAACATTTTCCAATAAAAGCTAATAATTGCATTTTCTAGCCACAGACAGAGAGTTAGGATGCTTTCGCTGAAACGCAAATTAAATTTTCTATTTTCATTAAAATCGATTATCAGCCACTTTTGAGCCATAATTGAATTTAATAAAATTGAATTTAATTAGCGATTTACTAGCTAAACAGTTCAAATTTTTAAAAAGCTAATGCAGTGCTACTAAAAATTTACTTAGCTGGGAAGTTTTTAATAAGTGCACTTAAATAAACTCAAAAGGGAAACGCAAAGAAAACTATAGGGTAAAACAAAATAACATTTAACAAGCAACGCATCAAAATCGATTTCTAAATGCATTTAAAGAAAAATCAAGTAAACGTCAATTGAAAAGACAGCTAGTTAAAATCGGTGCCTTCAAATGGCCGAGACTAATTGACTGATATTGTGCTGCTTCTTAGAATGACCAGAAAAAAGGCGACGGCTGTTGCAGTCACAAATTAAAAAAGCCGCATTTACGTGCCTCAATAAGTCAAGGTGCACCTGACAGTTGTCAATCTAGAAACGATTTTCTGTCTTGAAAAAAATTGTGTGTAAAGAAAAAATCAAGATGAAGCGGTCAAAGCATCGATGATGACGATGAAAGCAGCAGTGAACGGCAATTGGGGATAGCTGAGGGTAAAGTACAGTTGAGGTGATTCGGGAGCGTTGTGGCGAATACTGATCAGCAGGATGACAGGCAATGTGACAAGGAAAATCTCAGAAAAAGCGCCGATTGCAATTTGCCTGATTTTTATTTTTTATTTTCTTCAGTGACCATCAAAATAGTTTTCTAACAGAAGATCACGACTACCATACCAAGCCATGTGACTGACATTGGCAATTCTGTGTGCTTAAATGGATTTCTAATAACTTTTCTTGTGAAACACTGCTTTACTGGTGCTCAATTATTCTGGTCAAATAGAAATATTTCTGTCTCTATCTCCTTCGAATATGCCTTCAATTGACTTGGAATAAATTTAAAACGCCCATTGATCGATGCGCCAGACCGCTGTGTGACTTGTTGTTGAACCAAGAATGGAACTAATTGTCAAGAAGAACAGGCGAATATATGTTCAGATGACATTAGAAATTAAGTGAATTTGTCCAATTCAATTGGGCAGTTGCACACTGTGTGTGTACAAACGGTCCGAGTTAGCAAAAAACTTTCTATTTTAGTAAAGATGTTCAAAAAACAGAGAGAAAGAAAGAGAAAGAGGACTCGATGAGTAAATGGGCGCCCAACGACGCTGCTGTGACCAGCAAAGAGGATTCTCTCATTAGGACGATCGTCATAATTGAAATGTCCGTTTGGGCGCTGGCAGCAGGACGACAGTAAAAACAGAAAAGAGGACGAAGAGTGAAAGCAATTGGCACTAGTGCTGGACGCTTGACGAGAATGACTGCACTGAAAGCGATGTAGTGCAAAGGCTGCCCAGTGGCAGCCTCAATTGACGTCCAGTTACGCCATCACAAAAACAGCGGCGTCCTGGAGTCTCGAATCTCGCTAATTTAGCTCATTCGATTACAAGCAATGTTTATAATTGCAAATGTCCAGTTACCAGGGAATTGAGCGCGCAAATTATCGCCATTAGAGCTTGCCGTGAGATGTGTGTCCAGCAGCAGCAAGACGGAGGAAAAGCGAGAGCTACTCTGGTGGCACTTGCTGCCAACAAAACAATAACAACTTACCTAAACTGCAAATGGCTTGTGGTAATTCGCTCCGATGGTTCCACTGCTTAGGCAACACCATCACCGACTAGCCACCTAGCTCAGACTTCTTAAAGCTGCAGCAGCAGCAATCAGGAGGTCCTGAGAGGCCGAGTGGCTAAACGATTCGAGCTAGACAAGAGAACAATTTGAAATTCTAATGGCTGCACCGAGAACAGCAGTAGAAACAGCAAACAAATTGATTGCCAGTCGAGGTCGCCGGGCTATGCAGCAGCTATTGAGCCATTCAATTAAAGCGATTATAGTAAAAATCGACGCTAGTGGCTGGAATTAATTTGAATATTAATAAAAACAAAAAAAGTTTGCCAAAAGTCAGTTTGAGTAGAAGGAGAAAATAGAAAAGTGAAGTAAAGTGCATTCCTCTAGAAACTGCTCAATAAATGATCGAATGAAGATTAAAGGCAATGTTTTAGAAGACACTGCACCAACAGCGGCACTGTTGAAAGGGAAGCACTCCACTTTGCACTGAGTCACTAGGGCACTGTTGTGTCAACTGCTTATGCAGCGGCAGACGTCGCCGTCGGTTGAGCAATTTAAAGAATGATAATCATCGAAACTAGTTCCAAATAGAGGATGATGGCAACCGGGGCAATAATTGCCGCAGTGGCAGTAAATAGTTTCCATTATTAATGGTGCTGCATATTTCATACATCAAATTGGCTTTTGTTCCAACAGGCTCAGAGTAGACTAGGAGATGCGATGCGATGCGTCGAGCAGCTGCGAATGGCTCCACAGCTGACGTATTAATTGATTGTGCACCGTCGGCCGACTGAGTTTCTTCAGCTTCTCTTCTTTCTAGTCCCCTCAACTGTTGGCCGCCCATCACTTTGCAATCAATATCGATGCCAAGCTAAATTGATGCTCTGATGCGTCCTGTCACCCTGATGTCAGTTGATTGCCACTCGCACTGACACCGGTGATAATCAACGAGAATTGCCTTCCTCTCAAGGTGCTAGTATAAATGGTGGTAAAACAAAAAAAGTACTGTCCCACTAACCTGTGAGAAATTGGCCGAAAGTGCTCTGTCGTTTGCGAGCCAGATAGGAGGGAAGGGCCCGTACGTCGATGCTGTGACGAGCCTTCCGACTTCGCAGAGCCGAGGCGAGCAGCGCCTGTGAGGATGGCTTGCTCAGGGTGGCCAGCTTGGCGGGCAGAGGAGGCAGGTCGCTCAGCTGGTACGACTCGCTGGTGGTCGTAGAGGCGGACGACTCGCAGGACTCCTTCACCAGCCGAGAGGTGCTGGAGGAGGCGGCCAGGTTGACCGGAGGAGCCACCGACAGACCGAGGGCGTTGCGGGTCGCTTTCACGTGTGCCGGCTCATTCTCTGGCGCGGCACTGTCCGCAATGGTCGTCGAAGTGGTGTTGTTTGCGGTGGCCGACGGCGGCACGCTCACCGTCACCGAGTGCAGTTTGTGGCACAGGTAGTCAGGCATGCTGCAGCTGCTGTTCGTCCGACTGACGTCACCGTCCACCGGGTGCAGCAGACTGTCATCCTCCATGGAGTGTCGCTCGCTGATGGTGCTCAGACCCAGAGAAAAGGAGGCGCAAAGTGTGGGCACCTGAGTGGGGGCCAGTGCTGAGACATCGGAGAGAATAGTGGTGGTGGCTGGAGCTGGACAGCTTTCGCCGTCGGCGTTGGTAGTGTTCGTTGCCACCGTTGTAGCCATCGTCACCGGACGACTGCTGGGGCTCGTTGATGAGTTGATGTCACCAGATGCTGTGACCACATTGTGCTCACACTGTCGCTCCTGCAGAGCACTGGTGGCCCCTTCTTCTGCAAAGCCAAATGACACCTCATGGCGATGCGTCCTTGTGGTAGTTGTGGAAGTTGAGGTGACAGCCGCGCCGGCCACTGCCGAAGCTCGTTGACTTGAAACTGGCACTGCATTGAGTGAGCTTCTTCGGAAAAACGAAGATCTTTTCTCAGTGCTGCCAGCAATCTGCTTATTCATTACTTGGCGAGTGTGGCTGCAGAGACACAGCTGCCCCGGTAGTGAATAGTTTTTTAAATTGTCTGTAAAAAAGCAAAAAAAATATGAAAATTAGTGCTGATGTTGTGAAAGCTTTCTTGGTGCGGCTAAATGATCTACTTCTAAGTATTACTCCTGCTCCCATGTGTGCTCTGTGGTAATTATGCAAGCAAACCACGGGCGCCAAGTGTGCAATCGTAATTAGCAAGTAGCCACCACTTGGCGGTATATGGCGGAGAGGGTGATGATGAGCAATGGGCACATCAATAGTTAGAAGAGAAGCGCAGTTTAAGTAATCACGCTACTGAAAGTCGATGATGAGCTGGCGCAAAGGGGCGGGTCTCCAAAGATCGATTGAGGTAGGGAGCTATAATTGAAGTAAGGCAAGGAGGTCGAAGTAGTGGGCACTGGTGGTGAATGCTAATGAAGTTTTTTTAGTTTTTTGCTCAAAAGATAAAAACAAAATTTTAAAATAAAAAGTAAACTGAGGCTAAATTAAACCAAAAAGTGAATCTAATTAGGATTAATTGAAAGTAAAGCGCAAAATCGATATAACAAATTGCCGCTGCTGTTTGGCAACGCAAATGGAAAAGCGGAAGTTTACTGTCTAATTTGCAGTCAGATTAATAGGATAGAGCAATTTATTTAGAAAAATGTACTGATCCTGACAGGCGCAGCAGTGGTCGTCACAGCAAATGAAAATCGCTGCCTGCAACAACTGAATAACCGTACAAACTGCAAACTACGGAACTATCGACAACGGTGATTGGCATTAAAAGGGATAAAGTGACACGCATTTCCAGTCGATCAACTAGTCTTCAAGCAGTCAATCGATACGATTCGTTTGTCTAGCTTGCATTAATGTATTGAGCTGAAGCAAACATTCAACTAAAACTGGTACTGAGTTCAAGCTGGCCTTGCAAGTTTTGAGCAAAAATGCACAAATGAAAGTAAAAGTGTTGGGTCTCAAAAACATTTTTTTATTTGAGTCAATTGTCTCAGATGACAAAAAAGTTGAGCAAGGCACTCTGCAGTGTCTAACAAAAAAATTTATACTTTGTATATTTTTATTATAGAAAGTGAACACTGAAAGAAAAACTTGGTGACCATAGGAAAAAAGTGACAAGGGTAGAAAAAATTACAAAATAGACATGCGAATGCAGTAGATGAATCACGCCCGAATCAAACGCTAGATCAATCACGCATTTAGCACTGTCTGCCAGAGCAATTGACAATTGGATGATCACACTGATCACCCTAATCAATTATTCATTTTTCCCTTTTTTGAAGCGTGTTAAAGCTCATACTTTTACACAAAAAGTTTTGCACAGAAAAACTCACACGCAGTTTTGGCGTCCCCTATTATCGCAAAAGGCAATTTACGATTCGGTTATTCTTTGATCGGAATTTGGAGCGACGTTGCCGCCATCACTGGACCAAAAAGTGAAACAAAACGGTTTTTGTAAAAAAATAATATAATGGCTACTCACCGAGCTGAATCGCCAGGCGGCCGCACACTCGTTGCAGAGAATGGGTCAAAACCCATCTAGAAGCGGCAATAACAGTTGCCGAATTGCAATTGTAAAATCATCAAATGCGCCATAAGTTTTGCCCATTTCAAACATAAAGCAATGAAGGAAACAACATTTGAAAAATAGCAAACTGCAAGTGCACACATTTTTCCTCCTACAAGAATGTTTGCTGAGTTATCTCACATTTTTATGCCCTTTGGCTCAAATGGGTTGTCAGCAGCTTGTGAAAATTAAAAATCGAACAATATTTAAATGCAGACGTAATTCATTTTAATTTCCGGCACCAGAGGAAATGGAATGCCACCGGGAGGAAACGAAAGTGGTTGAGTGTCACCGCAACACGACAAACACTGCAACCAATCGATTGTGCAGTGTAACGACAGTTCACACAATTGCACCATAAATCTCCTCCAAAAAAGTATAAAATCTAAAAATGTTTTCTATTCCGGTGGCAACTGTTTAATTTTTTTGTTGCTGATGTTTTTGGGGCAAATAAACAGAGCTGAAGTAAAAAGTACGAATCAACTGAAGTTTGCAAAAAAATAATTATTTTTTTAATTTCACCTCTTGAACACGTTCCTGCTTTGTGGATATTGCTTTTGAGTTTTTTTTAAACAATGTTGCTTTTACAGTTTTATTTTAATGGCCAACCAGTTATTAGCTTTGTTGAAAATTGTATGTGTGAAAGAAAGCACTGTGAACTAAAAAATAGAGTTTTTGCAGTTTTCAGATCGTATTTCAGCATTTGATCACTTGCACAAAAGTGCCAATTCGCAATTGGTATTATCGATGCATCGGATGACGCATAATTGGACGACGGTTTCAGCTTCTGAGTGCTTCTCAAGCTACTCAGCAGCTTTCCAGTTTGGCTGGGAACAGAAACATTTTGACTTAGTTCAGTACTTTGCAAGGGCATCAGCAGGGGACAAGTGATGTGCGCTTGTGAGAGTGTGCATTGTGGCGGCAGATGATGCGCACCCTGCACACACACACACCCCCCTGCGCCCGTGTTGAGTCATTGAAATTGCAGTCAAGTACTGACCATTAATGGAATAGCAATTCTGCGGGGAAGCGTAAAAGCTGCCGTCTGGAAAGCTGTTCGACGAACAATCGGCTAATATCAACTATGAATTCTCTCATTCCTTAGCTGCGACAAGGGAGACGAACATGCAAAGAGATAAGTAGGTCCGCATTTGGCAATCGATAGCACCAACACACTGCTGCCTTTGGTAATGAAGAACGCCGACTTGGCTGCCAAGTGAGGCCTATCATTAGGCGCCCCAAGTCAGTCAGTCAGTCAAGTCACTCAGAGTGGAAGAGTAGTCGAAGGCCGGAGAAGGCCAAGTAGCACTCATCGAGTCACTGTCTTTTCATTGTCTTTGTACACTGGATGTGTTCCGCTTACGCTGAACGCCTTAAGAAGAGATCCGATTAGTTCAAGTGCTGTGTTGCCGCTGTTGGTGCTTCTGCTGTTGCCTTGTGCGCCTCAACGAAGCCGGCCAATTGAGCAAAGATGCGAGAATTGAATTTATAATAGAGAGCATAATTAGACAACAAAGTAAGTGCACCACTTATTAAGGCACAATAAATAATTTATGAACGATAAGAGAGGTTTTACCGATGCTGCACTAAAAAATAATTTTAAAAAGTAAAAATGCAAGTCTCATCGTTTGGTTTCTTTTATATCACTTAAATCAACTTAATTGATTTGTTCAACTTTAAAATTTGCATTCAAATAAAACTTGCGTGCATTGCAAATTACAAAAAAGAGGTTGGCAAAGGAAGTTCTGCCAACTGCAAGCACTGACTGCCAAACACTAGCAAAACGCAAAATGCAAGGATATCTGCTAGTATAAAAAAACTAAATTAAATTCAAATTACAAACCAACTGTGAAGCAATAATTAGATGACAAAAAACAAATAATGACTCAATAAATAATAAATGCCATTTTAACTGAAAAAAGTGTAATTTGCAACACTAGCATCGGCACCAACATATGCTAAAACAGCAATGAACTACAAGTAAAAATAACCAAAAAGAAATTGCAAAATTGCAGAGAATGCGCAGTGTATTTTTCAGATTGGTCGCAATTAAAGAAGCTTTTTCAGCATTTTTTCAATGTTGCCAAAGGCAGCGAAAAATGCAAAGCAGACAAGCAAATATTGACGCACTGCTAAAAGATGCAAAGAAGTGCAAACAATGGCCGCATAACTGACCAGTGCTCAGTAGACCAGATGAGGCTACTGATTAGAGTTTGCAGTTCAGCGGTAAAATGCCACTGACGACGTAACCAGAGAAGTTGCAAATTGGGTACTACACTCTGCAAACTGCACACAATGTTGACTGTGCCTTTCTCATCAATTTGATTAGCACTCAGTGCAGACAGACAAACACCGTCTGACTTTGCACCGAAGAAGCACATTAGCATAACGGCTAAAAGAACACGGCATTCGTTTGTTCTCATTTAATATCCATTTGCGTAAAATGCAGAGGTGACTTTTATGCTTGCAAAATGAGGAAAATGTCGCAAAAAATGACAATTTTTATTAAATTCAATAACATCACTAGTTTAGTTGCCCGTTGATTAATCTATAATTACTGATTATACATTTTCACTAAAAAATTAATTTTAAAATCAGAAAAATTTACTTTTTTTAAGTAAAGCAAGGCTTGGCAATTGTCTGCAGACAATTTCAGTAAACGGCAAAACGACATCAATAATCGACTTAGAAGACAATCACAGTTCACTTGTCAGTTTGCAATATTAAATTCTTAATGCGATTTTAATTCAATGCTCAAAATGGCCTGCCACGCAAGAGGCCATTCAGCAGCAAAGTGGCGCCCAGTTGCTGTGGCTAGGCGGCAACGGTTTCATTAGGACCATCCATCAAGGCAGTCTGCAGGTCCATTCAGCTAAGTGTTTTACTTCCCAGGCAACGCTTCCTCTTTACTTGCCGACCAAAATTGTGTGAGTGTGAGGCTGAGCACTTTTATATATTTTTATTGTACCAAAATTTTTCTACAATAGCCAATCGAAACTTTTTAGTTTTACTTGCGCTCTGTGCATCAACGCAATTTGGATCGACTGCCAAAAATGGTCAAGATCTATTCGCATTTTGTTGCCCCTTTTGCTCTACTCTTCTTTATAAGGCCTGCCACCAGATTGGCATCTTAACATTGAGCGAAAAGTAGACTAAGTGAAGCTTTGATAAATTATAAATCGGTCAATCTATGTACGGTGATCCTTTCTGACCAGCAGCAGCATAGTCGCGTTAGGAAAAACAGCAGCAGCAAAGAGCAACAGCAGGACAGGACAGCACTTTGTCAATGTGGACCAGCGTAGTGTTTTGTGCTGAGACGAGAGTCAACCAGAGTAGCGGACAGGCAAGTTTGGTGCATTCAAGCAAAGCCATGGTCATTGGAAAAAAAGGAAAAGAGGAAGCAAGAGAGGAAAAGAAAGGGCAGTCAATTGAGCAGCGAATTGTTGGAAAGCAACAACAACAACAGTAGCAGTAACAGAGGCAGTTTTACAGCGCCAGTATGGCAGCGTTCCAAATACTGTTCACCGCTTGCCGGGCACACAGCGCATCGAAGAGGACAGTTGAAGTACACTGCACTGTACACTGTGCAATCTTTGTGTCAAACAAGGCAGCCACTGCTGCCCTGCACTGACTGCACTTCACTCAGCACTGACATGCTTTTGTCATTGTCATCATCGACATGAGGCACTCGCTGTTTTGGAGTTCACTTTAGTAAAAGACTTTCTAAACAAAATCGACAACCAGCTCATGCCGGACATGAGAATGCGCATGATTTGATTGACTAATTTCTAAAAGGCTAAGCTGTCTAGATAGTAGTCGAACAAATAGAAATAGAGTCAAAACAAATATAGAAAATTGTAAAAAGAGCAAAACAAGAAAAATCTCGTACATGTACAGAGAACATTGGCAAAAAACTGTAAGCAATTGCAGTGCGCTGAGCAATTGCAAATTAGCACATTTCCTATTAGAAGTGGGCCTAAAACATAGAACTGTACAATGAGAAATGTTCAAGTCAAGTTTTTGTCTGAAACAACTTGCCCTTTTGTTTACTGTTTGACCAGGACGGCAGCACAGGCAGAGCATTGGCCGACAGAAAGAATCGATCGGTATGTGTCGGTGTCAAGTCTGTTTGTCGCTGATCACAGAGGGCAGTCAGAGTGAGCACTGGTCGTCACTGGCCGAGAGCACTTCTGGCACCGTTACCCAGAGGGGCAGTGCTTTGAGTGATGGCCACTGCATGCAGCCACAGAGTGACAAGTGCAATTAAAGTAATAATAGTTTTGCTGCATGAGTGGCACACGGCACTCTTCACTGCTCTCACAACTATCACTCTCACATTGCTGCCTTTCCATTGCATGCAAGGCCAGGCCGATTGCCACAATGTCCACTTTCTACTTTCCACTTTCTATCACCCTTCTACTGTTGCCACCTGCGCCGAGGCCAAACATCAAAGTAGGAAAATGAAAGAGAGAGAAAGAGGACACAGAGTAGTGAATGCAAAAGCAAAGCTCAGGTGTGGAGTGCTTGGTGACTTCCATAAAGATAAGTAACTGTGTTTTTAAAAATTAGTTATTTTTAAACAGACAGAAAAAGGCTTGCAGTAAATGTGTGAACTACCTCAAATGGTGCTGTCACACTGAGATTTAGAAAAAGTAAAAAAAAAATCGGGTCACAAACATTTGTTTTTTCTTTCCTATCATTATTAATGCATTGTCCACGATGGTAATGATAAAAAGTAAACAATTACCAAATACTACAAAGGCAATGGCATTTGAAGAATGCGTCAATAGAGGTCGACATCGATTGGGTCGATTAATTATAGAGTGCAGAGTCTACAGTCTCTGTGCAATCTCTTCTCTACATGTGTGTATTTTCCTCTGGTCATTACTTGCTAATCGGTGGCGCCAAGCGGCGAATGTCGTCTTTCTCGTTCTTTCTTTCTTTTCTAGCTAGTTTTCTGACCACTTCGACAAAGTGGCCAGATTATCGAACTGTCTGTGGGCAGATTAATGCGATCGGGGCACATGTCTGCGCCAGTGAGTCTAGATCCTCCGATCTAAGAATGCACTCTTTAACCAGTCAGAGTCTGCCAAAGTGTCTAAAGGGAAAAAGTGGAATCTTCCATCGACAATAGGTTAAATAATTAACAGTATTGTCTAACAGTGTGTGTGACTTGCTGCTGCTGCTGTTGTTAGTTTTGTTGTGCAGAGAAAACAGGGAAACAAGTTGACAATTGCAAATGTTCCTATATATTTCCCTGGCAGCTGCTCATAAATTATGCTTTATTGTAGCCTGTCCATATTGGCGCTGTCATTGGCGTCGTTGCCGTTGCCTTTGTCGCCTGAATGTGTTACGCGTGCAGTGTCCACGGCGGCACAAATGTCGCTTGTGATTAGATAAAGTCATTTTTCCTACTATTAACCCCGTAAAGATTAGTCGATAGAAGAACATCAAGATGCTTCGCTTTCTTTTGTGCGTCATTGTGTCAAGAACGGGCCACAAGACAAATTAGCTTGCTTCACTTAATAAATGTCTAATAATAATTGCTAGGTTTACTTGCGCTGCCAATTTACCAGCTAAATAAATAATTTCTAAATTACCCTCTAAACAGTGTAGCAAAAAAAGTTTGTGAAAAATGAAAACAAGAGAGCACTTGACTGGTCAGTAGAAAAAAGAATACTGTTAAACTGGCTTGCACACCACATGTCAGTCAATTTAAAATTTAATCAATAGAAGATGATGCGTAAATAAGGATGATATTTCAAATGGTCAGACCAATTTGATAAAACTGGAGTTTTTAGTAAAATAAAAGTCAGGTTAAGCAACTACAAACAGACAACTGGTAATTGGGAGGCTGAATTGGCAATTGGAAATGGGCGCCTTGATGTGTTTCCGCTCTGACTTTGGCAAGGACTAATGCGAGCAGACAAATTGAAGATTAATTAGAACAACGACGTCACACACACATGTCATGCAAACGGTATCGGTAGGAAAGGCAGCCGGCATTTTGTCTCTGTCTCCGTCTCTTTGTGTCTCGGTGTCTGTGAGTCGTGTGGTGTGCGTGCATAATCAGCGAATGGGCCGATCAGTGTGGTCGGCGCTCTCCATTTGGGGCTGGTTTCGATTAGCGCCCTGTGCCCTTGCCCAATGCCAATCACGACAGCCTTGCTCTGGCGCCACCAATCGCTTCCATATCTGCAAGTCGATCTACTAGAGTGGCCACCAACAGCACTGAATGGCACTTTGGCTGTTAGTGCAGGGGTTCCTACTAAGAAAGCTAGCCAGCTCCTCTTGTAGGGGTGAGCAAAGAAAAGCCAAGTTGAAAGAGGGTGAAGCACCAATCAATAGCAAACGGTGTTCGAGCAGAGCAAAGCAGAGCAGAACAGATTGTAGAAAATTCAAACACACACACAGACATACGTTTACACACAGTTCCTGTAAGATCAAAGCAGCCATACAGTGCCACTCACACCGATTAAGTTGCCGAGTCAAATTCAAATGTTACCCCATAAATATTTCGCCAATTATGGCCGCCGTCACTGGGCTGTGGTGGTGGCCTTCACTTCTTTTTGGTCTGCTTGCTGCCAAAAGAAAGCAGCAGCAGCAGTAGAAAGAGAGAAAAAAAGACTAAAAGGCGGCAATCGATTGATCGGCTAGCAAAAAATAGTCTGCCAACTGATTTATTTTATCAAGAAAAATGTACTGCGGTTGAGCCGACATTTAGACAGCCTGCTTGAAAAAAAGAGTGAAAAACGCCTCTGTTAAATGTAATTAATAAAACAAACATAATTAAAACGTTTTTTTCATTACATTGTTTCGATCCATTCAAAAAATTCAAATTTGACAACCTCATTAAGGAAAGCAAACAGATTAGGGAAACTTGAAACAAAAAATGTGAGCAAAAGTTGCCAAGAGGAAAACGGCTCCTCAACTAAAAAGAAAAAATACTAAAATTTTAAAGCATTTCATTTGACAAAGTATAGTTACAAAAATGGTGACAGCAATGTTTTGCTTAAAAATACAACAGAAAAACTACTAACGGCACATTTGTGTTAGCAATGATGATGGCAACGGAAAAACAACAAAAGCTGTTCGGTACAAAAGTTGAAAAAACCATCACCAAAGTGCCCAGTGGAAATAACACAGGCAGTGGTGGGAAAATGACAAAGCAATCTGTGCTAACACGAGTGTGTCCTTGGGTTTGCTTCTCACTGCATGCGGGCGAGTAAAAGGCAAAATGCGAGCAGTCAGAAAGAAAGGGCAGTGGAGAGTTAGTAACGTGCAAGGCATTGATTAATTGCCCAGTTTGTCGTAAATACCAATTATTGCAGCACATGGGCACAAAAATGTAAAAGCATCAAGCAGACCATTGTCTGGTCACGGCTCTAGAAAAAAACTACAATGCACTGCGCTCAACTCGCTAGCTAGCTTTACTTTTTTTAAAAACAAAAACTGGTCACAACAACAATTACAACAAAAAAACCAACAAAATGTAAAAAACAAGCAGTTTTAGTGCTCATCGTTATTTTTTTCTAATAACGAGCTCTGCCAATAATTTTCAAAGTTGCTAGTTGACTAGTCAGACTAGAAACAAGCAAATTAGAGACACAGCACTCAACTAGAAAAATCTTTAATCAAAAGCAGATGAAGGGGTACTAGCGCACATCCATCAATTGGTGGGCTTTGTTGCTGAGGCTAGTCAAACGATAAAAAATAATCAAGACAAATTTGCATATAAATGGAATTAATCAAATTTAAATGAGAATGGCACAAAGCCATCTCAGAATTCTTTAGGTACAAAAACACAATGTCAGTGGTTGTGTGTAATAGTGGCTACAGTGAAAAGCAAGTGTAGGCAAACAAGTCTCACTTGGTTTGCACGCAGGCCAAAAACGTCGGCCGGCAGCATTTTCAACAAGATCAGCAGACACGTATAGGCAGCAGTTTCCATTAAATGGTTCCTTTTGACGGTTTTATATAATTTGAACGTTGTACTCGTAGGCATATCTCTCGAGGTTCATTCAAATTAAACATGTTTCTGTGAAGGCAAACATTCAGCACAAAAGAGCAATCCAGGTAAGAAAACGAGGCAAAATGGTCAATTTTGAAATAAACTGGCAGAGCTAGAAAAAGAAAATTGAAAGTTTTGTCGCTGCTAATCTACTTGTGCTTTAAAAGCATCTCTGGGAATTGCCTAAGCCATTGTTGAGTGACAACAACAGCAACAGCAACAGCGACTGTAGCCCTGACAGTTTGCAAAAAGTGATGCAGAATCTTTAACAAAAATTCGTTTTAGTGCGTGGCAAAGTTATTGCAGACAAACCCAATCGAAATGCCATTACCAATGGAAAGAAAAAAGAAAAGAGTGGAAGAAATGGAGAAATAGCATCAGAGTCAAATTGATAGCAGTGCGATATTACGTTGAAATGGGACATTACCGATGTGCAAAAACTACCGAGGAATAGTAGTAGTAGTAGTGGTAGCGATTGCACTTTAGAAAAAGGATGTGCCGCATGACATTAGCGCAATTGTGCAGCGAAATTGTCGCCAGTTTCGCTCGGTCGCGTTGAGCACTCGCTCGTTCTCATCTCACCGATATGTGAGCAAACAATATGACAATATCTTGTCGCTGTTGCTGCCGTTGCTGCTGTTGCTGATGGAGATGCACATTTGCGATTCATTTGCTCAATTCCCAGCCCAGCGAGGATCCATTTTGTCTAATAGATTTGCAGCAAAGAAGGCAAATGTCTGGGCTCGTAGTAGTGCACTGACAGTGCTACTGTGGCTGCTGTTGTTGTTGCCGCTGTTGCTGGTAATGCCCGTCAGAGGAAAGTGAGATGTAAAACAATTTAATCGTCCAGCGCGCGCGCTTTCCTTTACTAGCAAATCGGTCGAACAGTGATATGGGCGAGAAAGCGGCCAAAGTAGTGAAAGCCACAGCATCACCATCACCAGCATTACCATTGCAAGCAGCATTACAGTGAATCTATGGTTGGTAGACCACCGCCGCCACCACCACCACCACCACCATCACTAGTACAGGCAAAACCCACACTACGTCAAAAATTTGTGCGACGTACATGCGAGCGTAAATCGACTATTTTCACATATTATGTTTAGTTTTAAGTGAAAACTTAGCAAAAACAGGGCTATTTTATACGATTTTACTAGATTTTTACACATCGCGACGTAGTTGCGAATGTTGACGTAGTGTGGGTTTTGCCTGTACCAGTACCCGAACAGCGATTGTCGTGCAATTAGATTAGACTGCTCGGCGGCAGATCAGCAGCAGTCGAACTGCTGTAGATTGCCCACCGATCGGCCAAGACTCGGCGGAGACTGTCAGATCGAATCAGGGCAGTGTAGCGAATGCCGCCAGACGCAGCAGAATCAGAAATGAGAAAACGCCAGTAGTGTGGAGATGGAGCCAGTCAATCAGCGCTGTGTCGCCTGAGCTGGCTTGCCGTCGCCGCCGACGCCGCCTCCGACAATGACGACTGCCCGTCGGTCTCGAGTCTGACCATAATTATTGCCAAGTTGTGCAAATCGAGCCCCGCGCGCCGCTATTAATACGACCAGAGGGGCATTAAGGAACGACAGTGCTGTGTCGTCCTTCACTAAAAGACAACTCATAATCGGACATTGGAATCAGTGACGTGGCGACTGTCGAAAATAATTAACCATGTCAGATATCGAAAGTGACAACACAATGCACGGCAAAAGTGGTCTTCTCGGGCAGTAGGCACTGTCGCTGTCTCCGTTTGGCGGCAGGCAAAAACTGATTAAAGCCAAAGTCATATCGTGCAAACGTCCTCCTAGTGCAAGCAAGCAAATGTCGTAGGAAAGAAAAAGAAAAAAGACAAGTGCACACAAACACACACATTTATAGCCGCAAACACCAACTGTACAATTTTGTCTATGGTATTTGTCTGAACGCCTTTAATCGATGCACAAGAGACACCAATTAAGTGATCGCCTTTTAGTGATGGTCATCTAAACTTTGTCGCCATGTCCGCCAAAGTCTTGTTTCCAAGTAGGCAAGTTGCGTAATGACAATTTGCAGAGTCAATATATGCCCCGTTCTTTTAGTGACGCAACAACTTTACGTAGGCTTATTTCAGAGAGGAAATGTCCATATATTTGCCAATGATTGAGATGACATTCAAAACGACCGTCGACGCTACTGTTAGTCGGAAATTAGATGCTTTACAATTGCACTGCAAGCAGTTGTCAGTTGTTCTCTCTATCGGTGAACGACACTGTGTCCAGTAGTACTGTACTGTCCAAGAAAGCATAAAGCAGCTAAAAGTGATGATTCTAACTGTTCTGGTAAACAAATTGGCTGTCCAAGTAGGTCATGGGGAGCTGGAGGCCCTGGCGCACACATGGTGGCACGTAAAGATTAGTTGATAAAAACCGAAAACTGTAGAAGGAACAGTCAGCGCTCATAAAGCAAAACAATAGCAAGGTGCTACTGCTACTGCTGCTACAGTTGCTGGCTGTCTGGCACCACGGCCAAGTCGTTCATTAATGGAAACTCTGTTCTGCATGACTGTCGCATTAGGAAATGGCCCAAGCAAATTGAATTAGCAAGTCAACTGAGTACTGTTTAGAAATTGGAAATATGAAACGATTTGCACTAATAGAAGTACAGCTCTACAGTAGATTTTTCACAACATTGCTTACAAGACTGTTTTGCCCAGAAATCACATCAGAGAAACGAGCTTTTAGGGTCAAATTGCCAAGTGTTCAGTGACACTGCCACAGGGCATATACAAAACTGGAGGTGATGTTAGGTAAAGGCAAAAATAATTAGCCTCAAATGACTGCATTGTCTGCATTTGCGAATGGTTGCTCAATTACAAAGTGTGTTTCGAGCCATATCGTGCGCTCCTGCAGACTGATGCTTGCCATCACCGTCTGCCTCGTTGTGATGCAGCGTCAAAGTAGTCATAAGGAAATATAAATGTACACATGCATTTTAAAGCAGCCGTCAAAATAGTAGTTGTAGAAGTAGAACTTACTTGAACTAAGATAAACGATGACTTGATAATAAATCTTCAATGGAGGAGGAACAACAAGAACAATGTGAAGCTTTGCTAGCAGATTAATTCGCAGAGTGCTGCTGCAGTTGGTGCAGTTGGTGCTGATGCTGATGATGATGATGCGGGTAGTGCTTCTTCTGCAGAAGTTGCGGCAAGAGAGTGGGGCCAGTTGGAGAGAGTAAAGTTGGCGCCCGTTCGTCGGCAGACTGCTGGTGTCACGGCAGAAAGAAATTCACAGTGATGAGTGGCGCTAGAAAATGGCGCGGAGGAGCAATTGTTTCGCTCAAGATGATTAATTAAAGTTGATAAAAAGTGAGGCATTACTGTGCGTGCACTTTGCATTATGACACTAGACAAAACGGCCCAGAGTGATTGGCCTCAACAAGGAGAACAGAAAGCAGAGACTGGGCCCAGGAAAAGGCGGCCAGCAACGACCAAGGTGTCATTGACGAGCCAGACGACGGCTGCTGCTGCTGCTGTTTGGGTTGAGGCTTCAAATGGGCAACATTGCTTTTGCTTGCTACTTTGCAAACTGCGGGACAAGTTGCAGAGTAGAATAAAAGTAGAACTGGAGAGTGTGATTGGCACGACAGCGTATGACAAGCTGGGGTTAACTTTTAAGTGGCCAGTCGATGATTGATCCTGTCGCGACGACTAGTGCCAGCCACTGGTGCGCGCTGATAACGGGCGCCTAATTGTATGTAGTCTGTTGCAGTCTAGCTGACGTGAGCTGAACGTAAGAAGAGAAAAAAGGAAGAGGAAAATATTGAGACACAAAAGCAGTGTGGCAGACAGTGAAGAAAAAAAATGTCGTCAAATTTTTAAAAATAGTGCTGAATCAGTTAAACAAAATATATAAAGGACAGAGCTCAGAAAAAACAGCAAATTAATTAGCCAATATAATTTGAAGCCAATTTGAAAGCAGTTTGAAAAAACGAATCGAACAAACTGCTGAAAGAAACGGGAGGCAGGGGGAGAAAAGGAAAGGAAGTGAGAACAGCGAAATGATCTATAGAGGAAAAGAAAGTAAATAAATAAGAGTTGTGGTTAGCCGTTTTCCAAGTCATACCCTAGTATTGGCAAGAGAAGGAGGAAAGGAGAAACCGCCGCAGAAAGGAAAACATCAAAGTTGTGTACAGAGCAAGTCGAGTTAAAGAATTGCCGTGAAGAGAGAAAGTGCAAAGCATTAGCTCGCGCTCAGGGCAAGCAAGCAGTTCAATCTGCAATGTGTTTTGCCGCACTTGAAATGGGCAATTGCTGTGCTTTGTTGTACGCTGTGACGCCTTCACTCACAGCAGATGACTCAACCCTGCACAACTATGAGTGACAGTAAATGCAGCCGGTGACGATTGACAGCTGCTCGGTTGATTCACTGGCGTCAGTATGATTTGCGGCCGGCGGTGTAAGGAAAGTCGGGAAAGGATTTCGGCAACAACAGCAACGACACAGCCGCACCAGACAATCGGTCAGAAGAAAAGAAGAAAAAGCAAAGACGACACAAACAGATGCGGCGGTGAAGTATCACAGTGGCGGTAGCAGTTCTGCTGCTGATGCTCGTGATGTTGCTGATGCTGATGATGGTGATGGTGGTGGTAGTGGTTGTTTGTGCGGGAGAGCATTTTGCATACTTCCCCTTCTTAGCATCGTCGTAAGCCTTTCATCAGCGGCACTGCAGCCAGCTCGCATCTATCGCACATCCGCCTCGTTTGTCACTGGTACTGCTAACGTCTGCTGATGTATCACACCTTCTGGTGCAAGCACACACCAGCAGAACGTTAAGTAAGCGGGCGCTGATGCCGTCCCACTGCTGCTAATGGGTAATGGCGGTGAGGTGGTGCTAGTGCTAATTGAAAGCAGTCTCGAATAAATTAATTCAATTGGCCCAATCGGCAGACTGAGAGGGAGAGAGATATTGAGTTGCTGTGAAGGCTGCAGATGCTTCGGTGCTGCCTGTGAATGCTTCAACTGGCATGGATCACAGTGTTACCGCATCGGCCCAATAGATGATTAATTAATTAATAGATTAATCTAATTAGCTCTGTTTGCACTTCTTCCAAAAGTAAAAAATGTGTGGCAGAGGCAACGATTTGGGCTTGTCTAACTGTTTGCTGTCTGCAATGAATGCCACTGCACAAAAAAGGATTGCGGCAAGGATGACGGCGTAGTGTGGTGGTGGTGGTAGTGGTCGTTGTCGTGGTTCCCCGCAGCTGGGAAAAAAGTCTGCAGTTAAAAGAGAAAAAAGGATGTCTGTCTCAGTGCAAATTGCCGAAAAGAAGAAGAAAATCAAGCTGTGATGTTGCGACGTCAAGACGATGGGACGAGCAGCTTTGAGTTGCTTCAATGGTGAGCGTTGAGCGATGATAAATAGGGACGATTTAGGCAAAGGACGATCAAAGCATAATTATGACCATTAGTTTCGTCGAGCAATGGACTGCTGGGAATGGTAGTGCTGGTGGAAACTTTGCAAAAAAGCGGCAACCAAACGGCGATAATCAATCAAAAGCAAGCGGCGCAGTGGTTGGAGATCGGAGCAGCTGAAGGAGAAGGAGGAGTGAAATCTTGACCATAAACACTGAAGAACTGAAGAAAACACTGCAGAAAAAAATTGCAAAGTATTTTGGGCAACTTTTCAACTTTGCAAATAAAATATTTTTGCCAGGTTTCTTTAAGAAAAAGGAAATGTCTTCAAGTCTTCAGACTAAAGTCAATTGCAATAGATCACAATAGTCGGTCTTGCCAAAAAGATAAAAATACGGAAGAAAACTGATGAAGGTGCTATATGTGATTAAGGCAAAAGTAGCAGGCCCTAGAAGTAGAGGCCTAGGTGTGTAGGGTGGTGAGGAGGAGGAAGGTGCAGAGGCAAAGCGGTGGCCTAGCAACAAAAGCAGCAGTCGATTGCATCAGAGGCATCAAAGTGCAGGCGACCACGATGCACCGTCGGCTGGCACTTCCAGCAAGCCGAGCGGTCTGCGGCTGGTGCTCCTTTAGCGGTTAAATTCGCAAAATGAGACTGAAACACTTTCAAAACAAATCGAACTGGTAAGCGTGTGCATGTGGGGAGCCCAGTGAGTATGCTCCACTTTGAAAGGAAAGGTTCCAATGAGACAGAAAGAAAGAAAGAAGAGAGAGACAGTGTAGACAATATTTCGGGTTCGGTGGTGGTGGTGGTGGTAGTGCCGCTGCTGAAGAGATGGCTTGTTGTATATAGCCTGTTGTAGTGCTGGTACGACAGGGGACCGCTAAAGCTGCCGCCGCTGAGAAGGCAGCTGAACCGATTGCAGTCGTTCTCTTCATTTTCCCCTTGCCTTCAGCTGCTGAAGATGGAGACGGCCGCAAAGATAGAGGCACTGGCACTGGGAAGCGAAGGCAGAACGACAGCGACGACGACGACGCTCTGCAAGGACAGTCAGTCGGCGTTGGCACCGCTTGCCAGAGCTTCCAGTTAGCCAAATCCGTTGCTGCTGCTGCTTCTGCCGCCCCGTCGCCGCCGCCGCAACTGCAGCTTTTGTTGCAGTTGTTAGAGGGGCAGCAGCAGAATCGCGTCCACTGGCTCCACTGAATGGCTTAACGGGTACTGTGTAATGGCAATGGCAACTGCTAATCACGCTGACTGAGTCCCAGTGCTAAGAGAAGCAGCGAACCTCCAGTCGGCAACCGTCTCTTTGCCACTCTCAGCGTCTCTCTCCCTCTTTTTCCGCTGTCTGGTCGAGTCTCAAAGTTCGGCACACAGGCGCAGTAGCAAGGCAAAAGAGTAGTCCTAGTGAAACCAGTCGCCGACCAGTGATGCCATTGAAGCAGCTGCAGACGGCGACGCACTATCGCTGTCTGCTTCACTGCTATCCCGGCGTTCTGTTTTGTCGATCTGTGACTCGGTGGGTTGTTCAATTGCATTGCTCAACAACTAAGAAAGTGCATGCCAGCGCGCGCAGCAAGATATAGTCCTCTTAGTCGATGGTTGTGGGGGATTGCTCTGCTGACTGGGATTGTGTGGCTGCCCTGCTGGCGGTAGTCTTCTTCCCTGCAGCTAGTCCACTGCCACTGCTATTTGGCAACCCGTCCAATTATCATTCATTTATATAATCACGTTAAAACAATACTTTTTGGCCGGTCTTCCCTAGGCCAACACAAACACAGAAAGTGGGTTTTCACTGAAACTGCATGGTTGAAAGAGAAAGGGGGAAAAGTGGTGAAATGGCAAAATGCAAAGTAGGATGCGCCTGTTTGGTAAAAAAGGAAAATATTTTAAAACATAAACGGCCATCCTAGGCGACAGTGTCAATTACTGTTGCAGCAGCAGCAGTAGGGCAGTAATGATTATGATGGGCCGATAAGGGAGCGCTGCAACAAACAATAGCAGCTGAAAAGACACAGTGGCTCAAATCACATCTCATTAGATGCTGCTCTTGCTGGATCGTTGCCTCTCTTTCTCTTTTTTAGTCCCCTTGGCTGCTTGAAGGTGCCATGTTGCCCTGTGGGCCGTAGAAGCATTACCCACAGGGTGCGCCTCTTCAAAGTGACATTTTTGACAGTTTCATGACAGCATCTCCATTTTAATTTGATTTGTGAAGCAATATATTTTTTCAACTTTACCAAACTGATACACCCCACAACAAAACAACAAAAAACAATCGATTTAGTTTAAATGCGATCTCAGCTAAGCAACCGAACACTTCTCCCCAGCTAGTTAGTTTGATCACTGAGTCAGTGGCAAAGTAATCGGAAGTATGCAATGTTACTATGATTGCTATTCAATGAAAATATATTAGTATGGTAATGTAAAATTAAGTTTATGATACCACAAAATTTACATTTTGAACTTTTTTTTGCTGCCAAGCAGAAATGATCTATCCAAATGCCTCTCAGTGTTTCCATTGCACTTTGGCGAATCCATAGGAATTCCGCCACCCTGTGCCAGCATATGTGCTTCGCTGACTCAATGCAACCAATGTCGCTTTGTAGTCGCTGCAGTTGTTGCCATTCACTAAAATGGTGAATTATACCAAAATATTTTGCAGCATCACGGCAAAAGCATTCGTTTTGTATGCTGGCGCCATTCTTACTTTTTGCTTTCTGTCTGACTTGACATTATTTCCCCCTTGGTAGAAACGCAAAAGAAGGAGGAGAACTAGGAAGGAGAAATGGAAAGAAAGAAGTCACAAGCCGCACACGGCTCACTTCACTGCCAAACAGATAAAGCACCGAAAAAGGAGAGACATTAGCACAGATGAGGTCTCCGATAATGTTTGCTCCAGTCATCGTCGTTGCCGTCGTCGTTGTTGGCTACAAACTATCCACACTACCACTGATGCTGCTGCAGCCTACTACCAGAGACGATAAGTCTTTCTGCGCTGGTCTGACGCTTTGGAGAGACGTTTCAATTCAAGATCGAGGACAGTTGGCTGCAAGTGTGTAGTAGTGTCAGTCACTCGCAGCCAAACGGACAAGCTCTCTCAGTTCTTTCCTTTATTCTTTTTATTTTCTATTCTCTCAAGCATCTTTTTTCGTTTTTTAGATCCGATGCAACCGCTGCCGCCGTCATTTGACACACAATGGATACAGGAATTGGCAGCAAATGCCGAAGAACTCACTTCACAAATGTCAATTGGTAGAACTGATCAGTGAAACTCTCATGTAGTAGAGCAACATAAAAAAGATTGCACAAAGAAAAAATGAAACGACAAAATTTTCTATTGACATTGCACGTGGCCATTAACAGAAAAAATGAGCAAGTAGATGGAAAACAAACATAAAAAGGACATCTCTTACCAATGAGAAGATGTACTTTTTGTTGAGTGACCAAAACAGAAAAGTGCTGATTTCCAAGTGAAATTGCACGATCTTAGGAAAAACAATGTTGTTGATCGAATGAAAAGTAAACGCAAAGAGAAAACAAAAAAAAGGGTATTCAGTGGAAAGATGCATGATGACGATGATGATGCCGATGTTCTTGTTGCCAATCACGTTCCCCCAAAACTGCAGCATTTCGATTAAGGTAGTGAAAACAAGGCAGTGGAGAGCACGCAATGCTGCTGGAATTACAGAGGATGCTGACAAACTCATCAGCTACCAAGATTTGTAATGAATCACGAAAAAGCGAAATCAATTTGACCGTGCAACTCTGCGTTGAGCTGGTAGATGTGGTTAGAAAAAAAGGAAAAACAACGAGCAAGTTGTGGTACAGCAGCAAAGCAAAAGAAGAGTTAGGCTCAAGAGTCCGGTGCCGTGTTCTGCAAACTAATTAACAACAGCAGTAGCAGCTAGGATGCACCGAACAGTAGTTACCCGGTGCAAAGAATCACCTAATTGCATTGGAAAACACGACCATTCGATTGCCTTTCTCTATGCATGAGCATTGATTATTAATGAACTGGAGAGTCAAACCTCGTAATCGACGTGCTCCGGAAAACAAAAGAGAACGTAAGATTTGCGCCTCAATCGGATGTTTGTGTGGGGTCGATTTGGCTAAAGGTTTTTTTCTCCAAAAAGCTGTGATAAAAAATTAATAACATTCCAGGCAGACGAGGCGCGAAAGGGACCGTCAGTGAGTGTCAGTTTGTTTGTGTCTGTCTGTGTGTTTGTTTGCTTTGCAAATAGAACATAGATCCTGTGGGAGATTCGACTCTGAGATTGCAGCCTGAAATTAGCATTTGCCCAGGCAAAAAGTACTCACTTTGAACAGAAACACACACACATTTCTCTACCACTGCCTGCTTGCTTTACACGTGTGCTGACTGATTGAACTGATCGTTGGCTGAAAATGGCCTACACCAAAAGTAAACCCACAGGCTACTATTCTGCCTGGCGACAGTGCAAGTGCACCCTGTGACAGTGTTTCCAGTTGCTTGGGTGTTCATGTCTCTGCTTTTTTTCTTCTTCCCTCTGCTTACCCGTCTCACCGCCAATCGCTTGTCAAGCCAATATTCGGCTTACCTTTTTCTAATCTTCAAAGCATACTCGATGGAATAGAAAAAAACTTGAGAACTATAAAAATTGACAAAGTATCGACAATGAAACCTAAACGGGATTACTCGGAGAGAAAAAACGAGGGAAAATGTGTGTGAGAGCATTAGAGACATATAAAGCGCTAAACTTAATCCAATTGTACTGCAAGAAAAAACTTCACTCAAAAAACATCAATTGAAAATTTTACTCAGTAATCGCCATTGTCGTCACTTGTAAAAAAATAATAGTAAAAAATTTGCATTGTTCTTAATTGACAGTAAATCAACGATATGATTTGCACTAGTGAAAAAACACAAAAAAGATTCATTTTGCCATTTTTTATACAAAATCTTTGTAAAAAATAAAATGCACAAAATAGTAGTAAACAGAGAAGGTGCATTGTAATCACTTTAAAAGTGAATTGAGAGTGTGCTGTGTTTTCCTGAATTTTTAAAGAGTCTTATGCTCTATTGACTTTCAATGTTCACACATTTTAAAAAGACTCCACAGGAGTAGATGCCTCGTCTCTAACTGGTGTTAGCTTAATCAACGTTGTCAGTGCAACTTAATACCGGTGACACAATGGAAAATGTGATGCGGAGAAGTTTTAGTAAAGGTGAGAAGCATTGCGCTGTTCACTTTTATTTTTAACAATCTCATGTTTCAAGTTCCACAGACAATAAAAGAAAATTTGGCTAAATGAACTACAACAACAACAAAAAAAGCGGCAACCGGAAAATGGTGAGCCAGAACAAGAAAGAATCTCAATCATAATTAACATAAAAGTACTGAAAATGCTGTAGAGTAAAAGAAACTGATAGGCATCGATAAGAAGAAAAGAATGTGAAACAAGCTGAAAAACAGAGCTTTGCTTTAGATGGTTAGCCTTGTTTAGTCTCAAGGCGTTTCTACTCATTTGGAAACCTTGTTTCAGCTACCGATCGATAATCAGTCAAGAAGAATGAAAAAATTATCTTATGTTAGGTCTTGCTATCACTAACTTTGCTACTACTGCTCTTTCATTCAAATTTTTAAAAATTAAAAAGGTATTTTTTTCTAAGTGTGTGAGAGTGCTGCACGTTATTTGTCATCAGACAAGAACAATTAAGTGGCTATTAAGCTTGATTGATTGTAACTCGCACTGCCTCACTGAAGTTGTGTGTTCTTTTCCTTCATGTGAATAAACTGCAACTGCTACTGTATGGTGAGTGACTACTAGTCAATTAAAAAAAGTGCCCCAAAAAACTAAAAAAACCACCGGAAATGCTGTTTTTATACGGCGTATATCTATTTAGTGATAACTAATCACTGAGGTGTTGCATTAGTGCGCCTTATTAATAAGCTATTTAAGCAGCAACTTACCGTGAAACAAAAGTCATTTGGGGTAACGAGCACAAATTAGTTGACAGCATCAGCAGCAGCACACTTCGTCAACCAGATATTTAGCTTTCTATTCGGTTTATCATAGCTCCTTTAATGTGATCAACTGATGAGTGAACTAATTGAATTAACGTCACTTTTGGAAAACAAAAAGGCAAGAGAAAGCAAAAAAGTAAAGTCGCTAAATGAGGAGGATAACATTATCCACCTGACAGCGTAAATGCGCCGAGTGGTTGAAACAGTCATCAAGAAACACTTTGTAAAAAGGGCCAATAGAAGTATCAAAAGCATCTTTTTTTCAAAAATAGTTGTTAGTAATGCACTTCGATGTTGGGATTTTTACAGTTTGCTAAAAAAGGGAGAGCAAATACAATAGCAGCACATACACCAACACACATTCTCCCATACACATAAGTAGTTCCATTGAAAGAAAAACGAAAACAGTGTCTGTTGTTCCATTTATCACCAGCAGCACCAGCAGCAGCACTACAAGAAGACTACTGCTGCTGCTGCTTTGCTCAATCATTAGTGGGCAAATCAAAGAGCAAATCAGAGCTAGCTAGCTAGTTTGGGACGCTCGGCAAAACGGGAAACACTGTCGCCTCAGACAAGAGCAGTGAAAGTAGTCGCTTCCTTCTTTGAATTGCCATTCGAGTTGGCAGACAAGTCGCAGTCAAGAAGAGCATTTTAATCGAGCCATAATAATTAATAACAACTAATTGCAAATAGATTAAGCACTGTGTGCTTGAAAGCTGTCAGAGTTCTGTTGACACAGTTTGCTCTATTAGGTGCGGCCACTATTTATCATCAAACTGACAGACCACGACAACAGTGTACAGCAGTCTACTGCAACACAGCATATTGTGTCGCTGATGCTCTCTCAAGTTGACTTCAAAAAAGTGCACCACAGTGAGCTGGCGGACTGTGGCCAATAACTGTCGCCAGTGAAGACTAGCCTTTCAGTGGTGCCTTGCGTCGCCTTTTGCAGAGTCCATCGAAAGCACTCATTAGTGGAACATGCAAACAGCTGCTTGTCAGCTTGTTTGAAAGTCGAAATGGAAACCCCCGAATTGGACAGCAAGCTGTGGCAATTAGAGGTTCTTGTTAGGGACTGCCATAGACAACAACAGTCGTTTTGGTTAGCTTGGTGGTGGTATTTGCTATTTGCTAGATGACGTCCAGTCGCCAGCAGAGAGGTTGAGCGCCTGCGTTTATTTGGCGAAAATTCTGACTTTGTTCAGCCACCTACGAGGACAACAGCAGGTGCTGTTCAGTGGTTTGCAGCAGTTGATTGAAGCAATTGCCCATCCTCGGCCCATTACCGACAGTGGCGTACATTGGGCTAGCTAAATCGGAACTCACCAGCTCACCCGGTCATGTCTGAGGGTGTAGAGGAATAGGCCAGAGAAGCATCAAGTTAAGTAATGTCTAGGCATGTACAATTACACACACACATGCACATCGGAGCATATGAAAGGGGCAAAGAAAAAGTGCATGCAGTGTTCATGCTATGTATCCCCATCGACGTGCTCAATGTTCTCTACCAGTTACACCGCAGCAGCACCACGCATTAAGCACAGACTTACTGTTGTTCCTTTGTGAGCTTCTGTCTTCCTTGGAGGCACCGTGTAATTGACACATTCATTGCAGCGATCAATTGGCGCCACCACCACACAGCACCAGCACAGCGCTACCATTCACTGCATCACTCTTTTTCTTTAGCCATTTACTAGTCTTCTTTTTTTCTCAATTGCCCCATTGCCTTGGCCCGAATGACTGGTGTTCAGATCAGTGTTCACCACTGTAGGCAGTTGCATTTAACTCGGGTCCTGTTGTTGCATCAAATCGATCGCCGTTTTGTTTCATTCCGCAGTTCAGTTTACTTCAGTTTGATTTGTATTCTATTAATATCTGCTTGTTTAAATTAAAAAAAGTTTTTATTTTTATTCATTTCAAGATGGGATTTTTTCCAATATGGCACACACATTAATTTTTTATAGAGAAGCGGTTGGTAACGTGGCGCGCGGAGAGATTTACAAGCATGACGTAGTCCAGACTGACTTTTAATGGTAGAGGGAGCAGCTTATAAAGCATTTACAACGGTTTCGAACTTCGCGTGAGCAAAGCCACGTCACCAGCGGCATGGTGGCCGCTACTATAGTTGAATTTTTTTACTTTTATTTTTTTATTATTTACAATCTCTTTATTGTAAAAAAACACATTTTTTTCCTTTCACAAAATTGCTCCCCTTTTTGTTAATTTTATAGTTTTCAATTTTCTTTTTCAAATCAATTATAAATTTTATCAAGTTGGGGCTGATCTCTTACTGTGAAAATTGCACAAGAAGTCAAACAGACACAAACACGACACTTGTGCAAAGACAACTTTTTCGCAAAACTGAAACCCTGTTGGTGCTTGACGCTGTTTGAAAATTCTTTTTTCAAACAGCAAGGACAGTTGACTGGAAACCAAAACATGGCAGTGTAGATGGCAATAATTTAGTAGACTCATGAACCCACACACGCACACTTATACAGTCTCACTTGTGCCTTTGCATAGGACAGGACATGGAACAGCATCAACTGGCAGTGCACCAACTTGCCAGTCGGACAATTCAAGCTGCTCTCCCAAACTGGTGAAGCACATGAATCTTAATAAGGCTCAACATTACTCGTCTTAGGACTGAGTGACGGGCAGTGCAGTGCAGTCGTTAGTGAGGCCGTCGTCGGTGGGCACTGTCGCTTAGCAGCAGCAGCAGCAGTCATCCAGATTGAGTCAGTCTCGGTGGTCCGCTCCAGCAGCTGCTTTCATCAGCGATCGGGCGACACCTCGTTAGGTGAGCCAGCTCACACACACAGCTGCCTGGGCCACCTTTACCGCCTCAGTGGCAGGGCATCAGCCACCACCACCATTGCCACCATATTAAACGGCTCAGTTCACTGAAACGACGGCGAATTATTTGTAATTATTTATTTATGTGCCAGCCATCGCATTAGTGGCCGATGGCCGTGACGCGCACAGGCAATTTTGTCAAGGAACCCACACAGGCATTCTGAGCAAGTAAACTTGCAGCCCGTCTCTCTCACTGTCGACAGAAAATCCCCTCCTTTGCTATAGTAGTCTGCATGGTGCACCACTTCACCCCACCCCCACTGGCCACCATCGCCACCACCGCAGAATCCCCAACCACTGTTGGAGAAAAAAGACAAACACACACACATTGTTTCAATTGGATTTGGGCTCTGAATGAAAGCAAGAAAAGCATCAGCATCAGCACTAATGATGATTATTTGCCCATTAAGTCAAATGCGAATTGAATTAGAGCAAAGCTGCTCTAACGTACCACAATAAACACAAACAGAGAAACGTATGACACCAAACATGGCACTGAGACACACAACACACACACATGTGACCAGACTGGCTGCCGTCTTACTGACTGCCATCAACTGTGTAGCCAAGTCTGGTGGATGGTGATTCTCCTACTCCTCCACTTCCTATCCATTTCCAACTGCACTCACACTACTTGCGAGCACTTTGCAGCCACAAAATGAGCAGGGCCAAAATAAATCGACCTCAACAAATCAGCGTCAGTGTAGCGCAGAGTGCACAGTAAAAGAGTGAATCTAATGATGCATCTCGGTGACCGATTGGAATTATGCGGGAATTAAGTTGCAGCAGCTTTAGAAACGCATCAAAGTTGAACGGAAACTCGAAAAGGAATCAAACTAAAGCGTGCGGCAACAAAAGAAACTGGCGGAAAAGAAGAGACGCCACAAGAGGCTGACCTGTGACGCCTGCCGCGGGCACATCTTCTCCGCTTAGTCCTTCAGCCAACTCTTTTACAAGCACTGATTGTCTGGTCGTTATTTACGGTTCAAAATTGCACATATATACAGAGAATGAGAAAGAGAACACAGTGTGCCTTCTCAATTAAAAAATCGAGTCTCATCGATTGGTGTTTGTCTCGTCGGCGTGAGCAGCGGTTGGTAGCCGGCAAAAACGGCATCGCCTTCTACCACCATCATTAACCTCTCTTGTGTAACTTTGCACTTTAATATTTGCTCCCTCTCTACTGAAATTACCCACTTTGTCTCTAAGAATGCAGTCGCTTACTTGTGCCGTTTGTTTGTCTACTGCTGTTGCATCTGCTGCTGCTGTGCCATTCTCTCTCAGGCGGGCGTGTGAGCCATTTGAATAATTCAATAAAAACGGTCTTCTCCGCATTCGAACGTACTGTTCAATCATTACACAGTGCATGAATGATGCCATTGGTAATGACGGCCATGACTAAAACTTAAGTAGCGAAACATCGTTGCTTGCGACTATCAGTGACTTGGATAGTCATTTCGCACAGTGCTAATCTAGAGAGAGAGAGAGAAATAAGCACCGCCTTGTGCTACAGTACACCAGATAATGGGGCTCCTAGAGAGATGCAGGCACTGAAGATGCATGCCCTGCCACCGCCATCGACCACCAGGACCGAATGAGCAAAGACCAGCGCAAGGAAGCATCAGAAGCGGCGGCGGCGGCAGTCTGCAGACTAATGGACGATTGAAGGCAGGAGCGAACGGAGAATGAATGCAGGCAGTGAAGCAGTGAGCGTCGATTCAGGCTTCAGTTGGCAGGGACACTTCCGACTAATCACTTCATTGGGTACTGCCAGAACATTGGGTGCACCCATCATAGATCGCCTCACCGGCTGTTAGGTGTAGCAGCAGCAGACATTCTGCTACACTCTTACTCTTCTTCGACACTCTCTTTTGATGCGATGCTGGGTGCCAGAGAGATGCGTGCACACAGTCGCTTTGGCTGGAACAAAAACGAATTTAGTGCGGGTGCAAACGGAAAAACAAACACTGACAGCGCAGGGAGTGAAGTGATGATGCCGAGGATGGCGTCAATCGGAGCTGCTACTACTGCTGCAATGTACTCTGCTGCTGCTGGTACTGCTACTGCTGCTCTGTTCCCAGCAATCGGTCCAATTTGGCTCAATTGGCCTGACGAGCCCTGTCGAGCCCTGCAAACAGCCTCAAGCGACTAAATTAAACGGTGGTGAAATTACTCAGTGCTAAGTGGCCTACACAAACACACGCACTTCCTTGCTTGCTTACTCTAATCATGAGCAAGTGTCAGGGCGCCCGGATCGCCAGACCACTGCCAGCTGTAGCAGCAGCAGCCACTGTAGAAACACATGTTTTGGCGGTGTCACTAGCAGTTCACACTTACTCTCACTCGTTCTCCTTTTCAGCTAACGGCAAAAAGAAGTTTCAAGTCAAGTTTTGGCAAAGCACTTTCTGGAACAGTATGGTGAAGTGAACTACCAAATGGTGAAGTGTTGATTGACAAGTCGTCTCGGAAGAACACCACTGCATCACTCACCGAGTGAGTACACACCACCTTGCACTTCCATTCGATGAGTAGCAGCAGTAGTTCACCAGACCAGATCACGTCCCAGGCACTCTGATGACAACAGCAGCAGCAGCCTCTGAGTTGGCGCCACTTTTCCCTCCGCATCACTTTGCAAGCTTTGCCCGTTTCAGCGCCCAGATGTGCGCTCACTTTACACAGTGCCAGTTTGTGTTTACATCGAGCCAAAACGTTTGAGTCAAAGTGCACAGATGAGTCCTCATTTCAGTATCTGATCAAGAACTTGTCAGAAATGCTCTGTTGACCCATGGGAATCAGCGAGCAAAATTTTTTAAGAATCGTACATTGCGTTAATGAGTTTTCTGAAAACACACTTTGCTTACATGCACATAACTGCCTACTCAAACGCGTGCAGTTCGTGGTTTCTTCGTATCCCAAAACGCCTCGTTGGATTCTGATTAAAATTGTCAGGAAAGTTCAGGTGAACGGTAGAATGAAGACAATGCATCGAAATGCTGGCAAATAAATTTCGAGGTAACTGCGCCTTTTTTGAGCGAGAGCGTAGGAGGAGGAGCTGTATAGCGGATTCAAGGATACTCTTTCGCTCTCTCCTGCCTCTGCCAGGAGGGCACTGTGTGCAAAGGCAGCGGACATGTGTCCGAAGTGGGACATCTCTCCGAGTGTGCCTGGCAACAACTGACAGCGTCTATGCCCTCGGAACGTCTCTTCTGCTCTCCTGTTTCTCGTTGTTGTTGTTGTTGCCGCGTTCTCCCACCTCTTCCCACGGCATTATCACACTGATTACCCACTGTCACCAAAGTCAGGATCACTTGACATTGTCTGATTTGCTCCAGAACCATCATCCTCCCCGACGATATCACATCACCTTCCCGACAGTCACCTGTCCTCCAGTGTTCACCCCTGTTGTACCTTGCTGCTTTTTGCGTCGATTCTCCTCTACTTAACATGCTCCAAGATGAAGTTCCTTGAACACTCTCATTTTGAAGCGTTAAACTCAGCGTTGAACTTTGATGCCGGTATATATCGGATTATTGGAAGGTGAGTACAGTTCAAACGAATCCTACACGTTCTGCCAGATTTCAATTTATTATCGTTTATGAAAGTACACCTAGATTTACGTCTTTTTTCTAATAGCTTTAGCAGCAAATCGACAGAAAGATAGCGTCTTGGGAATGATTGTTTATATGCTCTTTTATTAAACGTGTCAATTTTAGCTTTTACTAAATTTTTTCCTACTGTATTGTTCTGTTGCCAACCACTAGCTGTGGTACAGCAGAGTATAACACTGTCTAGCGACCACCGACCGAGAGATTTCGGTAAAGAAACAACAACTTTGAGCTAGTGTGATGCTCCGGCACAGTAGTTGTTTAGTTTCAGGAGGCAAGATAGTGTATAGCTTCTTTTACATGGACTCTGATTAGATTGAGCCAGTCTGTTTTCTTCTGTGAGGCTGTGCTCGGATTGTGCAGCCATGTGTCATCAGTGTCTGTGACACATTTTAAACAGCAGTGAATCGTACTACCGATTTAATTGAGAACACAGTGGTGGTGCAACCATTAAATCACAGTCAGCTTATGCGTGATCTGACAAATTAACAATTACAACGTAGAGGCACTGGAATTTGCAGTTTAATATCATTTTTAATATTCATTCTCAGTTGCCACTGGGCAGTTTGGTGATTTATTGACATGAAGCAGATGCTACTGCTGTTGTTTGCTGTTGGTCATGGCGAAGCACATCTTCTGCCATCTGCGTCAATCTGTCTTTCTATCGCTTTTGAAAACTTTAAAATATGACTTTAAATTGTCTTGAACCAAGGCAGATCGGTGAATGGTGCATGGCGTGAGTGTGTGCTGCAGGCCTGTTGTGTATGGCATTGTGAATGCATTGGAATTTGGCTCTAAACGGATTCACATTGCATTTCTGGTTGCTGCATCCATTCTCGGCTGCTGAACAATTGCCCGACACGACTGTCATTTGAACGCATTCACTTGGTGATCTTCTTTATTGTCACGCACCACCACCATCCTGTGCCTTGCTAATTTCAAGCGCCATTTTTTTATTACAAGTGACCTCAATTTGCCTTCGCTTTCAATCTTAACTTTCCTTATAACTTCTAGTTCATGAGTGCTAATGCCTTTAACGTCTTTTTTCTATTTCCTCATCCCCTTTAGATTAGAAAGTTACTCCTGTAAGTTGGTGGCCAGCGAGAAGAAGCTATTCAAGTCTATGAACGCCGCTGATGGCCTCAGTCCGAATGATCTGGAGGCTTTATCGCCGCCCAATTCAAGCTCATTTCCCAGCAACTCCTTCAGCAGCTCATTCAACAGCAGGTACCGTTTTCGTGTTACTCGTTTTCACTCTCAATCATTATCTACCACAACCACCAGTGCCAACAGAGTTTTCGAAGCACCCCTTTGATGATGGATGTGTGCCCAGAGCGTGCATCCGAGCCCCAGTGGGCTGAACTAGCCGTATTTTGAAGTTTGTTGTTGTTGCGGTCGCTTTCACTTCCAGTTCAGTCTTTATCTCTGCGGATTAATTATCTAAGTAGGCACTAATCACCACAGTTTGGCTATTATTTGGCTGTGTTTCAATTAACTGGCGGCTTCTAGCCGTCTGAAAAGTAGACCATTCATTAATTTCCCCTCGTTGCAAGCTTTTGAGTTTTCTCGGAAACTTTAACTGTAGCCTTGCCGCACTGGCTATCGTACTACTTTCTTGAAATTTCTCTTTTCTACCCTACTAAGCTGTGCTCACACTAACATGGAAACAGCATTGGCACTACTGGCAACTTTATTCTCTTACCAAGTCGGCAGTTTTTTATTTAGGACCTAATTGGCACTTCTCCATCTTTACATTATTTAGCCATAATTTATCTCCGATTTACTGACCTCAAACTTTTTTGCTCAAACATCTAATGTTTGCGGAAAGCAATATGTGTTTTTGATGTTATCGAAATGTCTGACTGAAACACTTTGATAATGAGCTGGAAAATGACTGGTCAGATCTCCTTTGGCACTGCCCACTTTATCAGGCAAATGATTTCCATTTAGTAGTATAGCACTAGTAATTTTAATTATTTTCATCTTTGCTTGTCATCGAACTCATTTTCACTTGTTTTATTGATTGCTTCATGTCGAGCAAACTGTATGCTGGGTAGACTGCAATTTTGCCGATTTTGACAACTGCCCAGCCCGTAGCTGTCACGGTCCCAGGCCAATTTGCCATCTTGCCATAATGTTTGTCTGTTTGTGTTGGTGTTGGTGCCATTGCCGTGTGCCAAGGCCATGTAACTGTGTGCTAGCACGGAGGCCAGCTCGGACAGACCTAGGCTTGCTGCAGTTCATCGCAGACGGACGCATCACTCGGTCTTGGGCGATTGGGCGGTCTTATTCAATATGGCCGTTCTTGTTTATTGCAGACCCACAAAGGAATCGCCAACACAAGCAAACTATTTTGGCGCAACTCATTCTTTTCACTTTTCAGCAGTCGGCTTCTGTGTTCGCCAATCTTCTCTCTACTTTCTACACAATACAATGACGATGTGAGCTTTCTGAGTTAGGCAGAAAGTATTATTATTATTACGACACTGTGCGGAAAAGTGAAAAAAGAAAGACGGGCCCGGCCACTTGCTTGCTTTTTCCATTTGCCTTCTCGAGCTCCCGACACAGCTTTGGCAGTGCTCGAGTCTTACTTGTCTTTTCGCTTTGGCATAAGTTTTATTTTATTTTTTCTATACTTTTCCGTTCACTCGCCACTGGCAAGTGGTAAAGTGCAGTGCAGTGTGCACTGCTCATCTTTGGCTGGCGCTTCTTCGCGCGGACTGCCGTTAACTGGCATCGTCGTTACTCTTTCGTCTGCATTTCTATTTCTCTATATTAATTTTGTCTTTTATCACCGAACACAGACAGACAGACTTGAGTCTATTATGCCAACAACAATTGCGCTGGAACGATTTAATAATTAAACCTTCATTTTGACTTTACTTTTTTACTGCTGCTCGAAAACAACTGAATTTCCGCTAGTGCACTCATGTGCTTCTTTGCGGTGCACTCTTAATTCGGAGCTGTACTGTTTCCTGTACTGTTTCCTAATCTTTCTGCCGAAGCCTTCACGACACTTCTGTGCCAGTACAGTACACATGGTCGGCAAATAATGCTCTTTCTCTTGGTAGACAATCGACTTGGATTTGAAGTAGTCAGTAGATTTACTTTTTTTCGAGGAACGGCAATTTACCCTTTATTCTCGACTGAATGTTTTCTAATTATCACTTGGATATTGTTCTCTTTTCAAGCCTCAAGTTCTCTTTGGAGAACAGTCATTTGCAGTGCGGCCAAATGTGTTTCACCATTCGAGAGAAGGGGTAGGAGGGGGCGGCGAGGGGTTTCACAGTTGAAAGTTGTCAGTGTTTGGCCTCTCAGCAAACACTCTCGTGCTCGCGAGTGTTTGTCGATGATAACTTTGCTGTCAGCTTATGCAGACATTAAAATTATTTATACTTGGCTGGCTAACCGGTGCTTATTGTGGCTCATTAATATAATTCACAATCATTTCATTTCTCTCGATTACCCTGCCTGGGTTGAAACTTTTCTGCCACTCTAAAGAGAGTGTGTTCCTGAAAAGTGTGCCCATTTTCAGCCTGCAACTTTGTTGTAGGCAAATGTGTCTTGGCGCCGCGCAGCGTCAGCCACTTCTTGACACACGCACACTTCTACATACTACAACGCAGCACTGACCTTTTTGCAGTTGTGATTGAAGTCAGTTTGGGCCAATTGAAAATTGTCTCAGTGAGATTAATGCCGCGAACGTGGTGTGAATTATATTGCCACTTGTGCCGGGCACTTGCCTCCTGGGCCTTGTCGGTCGTGCCTGCCTGCCTGCCTTTCTTCCCCTGCCGTACACTGCTCTACACACACTACTCTATCCAGCTCGCTCCACCAGTACACCACCGCCAACACTGCCAACTTTTGCTTCCTCTGCTAAAAGTGACTTTTAGCGGCCGCAACATCGGCCGCAGCAGCAGCTGAAGCAGCCTTTGCATTTGCTCAGCTCTTGTTATCTTTCATTTCACTCGATCTGGTCTCTTTACTGAATTTAAATTACAACCTGACAATATGGAGCGTGCTTTTGGGAAACAATTTGGAGGGCTAAAGAAGCTGTGCACGGACGAGTTGGGTCCATGTTTGGCTTACTTGTACTTGGCTTTTTCTTGGCACAACACGTCGCTAGCAGTAGTGCTAACCGAAAGTGTGCCCGGGATTTGCGCCGGTGTCTTTGTGTGTGTGTGTGTGTCAGTCTCGGTGTTGGCGCCAAATTTGTCAGAGTGCAGAGTAAAGACAATGACATTGGCAGGTGCGATTCACGGCAGAGCGCTGCTAATTGGACTGCTCGAGTAGGGCGCCAAATTGGATCTCGGCAGAGGTGCTGTGAAGGTGCTGCTAGTGGAGGTGGTGGTTGTTTCTTCCCTGGAATGTGTGCCTAATGAGGACGTACCCTGCGCGTGTCACTTGGCCTAATGTTTTTCCCTTTTTGTTCCTTTTTCCTCACAGAATTGCAAGCATGGCGGACGAGTTCCAATGCAGCCAGACGAGTCGAAAGATTCTCTTTTATCTCATCGCCACGTTAAATGCATCATTTAATCCCGATTACGATTTTAGCCACTGTCGTGGTGACGAGTTCAGCAAGGAGCCCAGCATAAAGGTAGGACTCTTTTCTTTCTTTCTTTTTGCGTTCTTTCTCTTTCTCCTCTTTCGGTCACATACTACCTGCAATTTTTTTCCACTGACTAGCGGTGACTCAGGGGCATCACCCGACGGCCGTTGTCTCATTAGCACCGTCGTCCATGTGGACCATTTAAATGTGCCAAATTGGCGATTCCGCCTGGCACCAAATTACACTTGACTGCCACCGCAGTGTGGCGGCCGATCACCGGCGATGCAATGATTGTGGGAGTGAGAGAGAGAAAGTGAGAGTCCCCACTCCAATTCATCGCCGTTTCTGTCTATAGTAACTATGACTATTAGCATAATAGCAATGGCAATTGTAATAATAATTCATAATATATGAACAATAATTGAATCACACGTCACTCTCAGCTCATTGCGGCCTCTCTTTCTCGTGTGTGTGAGTGTTTGTATGTGTCGTTATTAAAAATATTAAAATTGCTTGTGGAAATGGTAAAGTTTTGCCGATCCTCTTTGGCGAAGAGTGCAAAGGGTCTTTCTGGCAAGTCGCTGGGCCAGCACACCATCACACGCTTCCATTGACAGAAATGCAACTTGTTCTCTTTCTTCTTGCCTGGTGCTTTTCTTCTTGGCCTTGCACTTTTGCTTGGCTGGTGCATTCTTTTGGCAAGTCTGCCAGAGTCAGTCAGAATCAGTCAGGAGAAAGAGACAATGGCATGGCACTTTGCAGTTGCACTGAAGCCAGTCAGTGAGCCAGTGTGTCTGAGCTGGCCAATTTAAATTGCCCCCTTGTCATCTTCTCTGCTTCATTCTCTGTCTGTCTGTCTTTATGTGTGTGTGTTTGTCTATTGCTGATGCTTTTCAGCTTCGATCGTTAACTTGACTGCTGCTCGGTCGCATGTCCTTGTTCAGGCTCATTGCCCGATCGAGTCTATTCATTCAATTCTCTCAGTCGTCGGCAAGGCAAGGCAAGGCGCCTCGCATCTCACAGCCAGGCCAGCGCCGTTGCATTGTTCAAGTGCTGTAATTATAATTACTTGGCCAGAGACAGTGCAGGCGTTAATGAATCCAGTGGGCATTGTCTTCCCACTAAATGGATGACACTGCTGGCTAACTGGAATATTCCACTTGCGCACTCGCTGCCCTTGTCTTTTTGACTGTGCTCTGGGTGTGCACTGTCCTCCCACTGCCTCGCACTCAATGGCGACTTTCCCGTTGACACTGACTTTTTTAGGACTCTCTCCGACTCGGCAGAGCAATTGAAATCGACACGACATCTACTTCCTTAGGTGCACACTAGACGGACTCTGTACATCTGGTGACCCAGATGGGCATACACTTTGCGGTTACGCTTCGTCTGATCACGCCATTCTGATGGAGCATAAATCTAAAATCTAAAAAGCACACACACGTTCTTTGGACTGGAGTAGCACTGCTTTGAGAGACTCTGCGTTGAGAGTATTCTTTAGTGCGACAGCACTTCAGTGTCATCAATTTCGATTCCTGCTTTTTTGTTGTGTGAGGTTTTGCACTCTCTCGCGCTGTCGCCGCAATTCATCTTGTTCCATTAGTCTGCCAGTCAGCTAGTTCAATTGGCAACTCTTTTCAATCGGATTTATCGGCAGTTTTAATTTAAAAATCATTAGAATATGAAAAGCGCCATGTTTGTCGCGGTGGTACTCCGTTATACACGGAAGGAACATTTGGGCTCTGTCTATTCAACAACGGAGTCGTGAGCGCAGGCTTGTAAGGCGCCGCTATTCTTCTGGTTCTCCTGGAGCCGAGCGCCATTCGTCTTGTTGATTTGCAGCCTTCTCGAGCTAGCAGCAGCAGCATCAGCAAGCTCACACGCCTGAACATTGCGAATCCACGGTTGCAAGGCAATTGGTGCTGGCTAGACGTAGTCAAATTGATTGCCACACTATTAGCAAGTGGCTCATGGCTGTATCATTTCAGAGGACATCATTTTTCAAGCCAATTTATAACTCGACTTGCCTTTTGTTCGTTGTTTTTCTGCCTACCATTCTCCTCTTTGGTTTGAGAGCGTTTTAAATTTACATTTTTATTATAAGTTTCTGTCGTTATTATTGCATTTATAATGTCGGTTATTAATTTGATTCCTTTTCTTTCCCTCACTCACTCACTCACTCACTTTCTCTAAATCTGGATGTTCCCTGGTTCCTTTTGGTTCCCTTCTCTCCGGCTGTCTCTTCTCTTGGCATGTGTACTACCCCCATTGAAAATCACGCGTCGTCTTTGCAGCATGTGATGGATGCCGTGGACTCGAGCTTCTTCAACTCTTCGGCCCGTGAAGAGTACAACGCCGTGAAGGCTCAACTTTGGTCTGCAATTGATAGTCACATCAATCTTTCAGACTGTGAAATTTACAGGCAAGTACAACTGGCACAGTTTTCACAGTGCACACATGAACATAGTCGAGTCAGTGGCGCTTCCTTCTTCTGGACATATTTGCTCATGTTTTTGCTTGTTTCAGCTTTCTCTCTTATTCTTTATTCTGTGTTGCTCCTTTCTTTTTGCTGTTTGCTTCCTTTTGGCTGCTACTGCCTCTCCATCTTCCTACTGCCGCTTCTATCTGCCAGCAGAATGGCGTCACTGCCATTATTTGCTACTAATTTATTGGCTACATTTATTGATCCAATTTCCTGCATCTCTTAAAATTTGCCCATTTGTAGAAGGCGGCCTGTCCCGGCATATTGCCTATCGCCTTGATCTATGCCATTGATTTATTCATTCTCTCTGGCGTGCGCGCTGTCCCATGGCTATTGTTTTCAGTTTTCCTTTCTTCTCTCTGTGTTCTATTATCTCTTTTCATTTGCCCATTTATTAACGCAGACAATGTGTTTACCCTCTCAATTTCTCTTCCTGCAGCTTTAATCCCAACGCTAACTTTGATCCCTGGGATGAGTGCTGCATTTGGTCATTCTACTACTTTTTCTACTCGAAGAAGCTCAAGCGCATCGTCTTCTTTGCCTATCGGGCCGTAAGGTTTGTGTAACACACAGGACAGGACAGGACGAGGGGGCAGATAAAGTGGCCCTTTATATTACTTTTGTCTTGTCCCTTTTCTATTCTTTTCTGCTCTTTTTTCTCATTCACTTTCCTTTTCCAACACAACAACAGGAAGGACGACGCCGACGTGGAGGAGCAAGAGGACACCGGATACACCTCATTCGATATGGACTTGATGTAATTGAGTGGAAGAGCATCTCCATTGCACCCATTCTCAGCCAGCATGACCGCCAGCCCTTTCGTCTCTGGTTGTGCCCACCAGTCAGTCCAGGGTCGCTTAGCGCTCATTCTTTAGCACACATACACTTGCACTCACACAAACACAAACACACACACACACACACATCATGAGCACCATCTAATCGTAGTGTCGCCACTAAAAGCTTAACTATGTCATCGTCCGAATATCTAAACCTAATCTCATTTGGCTAGTGTGCAGTGAGTCCTCATGTTGTCCCACCGCTGGCTATGCGATCTCTATTTATTCGGTATTGCATCCTCCTCCCCTAAAGCCCATCTCCATTTCCTCCTCTGCCTGGCCATCTAATTGGCCACCGCATTTATGGTTCATCTGGCAATATCTCACTTTGATCGTTCTCTTCTCTTCTTTCTTTCATTCTATCCCATTACGAAGCGTTTCAGAGTGGCATTCAATAACACTCAGGCACTTCTCTACTACTACCCTCTCTACGCACACACATTGCCACACTTTACATTACTTCTTTTCCTCCTCACCATTATCATTGGCAGTAGTAATAAACACTGGCAATCCGTTTCGATTAAATTAAACAGCATCACCCAGTGTGTGCGCACTCTAATTGGGCGCCAATGACCCACTCGGCTTTGTTCGACCTCGCGGCTATGTTCTTACGTTCTAATAATTATATGTTCTTTTGGCCTAACTGGCACCACCACTGTTTTCCATCTCCAGATGAAATGGCAGTGGCCAATCGGCCAAATGGCGACAATTACTGATAGTGCACAGCAGAGAGGAAGCGCACAATAAAGTTTATTGAATATAAAAAGACCATACAGTGTGTGCTATGGCACAATGATTACTCTAATCGACAATCGTCACACTATGGACAGCCTGCTTCCTGGGCTGTGATTGCTAATTACTAGTGCGTTCCTTCCTCTCTCTCTCTCTCTCTCTGCAATTGCCACTCGATTAATGCCAATTATTGCCCGCGATTGTTGTACCAAATGATTTTGATTACCTCTCCCACTCACCTCCCGCTGTATATATTCTGTACAAATGAAATCAAAGCTCTGTATTATCATTCATTTGATTGTTGTGATTCATTTCATCTTTTGCATATGATCCTGATGCACCTGGCGCACCGATACCCCTTATTCTCTCAGATCTGTTACACATTATCAAATAAATGCTTGTTCATTCAAGTTGTTTTTATATTATTTTTATTTAATTAATATGATCGTTGGCGGTCAGCGGTAGACCAAGGAGTTGCCTCTCTGCCGAGCAAGAGTTTAGGGCAATTGGTTGTAAAACACTTGAGCGAAATAACTTTTTACTGGTTAGACCAGCATAACGTGGTTGACAGTGGTGTAGTAGAGTTAACACTGTTTCAGTTGACCCTCTGGCAAAATAGTCATTGCTGCTTTATCGTGAGTGAGTGTAAGTGTGAGTGTCAAAGGCAAATGTCTGTGCAGGAAGTAGTGCGTGGAGGAATATGGTTTGCGCCTTTAGAGTACGGGTGTGTACCCAAAGGGGACAATAAATAAGGTGTGTCTCTGCTTGTTGTTACCGATAGCGAAGCACTTCAGACGAGTAGAAGCATATGTAGGCGTCGGAGAGAAGTCGTCGAGGCAGCTCCGGAATCATTTTATCGTCTTTATTATTAAGTAGAAAGTTGTAACCATCTTCACTCAGCCACCACCTGTGGTAATTAGAAGAAAGAACATTAGAAACATGGCCGTTATATTATAAAAATTATTTCTCTAAAGAGCTAGCACATACTTTAGGTCAGGAAAAGCCACCACTTCGGGAATATTGTATCCGTTTTGTTCACCTGAAATTAGTAGTGTCTTTTGTAAGTCTTAATGCACTAATGCTATTACACACTAGACGAACCTTTCCGATCGGCCATGCTATCAAAGAAACACCAAGGACTATCAGGACCAGAGCCACACTTGACAAAGGATACATAATGACTGGTAGTAGAGTAGAAAGAAGTGAAAATGTATGTTAATAAGAATTAATGAGCCAAATGAAGCCCCGAGGCATTGAAAGCACTTACCTGGTCTCGATGCAAAGCACCGCAAAGAGCTCCATTGTGACTCGCGGAATATTGGTGTGATTCTTGAGCATGGCAAACTCGGCGGGAACGGCCAGCTTTGTAATCTTATGCTTTGACCTCTTCTTGTGACCATGACTTTTCTCGGAACAGACGGCACAGAAAGCGATCGATTCGAGACCTTCGCCAAACTTTCCAAAACACTCTTTACATTCAAACTCGGCCAGTTCGCCGCATACAATGCACTGCCTGGGCGAGTTTTCCAGCACATTGGTGATGTCCAGGTACAGACTAGGCATGATTCGAGGGTACATCTTGAACTGGGCACCAAAACGAGGCATCTGAATTATTAGGCATGGAGGAATTTCTCGCAGCTTAATATCTGAGGCTAGGAACGATTGATCAAAGAGTTGTTGCACATTGGGTAATTGCAGTGTTTCGTCCTTTTCAACGAACAACTGGTAGAGAGACGAAGTCAGTCCGGAGCTCAGTTTGAGATATGGATCAGTCTTTAGTATTTGATTCAGTAGAAGGTTTAAGAATTCTTCGGGATCCTTCTCTTCGCTTGTCAGTCCACGCATAGAGCTAATTCGCTCAAGCAGTTGCCGAAGATGCATCACTCGATCAGCCCGAACGTAGTAGTTTGCTCGAAGAGGATTTACAATTTCTTCCTTCAAAATGCGCTGCACTTCATTGTACTCGGGAATATCATCGGCCCTCTTGGGTCTGTAGAGAAGAGATTCAAAGACGGTGGTTGAGGAGAACATGGCAAAGAGTGTTGCGTCCAGGTAACACGAATTGTGGTGCCCCTGAATGCCGCGATTCTTGCCGCACAACTGGGTCAAGTCTTCCTGCGTGCCCAGGGGGGCGACATCACCGAGAACTGATGGACAGTCTATCGAGCCAAAGAGACTAGAACTGCGTCGACTGCTGTCTGGGCTGGCTGGCTTACTGGGCGCACTAGTGGAAAGCTTTGGTGGAGAGCTTGACGATGGTGATTCTTTGTTGTCTGTATAAAACTTGTAGGTGTCGAGGCTTTTTTGTTTAGATCTCCTGATTGGTTTTTGAGGTGGAAATGATTCGTCAATTCGAGCTGTAGAGCCAAGGTAGTCGGTGGCTTTCATCAAGCCCACAATCGGCACCAAGGAGGCGTGATTCATTTCAGTCTCAAAGAGTTTGTACTCGTTGTAGAGGCCAGTGCCCGATCCGACTGGATTGACAAAGGAAACGCCAGCCATCCATTCAGATCCTACGTCAGGCAGTTTGCCTAGCCACTTGACGACGCCATATTCTGGTCCGGTGTCGCTTATCCAGACAACTTTATCGTGAAGCTGAAGAGGTGGCGGAGGCGATCCATCGGCGCACGCTTCGTCCAATGATATGGGCCTTAGGGAACTGTTTGCAGATGATGAGGGTGGAGGATAGTACTGGCCATTGGATGTTAGCGGCTGGTAGCCGTTGTTGGATGGCATTGTGGTGCCTCTACTTGATGTAATCACAGTTGGGTTTGTTAAAGCAGGTCAAAATAAGCTTGTTGTTCAATCGGTAATTAATTACTGTCCAAAGGTGAACCCTGGTGAGCATGGTCAGAAGGGAAATCACCAGAGTCACAACGTCAAAATTTAAATGGACAATGTCACTGAAAGCTAAAACCAAAACAAAGTCAACGGATAAAAAACACAACAATGAAGACGTCTTTTCTGAATGGGAGCTCAGAAATTCCGGCACAGAATGAGGAGCCACGAACTGGCGACAGGGAGCCAAGAATAGCCGCCACTTGTAGGAAATGACAATCCTTTCTGGTGGCGTCTCGAGCAGTCTGGTAGTAGTTCAGCTCGCTGACGTTCACTGTTTGTGTTGATGCTGGTGGTGGTGGCGGTGGTGAGCCGTGGCAAGTCGATTGACTGCTCGTCTGACAGAGTCTCGAGGCAATCGTCAAGCGTTGCGTAACGGCCGATCCAGCTGCTGCGCGACACAGATCGCCAAGAAGTCAGTGGTGATTGGAATGTGCTTGTCTTGTCGCTGAGTCACCACCTCGAGTAAGTGAGTAAGTGAGGAAAGAGGAGATAATGTCACCCGGCAGTGTCGGTGTATTCCAATTACCTTCCAGCAGTGATTGTGCCGAGTGCACTGTAACAGAGTAGAGGCACCTTCGGAGGGTGGTACTTTGTGCTGCTAATTATTGACTCTTCTTTTACTATTGAAATAGAAACAACGAGGCTACATTTACCAGTACTTTTCCCTCTCTTTTGATGCGCAGCAAACGTGATGCCCACGCTTTCAATTGGCCACAGCTTGTCAATTCTGTGTGAAGGTCGCCTTCGATTGCACGGTGCTTCTGCCAGCAGATGTTTTCTGCTGTTTCGATGACTACTCAATGAATCGCTGTCCGCATGTTGGAGAGGAAAATCTACTGGTGCACTTGGCATGCCTGACAAACTGACACATCCAAATTTGGGTTCTCACCGGGTACAGGTAGTGCAGGTGACTCAGTCATGAGCACAGTCAATGTACATCCACAGACTGCACTGTTGATAACTGCTATGTTGCTCGGGGTGCAACACAGCAGTCACTGACACAGCAAAACAGTAGTACCAATTGCGGAAGATAACAACAACAAAAAACTTTATTGAAGAATGGGCTTGCTTCAAATCAATCAAAGTTAAGCCTTCTTAATGGCAATGAATTTAATCGTACCGCAAGCAATACGAGCACCAGAGTTTCCGCTTTGAAGACTCTCGCGGTTATAGCCAGCTCCCAGGTCATCGGTTTGCAGGTGCACCACCAGTGAACGCTCCAGTACGCTGAACTTACCGCGGAGTGAAATCCTGGTACTGCTCACATCGAATTTCGCAGCTCCAGTGGCATCAGCATGGAGATTTCCCAAGTCCCCGATGTGCGAACTGGGAGAGTCTTTAGGGCCGTGGTTTTGGCGAGTTGGATTGTAGTGCTCCCCCGCGGATTCACAGTTGTAGCCGACCACTCGGTGTTGATGGACATGGAAGCCATGTTTGCCAAAGGGAAACAGGCCTTTCACAAAACCAGATATTTGCGTCGGGCCAGATCCTATTTGAGTCAGTCGAACGACGCCAAATGTTTTAAGACCGCGCAGTAGGGCCACTGCTTGAATAGTACTTGCAGTCATGCCAATAGATCCAATGGATCTGTGGCTGGGAATTTCTACGGCCCCTTCATCGCCGCCACCTTCGTCGCCAGCTTCATTGACCCATTCAGAAATGTCGCCTCCAAAGTCGGAAATGTCAAAGTCGCCAAGTGAAGAGCCAACAGTGTTGATTGACTGGCGAGTGGAGATGATCATCAGCGAGACGAAAAGGAGTAGCACCAGTCCATGATAGGTGGTTCCATAAGGGGGCATGATGTTATTGTGTATTTCTTAATGCCGAAATCTCGCCAGCTGGAAGTGAAATGACAGCCATTTCTTGGCACTCTGCCATTGTCATCCCCTCCATTCAATGCCAAGCGGATGTGAAGCAAACCATAACGGAACTGCAGTCGCAACAAGTCGAGTGCGATCGCACTGGACAATACAGCGAAAGTTGGGCTGCTGCTGAACAACAAGCAGGCTACACTGACACCTTTTTTTCAATGTACGACGTGTCTTTGGTGCAACTTTATCCTCTAGTGGGGGGACACTGACTGCAAGACGACGTATGTTGCAATCAAGACAATAGGATTTGTCGCAATCTAAATCCAAATCGCTTTTCGCAAATGTCCACCTGCGCGACTATTGTCACATAAACTGCTTGTTTTGGTGCGCCGCTGCTGCCGCACCAGCCGCGACTGAACATCAACAACTCTGATGCAATATTCATCTGATTTTAATTTTAATTTGATTAAACACAAGCGATTTGCTTCAACTATGCTTTTACTGAGGTCCCGGAGTAATCAAAAGGGCTGCTAAGGAGAGCCAGGCTGAGTTGGTTTACCGCCAACATGAAGGCACATGGACGCATCTTTAGAAGGCCATTTTACATTTGCTCAGTGATTTTTTCATTTACTTTCTGGTTGCATTTACAATGTAGTCAAATAACTTTGGCTGACTCCAGCACGTCTAGCTGTGGTGATGGGCTTAATGAAGATGAGCTGCCTCGGTTGAATCTAGTCAATTTCCAATCAGATATAGTCGACAATGGTAATATTTTCAATTTTGTGAATGCTCAAACTGAAAAGGTTTTATTCTTTTGTTTCAGAATACATTATATCATTCAAACATTTTTACAAAGCTTCGACGAGATTAAAATTTATAAGAAAGTCACTTCAAAAGCTTTCACTAAATGATTCGCAGTGGACTTGTGTTGAGCGCTCAAATGCCGCCTCGACTTTTCCAAGTGATTTTGACTTGCTTCAAATGCACGCAAACATTCCCCTAAGTGTTCTTTCGGATTCATTGCGCCATCATCCGTCAATTAAAGATGTCACGCCTCAACGAAAAGTAGTTCGGAACCTTCAACATGTTAATTCTTCCACTGACAGTGACATCAGTTTGCACTACCAATCTCGTCAGATGTCTTGGATCAACTCATTTAGCTTTGATTCATATTCCATCACTGACACGAGAAGGCGGCTTTTACGAGCTATTCCTGTACAAATCACCAACGTTCTTCAGGCTGACGTTCTGTGGAAAATGGGAATCACCGGAGCTGGAGTAAAAGTGGCCGTCTTTGACACTGGCCTTGCCAAAAGTCATAAACACTTTAAGAAGATTAAGGAGCGAACAAACTGGACGAACGAGCGCACATTTGATGACGGTCTTGGCCATGGCACTTTTGTTGCAGGCGTAATTGTCAGCAGCTCAAAAGAATGCTTTGGGTTTGCTCCTGATGCTGAACTTCATGTCTACCGCGTTTTCACAAACAATCAGGTATCCTACACGTCATGGTTCCTTGATGCGTTCAACTACGCAATTCTCAAGAAGATCAACGTTCTCAACCTGAGCATTGGAGGACCGGACTTTATGGACCGGCCATTTGTGGATAAAGTATGGGAGCTGACGGCCAACAACGTGATCATGGTTTCAGCCATTGGCAACGACGGCCCACTTTACGGAACGCTGAACAATCCCGCTGATCAGATGGACGTGATCGGCGTCGGGGGCATAAACTTTGAAGATCAAATTGCCCGATTTTCTTCTCGGGGCATGACCACTTGGGAGCTGCCTGCTGGCTACGGTCGCGTCAAGCCTGATATTGTCACCTACGGCGCCTCTGTTCGAGGGTCAAACATCAAAACCGGCTGCCGTGTTCTGTCGGGCACATCGGTGGCTTCGCCTGTAGTAGCGGGCGCCGTCACCCTTCTCATGAGTGGCGTCCTTCACCTGGGCAACATCATCAATCCGGCGAGCATGAAGCAGGCGCTGATGGCCTCTGCCCACCGCCTACAGAATGTGCCCATCTTTGAGCAAGGCGCGGGGAAGCTCGATCTGGTGCACGCCTACCAGCTGCTTCGCTCCTACCGACCGCAGGCCTCCCTGCACCCGCCCTTTCTCGACTTCACCGACTGCCCCTACATGTGGCCGTACTGCACTCAGCCGCTCTACCACGGCATGGTACCGCTCATCGTCAACGTCACCATACTCAACGGCATGTCAGTCACGGGGAACATCGTGGAGGCGCCCACCTGGCACCCCTACTTGCCCCAACATGGCGACCATCTTCAGGTGGCCATCACCTACTCGGAGATACTTTGGCCGTGGTCAGGCTGGTTGGCCGTCCACATATCGGTCTCCGCTGAAGCGCGCAACTGGGAAGGCATTGCCCAGGGACACATCTCACTGACCATTGAAACGCCGGCCGGTGAAAATGGCGAAGAGGAGGAGGCAACCAGTCTCAAAAGTGAACTAGTATTTCCAATCAAAGTAAAGGTCATCTCGACACCGCCGCGAAATAAGCGCATTCTATGGGATCAGTACCACAATTTGCGCTACCCACCTGGCTACTTTCCTCGAGATAATCTCAACGTGAAGAATGACCCACTTGACTGGAATGCTGATCACATTCAGTAAGTAATTTTTGCTTGTTTCTTATTCACAATTGTCTTTTCTCACCACTTTATTCATCTTTTTAGCACCAACTTTCGCGACATGTACCAGCACTTACGCTCCAATGGCTACTACATTGAAGTGCTGGGACAGCCGTACACGTGCTTTGACGCCAAGCAGTACGGAACCTTGCTGATTGTCGACCCGGAGGAAGAGTTTTACCGGGAAGAAATTGAAAAGCTCTTTCTTGACTTTCAGAATGGACTTTCGCTCATTATTTTCGCCGACTGGTACAATGTGACGGTGATGCGTAAGGTGAAGTTCTTTGATGAGAACACTCGCCAGTGGTGGCTCCCGGTGACTGGCGGAACGAACATTCCTGCACTCAATGAACTGCTGTCCCCCTGGGGCATTGCTCTCGGAGACCAAGTTTTTGAGGGCAGCTTCAAAGTGGGCTCGCATGACATGTACTACGCTTCTGGCACCAGCATTGTCGACTTTCCTCTGCAAAACACTACCGGATCGCTACTTCGGCTAAACCTCAACGATCAAGGTCACGAGCTGTTGCACGGCAAAAAGGTTCAAATTTCCAATGTGCCCATTTTGGGTTTGTACGGTGCCCAAAACTCTTCACCTGATCGGAGCAGTAGTGTATCGGCTGCAAAAAACGCCACCGGTCAGCTGGCCATCTACGGCGACTCCAATTGCCTGGACAGTGCTCACCTGCAAAAGGACTGTTTTTGGATGCTAGACGCTCTGCTCCAGTTTACAACCACCGGTCAGACGCCATCTTTTATGGGCAATGCTGGTGGTGGTGGTGGCACTGAACGTCAGCATCTAAACACCAGTCAGCTGAAGCCGTCACCTCAAAAGCCCCAGCGAATGGAGGGAAATCAATTGTTTAAATACTCAAAAGTAATCAACGAACAGCTTAAGCGAAAGCCTCTGCCCGCCTGCTTGACAATGCACTTACAAACTGCCATCCCGCTCAACACAACTGCTCCAGATAATCTCTTTAAATCTCAAAAGCTCCTATCAGTAGACATTGACCCGAGACTCTTTGATGCGCCCCTAATGCCTCCAAACTCTGGCGAAACGGCGAATGGTGATGAGACTGTCAATAAAGAGGCCAATAATGAAGAGACATTTGAACACTACGACGAGCTCAGCTGGTCAAACTCTCGCCTGAGCAATCTCTTTAGCGGCAGCAAGTTCCTCAGAGTAAGATACGAATCAGAGACGGTCTTTTCCCTCTATACTCTTTTGACACTACTGGTCATCATTCTCGTGGTGCTCTACCTGTTGAGGCATAGGCTCGTCTGTTCAAGCAGAGGCCGTCGGCGTCGACCTCGAACTACGCTCTATCGTTTACTTCGCCAAGGTCCACTAAGGACACCTGAACTGTGATCACGCTTTATCGTCATCTTTTGCTGAATTCTAACACAAACAAACTTTTTCCTGATTAACTCTGGTCGTTTACGTCGTCATTCATTCCTTCTCTTCCTCTCTCTCTCCCTTTCTTCACTTTCACCTGACCCACCGTAAGAACAATGTTTAACTGCATGTTTCTTGCTTGGTTCTCTTAAATCTTTCCGTTTATTCCAAAAAATCTTGTCTGCAGCTGCTGCAGCTTCATCAATTCAGAACTTTATTAGTCGGCAACATTCTCTGCGGCGTCAGCAAGCTCAAGGCAGACACACTAGGAAGAGCGCAGAAACGCGCACACTTATTTGATCTTATTTCAGCCATCCTCGTGATCATTCACGGCACAATTAATCTGCCTTCAGTCACTCTATTGTTATACTCTCGCACACTTTTTGCCCAAGCTTTAGTAGCGCTTTCTACCGCACTGTCGGCGATGGACTTTTAGTGGTTTCAATTCTGGCCAACCTGTGGTCTACTTTACGGGGTTTGGACTGTTTCTTCTCCTTCTCCTCATCCGGCACTTTTATGCGGCTGTCACCAGGGCGACCGAGTACCATTACTCATGGCGGGGCTTAAGCATTGAAGATGCTTCCAATCAAGCATGGCCATTTTTGCCAAAGTTGATGCTCAAGTAGTCTCCTTGGTGGTGGTGGATGTGCCGGCAAAGCGAGCCATCAGACAGTTATGCCCGTATTGCGGGCACTTTACTGCAAGGACGTGAGCACCTTTACCTGTGGTCGCTGGCAGCAGCAGTCATCGTCAGCTATAATGAATTAATTGCCGTTGGCCACAATACCTGTCTGTCCGCATGGGGCCACTTTGATTTGTTTAATAGTGCCTTTCATCATGTTTCGATCGGCCTACGCGTCGGTGCCAGCACGCGTTTTCCCATTCACAGTCGCCGTTGATGTGTGCCACCTTGCATGTTATGCATGAATCTCTTCTTCTCTACAACTCTTATGACCACTAAGACCCACACAAAACACATAAACGCGTGCAGCTCTTTGACACTTTCGCCAGCTTTCTTAGTCTCTCACTCTGAGCTTCTCAAAGCTTCTCACTTAATTTGTCTGCCGAGTTAATTATTCTGCGGGCATTGTTTCCCCTCTCCCTCTGATGATTACAATCTGCACCAGTAATCGGTTAGTTACTTGCTTGTACACGTGTCAGCGCCGTTGTCCAGTGTCACTCGAGTCACTTCACTGGCCAACTGTCTGGCGCCTGCCCGTGCTGTCGTCATCGCTGCCGACTTTTCATTTCAATCGTCAAACTCAAAAGCCGCCATCGATTTCTTCCCCCCCCCCTTTTCCCATTGTCCTTTTGCTAATTTCTATGTTTTACTCATTTCATTTCAGGATTTATTCTATTTTGAAAATGACATTTATGAGGAAATATGTGAAGACGAGGTGGAGGTGTCACTGTTCAACTCGCCCTCACCACCACCTGTCCACCACTGCACACTGGTGTACGTCTCAGCGAGCTGCTATGAATACTCTTCGCTCTACCAATTTTACAGTCTACTCGACCACTTGAGCCACTCAAAGAGCACTTGCACTTTTGTCAATTCCCGTTGACAGCTGTCATTGTTGCATTTGCCAAATGTGTAAACAACAACAATTGAAATTGAATTAACTTTTGGACTGAATTTTTCGCTTGTGATTTTTTCTCTAAAGTAAACTGAATAGTATACCTAAAAGTATACCGTGCTAGCTCATTGAGTATATTCCATTAATCGATGAGTAATGTTTCAAATGTGTGTTTTTTTTGGAAAAATTTAGTTTAATTGATGCTTGTGATTAGCAAGTTTGTTTTCCTAATGATTAGATCATCATCTCGTTTCTAGTCAAGTGATCGCAGACCAGACGGTAGCATCACAGAACGGTAGTACTCTCTGCCGCAGTCTGCTGTCTTCTGCTGTCATTTGTATATAAATAAACTGGTAGTTCTGGTATTCACTTGACTTTTGCGTCTGACGAGCCAAGATTGTGTGTGGTAAGAGCTGGCGCCTGAGCAAATGACATCGCCATGTGTTGCCCAAGCGCAACTGAAGCTACCACCAGCATCACTTTGCGCCAGCGCATTTCCTGACTGCACTGCTCCGAAGGGGAGTCACACAGAGATCAACCGTAGCTTTACCTCCAACTACCACCATTCGCATCAGCTCTTCTCCACGGCCCAATCATCACTGTATCTGCAAGTTCTTTGGCCCCAACCACCACCCAATCAACCATATGTAATCGCAGTGTTTTGAGCACTGTTTTGAAGGTGTTTGCAGTGCATCAGTTTCACCGGCTTCAGCATCACATGACACTACGGCAAGTGTTGTGACCAGGAAAGCCATTTCAACACAATGTGAAATTCTAGCCGTCAGAACTTTGTGAGCAGTGGACCGAACAGTGCCTTCCCAGAGTGAACGCCCTACGTTGCAGCACATCTTGAGGTAGTAAGTTCACCTTCTTCTTGAGAATTTCAGTCATTCTGATGTGTATTCACTGACAATTCTAGTACTACCAGTACCGGTCTAGCGGTAAAGTGCTTTCATTTGACCGCCTAGAACACTGATGGCCACACAAGGTCACACAGTCTACTGTTACAGTTCTTCTTGACCTATTTACGAAAGTACTTCGGAGCAGTTGAACGAGTGCCATACCGTATGACTGTCGATTGTTTATCGACAGTCCTTCTGCTTGTTGTTGATTTGGGCATCGAATCAAGTGTTTATGTTTACATTACGACCCTTTCTTGCGCTGCTGCTGCTGTTTCCCCTCTTCTTTTCTCGCAGTCAATCTGCATTCTGACTGTGGTGAATCTGGGTCAGCTGCTCAGTGCACCACCACCAGTCAATTGGACCTAGACAAAGACTCTACTCGAGAATGTTTGTGTGTCTGTGTGCCCCTCAGCTGTTGCCACTGCTACTGCACAAACAATGGTCGGTGAAATGGTTGTGCCTGCCTAATGCCGCCTGATGTCGAAGAGAGTGTTTTCAGTGCACATGAATACTGCCAGCCCACAGTCTTCTTCAGACTTCACATTTGTGTCCGATGTTGTCGGCAGCGACATTGCCGGCTGCCGGTGCCAGCAGTGCAACTGTCGCCCTGCGCGCCCTGTTGCCAGCAATGAAAGAATCCGCTTGTTGCTGCTGCTTGCCAAAGAGCTGCAGCAACATTTGCGATATGGGAACATTTGTGAATCAACATTTGTGAGCACTCTCATTATTCTGCCGCCACACTTTTGTGCAGAGAGAGACTGCAACTAGCTATAATTAGCAGGAGAGAGAGAGAAGAGCTGAGAGGAAGTGATCGACTGAGCTGAGGTGAAGGGAGTAAGAAGCAGTGAGTGAAGAGTGTACATCAGTACTCACACAGCACTCTCTCTCTCTCTCTCTCTTTCTTTTCGGTGTTTCTCAGAGTGTGAGTCTGTGTCCGGAAAGAGCAGACTCCTGTTCATCTGCTTCCCAACTGAAAGCATCAGCAGCAGCAGTAGGCACTCTGCCGTCGCGCAGCAGTTTACCAAAATTTCTTGGCGCAGTGGCACCACCGCCACTCTGTGCAATCAATTGAAGAGGAGAAAAGGCGCGGGCGCATCTCCTGAGACCGTTGCCAAGAAATGCCACCACTCAACGCGAATATTCTTTCAGATGTAGTCGTGTTTCTGCATTATCTTCTATTCCGATTCAAGGGAGGGAGGACACTGTGTGCACACGGATGCAATGTTGTTGTGCTCAAATTTCCACTTCCCTGCTTTCTCTCTTTTTTTTTCATTTACCCGAACTTTGCTTTCAACTTGTGGCAGTGTCAATTGACAGCCCACTACTAGCTGATGAACTTCTCTCAAAGTGAACCCTGAACTGAACATTTCTGCAAGTAGGTTGGCTGCTGTACAATGGCTTCAATAGATTCTCAAAGAAACAGCAGCAGCAAAACTACCTCTACCGCTAATCGGTTCCCGTTCACACTGTGCGCCAGGAATCGAGCGCCCCCAATTGCAACCCACCAGTTGCTTGAGACGTCACACCGCTGCCGGCGCCTGGCCAATTCTCTACGCCGTTAATGTAGCTGTTGTTGTTGTTGCTGTTGCTGCTGTCGCTGCTTCAGCTGCACATTTCCTAATTGTCTAGTCGCTTCACAAGTGCAGAATTTGCATGCTTGGAGACACTTTCCCTCTTCTCTTCTCTGTTCGCTCCCCCAAGTCAACGAACAGTGCTGACAGCAGTGCAGCAGTGAAAGCTATCAGAGCAACCCGTTCACTGAATCGATCATTTTGCCATTCAGTCTTGAATGCGGCACTCTCGGGATGATCTGGTTCCTCTGTTGTTTTCTTTTCTCTCTAGATCTTCATTGACATCGCACACGCACACACACACTTTGTTCTGTGAAACCAAGCCAATGCATTCTGTGGTGCTCATTGTGCTAGTCCTCATTTGACCGCAACCACTGGTCGGTACTATTGTTTGAGATTGTTCACTTTTCAGTGTTTTTGCAGTTTGCCGTTTTATGCTCTTCACTGCTCTAAAGTGCCTTCACCTCATCGCTTTCAACCCTAATTCGCTCAATAAATGTGCGTAGCTGATTGCTAGCTCGACTCATCTGTTGCTGCTTTTTGTTTTCTAAGTTCAAATCTCAAATCCTGCCCATCCGCCAATGGCCACAGTTTTCCCTGTCTCGCAATGTCTAGTTACCGCCAGAAAGGAGGCAATGCCAACAGTAAAGCAGTAAGTGTGTGCCACTTTCAGGACACCTCACCTCTCCCTCATGTAGTGCAGTTCCATTTTCATCTGTTTACCTACCACCGTCATTGCCATCATTTTGACTACTATGGTTCCCTTGCTCCCTCCCTCCCCCTTTGAAGTTTGAAGCATCGTATCCACGTGTGGTCATCACATCATTTACAGTCCGGAGAGTGACAGTAGTGTCATATTTGACTTTCATTTAAATATATCACGGTGTGCACTGAAGGCAGACGCAGCATCAGCTCATCATCAGCCTTCAACTGCACTGCTTGGCCTATTATGCAAATTGGCAGCTGTAGTGGTTGTCCCCTTTGACCGTTTCTCTCTCGATCGTCAGTACTGCACCGAAGTGCTGCTGCTGCACTGCTTCACACCTTTACCAGAGCACACAATGGTCTTCCCTTGGGGGCACGATCCACTTTATCGAGTTAAGATTTGATCAAGTTAAGCATCGTTTGCGCTGTCTGAGCGATGATTGGCAATCGGTCGTTTTCGTCTCCGTCGTAGCGTCGTAATCGGCGTGGGTGGCTTCAAGCCTCCAAAAATCAGTGGCACGGCGGTGCAAGCAGAAATAATGTGTGCGCAATGTTTCAATTGCAATTCTCAACAAGTGGAACACTGCTCTCCGCCTGAAACGCTCCTTCTGTCCGCCAGCGACGATAACGAGCGCAATAATTGATTCGTCGAAGGGAAACTACCGATTCAGTGGCGTTCGGGTGGGCACCGCCGATCTGTCACTACTGTGCGTCGGGCACCTTATTAGCCTAAATGACGGACGAAAGGAGAGGCATTTCCCAAAGTGAGGATGCTGCTGTTGCTGCCGCCGCCGTCAAGTCGACACCGATTTGCTTTCATTTCAGACGCCAAACGGTGAAACTGGCACATCTTACTGCCTCTGCTGTTGTCTGTTTGGCTGTGCTCTCTTTATTTCAGTGCATTAGAAAGTTTCATCGAAGATATCCGAGTCCGATTTGCCAGCACCGGCAATTTGTCTTCGGAATGTGCCGCTTCAGAGAAAAGGCATCAAACAGAGAGACGCTTTGCTAGATCTTCAAATGTGGCCATGTGTGACAGATGCAGAGGCTTGCCGATTTTGCATCTCTAAGCTAAATCGGTGTGTTCTTTCTCCAGTGTTGGCTGCTGTACTGTAGACAGACCTTCTTCGTTACATCACCCAGTCTCGCATACTAAAGGGGATGACGATGATGTAGCTCACTGTGACGATGATATAATTTGCACCAAAGGGACCGCATTGTAACACCGTTGGCAGTGAACAGCAGTAGAGTAGAATTTATGTAAGACAGGCACGACCGTTAGAAAGTTTATTTGCTGGAAAGCTTTCAAAGGCAACTATGCAGCAGCATCTACAGTTTGTTCATCAGAAACGGATAGTGTAGACAATTGCAATTTTTATGCGCAAGGTCAGACGATAAATAGCTGCCGCCACAAAAGAGTGGTAGCTGGAGCTCTGCCGTCAGCTCTGCCGAGTATGGTTCTCTGCACTTGGTGTTCATCAATGTTACCACTAAATGATTATGTGCTCATTAGTGTGGCATCACCGACGATGGCATCACGTTTGGACGCTGTGAAAAATCAATACGTGCTCTGTTCAGGCGTCCTGCGAATCAATCGATTGTCTCTCCGTCTGCTGCTGCTGCTCTACTGACTGACTGAGCAATGTGGACGACTAAAGCCTACTGCGAGGGCATCTGAAGAAGCACTGGACGAGATATACACTGCACGGCAGCGATTAGTAAGCAGTGGTGGTGGTGGTGGTGGTGGTGGTGGTGGTGGTGGTGGTGGCACTTGGCGTCAAGTATCAGCGCCTCCAACTGGGCGTCCATTTGAATTGAATTGAACGGGCAGTGTTTGTGTTGTGTCTGTCTGTTTGCCTGTATGTGGCCATCAACAATGGCCGCAGTCGCGCTGGCGGTTGGCCTCACAGCACTCCATCGAACCCATTTATATCGCAAGGAAGGCAGTCGTGCGCCTCTGACTTATTTTAGCCTGTGGATCCTCGGCGAGTGCACAGCTCCAGAGCTCTCCTTTTCACTAGGCAACTCGATACCTCTGGGTGGCCACATTGGCCACGAGCAGCGTGGACATGCATTGATTGCAGATCACGACTTGCTCTAATAGTTGCCACACTTTAATTGTGAATATCGCTTTCGTATTAGAATAGAAGAGAAAGAGAAAGAAAGAAAGAAAAAGATATCAAACACACATAATGGCCTTACTTATGATTCATTGCGTAGCACCATTATGAATACTCTTTAAAGCTTTAAAGGCTGAAATTCAATTGCACAAAGACACGGCGTCACTTGCGCCTAGTTCCGACGGTCCAATTGCTCTATTTACACTTTATACTTCAAAACGCTCCAAGCAAACACGCACTCAGGTGACCTTTTTATTTTATTTAAAAACTGTTTTTAAACTCTGAAATTATAGTAAAATATAAATAGCGAGTTTATATTAGTAAAGTTTTACAGTTGCCATACTTTGGTTCTAGGTTTTGCTTCTTCTAGGTCAAGTGCATGTGTCACTAATTGCTGCAATGTCATTTAAAGTTCTGCAAATGTCAGTTGTCCTCTTTCCGGCAAACTCTTTTCTGCTCTCCTTTTCACTGCTCCGATTTTCTCTTTTTTCCATTCTTCTTTCCACAATTTGACCTCATTCTCTCATAGCCCAACTCAATTCTGACATCTTCTTTTCTCTTCCCCTCTTTCAGCAGATCTACTCTCGCTACCCGGCGACCAAGTGCAGCAATCTTGGCATGTCTTTTGGCAGTGCTACCATTGACCTGTACACCAACAAGTACACAGGAGGTAAACCAGGGACCAGCTCACATGGCACCGCGGGAGAAACTTCCGCCAACAAAGGGCACAGCAGCCTATCAAGTGCTGCTGCCCTTTCTTCTTCTCTGGGCAGTTCATACACCTCCTCACTAGGTGACTACGGCCGAAGTGCTGACTTTCACTACTCCTCGCCTTCTGCTTCCTCCTTTCTGCCGGTATCAAATTACGGCACTGAAGTGAGCAGCTACTACAGCCCACTGTCACGACCATCCTCTGCAGCACTGCATCACAGCCACCACCAGTACGGTGCCTCCAGTGTCTCCAGTTTCCAGCCAGGCAGCACCTACCACTCTTCCTACTCCTCCACACCGAGTACTTACTCTTCACTAAAGGTTGGTCCCGTCGCCTCTTCCTCATCTTCAATTCCCAAGCGACCGAGCACTCGATCTTCCTATTCCTCGATTCGCTCGGGTTATAGCCAGCGCAAGCCAACGACCACATCAGTGCGCAGTTCAGCACTGGTGAACAGCAGCACTAAACTGGGTAGCAGTGTCAACAGCAGGAGCAGGAGCAACAGCATCAGTGACCGAATCGGCAGAGGCAATGATGATGATGTAAAGTCTTCAGCAGATAAAGAACCCCAAACAAACGGTGTGCTCGGTGGGCAGGAGGATGGCAATGAAGAGCAGCTGTTGTCGACCGATGATGGAGAAGAGGAGGCAGAAGAGGAGGAAGAGGATGAAACAGAAGCAGATGAAACAGAAGCAGACGACAGTGAAGATGTCGTTGCAGATGAGACAAATTCCGAGTGTGACAATAGAGAGGAGGCGGTGGATGACACAGAATTTGGAGTAAAACTTGTGTCACGAAGTACATCGCCTTTAAGGGCACATGACACCGATACAAATTGTAACAAGGAAAGTCAGCAGCAGTATCGTAGCAGTGACAATCAAACTGAAAGCAACAGCACCGACTGCTGCAACATCTCCTCCATTGAGCAAAAAGTAGTCGTGCGACCTAAAAAGCATATTTTTGGCACTGATGCGCCCAAGTGTCATCATCATCAGGCGACGCAAGTCAGTGAGGATGATCTGCTCCGTTCACCGACAAGCAGTCGTTCTGCTGATTTATCTTCAAAATACTTAAGTTCAACTACTTGGACCGGTGTGCATGGTGCCTCCGCCAGCAGACGCACTTACGGCAATGGCAGCTACGCACGTGCCAGCACAGCGTCGAGAAGCACCAACCGATATTCGGCACCTGTGACCATCAGCTCCTACACTAGCCGTTCTACTCACCGACCACTTTCACCGACTTCATCAACTTCGGTGGACGCCAAATCACCGGTAAAATGTGCTTTGTCAGTGTTTCACAGTGTTTCTCCGTCCAGTGTTGATGTGACAACAACTTCTGCAGACACTAGCAGTGAAAGTCCGTCTAGTCCAATAAGTGTTGTGTTGAATGTTCGTCTCGACTCCTTGAAACCGTATTCGAAAGGCAGCGGTGATGAGAGCGGCAGTGACACTACGACGACCACCACCACCGCCACCACCTGTGACTCTTCTTGCTCCACTTCGGGCTCTGCTGGTGTCGTGTCAGTGGGCAACAGCAACCACAACAACAACAATAGCTTCAGCAGCCACTCCACAAACATGCACATCAACAACAACCAGCCGGCCAGTCGTCTTTCACCGCGAATCATTCGCCGTAGTATCAACTACAAAAGTCCCTCACCTCGGCCCAACTCTGCGGCGAGCAGCGAAACTGAAGATGAACAGCAGACGTCAGGCTCTGAGTGCTCAAAGAAGAAGATGGGCCGCAGCAGTAGAAGCGGCAGTAATCAAAGCAGCTCGCCGTCGTCAATTGTTGTGCGCCTCAATTGCCCAAAGCCGTCGTCAGTGTCGGCCAGCGGCGGCGGCAATTCATCGAACAGGCTCATTTCTGCGAATCAGCAAATCGGCAGCAACGAAAATCTCAACTGCTGCAACTCTCAGCTACTGAACGTTGAGCAGGGGCGATGCGCTTCCGCGGAGCCACTTACCACTTTGTTCGGCAGCACCGTCCTCAGCACAGGCGAATCCCGGTCAGCGGATCATAAATCATCGCATTCTTCTTCCTCTGCCTCCTCCTCTTCAGTCTCCACCACTTCTTCGTCGAGTAGTCTCTCCAACAGCAGTGAACATATTGCTCTTCGGCCTCCTAATTACCCGTCGCTACCTTCGCTTGAGACTCCTTTGATCGTGGTCAATAAATTGCCAATTATAATAAAAGACCCCTACTCGACGGAGAGTGAAAGTGAATTTGGCGCCGAATCTGAGGACGAAGAAGCAAGCAACACTGTGACTATTCGCCTCTCTAGTGCCAACTCTAACTACTCTGCTTACTCTGAAACCATCGTCAACGGTGACTCGCTAAAGGAAGATGATGAGCTTAGTGAAGAGGAAGACGATGAACATCCTCAGCCACCACTACAATCTACCGATGGCCATCTTCAAGGGAATACTTTAAGCTCCAAAGTTAACCATAGTGAGAGTGAAAACGATGCTAGTCAGTCGAGTACAACCAGCGCCGACGAGCAGGAAAGTGAAAATCAAATCGACAAAGCCATCAGTGTAATTGAGAACGAAGTGTCCAGTTTGAAGGAAAGCAGCAACAATTTGATTCACCCACGCTCTTCTACCAAAGTAGCCGTATACACTGCTGCAACGGACAACAGAGCAAGAGATGCATTGCAAGATTCAGGGTACTCGGAAAATCTCAATCGCTCTAATTCATCGTACGACAATACAAAACACAAGAGCACCAGCAGCACAGCAGAGTCATCGTGCACTTCTAGTGATACAGAGTGTGCTTCAAATAACAATGGAGCACCTATGAATTGTGATAGCAGCAGTAATAGCACAACTGCCCTTGATAAACAGGCACTGGTGGAACGTTGCCAACAGGAGTTGAGTGCATTCATCAGCAAGTGCAAGGACATCGACGAGATGATTGGCCCCCTTTCACCAGGCAGTCCCACTTACTTGCACGTGTTTCAGGGCGCCAGGGCACGTTTGAGTGCACTCTCCGAAGAGCCGGAGAGCGATGACTCAGCGGTCGTGCCGTTGGACGCTTCTCATGTCAAAGTTCACCAGGCAACTCGAATGCAATCAACAGTGAGTAGTTTATTTTTTAATTGCAATATCGCCATTTTTGATCGGCATCAGATTGCGAAGAAAACTTTTACGTAAACAAAAAAACAGTAGTGGTAATTCTCATTAGGCGGTTGTTGCTATCAGGAGCTGGTTTATTGCAGTGGCAGTGGAAATTGTCTAGTTTGCTGTTTCATTCTAAAGTTGCTTTCCTTTTTGTCTCACTCATCTAGGTCACTGGTCAAGAGTTTGATTCTTCGGCAATCCGTATACGAGAGAACAAGGCACTGTCCAGTCACTTGTCCAAGTCAAGTGAAATTGAGAAGGCCTTTAGCCGCCAGGGGACAAAATCAAAAAATCCACCTGATATGCAATACTACTACGGAAATTGCAACAACGGCAGTTTGAGGTTTGCCCGAAATGATACGGCAAGTTTTTTTTTCTATTTTTCTTTTATCTCTTTTTCTCTTTATTGTGCTTTTTGTCAACACTCTTGAGCACGCGCGCGCGTACACACACAAACACACTTGACGACAACAATTATGCCCTCAATCGAAGAGGTTTTCTATCGATTGTCTAAAACTGCCCATCTAACGGACGGCTCTTATCGTCTCTGAGCACTCTCTTCGCTCTCATTTAAATGGAATCAATTGCGATGCAGTTTGTTGTTTGCCAAATGAGAAGCCAATTAAAGAGCGGCAGCAGCTGTGTTTGTTTGCAGTTGCTTTGTCAGTTTTAAAAGCATCATCATCATCATCAAGCGGACTACCGGTCATACGTCGCTTTGTCGCTGCCCTCGATCGCTATCACTGCTGGCCTTATCTGACCACCTAGTGCCTTAGTCTTGGCTACCTTTTCTGCAACGGCTGTGTCCACCAGAGGAGGATTACCCGAACCTGCTAATTGCAAATTATACCATCCCGTTTGTTTAGTTTAGTTTCTCAGCACTCACTTACCTGTCTTTCACTTTGTGGCCAGCTGTTTTGTCTGATGACATTTTTTTCCCTTTTCCCTTTTCTCTGCTCTGTTCTTTCTGGTAATCATTCATCTGAAGGGAAAGTGGTTCCGTCGTCTTCCGCCAACTTGTTGCGCTTTTGTCACTTTGTCACTAGCATTTAAGTATTTTGTCTATTTTCAGTCCTCCTCTTTCTTTTGTTTTAGTTAGCAGACGCGTGCATTGCGCGACCAACTGCTGGGCTCGGTGCTTTTAGTCGTTGATGTAGTGAAAGCACTTTCAAATTGTCCAGATAAGGTGCTGCTGCTAAATGATGTGCAACTCACTGGTTCGATGTTAAGTAGTGACTCGATAATTTATGAGCCACTACTTGCTTTGCGTAATGCAATGGCGATGATTGCTGTCCACTGCTTACTGGGCTGCACGCTTTGGAAGATGCTTTACGGAAGAAAGTGGTCGTAGCAGTTTTCTGCTTATTAGCAACAACAACAGCTGTACCATCTGATTGTTATTAATAGAGAATCCATTTGCATTGTTTGATATGGCGACAAGCCAGCGGATGCAAGTGACGCTCCATTCAGTGGTGCAATAGTTTGGCACAGCGGAATCGGCACTGACGTATGTCTGCCTCTCAGCCAGTCGACTTTTATTACTATCTCCATAGTCTATCTATTTTTTTCTTCTTTGACTTGCGTACACAAACAAACACCGATGACACGATGAGTCTCTCTATTTTTAGGAGCAACATCATTTGCCCTTCGTGTCACTTTATTAGGCAAATTGTTTGCACAGTTTCGTTTTATCTGTTAGCTAAAAAAGTTCAATATACAATGCCCACTGATCTAATGGTCAATTCTGGGTCAGCAGCTTTCCTACTGACCAACAAAGCCGATACATTGGCATTGTTTTAGGTCATTTCAGGAGTGATCGTTAGTGATCGCAGTGTTAGTTGCATATTCGTGTCTTTTGATGAAGGGAAGAGATGCTAATGAGCGTCCAATTAGTTTCAATTAGCGTCGTTGTTTTGATTGTTTGAAGAAGTAGAGGCCCGTTCACTCCAGACAACCTGTTTGTTTGCTCTTGCTTACTGCACCAAGTTTTTCTGTCACTTAACGGTCCACTTTTGTTTTGACCAATTCCTTTGCAAAACTTTGTGTCATTTAGAAAGCAACCACAAACAAAACTACTGACTAGCCTTAATCGCTTGCTATTTGTGTTTGGTTAATCCGTTTTAATTTATCATTTTCTGTTCATATCATCTTTGCCTGGTGATTTACTGCTCATTTATAGTTCCAGTTCGTCTTTACTAAAAGTATGTGTTATTTTAGGATGACTTGCGAATTAAATTAAAATTAAAACTTGTCCGCTCTTGAGCTTTTGAGTGTTTGTAAACACACACACACACAGAAACTCACCAAGTAATTAATAGGCCACGCTTTCAACAAAACTTATTGACAGGTGTTTGTAGTTTTCACAAAAAAGTAAGCTTGAGTCTTGTAGTTATTTAGATCAAGACAGCAACAGATCACGTAAGTGAAGTTTGCCCGGACATCATGAGCACTGAATGTCGGCCACTTGGTCAGAGAAGAAGACAGCTTTGAGCAGTCTTTTAGCACAGACCCTTTGCTGTGGTGCTACTCTGAATGATGGAAAGTGAAATCGAGCGATGAGCAACATCGTCAGACTTATTAGTCGATGTGCCAGCAGATGTTGACAGACGTTGATGCTCTTATTCTTCCTTCACATTTGTTGTGTTTTTTAATAAAATTCAATTACTTCTCTTTTCGTGTTTTCTACCGGTCAATATTTGCCTCGTCGAGCTCGTAAACATGGATTTGAATTTTAATTTGCTCTATTGTCAAATCTTTAGTCGTTATTTTTCAATGTTTGTATGCAAATAACTAAACGTCTCAGTGGTAAGTGGCCACTGAAGGTGACTCACGCACCGACCACTGTCTCTCTATATGTGCCCTAAACGGTAGGGTGTGCTCTATTTAATACCCAACTAATGGAAACATTATTTGCGGATCTAATTAATTTCCACGGCGCTTATTAGTGGTAGTGTCTAGTGAGAGTTTCCCTGCTGCCACCACTACAACCACTAGCACAGCCATTTGCCAGTTGAAGCTCTTTGTCTGCGTCAATGCCGCCCACTGTGCACTTCGTTTGCATTCTTGATTCTTTCCGTCTGCCGTCAGACCTACTGCTACAGGTTTGTGCTGCACTTTCTTGCTTTTTCTCTTTTTTCCTTTGCCAGACGAACCCTACGGAATGTCTGCAATGCCTTTGTGAAGCAGTAGTGACCATGTCGTGTGAACACATCTCCTTCACGAGCATCGCTCTGTGTGTTCTCACTGCTGTTTTTTTCTGTGGCAGTGTCCAAGGAAGCAGCGCAGTCTCTCATCTTTCACACTCCTTTGCCTTCTCACATTACTCAGCACTGGGGAAAACGATGGCGTTGCTCCTTCCACCAGACATTGCTCTGCTTTCATTTTTTATTAATACTTTTTTTAGAGAAACCATAACTGCTCTCATGCTTGTCATCGCGAGCCACCATGGGATGCCAACTGACAATGCTGGCGCCTTCTCTTTCATTTGATTTGCATTTTTCCGTTATGCTAACCATATGAACAAAAAAGCAGTATTCAAACGCTCAGGTGTGAGTGCTCATCACTTGTCAATTGCGCTTTTTCCTCAGGTTATATTAATCAGGCAGCTTCTTTTGACTAATTACACTGACAAATGAAATACAATTAAGCTGCTTCTATCTTACAGTGATGTTCTGTACCATTAGAGGTAATAGTATTATTTCCGCATAAAGATACTTTTTGGTTTTGTTCTAAGAGTACCGGTATTATCTGGCAACTGTATTTGCCATTTATCAATTGTTTGGTTCCCAACGACCCTACTCTTTTATGAACTTTTTGCCAAGTTGAACCATTGTCTTTCTCTAATGTTTTTTGTCATCATTAGTCAAATTTTGCAATTTTTCTTTACTCAGATGGCTCTTTTTATTAGAATCAATCACTGCAGCCTGTTGCTCAGTAGCAGTTCTGCATAAACACAATTGTTACTTGCTTTATTTGGCCTTTTCTTGGCAACACTCTAATCTTCAATTTATGTATCCACTGCTACTGTGTTACACGTGAGCTCATTGTTGTCCATTGTCTTTTGAGTGCACACTAATGCTTCTTTTTGGCAACCATTTTTTAACTTTTTAAAATTTTCATTTTTGGTGAATATAGCAATGATGTGCGTGTGACAAAAGTTTGTTTGCCGCGTTTTTCCATTACTTAGAAAAAGTGCCCAGTTTTGTAAATGATTTTTTTCAACTGACCCTTCCTAGTTTTTGAGTCGAGTTCAATCTGTAAGGTCATCAAAGGAGACTTTTTGACTTCATGACGACCACTACCATCACTTCATTAGTGTGAATCTCTCCTGTGAGCTCCTTTAAACTACAATGTTAGCAAATTAAAGCACCTAGTTCCGCAACGCACTTCTGCAAAGATGTAATCGCATTAGACAGGATAGCGAAACACATAGGCTTGGACTAATTCTCTGGCCAGTCTCAACGGCGGTGGCTATAGTCATGATGATGATGGTGATGGTAGTGGTGCTGTTGTCATAGCTAGGCGAGTGACCTTGCACACCTCGGACGCGGCGGCGCCTTCATCTGCCAACAGGAGCAGTGCCGCCTCCGACTAATGAGATCTCTTGACACTGCCTTCTATGCCACACACACAGACAAAAGCTGACGTGGAAAGACAAATCGATGTCAATGCCGCAAATTGTTTGCCGTTCATCTCAGCTCTTCTTTCTCTCTCCTTTGCAGTAGGCTTGTTGCACTTTTGAGACTTAATTTGTGGTAAAGGATTACCAGCATCTACGCTGCTCCAAATGCGCTTACCACTTGCCAACTGCCTCTTTGCTTTGACGGGCTTCTATTACTGCTTTCACTTTGTTAGTAATTCACAACGAGTCCGAGTGAGATTATTTGTTTCTAGAGGCAGACAACTGTTGTAACAACAGGCCAATGCCATTGGACCAACTGTTGTACAACTCTGTTTACATTTCACTTGGCCGCATAACACTTTCTCTACTCATCAAATGGTCATTTGTTTTCTTGTTTTCACTTATTTTTTGTAGGAGCATTTAAGCCATTCAACAGTTAGTTTCAACTTTTGACAACTTGAAACAATCATTCGTACATTAAATACATGAGGATGTTTGGAAACAGCACCAGCTGTTTATTCGTTACATGGTTTTCCTGGTCAAATTATTTACCAGTTGCTTTTGTTTAGAGATAGTATCATTTTGACGTGAATGGCACCAACTCAGTCTAGAGGTGATGACAGATACTGCCAAGATGCACCATAGCATGCCGCCATGTGTCAGCCAAACACTAGTATTGCCCAGATACAAAGCACTTTTTGTGTTTGTCAGACCAATTTCCGAGTCCAACAAACAAACACACACAAGACAAACCTCTTATCTCTACAGCTCACCAATCCTTGCCGCAACTGTTCACTGCTTTTTTATTGCTTCAAACGGAACCACAAAGAACAGCATTCAAAACCACAACCACTTGCCCTGTGTTTAAATATAACGATAACTAATTGTGGCGCATATTAATTGCTTCGCTTCTATTATTAGGATGAGCTCACTCTCTTTACAGTTCTGTCTAATGACTTGACAACACGAGCGATTGACATTTCTGCACGCCATGTCGCCGCGCTATGACGATTTTCTCCTCTCCCCTTTCCTTTTCCCCGGTGTCTTTGACCCAACGGTCTTTCCTTTGGATTTGGTCTTGGTAATTTTCTTCCGCCTTCTTCTCTTTTCTCTCTTTACAATGTTATTTCATTCTCAACGCTTTATCTCGTTTCCACAATACTCACTTGTCATTCTCTTGTGGTTCATGACGTGCCTGGCAATGGCGAGTTAAATACTAATTTGCTGTTTAGTGTACACAAGTTTACGACGAGGTCGTACAGCGAACATCAGAGTCTACACCAGGTGGGCCAATGTGAGGCAGAAGCATCAGGCGACAGAAAATGTCGAATGAATTTATTCGCCTCTCAAGTGACGTATTCCATCCAGCACCTGAGGAGTGTGTGCACTGATTTAATTAGAGAAACCTTTAAGGCAAAGTTTGATGTTTGTGCGCGCACTGGATGGAGCCGATTCTTTTCTCTACTGTACTCATCCACTATTTTGTGTGTTTGTATCACTGCGACACTTTGTACGTTAGTTAAAGACAAGCACACACACCTAAGCATTAGAAGCACGTTCAGTACAGTGTGTGACTCTCTCACTTTTGGGTGGATTTTTTCAAGTAGCAGTTGTTTTTGCGTAATAAACTGAAATTAATTTATGAGCTACTGCATCTGATTGTGCACGATTGCCAACTAATGAATGATTCACTTTTCATTTCTGCTAAATTATCTTTTCTTCTTGTTTTTGAACGATGAATTTTGCTCCGTTAACACTTTGTATATATATTTTTTTGTCTTTTTTAACGATTTCCACTACCATGTTTGACTGGGTGCAGTGAGAAAGTGGTAAAATGGTGAGAACAAATGGAGATACAGCTACAAATACCACTTAAACAGCTCGTGCACTATTCCTTTGACACGTGTGGACGATAGCTAGGCAAGCATTTGGCGTCAGTTGACATGTTCCCGTTGCCGGCCGGTAAAGGAGCGTTATGAATGGAAATTGGCAAAATGTATTCGTTCTCAGTTGTTTAACAGGTGTTTGCAGTTGATTTGTGCGCTCACCACTGGTCAACTGTCAATTAATCAAAGCTCATGTGTGAACTAAACGTACCTTGTACGCTGATGTGCGTGAGAGTTTTTGCCTGAGAAGCAGTGCATTCTCGCCTGCAGATTCCTCTCCCTTCTTGATGGTGTGGCAGTAAGAGTGTGAATGCTGTCTTGAGAAAACGGTTCCAACCTGTGCGCACTTTGACAACTTGCTCGCTTGGTCACTCACTTGGTCAGTGGGAGCAATGTAAATGTGCGAATGGTAAGCAGAGCACTTTTCAGCTTTGCAACATCAACAACAGTAGCAGTAAAAAAAGTTTCGAGTGTTCCAAAAAACGCGTCAGCATTTTTGTCATTCTTGTTCTTGAACGGGTATACATTGAAATGAATAGTTTTTTATTTATTTAATTTTGTAGATATAAGGTTTACAGTAGCAAGTTAACTACCCGATAGTAGAATTGGAAATACCAGCATTATTTGTTTAGTACTGACGCCGTAGTGTTGACGTTTTACTGCCTCACTCAGTGATTATAATAGCACACCTCAAACCGGTGACATTTTGACTTGTTGCCAAGCCGTGAGGAAGCATGTACGAACCAACGTTGTGGACTGCGCAATGCATGACTGGTGACATTGTGGCCCACCATCTAGGCACACTAATCAATTAGCTCATTAGCTCGGAGTTGATCGATGGCGGAGGTGGTGGTGAAGGTTTTTTAGTGTGCTTTTTGCTCAACGAAACACAAACACTGTAAATACCCGTGATGCTTCAGTGCAGAGGTACTTTGGTTTGGGAAAGAAGCAGTCTTTGATTCCGTTTTATCCTACTCGAGTGTAGATGGCATCCGAGTTGTGCGGTAGTTGAGAACGAGGCGAGGAAAAAAGGTAGCGTAGAGAAAGAAGAAGAAGAGAATGAATGAGGGCTAGAGGAAATAACAGGTAAGGCGAACAGTGAGTGAGAAGGAGCAGACGATGCAAGAGAAGGAGAGAAAAGGGAAAGAGAGAAACGTGCGGATCACTGTCGACTGTCGACTGCCTGGTCGATGGTGAACGGCAACCTGCCAGTTGCTTTCCGACAGTCTCCAACAGCACACCTCGTCGCGGCACGTCTCGATCTTGTCTCGGTCTAGCCAGCTCGTCAGCTCTTCTTCCTCTTCTTCCTCTCCACTGCACTTGACCGTAACTTCATCTTCCTCTGCCTCTTACCTTTGCCTCCTCCACCACCACCAGCACTACCATAAGCTCATCGTCTGCTTTTCTATTCTGTCACAGTCACCTGTTCATGCACTTCCACACATACTCGCGCACACCGAAAGTTGACAGTTCTTGGTAGTGACCAGTGTCGAACAAGCACAGTGTCTTGCTTTGGCTTATCCACTGGCCATCACTATCACCATCATCATCATGAGGCTACCCTTCAGTCTTACCCTTCATTCCGCAGTTTCGTTCTGTTTGTATGTTTGCCCGTCTTTGTGTGCCTAGTGCAGAGCCTCAGTCATCAGTCTAGTGAAGCGTATCACTTTGAGAAACACTTTCGCGACAGTTCCCGTCGCCAGTGCCTGTCTTTTGGTAGAGAAGCGACCCTGCCGCCGTCGTTGCCGCACCAACTGCTTCTGCAGGTGTGCACTTTGCATCGCAGTCATTCTTTTTCTCCTCCTTGAGAACAGTCACAGTTTTGAGTGGCTGCAGAGCACTCTTTCCCAGCCACACTTTGTGTGTGCCTGCACACTCCATTTTAATTTGCTCTTGAATAAACGAATTTATCTGCCTGTATGAAAAGTCAGTACCTCATCAACAAGGGCGAAGATTCACTCAGACAGCAGTGTCAGTTTATGTGCGCCAGACAAATGTCACCAGTTTAATTTGTGTGTTTGTCTACCACTTTCATATATGATCCTTCTCTCCTTTTCTCCGGTGCTCATCAGCAAAGGCGTGTGTGTCTGTTGCCTCTGTGAGATGAATATAATTCTCCCATTGAATTAGTTTGTTTGCAATCTGCTGGAGTTACCCATTCGAGTGCCTACCCTAATGCACAGAGAGCGTCCATTAATCGACATGGCAACCACCACAAAGAGCGATCCCAACTAGTCGCTGTTGTGCGGGTAGCACACCACACTTGATCTTCTACAAACTGTCTGCTAAAAACGTTAAACACTTTTGCCTTCTACACTGATTCATTTTTCAGTTTTGCATACACTTACTCTACTTTTTCACCACAACTGCTTCAATCATTCATTCATTTGCAAATTGGCTCCTTTGTCTCTTGTTTTATTTTTCTTTACTGCTGATTATTTGGCAGCTGTCAACATTGAAGTTTTGTAGTGCTGTCTATCTTATTTGCCGATTTTCACTAAACATCCACTTTACCATACAATCAACACACATCATGTTCACCTTTGCCCAGTGCACACCGCAACTTTTTGTTGACTGATTCGCCTTTGGTGACCGGAACGCTGTCCAGCGGTCAACTGCCGCCCGTTCAGCCCTGTTCTTTTCCTGATGTGATTCCTGGGGCGCCTCAACTATCACCGCCACCGTGGCAGTGCGGCCACCTCCGACCTCTTGCCGGCCTAACTTGGAGAGTGGCCCTGAGCCACCCGGGATGGCCGGCGAGATGTCGTCGTTAACGTGCAAAGTGCAGTACCTGAACGACGTTGACCCCTTTAGTACGACAACAAAGTTCCCCGAGCCAGCTCGTGCGCCGACCTTCACCTTCAATGTCAACATCCCACTGATTAATCAGATCGCCGCCGTGCACCGTCTTCTCAAGGCGCCTCATCGGGTAAGCAACTCTGAATGAGAGGCCATGTGTTTGTCCAGTCTGCGAGCGCCACTGCACCAAGCCCGTCTGCCCGTCTTCTGCCCGTCTGCGAGTGAGAGCCACCGGCGTCAGCCAGCTACTATGATCAATGGCTGCTGATGGCAATCGAATGCATTTCGTTTGTGCCTTCATCTTCTTCATCTTCTTCTGCTTCTCCTTTCTTTTGCCTCCACCGATCAGATGGTCTCGTTATCGGGTCGAGTCATTAGCATTGCCACGATGTAATTGGACTAGGAGCACACTGGCACACTGGCAGTGTTGTTGCTGTCGTTGTTGTTGTTGGTCGACGAGGGCGCGAGGTGTAGTTCTTTGACGCCGGCGTCTCTCAATGGAGATCCAGCTCTTGATCGAGCTCTGATGCTATATATAATAGCACTGGCAATAGATGCCTTAATGGCGCTAATAAATTACTACGCGCTGCAGAAAGTGTGGTCTAATATTGAAATTAATGGCAAATGTGCTCACTCACTCACTGACCGACTAACATTGACCTGATGGAGGGGAGTGTTGCCCGCGAAAAGAGCGCACTGTGCCAGCTGACTGCCGGTCTCTCTTTATCTGCGTGTATGTGATCAGCGCCATCATCATCATCATCAGCGGCACAATAGAGCACTGGCTGGCCAGTGGTCAGTGCTGGTGCAGCAGTGTCTTCACTGCCAATTCATTCATTCACAGCAACTCATTCACTGCCTCACTGACTTACTCTACTCTTCTTCTCGCCAGTGGTCTCATTGTTTTACTCTCTCACCTAAAGCAGCTGTTTCACTGAATCCTAATGTGTGCTCTCTCTCTCTCTCTCTCTCTTTCTTCGAGAATGTGATTAGCCCCGCCGCACTCTTTCTTTGCTCCTTTCTCTCTCGTCCCGCCATTATCAGTCCAATTAATAGCAGCCGGCTCATTCTAATACAACGCCAAGCGTACGCGATAATTAATTAAATGACCAATCATTGGCTAAAGGAGAAGGCGAAGTGGACTGGCCATTCCAACTGTAAACTACCACCTAATTCTGACCAAATTACTTCTCTCCACTTGGTCTCTTGCTCTTGGGCTTCATTAAAGTTTCTAATAAAGGCGCCATCTCTGCCTCATCCATATTTATAAGGGCGCCAGTGCCTTCTGCAGACGGCGATCTGTTCTGCTCGCCGTACTCCCTCTTGCTCTTCCTTTTGAGGTTGATGTTGATGGCTTTTGACGGCCGACAAACGCGCCGAGTGGGTTAGCGAGAGACCGCGGCGACTGACGTTGGCCCCCTCAATGCACTACTGACTCCTTTCCATCGCTCTCTCCTTCTCCGACTGGCCTTGTCCTTGCCCTTGCACTTGCTTATCTTCCAGATGAAGATGCAGTTTCATTTCGGTCGAGAGAGTTTTTTGCTGATCAACTCTCTCGACACAGTGCTCTACTGAGAGCTTCGAGCCATGAAGGCCACCGCATCTTCAATTTAATAATTTGAGCTATCTGGCTACTGTCTAGCCTGTTTCAGTAGACTCTGCCTTCAGAATAATAAAGTGGTGCAATTTGTCTGTGTTATGCTAATCATCACTAACGAGTACTGCAAAGCTGTTTTTGAGAGAGTGGATTCTTTCTGACTGAAAGTTTGATTGAAAAATTATGCTCTAAACAGGAATGAACGCTAATATTAACTGCAGCAAGTGACAGACTAACTGTGCAGACTTTGTTCCATACTTTTTACAGTCTCATTGATCATTGCTCAATGTCAGATGACTTGTGATGATTTTTATGTCAGCTGCGATTCTTCCTTCCCTTCTCCCTCTCAAATCGGCCATCATTTGCGTTGATCTTTGATGTCGTAGTTGATCGCTGTCTTCTCCAATCAGTGCTCATTCACTTTATAGCATCAATAGCACCTGTTCTGCTGGAGGCAAAGACTCTCATTCATTTCAATATTTTATTGCCCTACTGCCTACTGTCCACATCCCGCTGATTCTGCCGCATTACGAGCACAATCATCATCCGCCAAATTGCTAGTGATCGATGTGCCAGTGAGGCTACATCATTACCGATCACTGCAACTCACTGCCTTCATCACAGCACCAGCTATCACTCTCGCCCTCTTTGCATCCCCTTCTTCGGATGCCTTTTCCTTAAGCCGTAGTTTCCATTATCGAATCAATGATTTTGAATCATTGTTTTAGAGTATGCGTGTGTGTGCAGTGCCATTCAAAACACTCCTTGCCGCCCTCCAATTGGCAATCGCCCCAAGTTTAACATGCAAAACGAAAAGGTTTTATGTTTGTTTGCAGTGTGTCCTTCAGTTGGGTGTTGTGATACTCTTTGAACATGTGATACTGTGTGTGTGTGTTGCACCGTTTGGCATCTAAAAGGAGGTAAACTATTCAGCAGCTGCCAAAGTAGCGCTAGACAAATGTCTTTTGACTGTAAAATGTCACTTTTGCAGCTCTTATTTAGACATCACTACCGGCGTCATTTCTCCTTACAGTTAATTCCACCTTATTGCCTGCTCTAGCTGAGTACACCTTATCTTCACCCGCACACAAACACAGTCACACAGTTACACAGTCAGCCCCAGTCACAAGCAGCACTGTTTGTTTGCACTATCGATTTCTCAAACTGACACTGAAACTGACATAACTGTCAAGTAGCACGCACGGCTGCTGAAGCAGCAGCCCGCTGATGTACTGCCTGCTGGCACTCGCCTTGATTCCAGTGGAGCTATGCATTGGCACGGTTTAGCAGTGTCGCCCAATTTTATTGCTTATTTTGGTGATTTATTTGCTTGCAAGGCAAGGAAAAGGTGCATGACGCAAGTGAAATCAATTGCATAGCAACAGATAGGCAATGGAACGTATTTTTACATGTAACTCATCACTCTAAATCTCACTTTTCTGATTGGTGTTCAGTTCTGAAGACCTTGAACCTGATGATGATGAGGATGTTAAGAGAGCTCTATTTAGTGCGACCCAGACAACACAAATGCACAGGCACAGGTTGAGTTGAATCATCGGGTGACGAGCACAGCCTATGAAACGAATTCAAGTTTCAGCAAGGCGAGACGGCTGCTCAATTGGACACGAAGCGTCAGAGCAAAGTTCTTTTTCTTTTGCTGAAAACAAGTCGATCTGAATGTTGAGTACTGAGATGCAGCTGAGTCGTCGGCAAAAGCACTTGCCACAATATTTGACTTCTTTCAGCAGAAGACAGTGTGCAGATTCCATTGGCACCTTTCAGCTAATGCCTAGCCTGAACAGCATCAGCATCAATAGCAGCAACAATAATGGTGCAGGTGAGTATAACGGCACGGTGCTTCTCTCACCAAGCAGATGCAGATGCAGCAGGTATTCATTGAGATTGTCAATGGCTGATGGCGTGATCTTCCCTGTCTAAGACTACTGATGCCTGCTGCCACCTCGTCCACTGTGCTCTTCAGTCGTTTTCAGCAGCTGCAGCTGACGACGCTTTGTTTGCTAGTGCGCGTTGAAACTCTCTCCAAAGTGTGGAGTTTAGAGCAGCACTCACCGAGTGGTCTCACCTTTGCTCGTAAATTCTTGACGAATCAATTTAAATTTAAATTTCCAAGCTCAGCACTATCCTAATCGAATTAGCATCAGCTCACTATGTGTGGCGTTTCAAATTGGCACTGCAAGTGGCACTGCAACAATCCAATTCAGTGTAAAGTTTGTTGTCGGCTAGTGCTGTGTCAATTGATCTCCGCAGCGCTTGTTGCACTGGCGCCCGCACTGGCCCACTGCCTGCAATCGTGAGCACCACATGCTTTGACCCTCGTTCTTCACTCACTGAGGTGTTGTCAGTTAATTGCTATTTATTAGTAGCCACACACTTGCCTCCTCCTGATGCTGTGCTAGTGTTCTTCTTTGCTTGAAACTCACGTCGCAGCTCTACAACCATTTCTCCAGTGTTCATGCTATTCGATTTATTTATTTGATGGGAATGAACGTATTGAAAGTGCACACTGCAGCTTCCCGCAGCTTCTCAATTGAGCCTCTTGTCAATTGTTTGTTGACTTCGATTCTTTTCCTGCATTCTCTTCCAATCGGCATTTTCACCGCCCAACATGACTGCCTTTCCTCTGTGTGTGTGTCTGCATTTGCGATTTTATTCTACCTTTTTACTCTACTGAGTGTTTTATCTTCAGGGCAATCTAGCTTCTAGCGGACTCAAAATTATTGATGCATTAAATGACACGGCTTTCAGTGTAATGAATCAACTTGCTATGAGTTGAAGATGCTCAGCGGCGGTAGTAATAATAATTTGCTTCCTTGAACGAGCAGAAATGAGTATGTGTATCTTGTGTTGAGACGATATGCAGATAAATTATAGGCAAATTATGACAGCACCAGCAAATTGCTCTCATTGTGTCGAGTAGCCATTCAGGTGCATTGTGAAGATGCGTTTTTTTATGCTCACACAATTTCTACTGTCATACTTTTAGTTCCGACAGTTGAATATCATTGTTAGTTTCTTATTTCTGCTTGTCTTTCTGATTGATTCTGTGTTTTCAAAGCAAGATAGGCAATGCTGTGTGCATGTCTGTTTATTTTTTTTAGAATGACCACCAATGTCGATGTAGACAGCGATAAGCGCAGGAAGTTAACTTTAACTGCCAGTCACTGTTCAGAGAATGGAACGTGGACAATTGGTTCTTGCCGTTGATGTGCACCTCATCTAAAAGTGAACTCGTAATGCTAAAAAATGCGGTCAAATCTGTAGACGATTCTACAGTGCTACACATTTCCCGATGCACTTGGTTGCAGTACCGTCTGCAGCTGTTGCTGTTGCTGCTGGTCATGGTGGTCAGTAATGGTGGCCTAATGCTCCAATAATGACTGCTCAATAAACAGGTTGTGAGCAGAGACATTGTTTACCGCTTCATCAGCGGCACTTGACAGCCCCGCACAGTTAGCAGTGCTGCTTGCAGCATGCTTCCCTTCTGCAGCGAGCTCAGCGATGTTCAGCGATGTGCTGCGGGCGCTAGGAAAAGGGCGCCTCAGCATCAGCATCACCATCAGACTGAGCATCATCTTCGCTAAGCTGGGCAAACCGTCGTACCGTCTCTGCGGTCACCTCGTTTCTCCACTCTTTGCAACCAGTGACAGTCTCTCAGCACATTGGTCTGACCCAGTACCACTCTGGGGCATACATTCGGCGCTCTCCTCCAGTCTTCTGTCTTTGCATCTCCTCTACCCTCTTCGCTAATATGTGTCAAGTGGACTTTGCTTGCGCACCATACGACTGCCGTCACCGATTTCCCTGTGGGCAAGAACAAGTGGTCGAGTGACCACTGCCATACTACCCTCTCTCTCTCCCCTTCTCTCCCTCTCCGAAAACCGCATCGATTCCAGTTTTAATCGCACTATCCGTTGAGTGACTCATTATTATGCCATATTTCTTCATATATCATTCCCTGTCGACGTTTGCTCATCCACATTCACTGCAGCACCGTTATTTCTGTCTGTTTTTGTCTCTGTCTTTTTTTCCCTACGACTACTTCTATTACTACTTCTACTTCTACAACCCCTAAACCAAATTGGCAATGTAATTTATTTTACCCAGCAAACCGTCTTGCTGTTTCATGTTTCTGTTTGTGCAGCCAGGCAATCTAAACAGTGTTTTTAAAGTGTTTGCAAATTTGCTGCATGTCTGCAGCTCCTCTTCTTAAAGAGTGGACCTCTACTAGCAGCTACAGCTGTTTTCCTGTAGATAGATTTGAATGCCGTCGATGACACAGTTTCTGTTCTCTTTGCTCTTACCTTCCTTCTCTCCTTGCTCTGATCACGCTCCCATGAAGCAACTTCAGCATCCAACAGGTGCTGCTGCTGCTGTTGCTGCCGTCTTGGCCGCTACCTCCCTTCGCCGAACTGGTCTTTCTTCACACTGACTATACTTTATTTATTTTTCTCTTTTTTTCTAAAATGGTAATTAAACAATGTTATGCTGTTTTTTATGCATTTCTGACCAGTAAAAAAATTCAATTTATTTGCATTTGCCTCAAACACGACCTCACTTGTCTTCCACTCTGCCACCCCGTCAGGCATGATCGGAAGAGAAGCGAAGCTAACCCCTCGTCATACTGCTCACTTTTTCTTTTTGCATTTACAAATATGTGCAGTTTCCCAGATTGGTAATCGTTGAGCACCTAATAGAGTGAACTTTGTGATTGCCCTTAACTGCCAAGTGCAAGCCATGGAAACTTTTCCCGCAAGTAATCAACCCAAATTTAGTGGATTTTTCTTTTTAATACTGTGTCACTGCCGTAGTGTGGGCTACTTCTGCTTAAGGGGGGACAACGCGCAGCACAAAATATTTTCGAATTTTTTATTTTGTCTTT
>JAALOO010000073.1_pt1 | contig 78541 bp, 54 predicted proteins | sample 7257641 | NCBI WGS metagenome assembly JAALOO01 (sample SAMN14085613, study PRJNA598686) | mite metagenome | biome: ENVO:01001000; feature: ENVO:01001002; material: ENVO:01001226; isolation source: single female mite from University of Michigan culture on fish food culture... ...
GAAACTATTAGAGACGTGAAAAACTAAAAAGTTCGAGTGACGGTTGCCTTAAACCCCTCATCATCATCATCGTCCGCTTATTCTTTTGTAATACCGACAGGCAATTTCAACAGCTGATTAGCAGACGCCTTCTACTGTTACCAATGATAATTGCAACACCGCATCACCTTTATCAACCACCTCTATCACCATCAACAAGGCTGTACTATTGGTGCCCACTGATGATCAGCTGACGATACCCAAAATACCTCTCTCAGGTCATTGTGGGGGTCTTGTGACTGCTTGTGTGCTACTCTCAGACACTCTTCTTACACTAGAACTAAGCCTTTTGGACAGAAACGAGCAAGATATGCCCACCCAAACACAAACAGCCAACTTACCTACACTATTGTCTGCTGATTGATTAGATCAAGGCAAAGAAAGACACACAGAAAAATTAGCTAAAAGTGGCAACATTAAACAGGTAAACTTAAAAATGCACTAGCACCTCTAACATCATAGTCATCACCTGCAGCAGCAGCACCAACACACAGCACTACTACCTAATGTTTTCCCATTTCTAAAAATAGGGAAAAAACATATGTTCACCAAAGAAAAAAAATAATCATACGACCTAATGAGACTCCTCAATACGCTCACTTTGGCGGCAGTGGCGATCGTCATCCTCCTAACAATAAATGAAACCGCCTCAACTCCCACCGCCCAGCAATCAATGATGGGCCTTCCTTACGACTTTGACCACCTGAGCGCCAGCGGCTACGTCACCGTCCGCCCCGGGGCGCACATTTTCTACTGGATGCTCACCGCCGCCCGGTACAACCCAAACATCGACATGTACGAGCGGGTACCCCACCCGGAGCGCCTGCCCACCATTCTCTGGCTGCAGGGCGGCCCGGGCGGCAGCGCCACCGGCTTCGGCAACTTCGAGCTGATCGGGCCGCTGGACGACGACCTGGCGGTGCGCAACAGCAGCTGGGTAGAGCACGCCAACCTCCTCTTTATTGACAGTCCTGTGGGCACCGGTTTCAGCTACGTCGACTCGGAGGCGGCGCTGGCGACCACCAACGAGCAGATCGCCACCGACCTGGTGGCCACGCTGCGACACGTCTTCGGTGAGACGAGCACCAGTTCGCTGTACGTCTTCTCCGAGTCGTACGGCGGCAAGATGGCCGTCTCGCTGGCCACCCAGCTAGCCAGGGCGGTGAAGATGGGCCAGCTGAGGGTGAAGCTGAAGGGTCTGGCCCTGGGCGATCCGTGGATCTCGCCGCTAGATTCAGTGGCCAGCTGGCCGCCCTACCTCAAGGCGATGTCCCTTCTGGATGAGCACCAGTACGAGGAGTTGCAAGCGCAGATAAAGGGTGGCATGGAGCGGATGCTGGCGGAGCAACAGTGGGAAAATGCCACCCGAGAGTGGTCTCACCTAGAGAGGCTCATTCGCCTGAGGACCTTCAACGTCAACTTCTACAACGTCCTCAAGCACGAGGATCCCTTTGATCTGGAGATGGAGCTGGGGCTGAGGGATGAGCTCAAGTTCAGAAAGGGGCAGTTTTCCAAAAGAAAAGGAAAGAAAAACTTCATCGCCGAGCAGTCGGCGCTGTCTGCCGACCCCCGGCTCTTTCTCTACAAGCTGGGCGACTTTTACGATGAGAAGCTGAAGGAGCTGATGGTGAACACGGTGGCGAAGATGCTGAAAACGTAAGTGTACTTTTAGGTTTTTTGGAAGTTTGCTCGAGTTTTAACTTATCTTTTCACAGTAGGCCAAACACCGTCTGGGGCAGCCAGATTCAGCAGGTCTTTGACAAGCTCCGAGGCGACTTTATGAAGCCCGTCCTCGACGAGTTGAACTGCCTCCTCAACCGCCAGCCCGAGCTGAAGGTGATCGTCTACAACGGCCAGCTAGACCTGATCGTCAACGTCCTCGGCACCAGCAAGTGGGTCGAACACGGCCTGCAGTGGCCCGGCGCGGCCAAGTTTCGCCACGCCGCCAAGCGGAGCCTGAAGTCGAAGCCGTTGAATGAGGAGGACAGCGGCCAGCTGTACGGCTTCTACAAGACCGCCGACAACTTTGCTTTCTACTGGATTCTCAACTCAGGGCACATGGTCCCGAGAGATGCGCCCGAAGCGGGCCTGCTGATGCTGAAGCACATTCTCTCGCTCTGAGAGAGGGTGAAAGGCGGAAGCGAACAAACAAACAACAAAAATCTGATGTGTGATCTTCTTCTTTTTTGGACTGTGATTTTGTGGGATAGACTTATCATCAAGTGGGTGACACTGACGAGGGTGTGATGAGAAATGAGGTGACAGCCACTTCTACTATGTACGAACAAACAAACAAACACCAATTACAAAGACTTTCTTTTCTTTCCTCTTCTGTGCTCTCCATTTACTCAACTCTACAGTTCTTTTTTGGCACTGACGAGGAGTCTGCCAAGTAAACACACACATCCTCGTCAGAGTGCGAAACACCGTTGCCTTGATAAGATCGCTGCCATCGTTAGCTTCTGCCGCTGCTGCAGCACTGATAGCAGCACTCAACTTGAGCTGGAGGAATGCACTGCCGCCGCCGCCGCTGATGATATTGCATTGCATCGTCACGAGGTAAGTCAAACTGTTGCCGTAGGGCGCTGCCGTCGCCGCTGCCGCTCATTATAAGGCAGCAGGCGGCAGCTCTGGATCAAATCATCAGCCCATCAAACGCGGCGCACCACTTCTTCACTTGACACCGGCCAGTGACGACCACGACGACCACGACAACGACAGAAAGCTACTACTCCTTTCTTGCCAACTCTTTTTGCTTCTACTTCTTTCACGCTCTTTCATCGCAAAACTCTCAAGCAGCATGGCCTGGAACACCAACAACAACCGCTTCGGCATCTTCTACCTGATCGCCCGCATCCTCCTCGCAGTGCTGATAATCGTCCAGCTCGTCTGGCTGATCGTCGCCACCGTGCACTGCTTCAACAACCACTGCGAGGCGAATAGCATCGTCTGGTACGCCTTCACCATCTTCGTCCTCCTCATCGGCCTGGTGGGCGCCTGGAAGGAGCACTTCGGCTCGTCCGCCGTCTTCGCCATCACCGAGATCGTCCTCGTCATCCTCGGCTTTGCCATGTTTGCCGGCAAAAACGACACAGCCTGGTCCGTCGCGGCGACTCTCATCGTTTCTGTCATTTATTCGATCATGCTCTATATGAGCGGCCACAAGGACATGGGCGTGCCGGAGATTTGCTAGGCTCACTTGATCAAGTGTCATCTTTTCGTCTTCTCTCTATTTTTGAAGTGTTTCAAAGCATAGTTTTGTTGGCTAATGTATCCAAAATTAATCCTCTTTTTCATACTATTCCCTACTATTCCCTACTATTCCCTAATATTCCCTACCTTTCCCTACCTTTCCTTAAACTGAACACTACTTTTCTGTGTGTGTGTGCGGCAGCGACTTTGTATGAGCGTTTGCCCTGAATAAAATCTCATTTTCGTACCTTTTCTTTGAGAACTTAGTTACTTTGATTTGGTAAAAAGTAGTCTTTTTCTCTAATCTTAAAGTCTCGACAGATCCATCCGTTTAAATCTCGTATTTAGGCAAGCATTAAGCCATCATCTGAAGTACTATACTTTTCTAGAGTGCAGAGTACCAGACTTTTCTTTGTGGCGTGTGTGTGTTGACAGGTGGTTGTTGCTGTTGTTGTTGCTCTCTGTGATATTGCCAACCTCCAGAAAGTAGAGGTTGCCTGGTTGCTGCAGTCCTGGTAGCGGTATTTGGTGCAGATATCACCACCATCACCATCACCACCACCAGCTACTTTTACTGATTACGGGGCCACTTACTAAGTTGAATCAATGATTGATCAATGAGGAGAATCAACAACAGCCGCAGCAGCAGTAGTAGGCCAACCAATCTCCTGATTTGGATCACACTTCACTGTGATAGTGATAAGCACTGAGAGTGCGATCCAATACACACACACACACACACACACACACACACACACACTTTTGCGCATTGAGCGGCTCTCGTCCACGGGGACAATTGCCTTATCTTATCAACAGTAGCAAAGAGAGAAAGAAATAGCAAACCAAAGTGAAGTGCCAGCAAAACAAAGCAGCATAAGGAGTAGGAGGAGGAGGACGTCTGTGGAAAGATAACTTGTTGTGGTACTCTATCTCTGGTGGTAGTGGTGACTGAGTTGGTGCGTTGGCTGGTTCGTCGTGGTCTCCAAGTGTGTCTGCAGACACTCAATCTCTCAAACCGAAACACACACCAGAAATGTGCATCACTTGAAAGTGACATTTTTTTGCTCTCCACCGTTTTCATCGTGGCACTTGCTTGTTTTACATCGTCTCTCTTTCTTTTTTCTTTTTCTGGGACGTTACTTTTGATTTTTGGGGTGTTTGAGTAGCAAACACAAATACTAGCGGAAAAGTGTTGTCAGTTTGTTGTTGTCGCTCTCCTTTTTAAAGTTTTTCACAGTTTTGCTGTTGTTGAGTTATTTGTTTGCCTCCTTCCCACTTGTGCCACTTTTATCGTTCTCCTTCTACGCTTCTTTTCCTTCGTCTCTGCCTCTGCAAATACCAGTGCACCATCGAGAAAGGTGTTTCCTAGGCGTTTTGCATTTTTATAATCCCCTTTTTGAACTCAGGTAATTAAAATTAGTTGTCATTCACCAGCTGTCGACCACAGTAAGAGAAAGATTCGATTTTAGACTGCTGTAGCAGCCGCCCCTGAAAGATGTAACTATTAAACTAATAAAATGGCTTCCAAATATGATGCACGCAGACAATGATGAACTTGGCCAACAACTTTGCCGACATTGACTACCATTTGAAGAGTAGTGAATCGGCGTTGGCAGTGGATAATGGTGGTGGTACTGGCCAGTTTGCAATACCTACCACCATTAACGGCGGCGGTGGTGACGCAATGGCTAGGACATTCTTCAGTGAACAGCAGCAGCAAAATCTGGACCTCTCAGCAGCAGTTGACCGATTCGATTCGCCCAACCTCTCATCTGACCACCTATCTCCTGGAATCTCTCTTGGACTACCATTACCTCTACCATTACCGGGAGTGAGTGAAGCTCATCAGGCGAGGTGAGTTGACGATGACCGGAAATTCGATTTTTGTTGTTGGTGCCATAAAAAAGTAAAGTTCTCAAACGGCAGGTGGAGCTAAAGTGCAATGACTCATTTGTGATCAGATTTTTTTGTTCTTATCAGCAAGATGAGTCGTTTGTCATTCTGTTGTGTTGTCATTTTCCTCATCTCAAGACTCAAATTTTCTGTTTTTTGTTGAAAACAACTTTTTTCTTCAACTCAAAAAACAAAACTTTTTTGAAAAGATGAGCTTTGTACACTACGGAAATGTTGCCTACAACATTTTTCAGTGCTCCAGGTGTCAGAGGCCGTATTTCTATGAATTGTAGGGATTGCTGAGGATTTATTTGCTGATCTCTTTCTATTTTCATGTTTTTCAGTTTTACTAATCGCCATTTTCTTTTATTTTCCCAAAGTGAACGAATGCCCGACGCCGACGCTCTGAAGATGTTCATCGGGCAGATTCCCAAGGACTGGACGGAGACGGAGTGCCGCCAGCTGCTGGAGCCCTACGGGCCGATCTACGCGCTGAACATTCTCAAGGACAAGGACTCGAAGAAGAGCAAAGGTACGGTGATGATCTTTTTCTTTTTGGCAGTCTTTCTCCTGATGTGTGCTTTCATGCAAAGGACTTACACTTTCTTTGCCACCAGCAGCTGTCAACGACACATGTGCCAGCCACACTTCTGTGATTTGCATCATATGTCGCCACTAAAGTTGTTGTTTTTTGTGGTGGTGGTTTTTAATTAGATCTCAGGATTCTTTTTTATGTTTTAGTTTTTGCTTTCAGTTTCCTCTGCTCTGTAGGAAGGGAGCATAATTTATTGTTAATTCCAATTTTTGCTACACTGCTGGAAAAGTTGTTAGACCGAGAATGAATTTTCAGTGCTAGACTAAACTGAGCTGAACTCTGTTTGAGCTGCTCCTGATTTGATTACAGCAAACGCTATTACCGCTTAATGTCAATTCTTTGCCAATTCATGTTTATCTTTTGCCCGTTGATTGGCTGGCCTTGCACCCTCACCACTACTAAATGCGAAACGATGAATTCGAGGTTTCGATCTCCACCGACAAAGAGAAAGAAACAGACCAATTAGTGGTAATTGAATTATATAGTGTGATCCAAAGGAAAAAGTGTGATCCAGCCTACTAGTGAGCAAATAATCGAGTCAGCAGGAGCGAAAAAGAAAAAGTGAATCTAAATTACATTATCGCTTCGGCTCCTCTGTTGCAGGTTGCACCCGAAAAACACACACCATTCAGTGATGATCAGTGGGTGGTGGTGGCAATGGTGGAAAAATGAGTGAACCAGTGAGCTACCACCAAAAGTGAGTGGCAGCTTTTACTTTCACTTTATTTGGGCGCGTACCCGCCACTTAAGTGTCAGTCTGTTATATTATCTTGATTGGCTAAAAGACGCCTTTGTACTAAACTGAACGGTCTCACTTAATTTTCCCTTTAGTCTTTCCCACTTCGTTCCAGCTCACTGGAACACTCTGACCAGCTCAGTAGTAATTCACTGCAATGCTATTATTATTTGCTCTCCCTTTGTTTCTTTCTCCATTATTTGTCCGTTGATCCGGTCAGGTGCAGCTTTTAGTGATGGTTGTAGTTGTGTAGTAGTTGTTGGAGTTAATCCCCCTTCTTTATCTTCTAAGCCTCATTGATTGTGGTGGTGATGTTGAGGGTGCTGGTATCTCCTTTCAGCAGATTTTCTTAGCTGGTCGGTAGTCTGAAGACGCATTTTGAATACTTCAGCAGCCATCATCATCATTAGCAGGCTGCTGCCGCTGCTGATAATGATGGACAGCGAGCAACAACAGCAGAAAATCATTTTTCTCTTTGTCTTCTTTTTTCTGGTCATCTGATCCTCTCTTTCTTCTACCACCATTACCATTACCAGAAAGATGGCCAAAGTTGCAATTGGACCCACTTTAATGGGTGTCTATCCAGCAGAGAGAGAGAGAGAGTGAGAGAGAGAGAGAGAGTTTTAGCTCGTGAGCTGACTCAAATAAAGAGATTGACTCCCTGACAGCGGCTGAAGCAACAGCAGCACGCCAACAAGCCTAATTGGCGTCCGCCTTAATGGCACCAGCCGCCGCCAATGAAAATAAGTGCCCGGAAAAAGTCATCATCTTTGAGTGCGAGTAGGAGAAAGTGATCTAAAAGTGAAAAGTGAATGACTGGTGGCTGATCACCATTGAATCAGCGTTTCTTTTGCTGCTCAACAAAAACATATCTGGCAACAGACTGCTTTGTTTTTAAAAGAAAAAGAAGATTCTGCGATTCGATGTAAGCTATTGAATCGACCATTTTGCTCTAACCACCAGAACATTAGCTTTTCAGGCTTTTCTTCTTCCTTGAAACAAAAGAGTTTTTGAGTTGTTATATAGCTTCACTCACTCCCCCTTTTTATTTTCAAGAGTGTCTTCTGTGGTAAATTTTGCATATTTACATTAAAACAAAACGCGCACCAGGCGCCAGGATTTTGTCTGCAGACTGCACACTCTCTCCACTTTTCAATCGTAAACAAATTTCCCGCTTGAGCTGAACTGAAACCGATGCAAATTTGTTATGCAATTTACGATGCTACTGCTCCTGCTAACCCGATGTTTCTTTCCACTTTTTCTCTCCAACCAGGCTGCTGCTTTGTCACCTACTACACTCGAAAGGCTGCACTTGATGTAAGAGACTGAGACTGAGTTGTGGCGTGGCGTGGAGTACTTTTCGTTCCCCAAAGCCAGAGACGGGAGCACATGTGTATGCCAGTGCAACCGCACACACATTTACTAATCAAGATGCTTCTTTTTTTCCTTTTCTTCACTCTTTCCCCGTTTCATCCGTCGTGAATCTCTTGCCAGGCCCAGAATGATCTTCACAACTTGAAGAAGCTGCCCTCGGTGAGTAGAAAGCCGATTTTTCATTTTTTTCTTTCTCTTTCGTTCAAATATGTCTGCCAAAATCACTTTTGTGTGTTTGCTGTGAGGTTCTGCTGCTATGTTAGCTTAAAATGCAATCTTCCCCCATTTTCCTCTGTTCACCATTTGTTGCTTGACAGCTGCTGCTGCTGCTTTACCCGAAATGTGCTCTGCAACTTGTCTCCTGTGACTGTCTAACTGTCGCTTTGGGTGGTGTTGGTGTTGGTGGTGTTGGTTGTGGGTAATGGGACTAGTGGTTGCCCATCTCACTCTCTGACCTCATGAATAAAGCGATTAGGAAATGCAAATCTCAGAGTGTGACGCACAAGGCTCCTAATCGAGTTGTCACACTAGTCCTTTTTAACTCAATTTATCAGGAGCCTCTGAAGTGTTGTGCCATAAAAATGATGATGAGGAATTCAGACTTTCTTTCTCTCTCTCTTTCCGTCCATCTTTCACTTTGGTGAAATGATTTTTATGAGAATTCTGGTCAAGCGTAGGGTCGATTGATGAGCAGCTTCCTCCTTGATCAGCTGCTGTTCAATTATTGCAGAGAAATGTCATCAGAAGTGAGAGCTCTTGATTGAGTTTCGGCGAATGATTACTCTCTGGTGGTGATGAGTATATTCGCTATCTTCCACTCTTCTCATTTATTATTATCACTGCCAACTGATAGCTGGTGCACTGATGTTTTTCTCCCTTTATAAGGTGATTGATGCGTCAGTGTGAGCTGAAGTGAGATGTGAAGAGTGAGAGGGAAAAAGAGCAGAATCCAATTTGCATGTTTGGAAATTTTTTTCCTGTTACCACTTGATGGTACTCGAGAGTAGGGAGTGAAAGTGGGGACAGATTGCTCTGCTTCTTTGACTTCCACCGCCGTTGATGATGATGACTCACCAGATTGCAATTAGACGGCGGCGGCTGCCGCTTCTGCTGTCGGTTCAGGACGACTAATAAAATTATCTCCGCGGTTCACTTCGCTGCACTTCCAGTCCTCTCTGCACTTCAGTAAGAGACGAAACTGTACTGTTGCTGCTGCTGCTGCTGCTGTTGACTCTCTCTTTTTTCGTTTCGACAGCAGAAGTACCAGGCGTCAATAAGAGCGAATTAAATCATCTTCCACGACACACGCTCTGACTTCTGGCTGATTAGCTTTTATTGGAACTGCAAATCAAAGGGCAGGGAATTGGGAGGGACCCGGTTGGGTACTTATTTGGGAGCTGATTGCTGTGTTATTAGTCTTGTGTCTTGTGTCTTCTTGTGTGTTGTCTTCTGTGTTGTACTCTCTCGGTGTCTCTGGTGAAAAAGCATTTTCTGCGCCAGCAGTCTCTCTCTCTCTCTTTCCCATTCGGTTTCTGGTAGTAGTAGTAGTTCTTGTTTGCAAATATTGTGCGCATCTATTGGCGCTGGTTCGGGTTTGGATCTCTCTCTTGTTCTTGTTCACTCTCCCACTCACTCACTCACTTTCTCCTTCCGTTTGGCGGAATCGTAATCTGCCAACTGTTCGACACTGCCTTCGAATGTGTAAACAGTGATTTCCATGCCAGCCGAGGAAGAGGACTACGACCACGACTACTGCCACCACTACCATACTCTTCTCAAACACACACAGTCTTCTTTTTCTTTCTGCCGTATTTATTTAAAATTGCCCAGCTTTGTCGACGACGACGGCGACGACGGTCTCTCCCACACACTCTCTGACTTCCATTTTCTCTAACTCTCTCCTCTGGGCACTCTAATTGCGTCAGAATTGGAGTCAGTGCTGAATCCAGTGCCGTGAATCGCCGCCATCGTGGTCGCCTGCGGAGCTTTCCGATGTCAGCAAGTGTATCCAGAGTACACTATCAGTCTGTTCGTTTCAGTTCTGTGTGTGTTCAGCCAGCTTTCCCCTGTCTTCTATAGCACACAATGAGCTAATAATTGGTCGAATAATCGATACACTGTCTCTCCCTTCTTCGGTGAACTGCAGAAGGCAAATTAATAGTGTTTCTGCACGGTGTGTAGTTTTGGCGGTAGTTTAGAAGAAGAAGAAGAAGAAGCGGAGGTTATCACTTCTTCTTCTTCTTCTTGCACCCTGCGTTTAGGCACCCGCCGCCGTCTGCTTTTCGATATTATTTCTTTTTATCGACTTCCTCATCGACATTGCCACTAAGGCCAAGTAAAGAAAAGTGATTGTCCTCTGCATAATCATCAGCATCGATTGGCTGGCGAGTTGGTCGCTCGCAATGTGTTGGCTGTACCCTGCTGTTCTTGGTTACCGCATTTCGAACGAAAGCAGAGAAAAACGAAACCTTGGAACTTTTCTTGACTTCTTTTTTTTCTCTCTTTTTTCCTGAAATTCATACTCACTTGTGGTGGTTATATTCACTGACACCTTCATCTTCCACCACTGAACACTCTGTTGACGCTCAGTCAGTGGTGTCAGCGACGTGGACAGCTGTCTCGCTTCCTCTCTCCCTCTCTTTCACTTTATCTTTCACTCTCTTCACTACTACTTTCTACTACCATTTTCTACTACCGACTTCACACTTTGGCCAAACCACACACACACACTCGCACTGTCTGTGGTGTTTGTTTTAGCCCGCACTAAGGACAAGCACAGAGACTACTCACAGACGACGCTCAACTGTGCTTGCCACCACCGTCACCACCACCACCACCATCAACACCGGTGACAGTCGTAAATTGGCCAGGCACCGTTGTCATCGTGTTCCTTTCTTTCTTCTTTTCCTTCGGTGTATTTGTGATTGTCTCTCTGAGCTGACACGGTCGATGCCGCCAGAGCTTAGTCGTCTTCACTGGATCTCATTTGGTCGTTTGAAACACTGAGTGTCCCATCCACGGGCGACCAGGCAAGCACTCGCCGCTGAAACTTTGTCATCGGCTGCCGATTTTTTGTTTCTCTCTTTCTCCTATCGTTTGTTCTTTCTTTTTAAATATTTTATTTGCTCAGAATTTTTTTGGTCATCTTTTTGTTCGTTTCTCTTCCAAGTCATGTTGCCTAAAAGTCTCGCCACTGCAATTGACCACCACCACCACCATCAGTTTGGCGTTGGCCACCTGCAGCAGCAGCAGCCTTACGCTGTTGCCAACAATTCCTCCTCTTCTTCTTCATCCTCTTCCTCCTCCTCATCATCTGCTTCTTCTTCATCTATTTCAATTCCTTCTCTTTCTGTTGAGGGAACGGTTCTGCCCGGTCATTCGGGAACTGTCTTCACTACGCCTCCCACCGCCAGTGACACCTACCTCGTTCGGCAGGCAAAAGATTTACTGGTAGCAGCAGCTGCATCGGTACTTTTTGGCGGAAGTGGTCCTGGTGGTGGTGACAACTCTCTGGGAATACCTCGATATCCTTCCGCCCTTCCGTCGTCACCTTCGGCGGCGGCACTTTTTTCGCAGCATTGTGGTGGTTGCACTGCTGCTGCAGCTGCAGCTGCCGCCGTCGAACATTCACAGCTACAACAGCAGCAACAACTTCAGCAACTTCACTCTTTTGCCCAATCGGTAAACAAACACACATGTAGAGAAAGAGAAAGAATGGTGGTGGTGGTGGTGTCTTGCTGTCTGTACAAACATTGCCAAAAAACATTTGCTGACTGAACAACTCTCACTACTGTCGATTTGCGGTCGATGTTGGTGAAGTTGACTACTTTTTTGAGTTTTTGTAGACTTTCATTAGATCTTACTTTTTCTTACCATGTTTAAAACCGTTGTCTAAATGTCAAACTTTTTTGTTTTTTTCCTTTTCCCGTCTCCTTTGTCTCTCTCCTCTTCAGTGTCGCAATCCAATTCAAATGAAGCCAGCCGATAATGAGAACAAAAATGGTAGTGTGTCTACGTTTTTTGCCACTACAATGAATTCCCGATTTTTGCAAAAATTGAACGATTCAATTGACATTTTTTCAATTTAAATTCCCAGACAGAAAACTGTTCATCGGCAAGCTGCCCAAGTTTATGACCGAGACCGACGTGAACAGTGTCTTTGCTAATTACGGCATCGTCGAGGAGTGCATCGTCCTGCGGGATAGTAACAACCAAAGTAAAGGTAAGGTGATGGAGATTGTGGAGATTGTCTGTCTTTGACACCTTCATTGTTCATTCATTCAATTTGTGCTTAATGAATTTCATTTTTCACTGTAGGTTGCGCCTTTGTCACCTTCTCCTCTCGCTCAAGTGCCACCAGCGCCATTCGGGCGCTGCACCAAACAAAAACGCTCGAGGTAGAATTTGGAAAAGGATTCTTTTTTTTCATTCTCATATTCATCATTTCTATTTTAATTTAGGGTTGCACAACGCCCATTGTGGTCAAATTTGCCGAGGCAGGCAGCAAACAGTCGGGAGGAGAGCAGGGTGGAAAACGGCTGAAGAATGGAAGCAGCTTGTCGATTAGCTCATCTTCTTCTGCAGCCGCCGCTTTTTCACCCCTTTCCAGCCTGCAGGCAGCTGCCTTCATCACCGGTGCTGGTGGTGCTGGTGCTGGTTCACCACTGCTCGACAGTTCCAGTTACCTCAATCTAATTAAGGCTCATCAAGTGCAGCAGCAGCAGCAGCAAGCTCAGCAACAACAACATCAGCAGCAGCTAATGTCACTAGCTGCTCTGCAGTCCGCTCAGTCGCCCTATGGTTCGCTTGCCTCGGCGGAAGCGGCCATGGCCGCCGTCTACGGTGGTGGTGGTGGACTGCTGAGCTCATTGGGCGGCGGTGCTGGAAAGACGGGAATCTCTGCCCTGTCCGCCGCCTCTCCGCTGCATCAGCAGCTGTTTGCCGGCACTGGTGCCAGTCCAAAGCTTTTAGGAGAAAGTGCCCTGCCCCTGTCCTCCTTTGCCGGCCTCTCAACTCTCGGTCACCACCCCCACCACACCTTACCGCATTCCGCCTACGCCTCGGCACTCACAGGGCCGGCTCTGGCCAAATTGGCTGCTGTTTCTGCTGCAGCTTCAACTTCCTCTGCTTCCAGACAAGTTGAAGGGCCGGAAGGGGCTAATCTGTTTATTTATCACTTGCCAGGTAAGCATTTTTAGGAAAAAAGAGATTTTGTTTTAATTAATGTTTTTGAATTTTGATTAGCCGAGTACACGGATGTCGACCTGGTGAGCCTGTTTGCCCCTTACGGTAATGTCATCTCTGCGAAGGTCTTCATTGACAAGAACTCCAATCTGAGTAAATGTTTTGGTGAGTGTTTGTGTGTTTCTGTGTCTGCTTTGTCCATTGTTTGATGTTTGTTTGGTTTTTTCCTGCCCAGGCTTCGTCTCCTACGACAACGCCGACTCTGCGCAGGCGGCCATTCGCGCCATGAACGGCTTTCAGGTGCTGAACAAACGGCTGAAGGTGCAGCTGAAGAAGGTCCGCGATCGACCCTACTAAAAATACCCACTGACTAGGAGGGACATTGGAAATGAACAATAATCAAGATCGGTAAGTTCTGTTGCTGCTGCTGCTGCTGGACACCGACACACACCGGTAAGCGACACTCTCTCTGTAAGATTGTACATGTCAGGTACTGCGTGTCCTCTCTTTCTCTGTTCGTGTGTGTGTGTTCGTGTTTCTAAATGTTCCGACCTAAACCAATGTCCTCCTCCTCCTTGTTTGAAGATTCACCACCACCACCACCACCTCCTTCACCAGAGAGTGTTCTTGCCTGTTAATGTGTCACTACCATCAAGGCCACTACAAACACTATCAACACCACCGTCACCACCACCTGTCACCACCCGCTGAGCTATTCATTTCCGCTCTCTATCCACCCGGATCACTCGCTTCTCAATCTCTTTCTATCTATCTTTGTTATTCTTTGCTTCCTCTATGTCTCACTTTTGCTGTTGTTCCTGTCATCACCGCCACCGTCACCGGACAACCAACACCTTTTTTCACTCTTCTTTTCTTTCTTTCTATGTGTCGCTCGCCCTTTCTGTGCTAGTGAAGAAGAAGGCAGTAGTAGCCGTGGTAGTTGTAGTGTAGCTAGTGTACAGAGGAACAATTTTGCTATGATGATGTTTTACTATGATGTTCCTTCCCTTCTTTCTCTCTGTTATCTATCTCAGTTTACATTACATTTCTATTTCTATTTCCTCTCCTTTTTGATGTGTTTGTGTGTCTGGTTTGAGTGGGAAAGGGAGCACTGGATAAAGAATCCATGGTGCCTTTCCTTTTTCACTCTTTTTTCACTCTAATTTTTCCCTTTGATGCGCTCTAGCTTTCTTTCACTGTCCATGCTGGTGATTGATGCGTCTATCATTCCGCCGAATAAATACTCGTCTCTCCTGTGTTTATAGTAATATTACCAAAAATAATATCTTGAGCTCACTGGTCCCGTCGTTTTTATTATTTTATACATTGTTGAAGACACGTCCTCCCGTCGATTTCTTTTCCACTTTTCGTTTGGCGAGCCTGATCTGCTTCCTCTTCCTATTTTTCTTCTCTTGCTCAAAACACACCAAATTTTTTTCTCGTTTGCTTACTTTTTCTGTTTTTGCCTTAGTCCTTTCTCTTTTCTTTTTCTGGCATCTGTCTGATTGTTTAGATTAGCTGTCAGTCTCTCTTTCTGGTTTCACTGGTCTCACTTTTAGGTGCCCATTTTTATTTTACTCATTTTTTCCTCATATTTATATTTGCATTGCTCGTAATGACTTACTAATGTTTTTCGGCTTTTAATGTGTTTGTGTGTGTGGTTGTGAAATACCATTGTTTCGTTTTGCTCAAAAAATTTTTTATCAATGTTTTTCAACATTTTTTGCACACAAATTGCTCAATTGCACTAAAGTTGGTGGTGATGTTGTCCTCTTCTCTTCTTTTCGTTATTATTTACACGCCGTCATTTGTTTCTTGTACTTCCTTTTGATGGTCACTTTGCTGGTCGTTTTTAAGCTTTTTTGCAGTCAGTTTTCAGAGAGTCTAAATATGCACATTGCACAATTACTACTGTACGGTTGCCGTTATCATTGTTTTCCTGTGCATGTCCGTTTTCAATGTTCTTTACATTCTTCTCTCTGATGATGGGCACCAACTAACAGATTTCTTCTTACATGCTACGAAAAGGGCCCATTTCCTATCTCTCTAATGCAAATGAGCTTTCATTACTTTCAGCACTTATGCTCAGAAATGTGGTGTAAATGTGGGGGAGAAAAGTATTAGGCAAAATGAGCAAATAATTTCGATTGTAAGCTTGCACAACTGTTACAAATGATGGCAAAAAAGTAAGCAAACACACAAACACATTCCTAAAACACTCGAAACAGTAAGTAAGTAAACGGAACAAAAACACAAACAACAACAGCAACAACACCGAACAATTTAATAAAGAATCACACTGTTTACCTCGCATTTCCAATTCCGACAAAGTAAAAATCACGGTGATTTATAAGAATGATAATATTGCATCAACGGTAAAGGTCACTGAGAGCGAGGACACTCTTCACCTGGGCGACGTCAATGGCGCTGCTGCACAGTGGACAGGTGGCCTCGACGCTGAGCAGACTGAGCAGGGCGGACATGATGGCGGGAAAGCGACAGGCGGGACACTGCGTCAGGTCCTCCCTTAGGACGTGCATGCCCGAGGCGAGGCAAAACGGCAGCTGACCATTGCAGCTGAAGCAGGTGAAGCGGTCCTCCGCCACCGGTGAGCTGCAGTGCGGACAGGGCGTCGCCTGGGGGGCGACCTCCTTGGCCAGCTCCTCCGGGGTGACCACCACGCCGGCCGACTTGCGCACCAGCGTCTCAATCTTGCGGCGGAACTTGGCGTCCACCTTCTCCCGACTCTCCGGCTTCATCAGCAGCTGGGCGTACTTGAGGGCCGTCTTCGGGTAGCCCGCTCGCTGGCACTCGATGACCAGTGTGGTGAGGATTTGGGTGGCGTCTGAGAAAGTAATAAGGTTTGAAAAACAAAAGTTCACCAAAAGCTATAACTTACGAGCCGGAAACTGGCCAATATTATCGCCCACTCGCAGCAGCAGCTTGACGCTGTTTTTGTGATTGCCGGCGCGGATCCACAGCTAAAAAGGGGGAAAATTGGTAAACAAAACAAAATCTAAAAAATGTTTTACCTTTGCCAGCATATAACTGTGCACCAGCAGCAGCCCGTCGGTCATCTCCGGTGGTATGGCAATGCCGTGCCGCCTCAGCTCTGAGCACATGCCAAAAAGCAGCTGGTGGGCGTTTCGGTAGTTGCCCTGCGCCTGCTCCTCCCGGCTGATGATGACCGCTGTCTTGGCCGCCTCCTTGTAGTACTCCATCTTCATGTACAGCTTGAAGAGGTACTTGAAGTCCTTCGGAAGGCCGTCCCCCACGCCTCCTCCTCCGTTACTTCCGTTGCCTCCATTACCTCCATTACCAATGTCACTTTCTCCCATGAGAAAGTCCAATACCAGCCGGGTAATCTGCTCATCTCTCGCAGCGGCCGCCGCCTCGATGGCCAGTTCCAGGGCGTCCGCCTCTTCTTCCGGTGAGGCGGAAGCGGCCGCTGCCGCCTGCAGCAGCAGCTTGACGCCCTTTTTGTACAGTTTTGCAAGTACGTAAAATTTGCCCGCCTTGAGGAGGTGCTGGCCTTTTGAACTTCCGCCATCCTGCTGCTGCTGCTCGTAGTAGATGGCAATGGTGCGAAAGTCGGCGGCACTGGCGGGCGCGTTCCGGTCGCCCAGGTCCTCGAGAATGTCCGCGTAGGTGTCCATGGCGTTGGTCGTCTTGGCGAGGTTGTACGCGTCGTCGGTGCATTTGCTCAGCACCAGGAACTCAATGGCCGTCGTCGTGTCCCCCCGTCGCTGAAAGTACTTGGCAATCAGCTTGGCGCCCTCCACCGACCGTCGCTCCCGGACCACCTTCACCGCCTCGCCGGGGCTGTTGAGATGGTCCAGATGGAGGCGAACCACGTCCAGCCACTGGCCCGCCTTGGCGTAGATGTCCAAAGCGGGGCGAAAGGCCCGGTCCGCCTCCTTGCTCCTCGCCAGCTCCGTCAGTATTTCCGGGTCGTCGATGTTCGGCAGAAGGGCGTTCAGCTTGGCGGTGTTCTTCGCCTTCAGGTACAGCGAGGCGGCGGTGTTGAACTGGCCGACGCGTTCGCACAGACTCGCCGCCTCTTGGTGATGCTTCAGGCCCTGCAGAATGGAGGCACATTCGGTGAAGACGTCGACGTCCCGAACTGGGTCCAGGGAGGTGGTGGAGAGCACCTGGAGGCCGCGTTTGACGTCGCCGCAGCGGATGGCATTGCGGGCGATGCCTCCCTGGCAGAGGAGGATGTGTTTGGAGGAGGAGGTTGAAGATGTGCTTTCAGAAAAATTCTGCAGGGCAGATTCGAAATTTTCCAGCGCCGCCCGGTACTGGGCGCCATACTCCTGGTGCTGCGCCAGTTGCCGACAGATGGCGGGCGTCTCGCCGGGGGCGAGGTGCCGCGCCAGGGCCAGCGCCTCGTCCCAGTGCAGCAGGTTTTTGCGCATCTGCAAGGCGCAAAGAGGCTTGGAGCTGGCGAGAAAGTGCCGCTGGGCGAGGTCAAAGCGGCCGAGCAGCTCTGCGAGGTAGCCAGCAAAGAGCGACTGCTCCTCCTCCCGCTTGTACTGCTGCAACGAGTGGACCAGGCCGTACTGCTTCAGGTGGCTGTACACGCGAATGGCCACGTCCACCTGAAGATCATACAAAGCCGCCTCTCCGAGCTCCTTCCAAAAGGTACCAACCCCTCCGCCTGCGTCGTTGAGGTAGCTGCAGATCTTCATCGCATCCGCCCACCTCCTTAGCTTCAGTATACTGCGAAAGACCTCCCGCTGGGCCGCCTCGCTAGCCGTCGCCTTGATGCTGTAGTCGTGTGTGCTGAGGATGAAGTTGGACGTCTTGCCGCTCTTCGTCTGGCAGACGATGACGCCGTTGTAGAGGAGGAGGGGAAACTGTCCGCCGGGGATCTTCATCTTCCCTACGTACTCCACCTTGCCGCCCTCCACGGTGGCGCGGACCGCGGCGTAGACGTAGATGAACTTGCCGTCAGAGAGGGTGAAAACGGCTCGATCGGCGATCCAGCTCTCCCAGAGGGCCTTCAGCGGGGCGCCGCCGCCGCCACTTCGATTAGTGGTGGTAGGTACGTGCTCGGGCGCCATGGCCACCACCTGTTCGCCGTAGACGTTGAGGATGAACACGTCGCCGCGGTCGTCCTGCAGAATGAGCCGCGTCCCGTTGAGGTTCGCCTCCAGCAGGCTGATGCCCACGCCTGGTGGGTGGTGCCGGTAGACCACCACCGCCGCCCAGTCCTCGAGGATGAAGTAATGGACCTGGCCGCTGGCCACCGAGAAGATGAGAAAGTCGGCGGTGAGGGCGATGGAGGTGACGGAGGTGGATGACTTTCCGCCGCCGACGCCGTTGTTGTTGTTGTTTTTCGCTGAGGCAGCCATTTCCGCCCCGTCCGGGTAATGGTAAATGTGCTCTTGGTGGCTGGCTGAGTCGCCTCCACCAGTTCCAGAGTTTTCAATGGCGTGCAGCTGCAGGCTGCCGTTGGTGAACTGTACGGCAATGTAGTGGGCGTTCATCTTCACCGTCTTGACGATGCCCACGTACTCGTGCTCGCCCACGAGAAGATTTAGTTGTTGTTGTTGCTGCTGTTGTTGATTTTGCGGATCAGCCGCTTCGGCCACCGCCGCCGCCCCCGCCGTCAGACTGTAAAGCCAGAGGCGGTTGTTCATGGCGACGGCGAGGTGAAACGGTCCAATCGCTATGTGCGACGGCTCGATCTCCACGCGGACGATCATCACCGAGTCCTGGACGTCCTCGTGCACATTGAAGACGGTCACCTCGAGGAGGGAGGAGAGAAAGGCGAGGCTGGTGCCGTACTTGTCTCCGAGGATCTTCAGCTGCGAGAGGTAGACGTGGATGGTGCCGGAGGCGCTCGCCGTCGCCAGCAGCTGCCCGTCGCTGGTCCACTCGATCAGGTCGATGGCCGGCTCGTCGTCTATCGTCAGCACGTGTTCAATGTCGTTGTGGTCGTAGAGGGCGAAGATTTTGATGCTGATTTGAAAAGGGTTTAGAAAATATTTGTTTACAAAAAACATCTTTCACACTCACTTGTTCTCCGAACAGGTGGCCACCCGCTCCGCCGCAGGGCAGATGCTCAACGTCCCCAGCAGGTCCTTGTGCGCCTTGATCTGCATCAGCTCGCTGCCGAAGTTTTTGTAGCAGGTGCTGACGGTGACCACCAGGCCGGAGTTGAAGGCGATGAAGAGGTTGCCGTTGGGGTAGCAGTGGTAGTTGACGATGCTGCCGTACCAGTCCTGGAAGGTGATCAGATAAGGGTTCTCGCTGTCCTCCAGGTTGACCACGTACAGCAGACGGCGGTTGAGGACGCAGCTGACGCAGTTCGGTTCGCTGGAGGCGGAGGCCGCTGAAATCGAACTGGAAAGCATTGGGTTGTTTGTGGACTGGTGACTGACCGGTCTCGTCTCCTCAAAGTAGGAGTGCAAAAATTGGACCAATGACGGCTCCCCTTTGAGCGAGTTGATGCACACCGTCTCGCCCTGTTCATTGCTCACCGTCAGCACCTTGTCCTCGCCGGCCAGCGCAAGCAGATTTGCACTGCTCCAGGCGCCGCTGACTATCTTTCGGTGGTGCTTCCCCGGTACGGTAATTTTTCGTGAGGTCTGGTGGTTGTACAGCAGAACGGCCCCTTTCACGGTGGCCACGCAGAGGAGCGGCTGAGCGCTAGTGATGGACCAGAGGAGGATGTGCAGCGACTCCTTGATGCCCGAGTCCACCTGCTGCAGGCGGTGGGTGCTGGCGTTCCAGAGGAAGATCAGCGGACTGCGGTCGGTGATGATTGCGAGCAGGTCGCCCTCGGCGTCCCACGCCAGGTCCACGCAAAAACTGTTTTTGGGATTTAGAACTGAAAAGAGGTTGTCTGCTTCTAAAAAGCACTTACCCAAAAAGGTTAACCTGGTCGACGTGCTCCCCATGGCGATTGTAGATGTTGACGGCATTGTCCCAGGCGGCGGCGATGTACTTTGACTTCTTATTTTGCCACTTAAAGGTGACCGGGTCGTTGGCGTTCAGGGAGCACTGGATTGAATAGATTCGCTTCATATCGTTTGAATGGTGATTTCTGCTTTGCAGTGCGTTTCAAAATTGGTAAGCGGTGTTTGTTTTGCCTGTTCATTACTGCGTTTGAGTTTTTGAAATTTTGGTCGTTTTCCGGTGCCATGGTAACCGTTGAAAACTTCGACAAACATTGACGTCAAACACTGATTCACTTTTTAGTGTCAATACGCGCCGCTAGAGGCCGCTTCTGTTCTTGTTCTTGGAGAAGAAAAAAAGTTGAAAATGTCTTGAAAAGTTGATGAAGATTGTCTTCAAGAGTTGAAAAGTTGGTTTCAAGAAACAAGATGTTCTAAAATTGTAACGCAAAATCTTTAATTGTTTTGGATATAAGTCATCAATCTATGAGAACGGCAATGTTTGGTAAGCTTTTTTGTTGTAGCAACGGAGTTCGGTTGCCATGTGATTATTTAATTTGTTTTACCTAAGGTTTACATCATCATCGTTTTGTGGACATCAGATTTGAGGATCAAGGCACTTCCTTTTATCATCATCAGCAGCAGCTGACTCTTGATGGCCGAACTGTTTTTCCTTGGTCAGCTGCTCGGTGCCAAGGACTTTGCCGCCAGCTCGCTCTACTGTAAATGGAAACTAATTGCCGGTCAGTAGCGTTGTTGTTTACCTTTTTGTGTGGCCTTTAATTAAAATTCTTTCATCTCTAGGCTCTGGTTGGAAGTTTCTCGAGGGCGTTGCTGAAGGTCAGACACAGATTGACACCTCTTCTTCTTCTTCTGATGGCCAATTAGCCTGCTGGGCACATCCCATTGACGTTCACCTGGCGACTAAAGGAATACAAGGTGGGTGATTTTTTGAGGTTCTAAATGTGTTTCAAAGCTTTTTTCAATGTTTTCTTTAGGTTGGCCAAAAATTCTGCTTGAGGTGTGGCACCGAGACAGCCTAGAGCGGTGCTCTCTACTCAGCTACGGGGTCGTCGCCCTGCCCTCCGCCCCCGGCCACTACCCCTGCCTAGTGTGTCCCACCTGGGCCCCCGTTGGCTCCATAGTGGACCGCCTGGCGTCGCTCTTCAACGGCGAGACACTGCAGCTGGCGGAGGAGTCCTTCGTCTACTCGGCCGAGCACCGGCACAACCTGCAGACGACCTCGATGGGCGAGGTCCATCTCGAGCTGAACGTCATCCTCAAGGACTTTGAGAAGTTTGGCGTGGAGACGCACTGAACGACCGAGAACCTTATGATGGAGTCCACAACTTTTCTATTTCTACTTTTCATCCTTTTCCTTTCATTATCACCTCCTTCAACTTATCAACAGAGCAGCAGCAACAACAACAAAACTGCCAGCCAGCCAGCTAACACTTCAAAAGCAGCTGTAAACATTCACCACGAAGATCGCCTCCAACGATGGCAAAAGCGGCTGGAAAAGATGGAGGCCAGCCAACCAACTCCTTCCACTTTCTCTGCTGATGTTTGCCACTGTGACCTCTCCCCTAACCATTGCGACGTCGACTGTTGCTGTGACCAGCGCTGCCACCGCCTTGAAAAGCTCGCCTTCAGTCGCTGCAAATCGTCTGTAGACATTAGTAATGATCTAGAAGAGCAGCGAACCTTTTGCCACTCATCAGCGCACATCTTCGGTCGGAAGCGGCTGTACTTGGACCGGCAGTCAAGTCGACTGCTTTGCATTGCCCGCACCAACAGTGCAAAGGGCGAACTGAGCTACGCTAACAGGCCAACTATTACCGACTTTAGCCCTTCGTTGTCCTCTCTGGTGCTCGCCTACTCAAAGTTCAAGTGGTCGCCGGCGGCGAATAGCAAAACAGGTAATTCATTTTTTACTAATTCAAGAGCCAGCAGCAGCAGCAGCACTGCAGATGAAGATCAAGTGAAGGCGGTGCTCGAGTACCGAACCGGTGCGCCGGTGCTGGTGCTCACTGCAGCTAAAAAGCTGACTGCTTCACCTAGTGGAAACGGAAGTACTAGCAGTGGTGAGCAGTGGCGCCTGGAGCAATGGCGCCTGCCGGCGGCACTTGGCGGCTCTCAGCTTTGCAATCACCGAGCGCTGGTAGGATACATGCACGACTACCAGGCGGACTGCTGGCGCCCGTTTTCCACCTGCAAAGGAGAGGAAGATGAAGACGATGATTTTAGCCGAATTCGATTTCACTACTACGACTTTGTCGCGGGGGAGTACCGTCCGGTGAAGGTGGAATTCGAAAAAGGAGATAAGATCTTAAAAGTCACCTTTGATTCAGCGAAGGGCACCTGCTCCGGTGTGATCGCCTCTCGCCACTTCACCGTCTACCACCGAGGCATCTACGGCATCAGTCGGGTGGTGCTCAGAGTGCGCCACTTTCCGCCGATAAGCGTCACCGCCGCCGCCGCGGAGGTACGGCAGGTCAAGCAGCACTTTGCCGTCCACTTCAGATGGGAAGAGGATGACGCAATGATGAATGTCACCACCACCACCGCCGCCGCTAACTCTAATTCAACAGCAGCAGCAGCAAAATCCAACGGAACAATCCACTCAGCTTCCTCGTCCTCATCCTCATCTTTCTCATTATTTGGCGGTTACCGTCGAGGGCAGCCGTTACTTTTTGCCCAACAGTTGCAGCAGACTAGCAATGAAAGCAGCTCCAGTTACGCTGTGCTGCCACTTGAGAAGAGCACGCTAATTAGCACCTACTGGGGAGGAAGTTGTAGCGGCAATAACGCCGGTAATGAAGGTATTCTGGCACAGAATCCCTTCCGCTTCGGCGTCAACCAGCTCACCTCCTGTCGGCTGCAGCTACGGGTGCCCTCGATGGCGAGGAAGGCTATTTGCGGAAGGCTGGAAGCGGCCATTGCAAAGGTCGTCCCCTTGCTCTTTGACGCAGGTAGCAGCAGTGGCGGCGGCGGCGGAAAGAATGCCTCCACTCTGCTGGTGTCCATTTTTGGCAATGGCACTTCAACTTTTAACGCAACATCGAAGGAAAAAGACTGGCTACCGGTTTTGGTGCTCCCTTCAACAGCTGCTGTCACTGATCAGCAGGAATCTTCTGCCGCCCAATTGACCGCTTTAGGGTGCAATGAAAGTAGCCCATTTTCACTGGGCACCACCACCACCGCCACCAACTGGCAAGTCTTCTACGCCAGGGTCGGTCCCAAAGCGTCGCCCAAGTTGAAGGTGGTGGCGGTGACGGTGCAGAGCAGCGGTCAGCCACTTGGTAACTACCTTGAGGTGAGCTGTTTTCAACCGACCACCACCACCTCAAAAAATGCTAACAACAACTCAGCTGCTTTGCTGCTCTGCTCCGCTGTCCTTGACACTGAACTGACCGCCACGGTGGACTTTGTCGATGTGACGGCGGGGCCGGCGGTGCCCGACTACGCACCGGCGCCCTCCGTCCGCTTTGAGCTGCCCAGCGACTTTTTCTACCCCTTTACGGCCAACAGTAGTGTTTCTGCTGCCATTTCTTTGAGATTCATCATCATCATTCATTCATTATTCATATTCTCGGCTATTCTCAGTGGTCGAATGTTCTGAGGCAATTGTTGCCGCTTGGCTGACCAGCTTTTTTGCCTTTTAGCCCTTTTAGCTCTACTTTGCTTGCTAGCCCTCTCTAAACACTGAAATCTACAATTCATAATATGCCCATATGTTTTATTCAGCTCTGAGATTTGTTCATGTTCATGTAGTAGTGTTAGTAGTGTTAGTAGTGGTAGTAGTTGAAGAATCTATGATTCATATGACCATAGAGTTCTGTGTTGTGTTAGTGCAAACGTGTAAATAAGTAATGTAACTGGCACTGGCGCTGCTCCTATTAATTGCCGCCTAATATTCTCGAGTTCTCATTAGGTTAATTGTTCACCACCAGATTTGATGTCTTTTATGGTGGTGGTGGTTGTGGTGGTAGTGATCATTTGTGTCGCCGAGGTTTCTGCTGATGCTGCTAAATAAATGATGAAGAGCAGCGAGAAAAACATACAAATTCATAAGCGAGTAGAAAGAGAGAGATTAAAGTTTGTTTTATCAATGCAAGGGTTGTCCAGCGACGTTTGCGTAGGTTGGTCTAGGTTTTCTCTTGATTTCTTTCGAATATCGCCTGACAGACCGCATTTACGTCAATCGAGAGAGTTGCATTAAAGTTGAAGACTTTCTTTTTTCTTTTTTCCTTGTGCTTGACAGTTTTTTTTGTGGTCAGAGATGACAGTGGACCAGTGAAGATCAGTGTGCTTTAGCTGGTCGAGATTCAGTTTAGCTTCTTCAATTGCCAAGATGAGCTGCGCTTCGTCGTCCTCTCGTGTGCTCGTCACCTACCGAGCCAGCTTTCAACTTGGCAGCAGCGGCTGTAAGCAAAAGCAGTCTTCACTGAAACTTGTGACCATTTCCATCGTCCTTCTGGTGACCTTCACCTTTGTCGCTGCTCAAAAGGACAAGTGTGATCCAAAGTTGTGCCCCAATGGACGGTGTGACGAAAAAGGCGTGTGTGTTTGCGACAACTGCTGGTCAGGTCAGCAGTGTCAGCAGTTTGGTAAGTGAAAAAAGCTCTACCTTTTTACAAAAGCTATAAAAGTTTTTATCTTTCAACAGTCGACCTCCACCAACCACATTTTCCCACGACCAAACACAGCAAAGTCTACCTAAGCGGCCACCACCTCACCACCTCAAAACCAATCTTTGTGGTGAAGGCCGTCGATGAAGACCTGGCGAGCACTTGCGGCAACCGAAAGCCCTGCTCCTGCGCCGACATTGCCTACAAACTAATCACCGGCGATGCGGACACCTTTGCCCTCAACCAAACTTCCGGCGAAGTGAGCATAAAAAATACCAAAAAGCTGACAACTGGCGGCGAGTACTCGTTGGCGGTGAAAGCTGTGCCAGTAAAAGGGATACAAACTGAAGAGCCAAACGTTGAAGATGATGATGATGAAAATGTATTTCGTCTGACGGTTTTCGTCGAAGAGGAGCTAGGCCGCGTCAAACGGCAGCTCCAGTCGTCGCCCTCCACTCGAAAGAAAAACACCAAAAACACCGCCGACCAGTCGGCCTTCAAGAACGTCGAATCCTTCGCCACCAGCTTTGGCCTTCGAACCGTCGCCGGCGAGGTGAACTCCCTTCAGGTGGGCAGCAGCATACACTACCGCCTGGAGATTGCTCTGCCCCGAGCGACCATCGACCTCTTTCTGGAGATCTACACAAAGGACTCCCACACTGGAAATAAGAGCTATCCGGCGCTGTCGCTGTACAACTTCACCATACCGCACCGAGTGTCGGGCATTGCCTTTGCCACGCCAGAGCCGCAGTTTTTTCTCAGCAACAAGTCCCGGAATGTGGTAAGTGGAAAATTTGAGAAAGGTTTTTTTTGGTTTTGGATGCTAAAATGGTTTCCTCTTTTTTCTTAGTACGACCGCATGATGATCGACTTTGGCGCCATCAAGAACACCGGACCCGATCGCAATATGCTGACCATCTACTTTTCGGTGGTGCTCACCCGAAAGCCGGGCAAGTCGGAGACGAAGCACACGGTGATGATTGGTGGGGAATATGGAAAGGGGACGCTCGTTTGGGTAGCCCAGTCGCAGATTACCACCGCTGCGCTGTCTCAGGTTGGTTAATTTTATTTGTTTGAGGTCAAGAGTGATAAAACTTTTTTCTTCATTTTAGTCTGAAGACCAAGTTCACTTGGGCGTCGAACTGGTGGAGGCACCGGAACGCCTGGCTCTGGACAGCGCCGCTCTTTACCGTCTGAATGCCAATCTCGAATTCCGCTCTGACCAACTTCGAGTTGAGGTGAGCAAGCCCTCCTTTGAATACGAACCGGACAACATCCTCTCGCTGGGTCGCGTAAGTGTCGCCAAGTTCGGCAAGAACTACCTGGCCATTCCGAACAACAGCAGCCACTACGCCTCGGAGCGCAGCAAGACCGTCTCGCAGCTCAGCTTCAGCCGCTCCGTACTGGACATGGGCGTCGTGACGAACATTGGCGAGAAGAGTCGCAGCTTCAGTAACAACCCCGAAAACGCCCTCACCTTTGAGTTTCCCGTCTACGCGCTCAACTACGCGGAAAACCTGAACAAGAACGTCAGTTTTACGGTGCGCATACTGATTGGCAGCAAGACCGTCTGGAGCAGGTTGATCAATGCGAGCATTGCTGAGCGACGGGCGGAACGATCCACTGCGAAGATGATCGCCTCTACGGGAGCCTTCACTTCGTACAATGTCTCCAAAGGAGGCCTGGTGCAGCTGCTGGTCAAGTCGGACTTTGCCGACTCGGGAGCGGGCAGTTCGAACTTTGTGGACTACGCCCTCCAGGTAGAGGTGCCCTTTGCCGGCCGGACGACGCCCCTCTTTGTGCCTTGTGCCGCCCGCTTTATCAACGAACGCGCCGGCTTTAATGTGCCCTACCTAAGTGCGGGCAGCGTCAGGCCGGTGGAGGTGATGGCCAGCGAGGGAGGTGGAAATAGGCAGTTTAGCTTCAACTTTGGGCGGATTCACTTTCTCAACCAGCGGACTACTACTGCCGCCGTTTCTGGAAGTTCAACGGCTTTGACAGCAAATGTTGCCGGCGGTGGTGTGGTGAACGAGGAGAACGCCGTCTACGCGGAGATTACCTTTCGAGTGCCCTTTCACCAGGAGATTGAGGAAGGTGAGTAAATGAAAAATTTAATTCAATTTGCAAATCATGTTTTTTCTGGCAAATTATCAGCTGCTTATCTGGCTCTCTCCTTTTTGCATGATGCATTAGCTGCTGCTGCTGCTTAGATTGGATGGAAGGAAAAAATGTAGGTCATGCAAGCAGGCAGTCAATCAGTTTTGTTGCTGCCGCCGCCGCTTTCATCGATGATCCTCATGATCATCGTCGCAGTACATCGTGCAGTGCAGTGTAAAAAAGCGCTGACAGTGCAAATGTCAAGTTGTGTTCTGCTGCTGCTGCTTCTCCTTTTTTGCTGATTGATATATCGCATTCTTTCCCGCTTTTATTCCCCTGCTCTCTTCGATCACTAATGGATCCTGTTTTTCTCCTCTGCTATCTCTTTCTCTTTTTTCCACTGCGAACATATGATGATAGTGCACTACTGTCAAATGATATGCAAAATGGATGTGTTTGTGTGGATGGGTCTGCATTTGTTGTTGCTGTCTTGTTCGCTGAGCTTCGCTTCGATTCGATTCGATTCGGCTGTGATTCGGCGATTTGAACGATCGATGGACAGAAGAGTGAAAGAGTGAGGGAAAGGGAAGGATTGCAGAGAGAGAGAGAGTAAAGTACTGCAGCGAAGCACTTTAAGTGACATTTGATTTTAGTCCTTTTTGTTCTTTTCTGATTTATTTTATTTTCACTCTTTTCCCAACTTTTTTTTAACTTTTTTAGGCACTGTTCTCAATGCCGCTGTAAAGTCCTTCAGCGGCTCAAAGTCGAGCAAAGTGGCAATTGCCCAACCTGAGGTGACCGTCTATCTGGAAAACAAGACCACCAGCGGTCAGATGGAGGTGACCACCAATCGGTCGGTGCCCTGGGAAGAGTTGATTGTCGACGGGGGAGTGGCCTTTAATGTTGAGGTGGACTTTGAGTCAAACGCCGCCTTTCGGGACTTTGAGCTGACAGTGCAGCGAGGTGAGGTGACGGAAGATGCTGATGCTGAGCAGCAGCTGATGCTGAAGAAGCTTCCCCCGCTGAAGATTTGCAAGCTGGCGCTGGTGAAGGTCTCTGCCACTGATCTGCCTTGTACTTGCGTGCAGATGGACGCCATCAATGAAAATAGGACCACCTATGGGTCACTTGGAGGTGGAGACAAAGTGACCACGGAAGTTCGTGACAAGGCCACTTTGAGCACTGGGCCCATTTCGGTGCTAAACACTGGCCTTCCTGGAGAAGAGGGGGAAGAGGGTGAATCTTTTTCAAATGTTATCACCTCTGCCACCACTTATCGGAAGCGAATGATGGCCAACGTGGCGCTGATGATCAACGGCGGCGCCGAGGCTATTCCCGAAGGCGCTACCTACCCTGTCACCGTGGGCGTCAAGGCAAACGGCGAAACGGTATGGTCAAAGACGTTGAACTTTAGCATCGCCAGCAGCTACTCGCTGAGCGACCTGGGCATTCGCAGCATGGCGCCCAAGCTTCGCCTTTCCATGGTCGATGCCACCCTTCCCGGCGGGTACATTAGCCCCGGCTACACCACCAACATTCGCCTGCAGGTGATCATTGCGCCCAACTCTATCGGTCCCCTAACTGTTGAGGTTCTTTCCGGGGATGAATCAGCCGATGAGCTCTCTGTCTGCGGCCTGTGGATCGCCCGCATCGGCGACAACATGCCCTGCGTCAATGAGGCGAAGAAGGCGAACTACGATTCGACAACTGCTTCAATGAGCAACAACAACGCCGCCGCGCGGATGACCTTCAAATCGGTGACCAACTTTGGCAGCACCGTCCGCCGATCGGCGACCGACGAAGAGCGAGCGAATACGCTCGAATTTATCGCCATGGTGCGCGTCAGCGAGACGGCCAAGTCGAACAAGACGCTTCGCGTGGTGGTCACCTACGGTCTGCAGCTGTCGGAGAGGCTGGAGCAGGAGCTGGTACTGCCCATCAACGCCACCGACGCAAAGCTGCCCACGGAATTTGAGAAGCCGAAGCTCTTTACGTTGAAGCCCGCCGACGACTCCAATGTGACGCACGCCGGCGTCGCCAAGCTCCTCTACTTTGACATTGAGCTGAAGCCGAACTCCCAGGTGCCGCTCACCATCCTCATGGACAGCAGCAGCGAGTTTAAGGTGTGCAGTGCCGCCTTTGTGAAGATTGGCCGCAACTACCCGTGCTACAGCGCCGGCGGCGCCCTCAAAGTGTCGCAGGGCAAGTTTGAGCTGGGCATGATCTGCAACACCTTCCTCTACCGGGAAAGTCCGGCGGACAATCTGATGCGCTTTGCGGTCGCTCTCCGACCTAATGGGAACGTGCTGCCGGATCGAACCTTTGCCGTGCGGACCATCGCCTACACCGGCCCGACGCCGTACTCGAAGAATGAGCTGCTGCTTAGTGTGGCCACCAATTCAACGGTAAATTCTACAACTGAAAAAGGAGGAAAGTCAGGTGAGCAGAACACAAACACGAATCCACCCCCAACAACAACAACTCCCTCCTCGACTATTGCCACCTCAATGGCCAAGGGCGCCACTGTGCACGCGGCCTCTTCAATCGAGGGCGGCAGTGACCCGGTCAACATTCGAACTGCCTTAAGAATTCGCCAGCAAAAGTGGGTGCCATTTAATGTACGCATCCCTCCCTACACCACCGGCGCCCTCTCCCTGCACCTGCAAGGCGACGCCGACGAGTCGCGGGCTATTCTGGTGCTGCACGACCTAAAGGTGGTGGCCGGCGGAGCGAACATTCCCTGCCCCCTGGACAATGGCGTCACCCCGGCGGTGATGAACTTCAACTCGAGTGTAGCGACCAGTCAGCGGAACATCATCACTGCCAGCCTGGGAGTTTTTGCCAACTTTGGCTTCTCCCATCTGCTGGCGACCAAAGGTGGAACCGGTTCACCAAATGAGACTTCGGATAAGCTGGCTGACGACTTTCTTCGCCTGGAGGTGCTGGTGGAGCTGACCGATCATCCGAGCATTGTGGAGGATGGCAGCTACCGCATCGCTATTACTACCTACTACGGTCCGCCTCCAAGCGCCGCCGTTCGAACCGGGCAGATAAAGCTGACGCCGGTGCTTCAAGGGGAGCCGGGGCCGAAGATTGACGTGGCCATCAAGCTGAAGAAGAAGATGGAAGTCTTGGACCGGGGTGATACCTTTACGATGACGGCCACGTTGCGCCACCTGCCCGAGTCCACCTCGGAACCGATCAACCCCGTTCTGCGCCTTTTTACCGCCGACTTTATTGAAGTGATCAGGGTGGAGTCGGCCAGTAGTAAGGAGTTGCCGACGCTTCTAAATACAACTGACTCGAGGACGACGGATATTCTGGTTAGTTTGATTAAGGTTTTAATTTTGAGGTTAACCTTTTACTATTTCTTTTTCATCAGTTTCCCTGGATCCTCTTCACCGACGAGATTGTGGTCAACTTTACCATCTCCGTCGACCCGAACAACATTCGGGGTTATGGCCGCCCTGAGGCGGTCCTCATCACGCCCTATCGCGTCCTTTGCGAGCACTACCGTACGGAAAACAGTGGCGCCAAAACGCCCTGCAGCGCCCTGAAACACCTTCACTTTAACACTAAAAGCAGCGAGTGCAGTGGCCCGCTGGGAATGGAATCGGGTGAAATTCCCGATCACCGAATTACCGCCTCATCAGCGATCAGCGCCGACTACGCGCCCACCAACGCCCGCCCCAGCTCGGCCCAGTTCTGGTCGCCGGCACTTCGGTCCGGTCGAACCGAGTACCTTCAGGTTGATTTTGGTCGTCGAACACGGGTGGTGAAGATTGGCTACAAGTCCATCCGAGGCCTGAGGCGGGTGGCCACCTTCCACCTGCTGTACAGCGATGACGGGAGGGTGTGGCGAACGGCGGCAAATCGAAGTCAGCTGGTATACCACGGAGAAGACGGCGAGTCGGTGGTGAAGCGGCCGGTGGAGGCGAAGATGTATCGCTTTGTGATTGATCAGATTGAGTCGAGTAGCAGTAAAGGCAAGAGCTCATATGTTTCGGTGAGGTTGGAGTTTCATGGGTGTTATCTGGAGGAGGCGGTGGCTAGTAATGAAAGTAAGTGAAATATTTTAAAAAGTTAAATTTTTTAAACTATCTTTTTTATTAAGCTACCACCAAGTGGAAGACGCACTTTAGCGACGATCCGACGGTGATCAACCGGCACATTGCCGTCGACCCGTACACGCATGTGATCTACTTTTGCGATGCGACTTTGGACGGGTAAGTAGTGAAGGCTTTTTTGTAGAAGAGATTTGTGTTTTTCATTACCTTTTCTTTCTTTTCAGCCACCAAATGTGTTACTACTCGGGCAACAGTGGTGCTCAGTGGGCCATCCTCGGTCGGTCGATTGACTCGGTGGAGGGCTTTGAGCTGGCCACCGGAAAGTTTTTCGCTGTCGACTACCAGCGCCCGGCGTACTTTAGCAGCGGTGACGGCCACCTTTGGACGCCGGTGGACTTTGAGCAGTTTAACGCCACGGTGTCGCACAGCAAATTTCACCGAAAGATTGTCATTCCGCAGCTGCACCGGGACGACATTCGCAAGCTGGACATTAGAATGGGCAACTGGAGAGGTAAGAAAAATTCTTTTTAACGAATTTTGAGAAACGAACTATTTTTTTTTGTTAACACGACAGCCAACTACGACGGCCTCTACTACGATGATGCGCCCAATGCGAAGGCCTACTGGAAGAACTGCTGCGGGCTTGATTAATTGAGATGTGTTTGAGAAAAGAAGAGGGAGAAGAGGGCAAAGGGAGATGATGGCTAATTAAGAGCCCGGTTTTCCTCATTCCTTGCTTTCTCTTTTTTCGGCTCCCTCTTTCTCAAGAGCAAGCACACACACAAATAGATCAAACGCGATCGTCTTCTTTTTCCTCTTTCTTTTTTTTCAAGCTCTATTTTTCTCTTCGTTACCTACTTTTTGTTGTTCCTCTGCTTTTTCGCTGCTGCTGCTGCAAGCAAAACGTAGACTGTATTCTTTTCTTTTCCGCTCTTTTTCCTGTTTCTGCTCCTGTTCTTGCTGCAGCTGCGGTGTGTTATTCATTGCAGGCAATGGCAGCAATTGTTAGCATTGTACGGCGCGATGTACAATGATGACGACGACGACGACGATTGCCTTCCGCCGCCCTTTCTTGCTATTACCGTCGATCATTGCCGTTGCCGTTGTCGTCGATTATGACAATGTAATTAGGGATCACTTTCCAAGGATCACTTCTAACACACAGACACACACACAGACATTGTCTAACCTTTTATGTTCACTTTCACTACTACTAGCCCAGCACTAAACTAGGCACATTCACGGCAGCAGCGGCGCAGCTACATTACGAATTATACTAATAAAAGCAAATCGAAACAATTACAGCCAAGACTGCTGCTGTTGCTGCTGCTGTTGCCCAGACTTGCGGTTACTACAAGCGGCCTCACATAGAAATGGCAACTCAATTAGGCAATTAACTGCAGCACTGACCAAAACTACGAGGACGGCGACGGCCGCTGCTGCCGCTAACTGCGACTTTTCCTTTCATTCCATTCTTTGTTCCCTCTTTCGGCGACAGTTGGCGGCGACGACTGAAGTTTTTTCTGTCAGTCTGTGTGTGTTCTGTATGTTTTAGCTTTTGGCGACACACAGATTCTCTTTCTTTCTCTTCTTTTTCTCTTCCCTTCCTGGAAAGTCAATCACATTGTGACAGAATCGAATTTCTTTAACTTTCCTCCCTGAACATGAATCAAAGCAGTCCCGCTCTAGAAGTCCTGCTTCTCCCGCCCTTTGTTTTCCATCGAGTGGCTTAATTTAAAATTAAATTTCGTCTTCTAACAGTGAAGGAGAAAAGAAAGAACAACATCCAACTTGAAGTAGAAGATTGAATTGAGAAAGAGGAGAAGGAGGAGGAGGTGAAATAGAAGAAGAAGAAGAATGATGGAAATAAAGAAAAAAGAACAACAGCACCAGCAGCAACAGCAGCAGATGTGTGGTAGGGAAAGAAGAAGAAGTAGAAGTGATTTGTTCAAAGCCATCGTTTTCACGATGTGGCTTCTCCGAACGACTGCCGATTACGTATTAAGTAATAATCTCCCGAGCGGAATCGTGGGCGCCCAGAGTGTGGAGAATTAATTTGCGCAGAAGGCAATGGCAAAGGAAGGGAAGGGAAGGGAAGAAGGGATAGGGAAGGGGAACAAAAAGTTGGCGGCGTCTGTCAGCGGCGCTGAGCGGCTTAACTCTCGTACACTAGTGTGTTGTTTTCTCTTGAACAGAATCTGTGCACTCCTTCTGTGCAATTCTGTGCTGGTCATTATTTGGCAATTTGCTTTGCACTGACTTGGACTACTAGTTCTGCTGGCAATAAAAGACAGTCAGAGGCAAACAAATAGTGCTTCAAGTCCTAGACTGCAGACAATTGAACTGCAAAAAAGAAGAAAAAAATAAAAAAGGGGAAATGGGAAAGCAACACAACAGCTGAAAGGATCTAGAGGTGGTAAGAGTTGGTCCTGAACGGGGTAGTAGAGCTTACTGCAGTTCCAACTGACTTTGCTCTAGTTAATATCAAATCAATTGCTGCTATAGCTAAACTCTTTTACTTCACTCTGATGAAGACAAAGTTTTTTGCCGTTGCTGAGAGTGACAAGTTTACTAATTTTACCAAAATTTTTCTCTCTTTTCTCTGAAATTGCCAACCATCTGTTAAAAGAAGATGAGGGGAGTCTCAGATTAGATTTGAATTTTACAGACGATAAGTACCCAATTTTTTACTCAAGCAAAAAAAGAAGGATGGATGAGGGTGAAAAACGCAAGAGAGAAAAAGAGCAAATGTGGAACGCCGGCTGAATCAGTAAAGAGGGCGACTTTGTCGATTTGTCTGCGCAGACTAAAAAAGCAAAAAAATTCCTAGAAAATGGTGATTTGTGCCGGGCAATCTCGGGTGATTGGAGATGGTTCCTCTTTTTCTTTTTTCTTCTTGATGTTTTAAACGGCTCTGCAGCAGCCGTCGTCTGTCAGTGCTCAAAGTGGAGATAGTCTCGATCAGCACAGAGTGTGTCTTCAAGCAGATAATAGATGGTGTTTAATTATTATTACGCTAGCGACAGAAGAAGCAGATACTAGTGCTGCTGGTGATGGTGGTTTTGCAACAACCGAACCAAACGGCTCTATCGTTACACCCCTCCCTACAGACCCCACACACTCACTTTCACTCAACTCGAGGCACACTTTGCATCGATCTAACTTTAATCGCTTCTTTCGCTTTTTGTCGTCCTTCTAATAAATTGCTGCACTGAAGAGAACGAGACTAGCACTGAGCAGCACTTTGTAGCAACGGCAGGCAGCCAGACACAAAGCAAACGAGAGAGATGACGCTGCTGAGTCTTAATTAATCTTGATTTAAGCTTTTTCTCCAGTTTGCGAGAAGAAGAAGAAGAAGAACGTTGGCTGCTAGCAAACAATTTCTATTTGCTCAATGATTATCAGACTGGGAAAGGCAACTCTCTCTCAGTGTTTGCTGTTGTCTCTTTTCCATCCTTTCGCTCGATATCGACCGAGCGCTCGTCGCTGATAAGTGAGAGAGAGAGAGAGAGAGTTTTTCTGGTAAGTGATGCATGATGTGCTGTTGTAGAAGAAGAGCAGCAGTACTCTCAAAGTGCCAACAAACCAAGCCGCAGAAGAATAAACTGTAGAAAAACTGCCACTACTACTACCAGCTGCAGTAGTAGTAGTAGTGCTCGACTTTTATTATTATTATTTGGCTGAAAATGGCAATTAGAAAAAAGTGAGTGAGGAGTGCGAAAAGGGGTGAAAATGGAGAGTGGAGAGAAAGGGTGACAGTAGTAGTAGTAGTAGTAGTAGTATCACAGACATCACATCAGCACGTCATCATCAACAACCATTTTTAGAGGCCTCATCGATTAGGGTGTTGGTGGTGGTGGTGGCCCATCATCGGCGCAAAAGTTGAGTAGGCTTTTTGTGTCGCTTTTTTGCTGTTGTTCAAAATTTGAACGCCGGCACACTGAGAAAGGAGTTGCTCGGACCCAGCGTCACCTGAAGGCTGTTTGTGGAGCGACCGCTGGCGAGGCTGCGGCTATCAGAGTCTCGGTCGTTTCCGTTTCCATTTCCGTTTCCAGTGGTGTTTGGGATGACCAGCAGTCGGGCAGAGGAGGGCTCACTTTGTGTGCGGTTGTTTGCTGTTGAAGTGGTAGTGTCCATCGTCAGGAAGTGGTCTTCAGCAGTTTTGTGAACCGGAGTAGGCGGCACGACAGCAGGGTCAAAGTTAAAGCTCGACCGGCGGAAGGAGCCGTTGCTGTAGAAGGACCCGGTGCGACTTAGCTTGTAGGAGCTTGCCCCGCCGACTATGTTTGAGTAGGTAATCTCCGGGAGGGTGGTGCGCAAACAGGGCAGACAGCCGCCGAAAGTGTCCCGGAAGGCGATGCGGAATTTCCGGCTCAGCACCTGGTAGAGGATGGGGTTCATTGTCGCAGACAGGTAGTAGGTTATTCCTAAATGATGAGATGATGAGATGATAAAAAAATAAGAAAAATGTCAAATAAATGCCCAGAAAGTTTCTGTCACTGACGAGATTGTTCTGGAAAGCTATGCCATGCCGCAGCGGCTGCCCGGGACGCAATCGATTGAACTCTGACAAGTGCGTCTGTTATCAGTCACGCCATTGAGTGCCCAAAGACGAAAGCTGCACCAGTAAGCCTTTTTAAAGCCTGTCAATAATTGCACAACTCAGTCATGCGCACCACTTTTCTTGATGCCGATGCCAAAATCTTTTCACATCACTTCGCCTCCTTCTTTACCTTGTGTTCTTCAACATTGTTGTCTTTCCCTTTCAATCAATACACGTCGACACTCTCATCATCAGCAACATAACAAGAACCCTCTCAACTCACCCGAAATGTGATTCAGCAGTGTGTGGTAGAAGAAGTACGTCTGCGACTTCAGCGAGTACCTCGTCATCATAGAGGCAAGCACCCGTTGGGCGTGAAAGGGCGAGTAGCAGACGAAGAAGGCAATGACGACGGCCACTACATTGGAAAAGAATTTTTTAAGTAAGTTAGTTTTTCTTTTTCTTTTTTTTATGTGACCACCTGTTGTAACTCTACACTTACCAAGCATGCGAATGACTGACCTCCTTGAGGCAATCTGCTTCTGCTGTGAACTGCTGCACACTGAATTATTGCGCAAGTAGAGGCTGAGGTTCTCCGCAGAGTGGTGGGCGCTGGTGGTGGTGCCCAGTGAGGTGCTGTTTTCTGCTGCTGGTTGATTGCTATTGGAATTGCTACTATTGTTGTTGTTGTTGTTTGAGTGCTGCGGATGGTGGTACTGCGTCAGCATCTCTTTCGGAGTTAAGCTCGGTTCACTCGACTTGATCTGATTGGAGCTGCGACGCAGATTGATGCCGATGAGAATGTAGCTGATTTAGAAAACGGGAAGGGTTAATTTAGAGCAACAAAGTCAAAGCGGTAATAGAGAGAGAGCTTACAGAACAGAGATCAAGGTGATGGGCACGAGAAAGAAGACGATGGCCGTCGTCTCGAAGCAGTACTCGAAGAGCACCCTCTTCAGTGAGCACACTCGGCTAATGCTCTGCAGGCCCTTCTTGTCCACCTTTCAGTTGGCAAGGGATTAACGAGGTCAATGCAGTAGTAGTCAGCAATAAAACAGCAGTTGAATGTTTGGGTGTGTATGTCGGGTGGGTGATCCGGGGATTGGGATACCAAAGGGAAAAAAGAGGGAGAGATAGAACGAGATAAAGTGATAAAAGGAATTTAGCATTTAGTGTTTAGTAGTTTTAATGGTAGTGGTGGTGTCCGTGCACGGTAGTCTGCACGGACAATTAATTAATTTGACTGTTACTGCTTCTGTTTTTGCCGTTGTTACTCTATCTAGCGAAACTAATTTGACTCTGCTGTTTTTGCCGCTGTGTTCTTTAGTACTGCAAAAACCAAAAGAAAAAAGAAAAAAAAGAAAAATACGAGGCAGCAGCTGTCCAGCAGCAATCAAAAGCGGAACTGCGGACAAATGAAAAAGTCTCTGAAAGTGAAACACACGGCTAGCATTTGTCGCAGTGCTCTTGTGGTCGCTGCTTCTGCTTCACTGTCGCACTCTCTAGCAGTTTTTATGTGTAAATGGAAGTAAATGGCAAATGCGTGTGCACCACTCTCTCTCTCTCTCGTTTTTTCACCCCTCACAGTATTGCTCTGGTATTTTTGTGGTCATTTGCCTGTTATGTTGTTTTTGCAGTTATTTTTGGCGTGAAAAAAGAGGGTTCTCGCTCTCTTTCGAGGCCAGGCAGTGCACATTCTTTAGCGTCAGTTTGTTCAGTGCATTTCAAAGCAGCCGTCGTCATTAGCTAAATAATATGTCTTTTGCTCTCTAAACAACACACTCGCCGGCTCGCATCCCAATTGCCAATTTTGTCTCCGGCCCCCTCTTCTCCACTCTTGTCGCACTCTTGTCATTAATATAATTAAACATCATCAGTGATAGTGGTGGTTGTCCACAAGCTTCCTCCTCCGCTGGCATCTGGTCAGCAGTGGCCGTCATTGGTCTGATGGTCACATGTGGGACCACAACGGGGGGACAGTTGTGTCCTCGCTTTCAGATGCATTAAAGTCATTTGAAAAGTTGAAGACGAAAAGCAGCTTCGGCAGTGCAAGTTAACAAAATAACACGATTAGAGAAAGACTACTACGGGCGCCAATCATTGCCGGCTGCCATTCATTCAGTTTTCTCTCTTTCTCTGCTTTTGCAGTTTTACATTACCCATTACCCTTCTCAGCATTGCCGATATCTATTTCAATAATGCTAATGCTAATGTGAAGATCGACATCTTTTTTCTTTTTCCCTTTTTATTCCGTCTTTCTTTTTTCAATTCAATTCAATTCAAAAGCAAGCAAACCAAATGCTTGTTAAATTGCATGCGCAAATATATATTTTACAGCAAAAAAAAAGTTTACTTTGGTAGGCAACAAAAAAACTTGAATGTGAAAAGGGTGGTAAGTGAGAAATGAGAAGGAGTGCATTGAGTGCGAGGTTTGTGTGTGCATTGCCTTGTACAAATTGTTTCCTCTCTATTCTTGCCTGCCTTCTTTTTCTATTCTTTTTTGCTGCTGCACTTTAAACGCGTTAACGCCAAACGACCATTTGCGCGGGAGGGAAAAAAGTAGTAGAACAGGATTTGCCTGCAGAAGCTACAAAAAGCCATTGAAACAATTTACAGTTGCACTGATGCAGTGGTCTCCTTTTCCTTTTCCCTTTTTATTTCTACCCTCCCTCGTTGGCCCCTAATCTCTCCGGGCAATTTGTATTTGCATGCAAATAGAGATTAGACGGTGGTTGGCATTTCGCACCAATGGCTGTCCACTGACTGACTTCTGTTCAGTCAGCTTGCCTGCCTGGCCGCATTAGTTAATGCACGCGGTAGCCGCTATATATAAAGTTGAAAATCCAAACCAATAAATTCTAACCCGCACCCACGACTTTGCCACTAGTGAGCAATAGAATCGGCTGCTGCTGCCCTGCAAGTCCTTTCTTTCTTTGCCCATGAACACTGAGCAAATCTAAATCGTATATCTACTGCTACTACTACTACAACAGCAGCAACCACTACAATCATCATCAGTGTAATAGCATCATCGGTGGTGGTGGTGGTGATGCTACCCTGCCACTGTCACTTCCGGTCTTGGTACTACAGCTTCAACTACTGCTTTGCCATTTGCCACGAGGCACTGAAAGTAGATGTTGTAGTATTTGCTGTTGTCGTTGTTGTTGTTGCTCCTGTTCTTGTAGTAATCTTTCACTCACTCACTCACTCGCTCGCTCACTACACAAAGCTTTTAAAATTAGCTTTAGTTTGTTGTACTAGAAGTTGACTGACTGACTAACTGAAAAAAAGAAAACGAAAAGGAAAATTTCACTTACGCTGACGATGCCGAATTGGAACGCTAAAGGTAGCGCTGAGGGTTGTGTTGATGGCAACGGTGATGATGGTGATGATGATGATGGAGAATGTAAAAAGAAGAAAAAGAAAGAAAATAAAATGTCGGCGTTGTAGTAGCATCCTCGTCTACTCATGTGGATAAACAGAAGCAGCAGCACTTTACAGCAGCTTAGAGTGCAGGAGAAGGAGATATGCTGATGTGCTGCTGATGCTGATGTTTTACATCGCTACACTTTTTTTTTGGTCTTTTTGTTCAGTACATACCCGAAAGCGCCGACACGACCCAGATGATGAGAATAATTTTGATGGCTCGCGGCAACTGCGACATGGTGTGACTCTTCAGTGGATTGCAGATGGCGAAGAAGCGCTCCACGGTGAATGCACTGCAGGGAAGTGAACAACAGTGTGCAGGGATTGAAAATGGAAATAATAATGTGTTTGTAAAACATAATGGAATCTCAGAATTTTGGATATTTATTTTAGCTCTCTCTTTTTACCACTAACCTTATCAGTAGAATCGAGGCGTTAGTAGAGGTTTCTGAGCCGAAGCCTCGCAGGACGCACCAAAATTCGCCCAAAGTGTAGGGGTATTCTGGGAGGAAAAGAAGAAAAAGTTTTGATGTGATTTTTTGTTGTAATAAACAGAAAAGGGATAGGGGAATTTTTGTGGGCATTTGTTTGGGCATTCGTTTCAGTGTCAAGCAGCAGTAGGGTATTACTTTGCCAGAGGGAGAAGAGCTCCTGGGGAATGCCCAGCACCAGCAGCAGCAGGTCAGAGACGGCCAGGCTGAAGAGGTAGTAGTTGGTGGCCGTGTGCATGTACTTGTTTCGCGCAATGACGATGCAAGTGCAGATGTTGCCCTTTTGAGAAAAGAGAAAGAGAAGGTCATTGGGGAGGTCAACTTTTTTCTGCCGCTACTGCCACTGTTGTTGTTGCTTGGCAGCGGCTTGTTTGCTTGTTTGTTTTTATCATTATAACTTTTTTTCCTCCTCCTTCTCTCAGTGGTGTTGATGGCCAGTTATAATTGATTATGTGATACGTTACATAATTCAGCAGAGTGTGTGTATGTGTGTGCTCTAGTACACACAACCCCTACCAACACTTACCAGTGTGCCTGTCAGCAGCAGCAGCAAGTAGAGGATGGTCATGGGCACCACCGTGGACAGCGGGTCTCGCACCGGACCTAGCAGCTGCACTAGCTGCAGCTGAAGGGAGGACTGGTCATCGTCGGCCATGGGATTGCCTGGAATACTGTTGTAGCCACTGCTGCTGCTGCTGCTGCCGCTGCTGATGAAGCTGTTGGTGGTGACGCTGCTGAAGCTGCTGCTGCTGCCATTGATGGGTGATGGAAAAGAATGTGAGGAAGAGGATGAGGAGGATGAAGGGGCGGACATGCTTGCTCTGCAAAACAAAACAAAAAAGGAAGGGAAAATTACACTGGCTGAAAATTGGTGTTGACAGTTTGTGCTGATTAGTTGATGGAAAGCCCATTACACACTGAAGCGACATTGTTGCCTCCGTTCAGTTTAGTTTAGGTGCGTTAGCATAATAATTATGAGTATGACTTTTTGTGTGTTTATTATTTCCTTGTATTTTCGCTCTCCTTTTTTTTGCCTCGCATATGACGTGATTTGCCGCAATTAATTACCGTCATCAGCAAATCAGCTAAAGCAGCAGCTGCCGCTGATGAAAATACCTTTTACTTGCTTTTCCTCCTCCTCTGCTTCCTTCCTTGCTGACTGAATATTGAAAGCCTGTTGTTGTCTCGGTTGTTGTCGTCGTCGTCGTTGTCGTCACAACATGTCTACTGGTTTAATTCACTCACTGAAAGAGTGGGCACACAGTTTTGTCTTTTTCAGTGAACAACACAATTTTTCACCAGAATAAGGGCAGATCCGCGTAGTAGTTCTGGTGGTTGGTGCATATGCTAGCCGTCTGCAAACTAAATTGACACACACACACAAAATAGAGCAATTTTCAGCGTCACCAGTGTTTCCAGTGAGCTCAGCTGTATCGATCAAGCTGGCTTGATTGCAGCTAACGAGAGTGTGAGCCTTGTTTTAGCTTTGCGGGGCTAGTGCTGGTGCTGGTCTTTCTCGTGCACAAGCACTGCAGCTGATTAAAAGGGAGAATTAATTAGTCGACGGATGACTCTGTGTGTTGTGCTGCCATTCTACATTTCTAACACTGTACGGTAAATGACTCCTCCGAGGTCCAGCCGAGCAGTGCCAGGGAGTGCTGCCAGCAATAAAGTGGCACCATCATTAGGTGCTAAGGGAAAGCGCGTCACTCTGACTGTGTATGTGCCAGTGAATGCGTGTGGTACCACTTAATGACACTAGGCCTCTTTCTTTCTCAGTGCTAATGAGCGCTCAGAAGTGAAGTGGAAAAGTGGAGATCAGCAGGAAGGCAAGCAAGCAAAAATGGCCATTGACACTGACCGGTCGATGTTGGTTGGTAGTAAGTGGGACGAGGTGTGCGCTCACTGAGAAGCTAGCTAACAGGCTAATCATTGAAAATCACTTTGAGCTTTGAGCAGTTACATGAACTATTGTTGTCTATTTCTTCTAGAGTAGCCTGATGCTAATTAGCACCAGTAGTAGTACCACTCAAAGCAGTGCCACATTTTCCAAATTGCTTCGTTTTTTGCACTGTTTTTTTGCTTTTAACATAAGAGCTCAATCTGCAGAGCACTCTAAAACGGGAGGCCATTGTCTGCTCAATTGCAGATTAGCAACGTCAATGTCGTTTCTTTTTCTTTTTTTGGTTTAGTATGCAGATTACTACCACTACCACTAAATGCTGAGGTTAGTTAGTCAGAAAAAACTAGTTTTTCCCTTTCTTTTGAACACAATTTCACTCCCTTCTTCAGCTCTCTTTCATTGTCATTACATTTTTTTCAATGATTAATATATCGATCTCAATTAATGGCCTAACTCTCTCGTTTTCCTTCTCTCTCTTTCTCTTTGCTGTCCTCTCAAAAATTACTCTACTACAACTTTTACTACCATTACTACCCTCACCACAACTTCAGAAGAGAAGGGCTAATTCACTTATTCGTGACAGCAGTAATTACAGCAGCTCACTGATCAGCGCAATGACTTGCGCTTGTAGTTTTCTTGCTGCTGCTGCTGTAGTTGTAATAGTTAAACCTAGACCGCCTTGTTCTAGTTCTTCTGGCTAGTTCTCTAGTCTCGCAGATCAAGTGGAGGCATGTTTGCGTGAAGAGTTGCCGCTGCCGCCGCCGTTGGGATGATCGAATTACTGATCGAAGCACTGAGAAGGAGAGTGAGGAAATTTAACACTGCTTTCACTTTGGTGGACACAGTGGCTGCTGCTGCCGTATGGTCGATAAATCAGAAGAGGAAGAAGAAGAAGTCTATTACAAGCGAGTCTATTTTCAGAGTCCTAGTTTTAGATTTTTCTACTTTCTACTTTTGCTCTTCTAACATCGGACATTCATTGTATGAGCCTACAGTTTTGCTCTTTCAGTTCTCAGAACTGCAATCTCCTTTTTCTCTTTTTTAAATCTTTTTCATTGCCCCGCTTGTTTGACAAGGGAAAGGAAAGAATTTTAAATGTGAAAAACGGCGGCGGCCATTTAAAAATGTAATTATCAGACTCATCATCACCCCCTTTTGTGCAGCAGCAGCAGCTGAACTGAAACTGAAAAGAGGTGACTGCTGTCAGACAGACAAACATGCTGAGAAAGAACGAACGAAATAAAGTGGAAGTGGTTTGGACTCAGCAGAGAAGGATGCCAGTGGAGAAGATGAAATATGCAAATTGCCTGTCTAAATGTCTACTGACACTACACACTTCTCTTGTCCTGAAAATGTACTCCCTAAACAACACTTCCAGACACAAACAGGCAAACAGACAAACAGACTGTCTGTCAGACATTTTTCCGCAGCAGCAGCAGTGGAAGAAGGTGCTAGCATTTAAATGTTAATGCCATTCAAATTTGAAAAGCATAGGGAGGAAAAAGAGAGAGAGAGCAAAAAGTTCAAATGTACTTGAAATGAAGTCGCCCATAGCTTAGCACACGCTTTAGCCCTCCGCTTAAACGGTATTAGCGAGCGAGCGAGAGAATTTAAAATGAGACTGACTAGAATATGTGCTTGACAGCAGCTGCTGCTTCTGCAATGAGTGCACACCCGTGCTCATGCTAAAGTCAACTCACGTGTAGCACTCAGTTATGCTGTACAGCAGTAGTATTAGGTAGTGTGTAGTGCAGTCCCTGCAACCCAGTCGTAGTTATAATATTCTCTCACTTCAATTGTGGATTGCTGTTGTTGTTCGGGTGAAAGCTGCTGTGATTATCAAACAAACTGCTAAGCTGCAGACTAATCTTCACAGACGAGAGAATGTGATTATGAACAAATGAAATGGAATAAAAGTATCAATGTCATCATTGTCATCAAGTTAGCAGGTGATGCATACAAAAAGTAGAAAAAAACTTTTTTTGACGTTGTTGAAATGGTAAAAAAAAGTTTAACGCAAAGAACTCATTCATCAGCAGTGATTCATCCGCCGTTTAGTCGCACTCTAGTTGCACAATTGTGTCCTTTTCAAAAAAGTAAACTTGTCGCAGCATTGTTCAAGTACGCACACACTGTGGCCGTTTTGCAACAAAAGGTGATGACACACAAAGAAGGAATGAAACAGTCTGTTGTTGAAATCAGTTGCACAGAATAAAAGTTGAATAAAGTTTTGCTGCAAAGATGATGATGATGATGATTGTCAGAATAAAGGGATGAATGCTAAAAGATGAAGAAGCTCTCTTTCTCTACTAATTCTGCTGCCTGAAGTGCCGAAGTGACCGTCGTCTGGTCGTCTGCCACCGAAAACACTAGGACACACCAGTCAGTGTCTGAGCAATCTTTGGCTGTGGTCTAGTGGGTGCTGGTGGTGTTGGTGGTGGTGTTCCTTCTTCGTTGCCTTCCTTTGCTCTACTGCTGCCGATGCTGTTCTATGTGATGCTCTTGCGGCAAATTAATGACACTGTCAGCCACTGGTGTGTGCGTATATGAGCAGCAGCAGCACTGTGAGATTGTGCTCACACTGTCCTGGGCAACACTGGTGCTAGTGTCGTCGACGTCGTCGTCGTCGTCGTCGTGCACTGCCGCCGATAAAGCGGAGATGTGCTCAATGTACTGAAGATGCCACTTTTATCTGACCAGAATTCTGTTTCTTCTTTTGCCGATGCTGGTCAGTCACTCCACTCAGCTGGCCAAGCACACACACACACTCACTGCAATGCAGTGTGCTCACAGAAGCTGACACACTTCCGTCAGATTCCACTTTAGCAGATCCAGTCTGTGTGTGTGTGATGTCAACTGAGTTGATGTTGTTGCTGTTTGGGGATGACTGACAATGGCAGCAAATTGGGGGTGCACAGAATAGATAAGCTGGGTGGAAGAAAAAGAGGAAAAAGAAGGGATAAACTTGGCAGGAAAAAAGTTGTAAAGAATGATAAAGAGAAAAAGGAAGAGTTGAGATTTGAGAAAAAGAAGAAAAAAGAGAGAATGTTGTTCACTGCCGCTCGAGATGGCACAGATCTTTTTTAGGGCGCACAAATTAATGGCCGATGGGTGATTAATTGGTCGTCAGATTTTCCTCTTCTCTTCTTCTTCTTCTACTTGATCTGGAAAAAGAAAGAAGGGATGCTGGAAGTTGATAGATTTGGCTGCTGCAAGTGACTAATTGAGGAATGAGATATGAATATGAATGTGGATGAATTACCATCAGCAGCAGTGAGCAGTGAGCAGTGGCGGGATAAAGAATTTGAGCACTTGTCAGCACGACTCCTTCTTCTTCTTCCTTGCAACACTTTGATGCGCACTCAGCAAATGCACGCTGGCACAACTCTGTGCACTTGCACAGCCACGAGGAGATCAGAAAGACTTTTTCCGCAACAGCAGAAATGTAGGCAAAGCGTGAAGATGAAGTAAACAACACGAGAAACAGTCGCCAACAGAAGCAGAAGCAGAAACAGTAGTAAAATTTTGTCATCCACCGCCAACGCCGGCTTTGAACGCAGAGCTGCTGCTGTTTCTGCAGTACTTTTCGGTGCAGCAAGCTTTTTATCGTCGAATGTTGCTCAGTTTCAGCTTTAGCTTCAGCTTCAACTCCAGTTTTTCTGTTTTTCAGCTTCAGCCTTCAGCTCAGGCTTCTGCTTTAGCTTCCACCACTGCAGCAGCCGCAGCGGAAAGACAATTTTTGGCGGGCAGTGGTAATTTATGTGCTGCTTTCACTCTGAATTCCCTATGACTGCTGTGCTGGTGCTGAATGAGTGAGTGAGTGAATGAGTGTTCATCAGTTTGCATAGTGGTGCTGGTGGTGGTAAAAGAAGTTTGAAGCAAGCGGCTGCGGCGGCAGCCAATGGTGTGATGGCGGTGCCACCGCCGCCGCCACACTCAGTTCGTGGTGCTACAAAATGATGGCGGATATATAGCTGGGCAAGAAATGAGAGAAAGTTTCGGGTAGTCTTGTCGACTTCGTTGACGACGTTGCTTCGTAGAGTTGTTGCAGTTGCAGTTGCGTGTCCGCGCGCGCGACGTCGAAAAGCAGTGTGTGTGTGCTGAAGAACCACCAACACTGGCAGCTTTCTTTTTGGCAGACGCCAAAGACTGAACAGCAGCAGCATTGGTTATAATGACGTGCAAGTGCCAAGTGACGCGATTTTAGCGAAAAGACGAAAGAGTGCACTGACTGAACACGCCGCGCGTTCGACGCGGCGGTCATTGCTGCGCTTTTTTTACTGGTGCACTTTTACAATGCTAAAGGCACACACATTACCGCTGACTGCTTTTTGTTTTTCCTTCTTCTTCTTCTCGTTACCGTTTTTTGCCCTTCATTTGCAGTGAGTGAGTGAGTAAGTGAGGGAATGTTTTTTCAGCAGCAGCAGCCCTTGAGCGCTCTGTGTCGTCGTCGATCAGAGCTGCTGAAACTAAAACTCGCTCAAATTTGGCGGCAGCAGTTGGCGTACAGCAGCGGCAGCGGCGGCAGCAATTGTCGGTAAATGATCTTCGACGGCGGCGGCGGCGGAAAGAGCGGGATATTATTTGCTGCAGCACCAAAATAGAGGCAGTAGCACTCAATGAGAAAGAGTGTCCAAATGACTGCTGCGGCGGTGGGAGACCAGGAGGAAACGACGGCTGCTGTTGCTGCTGCTCACCAAAATCGGGTGCAAACGGAGGGGCACACAAACACACACTAGCACCAGCGATTCAATGAATCAGTCACTTTGCAGCTGATGCTGATTGCACTGTGTAGCAGTAGTGCCAGCATCGTCGACGATGTCGATAGCTTCTTTCTGGTGGTGGTGGTAGTGGTCCTAGTCGTCGCATAGTCAATACAAATTATCGTCCCACTGTAGAACCGAGTAGTAGTGCCCTCCGAATTGCAGTACGGTTGATGCCGTACAGCGGCAGCAGCTTTCCTTCACCACCCTCACTCCCTTCAATACTACTCTTAACCAGACTTTATGCCTTCCATGCCATTTATTAATGTGTTTGCAGGAGTTGAACCCCCTCTTCTCTTCTCTTTCTGAAAGAGTAAAACCGGTTAGCTGTAGAGAGAGATGGGGTGAAATTGAGAAGAGGAGAGGGGGCAAACTTCCTATTGCCCGATTTTTATTGTCCAGTTAGAGGAAAGAAATCTGAGTGAGAGGAGAAGAGAGAATCAATTCACGAAAAGTGCATCAGCCCTCTCTTGATGCTCGGATGAAGTCTAGCTTGAGAACGAGGTTGTGCGCCAACAACTTTACTTTCAGACAGACATTTTGTGGGCCCCTTTCCGTTTGCAGTGCTGCAGCTAGCTCATTTTCTCTCACTCCCTCATGCTCGACAATCCAACGAGCCAACGAAATGAACTGTAAAATTATAGCACCAATTAGATTTGGTAGCATTTGCAGTAACAGCAGTTGCAACCACCACCACCACCGCTGCTTTTCAATTCAGAGGACGAGTTTGCACTGCTCGCTCAATTCTCGCCATTAGTTTTTCTAAGCATATATTTGCCGACTTGGCCGGACACACGCAATCGAAAAAAAATATGAAATGAGAAAACGAAAAAATCTGAGCAAATGAAATCCAAAGTACTTCATCTGTCCAATTAGCCATTCATTAGTGTCACCACACTGAGAGAGCTAACATTCTCATCAGTGAGTGCAAACCAACAATGGAACAAACAGAGACAGAAGTCAGACAAAATAAAACTCAGACAGACAGAAGTAGTTTTATGCAGTGCAGGTAAGGGCGCTGCTGCTGCTGTTGTGTTCAATCTACTACCACTCAGAGAGAGTGAGAGACATTTTTGCACTGGTCACGCTGATTTGTTGACCAAATTCAGACAAATTCCCTAGCCAAAAATAGAAACAGTGATATTCTGGGTAGCGGTGTGTAATCAGGGAAGCAGTAGTAGTAGTCGCACGCAACAATGAATCAGCGTCGAGTCGACACAGATGAGACTTTTTAGACTTTTTTATTTTTGTTTTTTGCAGTTGGGTCTACTGTCTTTTTCTCGGTATTTGGCAAAAAAGTAGAATCACTACCACCACATGAGGCCGGTCATTCTATTGTTTAGTTTTAGTTTAACAGTGTAGTTATGATGATGGTCGCGGTCGTTTTCTTCCTCTCTTGTTTTTTTAGTTTTTTCTCCGCTATTCAGCAGTTGAAATTACTTGGATGGAGTTTTTTGTGTGTGAGTATTGTACTTTAACTTCATTTGAGGGCACACAAACTCGCACAAGTTTTTTTAGTAAAAACTGAAAATCTAGGCGCTGGTATTTCTTTCCGGAGAAAAATTTTTAGCAGATATTGTGTAGCACTGCCGCTGCAGTTTTATTATGAACATTAAAAATTAGCAAATAAAGAAAAAAGAAAAACAAAAATACCAAAAAAAAGTAGAAAAGAAAGATGAAAACTTTTCAATAGGAACATCGTTAGGCGTAGTTAAATAAATTAAAATAACAATTTAGAGTGACAGGCCACAAGAGAGAAATGAAAAAAAGAAAGAAAGACGCAGAGAAAGATGGAGAGGACGTCGGAAGAAGTGAGAAAAGTGAACACACAGAAAGAAAGCGGGAATTGAAACATACAAAGTTCAGAACTAGACTTGAGTTGAGTTTCTCTTACTTTCACTTTTTTATTTTCTTGTTTTTCACTACTTTTTTTCGGAAGCAGCAGTAGTGTGGTGTGTTGCAGCACTACTGCTGTGTTTTTTTGTACACTGCTGAGTACACAGGCAAACTTTAATATAATGATGTATACTGCCTGCCTGAACGAGCAAATGAAGTCGCTAGCTAGCTAGCAAACGTAGAATCCGCTGATGACAGTTGGCATTTTCACAGTTGACAATGTGTGTGCACAACACTCTGAGAGTTCACACGCTCCTCGGCGTTCCTCGGAGTGTCGTCAGAAATGTCGTCGTCGTCGTCACCTCAGCATGGAGTCCTCTCTTTCTTTTTTCCGACACTACCTTTTTGTTTCCTTCTATTGACGTGTCACCTTTTCCTTTTCCTTTTCCTCTTACTTTACTTTTTCTTCTTCCTACTTCTTCATCTTCTGCTTATTTATTCAGCCAAGTAGAAGCTGATTTGCTGTTGCTGCAGCATCTACTCCTGCTGACTTTGGCTGAAAAGCAGCAATAGTTTTAGCATCAGAAGCAATTGAAAGTGGTGTGACTTAATTACCTAAGCTTATTTAAGTGGAAAGAAGAACTGCACTGCAGGAGTGAGCAAAAGCAGGGCAAACTAATTCTCAGCACTTTGCAAAACAGAAGCAGCTTTCTCTCAATCTTATTTTTATTATCTCTTATTTTCACTTCGTTTTCTATTGCCACCACTATTTGCTTTCCTTTTTCCTTTCCCCAGAATCACCTCCACCCCTTTCTGCACACTTTTGCTTTTTTCACTTGCTCTTCCGCTCAATCAGAGAGCAAACAAATTAACTCACTTTGACGGCGGCAAATTTTTATTGGCTGAGCTGAAAAAAAAGAAAGAAAAGGAAAGGGGAAAGAGGAGAAAAGTTTGTCGCCGCAAAAGCAAACAAAAGTGGAAAGGAAGAAAAAAGGAAAAAGAAAAGGAAAACCAGAGCAGAAAATAAAAACCAAAAGACGCTGCTGCTGAGTTGGGACTTGAATTGAGTTAGCAGCCTCAATCACTACCATCGCCACCACCAACAAGGCGACAACAAAGAGAAAGGGACGACCACCATCACCACTACCATCGAGTTAAATACTTCGTCAAAAGCTTCCGCTCTTTAGTTCTTTGTTCAGTAGAGAGAAAAAGTCGTCGACCGCTGTGCAGAGTAGTGCAACAACGACGACGACTTTGACTTGGAGACTGAACGACAAACATCACTAATTGAAATATGAAAGTTTCCCGTTTTCTTTTCCTTTCCCTCTACACGACACGCCAAACGATTTAGTAATTAAGTTCCATTCCATTTGCTGCCGCTGCTACTGTTACTGTTACTGCTGATGCTCGCCGTTGTTGTTGTCGCCGGGCGCTGCTGCAAAGCTGAAACAAACTCACATCTCTATTTATTGCACTGTCGCAAAACAGCGTTCAGCAAAAGCGGACACTTTTTCTCTATCTGCCCCTCTTTGAATTGTTTTGTTAGCCTTGGACGATCGAATCTCGCTCGCCCAGCAATCGGTCTTTCTGGTTTAGCAGTGCAGTTTGGCTGGGGCAAACAGCGACAGGCCAAATTCAAGTCACGGACAGTTCCGCTCGCGCGATTCATTTGCTAAAGTGAGAGAGAAGGAAAGAGAGGACCAGCAGCACTAAAAACTAAGAGCGCCAAACTAGCCAACCAGTCTCATCTATTTAATTTCACACAATAGATTTATACTTTTCCATATTTTAGCTTAGGAGGAAGCGAAGAATAAAAATAGCTCAGCGCTGAGCTAAGTGGACAAAGAAGAAAAAGTGTGCACTAAACTAAGAGACGCTGATTACGACTGTGAGCGATGCTGGCCTAGAAGTAGTGTCCCCTCACGCCATTACTCTCTTTTTCTTGCCTTTGCCCTCTCAAAAAGGGCAATTACTGCTGACTCTTATTTCCTAATCCATAGTTTAATCGTTAATTTATTATTTGCACTGCTTCACTGTTTCACTTTTCTCCGGTTTTCCCTCTCTCAAAGTTGACTTTTATTATGGTTGGAGGAGACTACAGTGTGTACAAAGGTGCCCACTCTTTTTCTCTCTGTCAAGATGACTTGAATTCAGTGCAAAGATTTTTTCAGTGTTTTTCAAGAGAAAAATCTCGGATTCTTGGATTCTTTTTTTATTTCTCATTTTCGCTTTGACCCTACTACTACTACCAGCATTTGCTGGCGTTGGTGCGCAGGCCAATCTGGCCAATTTATCTCGATTGCCAATTTTTTTGCTTTGCTTTCTCTGGTTTCAGTGCTGCTGCTGTTCTTATTGGTGCAACACAAGTCAAGCCTACTGCAGAAGAGAAGGAGCTGATGAAAATATTAATTTGCCCAAATAGTGCTGGCGCCTGCAGCCCATAAAAAGCAGTAAAAGAAGTCATGGCACTTTAGTCTTCGACCACCCTCTCTGTCCACTTACTTTCTTTTTCTTTTTCTTTCTTCTTCTGCTCGACCCCTTTAAGCTGCTACTTTTACTGTTGATGATGCTGTTGTTGATGCTGGCAAGTTGTGATTTTTGGCCGCCATACTTTTCCTCTCACTTTTCACCTCTCTCACTTCTTTTTAGTGCTCTCTTTTCCTTCTTCCTCATTTAACGTTGCCGCATCGGCAACGGCAACGGCAGTAGCAGCAGCAGCACTTGAGACGTGGCAAAATGATTTATTAAGATGGACGCCAGCATGTGCATTTTTTCCTTTTTTCTCCTGACTGTTTATAGCTGCAGAGTGTGAGTGCTTGGCCAAAAAGAAAAAGAACCGGAGAAAAAGAAAGAGGGAAGAAAGTAAAGGGGAAAAGCTTTGCAGTGCTGCCACTGTCTGCACTGTCATTCAGTCTGTCCGTCCTCACAGTATGCAAATCGTCCACGAAATCTGCTGTGTTTTTGCCCTGTTCTTTTTAGCTGAAGGCACTCTGTGCACTACTAATTGCACAATTGGTGCCCTTTTTGCACTGGAAGTTGGGGTTGCACTCACTGTTGGAATTGCATCCAGTTCTGCAAATTGGTCTTTTGCTAAAGTGACAACAACAATAACGAGAGAACAACTGCAACCGCCACAGAGGCAAAGGTCGACCCTTAAACAGTTGTCAAGAGCAGCACAAGGCAGAGAAATAAGGAGAAATTCTGTAGTGCTGACATCTTCAAATAGTGCCGCTTTTTATTATTGCAATAATATAGAATATTTGTCTTATTCTTATTAGTTAGTACACATCATTTATGCAGGCACGCATTTCATTTTTCTTCTTTTTTTGTTGTCCTCTCTGACACCCTCCTCTGACATGCCCCACACTTCAATGCAAAAAGGGGACAGCAAAGAATAAAACCAGATGACAATTTCAATGAACGATGATGCTGGTGGTGAACGGTACAGCCGCAACAACAACAACTGCTGATGGCGATGATTCCTGTTAGGTTAGCGTTAGAAGTTGTTGTTGTCAAACGTTATTGAAGATGAGATGATGATGATGATGGTTGTGATGGTGATGACGGTGGCGAAGACGGTGACGGTGATGATGATGCAGTCAACTGCCTTCCAGTCTGCCAATAATTTGTGCATAACAAATAAGATAAGCGTTTTGTGTTTGCCTCGATTAGCGACAGCTGAAAGAGAAAGAGAGAGAGAGAGAGAGAAGTGACAAGTGGCTGTGTCGACAAAAATTGACAATGACAAGGGATGAAACATAGAGGGGGGGGGGTGACAACATCGATGATGATGAACAGGGGAGGGGAGGGAGTTGGTGACAGACAAACAGTAGGTAGGGAATCATAAAAATCATCAGTAGCAGAAAAAAATGGGGGATGAAAACATGAATAACTTGAACAACGGGGGAAAAGAGAGCACATATTTGCTTCCATTCAGTGGCTGATGACGCCGACATATTGTCCGACTAGTTTGCTGTGTCTCCTGTGTGTGTTTTCTCTCTTTCGATATCACCCATATTTTCCATCCAAAACTGGCCGGCAGATAGCCATGGTCCAGTCTCCAATTTTTTCCTGTCTTGCACCGATGCTCACTCACTCACTCGCTCACTGAGAGCGCGACTTGATCGATCATTTAGGCGGCTGCTGCCGTCAATCGAAAAAGAAGCAGGAGGAGGAGGAGAAATCAATCGAAGAGTGAAGAGGGGAGGAAAAAGCTTTCAGTGCTTGCCCCTCCTTCTTTTATTTTTCCCCTTCTGGAGCAGAAGGGGAGGCAGCCGCGGCAACGGAGGCGGAAATAGCCGACGAGCTGACGGCCCGTTTCGGTGAGGTGCTGCTGCTGCTGCCGCCGCTGTTGTAGAAGCTGCTGCTCTGGTTGGTGGCCGAAGCTGATGCCGGCGGAATCGGCCTTCGACCACCACCTGCTCCCATTCCCGTTGGTGTGTGCAGGTGGTGATGGTGACCGTATCCGACAATCGGTCTACTTCCACCTCCTCCACTTCCGCTTCCTGTGTTTGCCGGCAAGACAGTCGATGCGTTCATGTCATCGTGTTCACCCCTTCTCGCCCACTTGCGACAGCAGGGCAGCGTCTCTTTAAGGGCAAGCTGGAACTTCTTTGAGAAGACCTGGTAGAGAACGGGGTTCAGACAGGCACTGAAAAGTAAAAATCATTGTCAATGTTTGTTGTTTTTTTTGACTGGTTAAAAAATTTACCTCAGATAATATGTAATGCCAGAGATGTGCGTGAAAAAGTTGAACAGCTGTTCCACCTGTTTAGTGACCTGAACATTTGGATCTAGTCTACCAAAAACGGCGGCCATCACTCGCTGGGCGTGAAAGGGCGAGTAGCAAAAGAAGAAGGCAATGACGACAGCCACTGTTTGAAATTAAAAAAGTTAAAGTTAGCAACACTTTTAAAAGTCAATCAATTACAAACTGCTCACCCAACATCTTAATCACCGCCCTTCGGGAGTTGTTCTGCCGTCGAATGGACATTGACAGCGGTCGACTGCCGTTGCCACTGCCACTGCTGCTGTAGTTGTTATTTTTGCCATCCGATGAAGAGTACTGACCACCACCAGCACTTTTTAAAACCGACGATGACGACTTGCTCCCCTTTGATTTGCTCTTCTTTGTAGAGGCTGTTTCATTGACGCGTTTGGAACTAGGCCGGCGGACGCCAGTGCTGCTCCGCGAGGAAGCACGCAACTTTAGGCCGATGAGAATGTACAGGACGCTGTAGAAATAAAAGGAGGGAGAAAAAAAGTGAGAAAATAAAAGAAGATAGATAAGAGTGGACGATGAGTGCCCCTCAGTGACGCACTCAGACGCACACTTTTCTAGGGGTAGTAATTAATCAGCAATTGTAATTAATTGCCTCGACACGTTTGGGAAGACAAATTAGGAGCGAGGGTAAAGTGATGTATGGGCTTGCTAGAACTGCTAGTTGTACTAGTTGTACAACAGTGTGTGTGTGTTAATGTGCTAGTCCTCACTTCTCTTGCCTACCTGATTAGGATGATGGGCACGACGAAGAAGACCATGGTGGCGATCTCGAACAAGTACGGGTACAGTTCACGCTTGATGGTGCAGTGCTCCGAATGAGGGTACGGCTCGCCTTCGCTGTCGTACGCCTAGGAGTTCAAAAAGAAGAGATATGGTTAAATAGTGAGATGCCTATGTTTTTCTATGTTTGGACTGCTACCATTTACGGTGACCACGTCCACTACCACCAGACTATCAATTTGTGTGTCGTCCACTCTCAGATAGCTGGCCATTTGAGAGCGTGTGTATTTGAGTGTGTTTCCCCTTCCTGCCTGCTGCTCCTCTAATTCATGATAAAAAAGAGGCCTCTTCTTCAGTCTAAGAGGCTCCAAAGGTCTTTGCCATCTCGCTCGCTCGCTCCCCTTCTTCTTTCTCAACTTGACATTTTCTCCCATTCTCTCTCTCTCTCTCTCTCTCTCTCTCTCTTTTCCCGCTCTTGAAACAAATCTACCATTTAGACTTTAGCTGGCCCTGGCCGATTTGGCTCTCTTCTCTCACTACTTTACCCTCTCTCTCGTCGATCGACGTCGGCGTTATCTAAAGATGATTGATTGTTTTATAATAATAAAAAAGAAAGGAAAGAAAAAGGGGAAAAAAGCGGGCAAGAGATGGCCAAGCTAGTAAGAAAGCCGAGGCAGTGGCACGACCTAAAAATGGCTGACGACTGACTTTGCTCGAGTAGCTTTTGATAGCCATTTGCAGGGAGAGAATGTGAAACAGGCAAAAAACCCATCTAAAGCTATTTTCTGCCGTTTAGAGAGCGCGGGCAGCAAATCTGGGCACCCATCTTCTAAGAAGCAGTTCAGATAAGCTGAGAGACACATTTTAGAGGAAGAAAAGAAAACTAAAATAGGAGAAAAAGATGCGCCACCGCAACCACTGGAGCCTCCCTCCTTCGAGTCAACTCGAAACTATCTGAGCTGAGGGTAGGGATTCAAGAACGGCAAAAAAACAACTTTTTTCTGCTTGCACTTTAAATTGTCGGTTTGCTATCTCAAATGTTAGTAGGGGTGGTAGTCGTGGTAGTGGTGGACACCGAAACAAAAAAAGAGAATTGCAAATGGCATTCCACCATGGCACTTACCAGTTTAAGCCCAAATTGCCAGGCAATGGGAATAGCGCTAGTCGAGAAGAAGTGATGGTGGTAATGATTATGGAAAAAATGGAGAGAAAAAAAGAAAAATATTATGATTATGAATATTAATAATTTAAACTGCATTTTGATAACAGCTAGCCAGGCTGATATGTTTTTGTTTGTTTGCAGTCAAGCCAAATCTAAACTGTAGAATGTCAAATTACCTCAGAGTGGCGATAATCCAAGTGAGGGCGATCACTTTCACCACTCGGCTCAATTTGAGCGTCGTGTGGGAGAGCAGCGGGTGACAGATGGCCACGTAGCGCTCGATGGTGAAGCCGACGATGATCAGTATGGAGCAGTTGGTGCAAAGCTCTGAGGAAGAAAAAAGAGTGGAAAAAAATAATTGAAAATAAACAAATAGAACAGGGAAAACAGGCAAAGCTAACAACCGATCGATTGATTAAAAAACAAAATTTTGCTTCCGTCAGAAAAAAACTTACCAGAGACAAAGCCTCGCAGGATGCAGAATGCTTCATTAAATATGTAAGGGTATCTGGGGAAATTTGAAGAAAAGAAAAGGGGTAGGCGGAAATGGGAAAAGGAGTAGAATAGTAAATAGTATGAATATTAACGAAGAAAAGAGATGAATCCAATTTTCTTTCACTACACTGTACTAAAGTAGTAAGTACTACCTCTGCCAGAGGAGGACAATCTCATTGGGGATGCCCAGAATGAGAAAGAGAAAGTCGGAGACGGCGAGGCTGAAGAGGTAGAAGTTGGTGGCCGTGTGCATGTACCGCTGCTTGGCGATCACAAGGCACGTCAGCAGGTTCCCTGAGACGCCGATGAGGAGGATTAGGGCGTAGACTACCGTCATCAGCACCACTGTAGGCGTCGAGTCGCGGCTAGGGCCGAGCAGTTCTTCTAGCTCGCGTTGTCGTTCTCCCTCTAACAGCGAAGAGTTTCGATAACTTCCATCGGCTTCAAGGGCGACCACCTGAAGAGTGTTTGCAGCCGCCGTCACCTCGGCAGCCTCGGTTGAGAGCAGTAATGCCGCCGCCACAGAGGAAGTTCCATTTGGGAGGTAGTGATAGTGCTGGTGGTGATGGAAGGTCGTTGAGTTGTTCGAGATTTCCTCCGCCTCCACAACTGCCCCCTGTAGCAGGGAGTACAGCAGCTGAGTGGAGTTGCTGAGCAACGCCTCAAGAGTGTCATTGAGAGCATTAGATTTAGTCGACCAAAGGAGGTAAATTGGGTCCGGGAGGTAGTTTTGGAGGTTTGGCTGCTGCTGATTAGTGTTTCCAAGAAGTTGCTGTGTAATTTGGTCAGTGTTGTTGGTGGTGGTGGTAATTGACGGTGTCGTGTATGTTGCGATACTGTTTGTGGAATTGTCCCCAAATAAGGAGGAGGAGGAGGAGGCATTGACTGATGCTGATCCTGCTGATGCTGCTGCGACGGACTGCATCTTACGCTAAAGCTGGTGGCATACTTTGGTGCCTGCGTGCACCTGCATTATTGAATCAACAAAAAAGAAAAATGTATTCCATTAGTATGTTTTGCTTGTTGTGCTGTTGTGATGATGCAATTTATTGTGTGTGATCAAATTAGGAGAGAAAACAGAAATATGCAATTTATATTATGCGAGTGGTACACACATGCACACAGTACCTTTTTCCTGGCAAATCATTATCGGTGCTCATTACCGATGATGGTGATCACTACCAGTCCGATCTAAATTGATTGCTGTCACCACCACCGGTGATAGCACAGGTGATGATCGGTGTTGCAGCTTCTGATGCAGCTTTCAGTGGCCATCTGCCTTTATCTGGAAACTGTCGTTGTCGTCGTGCACTTTTCACTGGAACACCTCACTATCATCTCACCGTAGAAAAAGAACCACTTTGACTCAAATTTGATTTTCCCACTAATGCCCAGACTGGGCAAAAGCAGTGAAAACTAAACGCTCTTCTGACTGTACAAAAAAATAGACCAAAGCAGAAAACGGCCAAATAATCTAATATTAAAAAAAGAAGAAGAAGATGGAAAACAACTCACTGCACCGAGAAGTGCAAACATTTGCTTTGCATCTTTTCTCGGTTACAGAGTCTTGTCGGGAGGGGGTAGAAAAAGTGGCCAAAAATAGTAAAGAAGGCAAGTCTTAAAGGCTGCTGCTGCTGCATGTTGTATCAAGTATTAGTAGTGGTGGTAGTGAAAAAAAGTATAAAAGTATCAGAAAATGGAGAAAAAGTAGAAGCAATCTGTGCTGCTCAGCTGTCTCAGTCTTTTCTGGTAATGGGCTCTAGATACACAGAATCGACGGCAGCATCAGCAGCATTTGCAGCTACAAATAGTCAATCTATCACAGTGTAATAAATGACAGCAGCAGCAGCAGCTAGTCAGTCAGTCACAGTGTGCACTGGGTATGAATAAAAGGGAGCAACATATCAGCGAAACCTCTTCTTCTTCTTCTTCTCCTTTTCCTGATCGATGTTGGAGGAATGAAAACAGGCAAACGAACAGAAGAAGAAGAAGAAAAGAAGACGACGGCAAGATTGGACACGAGTGAATAGAGCCAAGAGAGAGGGAGAAATTTGATACGACATGCACAAAGTTATCGCTGAGTGGTGTTACTCCAGGAGGGAGCGAAACAAACACAATTTTTCATGTTTTTCACTCTTATTTTCATCTCAGCAATCTTCCGCTCAAATCAGCCAGCTAAAACGATTTTTCTGTTTTTTCTGTTCTCCTTCCCATCATTGTTTCATTTTTATTTTTGGTTTTATTCTTCTTGTAGGTAATAATAATAGTGGCGTGGTACAAGAACAAATTTAAAGCCAAAAGTTGTGAAGTTGCAAGGCAAAAGTGGTGCACTTGACGCACAACTGGCTACACTTTCGCTTCAACTCTCAACTGGCTAATTTAGCAAAAGGCTAGTTTGCAGGGTTGGCTAGTTTAAAAATTTTTGTGAAAATGAAATGCCCGCAACCATATTTACATAATACAAATAATCATAATAAATTCGTTATACACATGCAAATTTCCACTCCTGCTGCTGTTGTTGGTCCCAATTGGCCGTATTAGAGGAGAAGGAGGTAGCAGTAGCTTAACTGCTAATTACACTAATAACTGGGGGCAATTGGGCAAACAGCCGAAACACATAGAAACACACACAGCAAAAGAAGTGCACTGGAGTGCTCTTGAAAGAAAGAAAGCAAAAGTGCATGCATTGAGCATTCTTTGCAGGCACTTCTTCACTTCCCTTTTGGTGTGGTAGAGCTTTCAATTAAATTACACCCCATAACCTTACACACACACATTTTGACTGCTGCCGGTTTAATGTGCTTGTGCTTATTATTACCCTGCCGTACAGAACCACTGCTGTACACACACACACACACTCATTTACTCAATTCAGTGTTACACTGAGTCTCACTCACACACACAAGAAAATTAGTAACAAGCTTATGAATAGAAAAGTTGCTACTTTGCATTTGGATGAGGCAGCCACAGAAGCAGCAGCTGCCAAAGCCAAAGCCAAAGCCAAAGCCAAAATAGGCAGATTAGTTTGCCCTGTCAAAGTTTTGTTTTTTCCCTTCTCCTTTTTTGCTGCCTCACAAGAGGCTGTCTGGTTTAGTTAGCCCCCGTTCATGATACTGTACGGCTGTTTCTGTGTTGGTCAGTGAAAAAAGAGAGGGTCGAGTGTGTGAGCTTTTTCCTGAAACTTGGGTGCCACTGCTGCAGCTGTTCGTAGTGGAATGTCACCAATGTGTCATTTAACAGCGCATAATTTAAAAAAGGAGCAGCCGCCCGTTTTTTGCTGCGGCTGGTAAAAACTGTGGTGGTGGTGGTAAATGAAGAGAAAAAAAGTTGTACTAAGCGTGTCCCTCTCTCTCAGTGTGAGAGTCAAAGTCAGAAAGCGGAAGCCTTGAATTTTGCTTCTCTGTAATCGCACACACGCACTTTTGTGTGTGCTCTTAGCTGTCGTGTGTTTTAGCTTTATTTTTCCTCCCTTCCTCTTTCTTTCAACTTTCTGCTACAATGTTATCCGTGCTTGCACGGTAAAAAACTGCTGCTAGTGCTATTCGAGCAGTTCCACAAATTCGGTGAAAATCTAAAGATAGATCTGATGATGAAAAAAAGCCGTGAATGAAAACAGATACAGAACCGAACACAGGCAGCAGTTGCTGCTGTTGAAACAAAAGTGCAGACAGACGAGTGAGCGGAGTTTTTTCTGGCGACATTGAGACACACAACGGGAAAAAATAATAATACACGACAAAATACGACTACTTGGCAGTGTCGCCAAGTAGTGCCAACCTCAGCTAACACAACACAGAATCTACCGCAAAACTCGACTAACAGAGCAGAATAGTGCAGCAGCAACAAATGTCCCTCTCTTTCTTCTTTACCGCAATTAGTGTGCCAATGTCGGCAGTGAAAGAAAAGGCTAAAACAGAGAAAGAGATGAAAAGCCAACTAATTGCGGGTTTAGTAGTAGAATTCAGTGAGAAACAAAAAGAAAAGAAAAGAATGGTCGCACATCATCATCACTACAAATAACACATAACTTGCGCCAAATCATCTGTCGCCATTTCATCTTTCCAATCTCATCAACGCTGATGACTGACTGCCACTGACTGGCACTGACTTTGTCAGTGTGGGGCAATAAATAAATTACTAATCCAATTGAATCATGCTGCACATTGGCCAATTAATGGACATAACGGGAAATTAATTCTGTCAGTAATGTCGGAGGGTAGTGATGATGACGGCTGCGGCGATGATGATGAAGTTCATTCGTAGCTTGGGTGGCTTTTTCAGGGCACCCTCTGCTGCTGCCTCAACTGCTATTTCTGTTTTCTGTCATCGTCGATGCACATCATCACTTGGGAAAAAAGAGAGAGAAAGAGAGATTGGGCGCCCGCGCCTAATGGCGGGCAACGGTTGACTGAGTTTGACTGAAAAAAAAGCTAGAGAGTGAAATTGGGGCCGCCGCCACAATAAAAAAACTCCAGCTCGTCAGATGCTAATTAACTGTACAATAGAAGTGAGAGAGAGAGAACGAGAGAAAGAGAAAGAGAGAGAGAGCGTGAGAGAAAATTCTGAAGTTTAAATCAATTTTCATACTATTCTCCCCTATTCTCATACTTCTTCCCACAGCGCCGCTTTCATCACTTGCTCATCATTTTGCCCCTCTCTTCTGAAATAGACTGCGTGCCAATTGAAGCAGAAGTGGATGCTTCTTAGCTGAATTGTACAGCAGCAGCTGCAGCGGATACACTGTCAGTCAAATTGAAAATGCAGCTCATTTCAATAAGGCTCGTTCGCTCCTTCCTTATTCCTTATTCCGTCGGTTTGCGCTGGGCCGACGTTTGGTTTGATTTCCCCTCTCTTTCTTCTGTCTTTTTTTTCTCTCTTTTATTCCAGTGCTCAAGTGCTCACTGAGGCATCGAATATTGAGGCTGAAGAAGAAGATGAGAAGAAGAAGTGGCAAAAGTGTCGCAAACAAAGTGGGGATGAGCGGGAGCTCCTCTGCCAATCTGGGCTCATTTGCATGCTCGCACACACGCAAACACAGTCTTTCTTTTGCTGTGTTCTGGGTCATCATCTGGGGGAATGAAAAGAGAGAGCAAACCATTGAGGGTATCATCACTAAATGAAAGGGGCTATATTTTCTCCATCAACCACAACCCTGAGAGGAGAAGCCGTTTAACTGCTGCTGCTGCCACAGGGTAATCAACAAAGAGGATGATTTGGATGAGGAAAAAGAAGGAGATGATGATGGAACAGAATTGCCCTGCAAGGAAAGAGGTCACGAGCACTGTTTGCACTTGACAAACACAATGGGCAATAATTGTGATTGAGAGCTGCTAAACAGCAGCTGACTGCTCAATCTGAACTGCTGATTCCACTACTGCTGAACTGTCATTTGTTCTTTGTTTGCACTTGATGTTGTTTGATGCAAACTTTCACTCCAAAAAAAGAGGTCCCTTCAAAAATCTGCCACCTCCTCAATCGAACTGATTGATCCGTGTGTTTTTGCTTGTGTGTGTGTTTGTACGATTTGGGAATTTGCAATTTAATTACATTTGCAAAGTGTTATCCTCTGCTTTTTTCAATGGGACTTTTGCATCTTCAACATTTAGCATTTTACTTTTGACAGAGAGAGAGAGAGAGAGTAGAGAAAGAAAAAAAATGCAAATCTACAATTCAAATGTCCCTTCAGCAGCAAAAACTGTGATTGTCCTCCTCTTTCTTTTACTTTTTTCAATCCAATCGAAGAATTCTACTCACCATTCACCGGAGCAGGCAGTGGCAGAGAGGCGGCAGCAATCACCCGGCGAAGACACCATCTCCTAAGGTGCCATCGACGTCGTCCAATGTATGTATGATTGCAAAGAGTGCAAGACTTTGCTGGGGAGATTCAGTACTCGTCGTCGATTGCTTTTTGCTTTCTTCTTCTTACTATTTGGGGTTTAGGCCTCTTTTGTCGGTTGTTGTTTGCTCTGTGCTGCTGCTGCTTATTTGCCTTTGAACATAGTGCCAGCAGTAGTAATCAAAGTGATGCGGCAAATCGGCGGTTCTTTCAGTGGTGGTATTTGCACTGGTGAGCGGTGCTTAGGGAAAAAGAGAGAAAGGTGAAGCAGTGATGATGTGCAGATTAAAAAGACATTATTGTTGCTCGGTGGTGTGTGTGACGGTGAAAAGGTGTCGCAAAGGAGAGAAGAGTGCACCAAACCAAACAATTTTGGTATGTCACAAAAAAACAAAACCAGGCAAATAAAGAAAGAAAAGAGGAAGAAACAAAAAGACACATCAAGTAGATGTCTGCAATGTAAATGAGGGTGAAAGAAGAAAACAGCAGCAAAAAGAAGAAGAAGGTAACGAATCAAAGAGCTTTTCACGCCGCAGCGGGAAATGGATCGAAAATTGAAAAATTGCTGGATCAACACAACACAAAAAATTCAAAATGTTGCACTTGCACTGGTTCACACAATGAAGGGTAGAAAATAGGAAGAAAAGCTGTCCAATCGTCCAGAGAGAATTTACGATTCACCGAGTTGAAATTCATTCATTCAGCAATGCTAGTTCACAGCATTCACAGTTCACATTCAAATTAGCATAGCACACAAGATCGGTGACACATCTTTGCTCGTCGCCGTCGTCGTCGTCTTCTTATTCTTTCCACCGAGTCAAGTCGTTTGCATCTCTTTCTCCTCTTTTTTCTTACCAAAAGGGATCCGATCCGTTTTTGAAAGATCTTGCTACTGTCAAGACACACACACACCAAAAAACCAAAAGAAGCGGCGGGCGCGTAATTCGAGTCGCTGCTCGGCGGCACAACCGAGCACTGCCACACACTGCACACAGTTTAGGTTGTTAGTGTTAGCGTCGTCGTCGTCGGTGACGGTGACGGTGGATTTAAAATAACCGATACAGAGAGGAAAGATAGGCGAAAAGTGAACAGAAGAGCTGGAGGAAAAAAGAAAGAAGATGTCTCGCAGTTGATGGCACCAGCAGCACCGAAAAAGAAAGGTGAGTCGAAAAGTGAGTGAGTGTGTGTGATCCGCGGTGTGTGCATCACCAGCACTGTCTTCCACTAGTGCCTGCTACTTCTGCTGCTGCTGCTGCTGCCTCAGCGTCTGAGGGCACACTGAACTGTTCTTGTTCACCAGTGCACTCTTTTTGCTTTCTCTCGTTTTTGCTCTTGCTTTTTCTCTCTTTCTTCTACTACCGTGTCCCAAAGTCGTGTGTCATTTGCTGGTTGCTGGTGGTGTGAATCAATTGGCCATTTTTGTCCGGTGGTGGTCGTGAGTATGAGTGTGTGTGTGTTCGGTGGCCAGTGACTGCCGTCCTCCTCTTTTTCTTCTAAAAGCTGCTGCTGTTGCGGCTCACTGGAGGGTTCTTCTTGTGTTCACTGTGAGAGGGTTTTTTCCCTTCGACCGCCGACGACCACCGACCGATGGAAAAGAGCAGGAGGAGAGGAGAGGGAAGAGCTCGAAACTGAATGAGCTGAATGAGCTGAACTGCTGCTGCTGCGGACGTTGGCGCCCTTTTGGTTGCTGCTGCTGTACCAAAAAAAATGTGCCGCGGACCACGAGAGAGTGCGTGTGGACACCACGAGCACCAGCACCAGCATCAGCAATGGGCACCACCATTAGCACAGAAGAGGAAGCGGCGTCGTCGTCGTTGTCGTCGGCGATGGTGGCACATCTCTTTACCAGATTGCTGCCTCTTTTCCCTGCCTAATCTGAAGTCAGTCAGTCAGTCAGTCTTGGTCTGTGCATCTGCGTCTGCATCAGCATCAGCATCAGTGTGTGTGTCCGTATGTCGCTCTGATGGAGGAGAAAGAGGAGGAAGGAATCCTGATCGGAGGCAGAAATCTCTGACGTCGTTTGAAAGTGGTGGTAGTGTACAACAAGAGACTTCAGCTCTCAGCGTTCTCTCTTACTCTCTTGGCCAGCACCGGCAGCAGCAGCATCAGACAAGAGAACTAGAACTTGGAGAGAGAAAAAGAAAGAGAAAAAGAAGGAAAGAGATCCTAGTTCTCGGATAGTTCTCAGATCCCTCTCTTCACTATCTATCAGCACAGTTCACTAGGCCGGCGGCGGGGGAACCTCGCTGATGCTCGAAGTTGTTGTGCTGATGTGCTGATGTGCCCACTGTAAGTGAGAACAGCAGTGTTGCAGAGCAGACCAAAAGACGAAAACAGACGGAGCTGCAGCAGCATCTTCCATTCCATTTATCACTCTTATTGTTCAACTTTGTCTTCTTTCCATTTTCTTCTCCTTTTCCTCAACTGGCCAACTCTCCAGACCAATAAATACAATGTGCTGTGTTGATACAGTTGAGAAAGAGAAAGAGTTGGAGGAAGGGAAAGAAAAGGAGGAAAAGGGCAAGGGCGGCAAATAGTGCAATCATAACCAGATAATATAATAATCATGCTCATCAGTGCGCCTACTACTGAGTGTGGTGAGAGGAAGGCGGCTGTCTCGCAGTTTTATAGTTTGAGGGATCACACACACAATCCCCTTCTATCATTCTTTTTTGTCCTCATCCTTGGCAGCGGCATCAACAGCAGCATCAGCAGCAGCAGCCGTTACAAAGTGCCAAATTAATATTATTAATCAGAGAGTTGCAGTGGTAGTAGCAGCAGTAGCAGTAACAGTCGCAGCAGCAACAACAATAACATCTTCGGCGACGACAGGAAAAATAGATGTCATGTCAGTGTGTGTGAGTGTGTGTGATGCTGAAAAAGACCGAGAGAATGAGAAAAAGATTGGCAAAGATTGTCGCCCAGAAAGAGAGAAAGTCAGCGGCTCCCTTCTTTTTCTTCTTTTACTGAACTCAGTTGCATCGTCGCTGGTAAATGGAAACAAATGTGGCGGCCGCCGACGCCGAGGACAACGGCGAGGGCTCTCTTTCTGCGAGGACTATGTCTCGCTCGTAAGCGGCTCGTTTCCGAAAGCGGCATTCCCAATGCTTCTGCTGCTGCTGCGACACTTTAAAAAGCGGACTTCAGCGGCTAGCTCTGCTGGTGCTTAGCATCGTGAATCACAAAGCTACCCGCTTGCATTATTATTACGAGCCGCTGTTGTTACACTGCAAACGCTGGCTGACTGAAGTGCAGTGAGAGAGAGAGAGAGAGAGCGATGGAGAGGAAGTGCACTAGTGGAAGTGCACTGTAAACCAAGACATGGAGCGGAAGAATGAGCAGCAGCAGGCAGAACAGCAGCCAACGCCAAAATTCAATCGACTGAGAACTCGAGTGCCAATGGGAAAACAGCCATTCCCATTTTCAGCTTTTTCAGTTTTGCTGAGCCTAGCTGCGCAAGTCGGCAACTGGATTGCATTGGATTGGATGATGATGCGCTAATGATGCTGAAAGAAATTATGGGAAAGAAAAAAAGAAGAGGAAAAGAAAATTGGATGATGAGGAAAGTAAATTAGAAGACAATCAAGGCAGAAGAAAATCTGACAAAAACAAAAAAAAGTCGGGGCTTTTTGTGCGTGCTTCTGACTCAACTTGAACAAGACCAACAACCGAGAAAAAGCTGAACAGCAAACAAAAACGAGCAGAGGCACAGCAATCGATGCTGCTGACACATTCAGGCAAATCAGTCAATTTGCGCTGATTACTTCTCTCTTCCCCTTTCCCTTTGGTCAGTCAGTTTACCCTCTTTCATCCTCTTCTCATCATTGCTCTACTCTGATTAGAGTAGTAGTTTAGTAGTTGGACCCTGCACTGCAAGTTCTAATTGAAGTGACATTTCAGTTTGTGTGTGAGTTTGTGTTTAGTTTGTGTGTGTTATGAAGTCCGTTTCAGCAATGACCACAATCGATTGCATTTTTCTCTTCTAGTTCCCTCTCATTCTCCGAGTGCATTTGACTGCCTGCCAGCAAATTTCTTCCCTTCCTTTGCTTTATTCTTTACACTCTCTTTGACCAGAAAACGGAGACAAATTGTCTGTCGAATCAGAGAAGCAGAGAAGAAGTTGTGAGTTGCTGTTGGGCAGTGAAGGCCACAACACTGCGAGGCATCGATCTCTCGTTTTCTTTCATTGTGGACTTCACAATCTCTATTTGCCTGGGCTGGCTGCTGCTGATCGAAATCAGGCAGCTAATTTTGTGAATCAAAACGAAGAGGAAAAACAGGGAGAACGGAAAAAAGGGGACAGATGAAACAGTCTGTATCATCGATAAGTTCTCACTAGCTCCTTTTGACGTCAGACTATTTCATTTAGAACATTTGGACCACTGTACAAGTCTACTACGTGTGCGTGTGGTCTATCATTTATTCAGGCAGTCTGCTAGGCGGCTACTTAATAAAAATGTTTCAAACTTGAAGAAAAAGCGGAAAGTTTAAATGTCAACCAGCACTTTTTCTTCCTCTTCCTCTTCTTCTTCTCCTTATTCAAAGCACTAGACTACTTGTTCGCTGAAGTGTTCCGCTGAAGTGTGCTGCTGTTGTTTGTTTAGCAGCAACAAAAAACAACAAAAGAGAAAACGACATAACATCAACAATTTAGTAGCTTACTAGGAACTTTTTTGGTCCTAACTGTTGATACTCTCCTGAGAGTATCCTTAGCTTTTTCTTTCTCCTCTTCCTTTTCTTCTGCTTCAAAGTTTTCAGCTCTTCAGCGTGCCCAGTGTAAATAAACTGTGTCTCAATGAGAAGAAAATTGAGAGAATGACCAAGAAGGTTTGTAGAGCGTAAGTCGGCAAAAAGTTTTTTCTGTCTTTTCTCAATCGGTTTGCAAGTAAATCGCAGGCATTCATAAAGCATTCATGAAGACTTGACTTGAAGTTACTTTACTTTTCTTCTGTTTGTACACACTTTCAAAAGTGATTTCTTCTTTTTCTTTTGCCTGAAAAACTGCAGTGTGGACTGGAAGCAGATGGTCTGCGAAACAGACAGCAGACAGACAGAGTTGAGCAAAAAGTTGATGCTTTTGACTTCTCATTTTGAAGAAGAAAAAAAATTGAATCCGCATCAATTCTTTCTCACATCTCTGGGGGAAACAAACTTTCAGTGGCGCGACCCCGCATTTTGATTTTCTTTCTAATTTTAGCATGATCTCTTTTTGTCTAATGTCTCAATTTTCTCAGTCCTTTCCTTTATTCACTTATCTACGACTATTAATTTGCGGCCAGACGGTTTCTTCTTCTTTTGATATGTCATTATCAGTGAAAATGATGGTGGCATCTGCAGTCGGCGCCTCACAGTGAATGCAATGAAAATAAGGCTACCCAAATGAGCAGCGGCGCAAATTGAGCGGCAGCGGCAGCATTTTAAAGCATTTTGAACAGCAGTCGCTGGCTCATGTGTGTTTCGGTAATTAGACAGAAAAACCGCCTTTTTATAGCTTGCAGTAAAGGGGAGACGGGGGACAGATTATATTATGCAGGAGCAATTTGGGGCACAATAAAGTGGTTTTATGAAAAAGATGATTAAGTTATTAATATACTGCGTCCAATCTAATAATGAAGTCATTGTAACTGATTTTTATGGTTTTACCCTTTTCCCCTTTCTTTAGCATTCTCATGAATATCAAAATTTACTGGTTTTGATAGAAAAATGCAATAAAAATTTTTGTTTTTTATCTGGTAGTTTGTGCATTTATTGAAATGTGTTTGTAGAAAAATTTAACAAAAATGGTTTTTTTAAAGCTGAACAATAGACTTTTCCAAATTAAAATTGGATTGTTTCGATTTTTGAAAAATAACAATTTGACCAAAAATTAGATGCCATCTATTGCCCGGCAGAGAAAGTAACCCGGCGTTTCGGGTATTTTCGCCTTGTGCGTCTCTTTGGCTGCTGATTCATGAAAATAGTCGCCCGTGTTGATGTTTATTTTTTTTGTATTTCACCACATGGCGCCTGAAGTTCGGATGTATTCATTAAAGTTTTACTGTGAAGAAGTAACAGATTTCAGCCACAACCAGATCTGCTTCGATGGTCTCATATCAAGGCCTGAAAACATGTCGATATTTACTGAAGGTGTCGTACATTGGCACGCGATACAAGTAAGGCGGGGTTTTGTGTGTTTGGGTTTTTTGCAACTAACAACTTGACTTTATCGCTAAAGAGGTGTTCAACGATTGACTCGGAGAGAGGGTATTTGTGATGCGCAAGGATTCGCCGAAGAAGATGGAACGATTCAGTGTGCTCTTGAGGTAAAGTATTATTTGCAGATTTCATTTTTTAACGTTTTGTTTATATTTACCAGAATGCCCTTGATCGTGGTCTCTTGCCAGTGTTCGGTTCTAGAATGGGAATAAGGTATATTTGATAAAGTTTTAAAACAAATCGGTTGACTTATCAAGTTTTTTACATTGTAGCTCACGAACTGACGCCGGAGTTCATGCTTACCAGAACACACTGAACGTCGATCTGACACATCCCTTCCCTGACACCATCTACAAGCCCTCTTTTATCACGGAATCGGTAAACCGCATTCTAGCAATGAAAAGCCACGAGATTACGTAAGATTTTGTTGCTGTTTGTTTTCAGCATTTTTATTTTCGGATTCAATTTTTTGCAGAGTCTTAGAAACTCGACTAGTTCCAAGCTACTTTCACTCTCGCATCAACGCCAAGTATCGCTCTTACGTGTACAGATTAGCTGTAGCATCTGATGGCGATGATGGTGATCAGTCAACGGATTCGGAAACTTCTACTTCTTCAAATCAGTCCACCAAGGCAAAGTACTACAGTCTTCTCGCATCATTGCCCGTTTCGCAGGTCAACCGATGCCACATAGTCAGGTGGGCGGCGATTTGTTGAAGCAATTCCCATTTCAATTTCAAAAACTTAAAGTTCACTAGACATAAGCCTGGTCCGGCAGTGCACGGAGCTCTTCGTCGGCCGACACGACTTTGCCAACTTCTCCAGCGTGGATAGCAACAACCGCGAGAAGGACACTGTGAAGACGTTGGATCTGCTGCAGCTGCACCAGTGTCCGCCACCGCTGACCAGCTTTGAGCTGCAGACGGAGGCCTACTCGAGGCTGCGCTTCTACGAGCTGCACATCAAGGCGAAGTCATTTCTCTACAATCAGGTGCGGCGGATGGTAGGTGCGCTGATTGACGTCGGCAGTGGCCGACTGAGCTTGAAAGGTAATGGGAGTTTGTTGCTGGTGCTTGTTTTGCACCTTTTAAAAATTGATAAACTCTAATGCTCAAACTTGTCACTCATTTGGTGGTTGATCCAGACATTGAAATGATGCTCAGCAATCCGCAGCACCGCTGCAGCGGCAACGTCTCCCCAATGGTGCCTGCCTGTGGTAAGACAGGAACAAAATGCCTGCCCTTTTTGCTTTCATTTAATTTAATTACCTCCTTGACATTCTGCCACTTTGCTCCTTTCTTATCTCATAACTTAATCATTGCATCTTTTTCTCATTCAGGTTTATATCTGTCGGAAGTGGGCTATGACGAAGAGGGTAAGTGTGTTGCCACTACTTTCTTAAGCTTTTCTTTGAAATGAGTGTAAAAGATAGAGGAAGATGGAGACTGTGACATTTCCAACCCAGACTGCGATGTGTCAACTCTGATTAACTCGTGATCTTTTTCTTTTTTCTCATTTCAATTCTCCCCCCCCCCCCTTGCCCCGTTTCTTTTTGCATTTCTCATTTGCACCCGACACGCAAACGCAAATTTTTGCCGTACACGTTTGCACCGTGCATTATTGGTGTGTACACCACCATCACCACCACCACCATCATCATCAGATTTGGCACTGCAGGCAGACGGCGGCAGCGTGTTCGAGTACGCTCCAAAGGCCTACTTTACCGCCAGTGAGGGAGACAGCCTGTTTGGGCCTGTTCAGCCAGTGCCAGAGCAGTGCGATTCATCGGTGGCTTAGTCAGCTGGTGGCTCACCCCTTCTTCCTTTTCTTTCCTTTTCCCATATTCCCTTTCTCTCATTTCGCATTTGGAATTTGGAAGCACCTAAATAAATGGCACAGCTAATCATCATCATCACTCACCCATTTTCACTTTAGCACTTTTTGTTGTTTCTGCCACCACCACTACTACTACTACTACTTTGAGCACTCATTCGACAATTAGTCAGTGCTCATTGCTGGCCTACTAGTGCTGAAGAAGATTCTATTTTGCGGTGGTAATAGTGTGCGTGTCGCACTGCAACAGCAAAAAGAAGAAGGTCCACTGGTCGCCTGTCATCGAAGCAATGTGCTCATTTGCTCTCTCTCTCTCTCTTGTGTTTCCCCATTTGTTTGTGTGGCACCCACCAAAAATTGTCTCTCTGGTTCTGTCCTGTCTGCAGTTGTTGGTTTGCAGTTTGTTTGGTGTCTCATCGTTTCTTCATCTCGTTCTGCTTCACAGACCAGGGCGCGCATTAGTGACTGTTCTGTTGGTCGTTGTCGTGGTCTTCGGTTTTTCCTTCTCGGTACTTTACTGCTGTCCCTCTCTTTGTCTTTTCACTCTCGCCTTCTTTCTTCTTTTTTTCCATTGCCGTCTTTTGGTGGCAATTGCAAATCGATATGACTCGCTTTTTTCTCTTAGCTATGCAGAACTAGCCCATAAGATAACTATGGAGGGTAAGATAGAGCATCAGAAGACATTAGCCAGTATGCGACAACGGCATAAGACAGTATGCGGCAACAGTAAAGACTACTACTGCAACTACAGCAGCAGCGGCTTCTGATTCTAGGGCAAAACGCTTAGATTAATTTATTGATCAAATTGATTGCCATTTGTAATGACTGTGGTGGTGGTGGTGGTGGTGGTGGTGGCTGACGACTGCGACAAACTGCAGTTGTCCTCAGTTCGATTTCGCAGAACACTGTTCTCTCTTTCGATTCCTCCATTTCTAACTACTGACTGACTTGCTGATGTGTTTCTCTCTCTGTGTGCCCAATTAATTTGCTTTATCAATCGTTTCTCGCTCTTGCTCTTTTTGGGTTTTTATTTTTAGGTTAGTCGTACTAGTTGTCTCGCTTTTTCGCTGTCTCCTCGCATCGGAAGTGAGCTTCGGGTGATTCTGATGTGTGTTTGTGTGTATAAAGGGGGAGGGGTGACTGACCGTTCTCTCTGCTGCTTACTCGACAATTACTCAACTGTTAGAATTTGTCTTCTCTTGTTATTCTTTTTCTTTATTTTTATTTCCTTCTTCCTCTTTTTCGATGGAATGTCATGCTCATCAGCTGAACCCAAGCTGGACACGGCCGTACAAGTGTTTGTGTGTGTGTGTACAACTGTCTAATAACTTTCTTGTTTTCTCGTTTCCAACAGCTAGGACAGAAGTTGGTGCTGCTGTTTTAATTTGCTGCAGCTAACTGAACTGACCAACTCTCTGTGTGCCCTACTACTACTACTTCGACATCGTTTTTGGCAATATTATTAGTGTTGTAATCTGTTCTGCTGGCCATTCACTTCTGCTGACCATTTCTCTCCCTTTCTAATGGGTCTTGTAGTTTTCAAAATTGATAATTGCACTGCGCTTTCCTGCGTTGTATTTTAAAATTGGCTGACGAGAGCCTTGGCCATTGTCGTGGCCATCAGAGTGTCAGAATCGAGTGGTAGTGCTGGCAATTTTGGTACACTTTTTTAACAGTTTTTTCCACCATTTTTTTTCTTTGTGTTTGCACTTCAGTGCCTCTCGCCATCGTTTGTTAGCTTTACTTTTTACTTTTTTTAGATTTGTGAATCGCACCGCTACGCTATTGTAGAGCCCATCATTATTATTAAAGGACATTGTGAAACATTGTGCAAATTGACGCGCTGGTTACTATACAGCGGGTTATTTTAGTGTGAATGGCCATTGGGGGATAAAGAACTTTTTTTATTCAAAAACACGGCAGACTCTCTTTTTCTTCATTGCCATTGTCTTTTGTTTGTTAAAAGTGCCGATTCAGCAGTGACAACAGCAGCAAAAAAAGTAGGTAATAAAAAAGGCGTTTTACAAAGTTGTCGTCCACAAGTTCAGTCCTGCTTTATTTCAAGTGAACACTTGCTATGCAAAATTTGTCACGTTTTCTCGTTTTAGTTTTAGGCATTTTCAAATGTCATTTTTTGGTAATTGTTTCTTGCTGACAAAAAGGTGATAAAGTGGCCATTACTTGGTTTTTTCTTAGATTTCTCTTACCAATTGGCAGCTTATCGCCGATTCTGATTGGCAGCCTTTTTCAGCATTCTCTCCATTCAGAACTTCTCATACTTTTTCATTCTTATGAGTAGGTGCTTATTTCTTTTTCTTTTGCTCAAGAATCCGACTTATCTTCTTTTTCTCCTTCCTCTTTCTTCCTCCTTTCAACATAACGATCATTATAATTTCTAATGAAATTAAAGAAAGCTGCTGCTGTTGCTACATTCTGCGTCTGTTGATTGGCCGACGTGGGCGATGTGTGCGGTAGTTTGCTCCATCAGCTTCTCTCAGCAGCTCTACGATAACTTGTAATTAGAATTGCACTCACTCACTTCTTTGGCCTCTTTGCTTCGACAACTCACAGTATTGCCACTGTGCGCTGGTGCGCACATTTGATTGGAAATTGGCTGTGGCGGATTCTGCATTTTGGATTGCCTTTGGATACTCTCTCTGGATGCAGTGGTCAGCACCGAGCACAAAGTGCACACGGCTTTCTCAATTGTCTCCTTCCTTTTCTCTTTTTTCTCTCTAAGTGTCTCCTTGCCTTAATGTCTCCTCTCGGCCCCGATTTCAACGGCCATCAAGGGTGGCATTAATAAATATAATATGATCGAATATCTTTCTCAATTTCAATCAACTTGAGCAGCGGCAGCAGCAGCTTCAGCTGCGGCAATTGTCTTTTAGCACAGTCATAACTTGCAGTAAAAGGGGGTCCTTTCATTACTTTCTAATTCTCTCTTGAAGTTTTGCTTTCACTGCTTTCACTGCACTGCCCAAATGTCGCCAGTGTGCTGCTGCTGCCTTTTATTTTCTGCAAATATTAGATCTTCTTTTTGCGGGGGCATTATCAGTCGAATAGTAATAAGTGAATATCTTTTTCGCTCTCACTTCACTTTCCAGTTGAGTCCGCTTGAGTTGGCTGCTGCTGCTGAGCCTACTGCTGATGCTGCTGTTGCAATTTGGCTTTGAATGCTCAAAATAAAGAAGAAAAAATTGGTCACTTGCTTTTCCGTTTGTTTTTGTTGTTTTGTTTAAAAAGAAGGCAAGCCAGTAGAGCAAAGCAAAGACTCTCTTTCCTTTTCCCTTCAGCCAGCAGCAGCAAATCAGGACAAGTTCAAGTTAATAACAGTGTATTTGTTTGCTATTTTATAATCAGAATCACTCCTTTCCTTTTCTTCTTTTCTCTCTTTCTTGTTGTTGCTGAGAAATGTTGTTGGTCAGCGCAAAAGTTCTCTCATAGAACTTCTATGTGTTTTAGCAGTAGTGAAGAAGAGCGACTCTAAATCTAGGGGCTCTAATGCTAATTCGACTGCGACTCGGAAGCACCCGAGTTGGCAGTACAAGGGAGAAGAAGAATTGCCGCTTTTTGAAGGCTAGTTGTGCCAGTTCAGTTTAGCCTCTTGGGCACATGTCGCAGCTGAAAATGAATGAATGAATGAATGTGAAAACTGGTCATGCCATCGAATGACTCTGGCTGCTGCTCTTGTAAGAGAGATAGTTGACCTACTTGAACCTGAACTACTAGCACCACCACCAGCACTATCAGGCGCCTTCACTCTCACTCAGTGTCATTTTTTCTGGGAAATGGCGCCCAGACACTGGTGCTGCTGGTGCCGCTGGTAGTGGTTTCGTCCTCGCACTTGTCCGACGCTCTCACTCGCAGCTACTCGCTCACTGGCACCACTTGCACTGCCTCCTTAAGGCGATGATTAATTACCAATTGTCATTGATGGCATTAGGCAGATTGGTGGTCAGTGTTTGCTGCTGCTGCTTCAACAAACACAGACGCTGGCCCCGGCGTAAATTGGGTGTGTCAGCTTGTCGGTGCTGCTGTTTCAGTGCTGCTCGGGCACTGTCTTTGTTTCAGTCTGCTGTTGTTCAGTCTGCCCGTTCTCGCTAATTCTTTTGCTCTTGCTCTTCTTTGTCGCCATTTAATTATCGTTTCTGTCTGTGTGTCCTGCCGCTGTTGTTGTTCTTGTTGTTCTTGTTGTTCTTTTTGTTGTCCCTGAATGAAAAAAACCAAAAAATGAACGCCAACCACTTTCTCCTTGTTCATATTTAATTTAATTAATTTTAAATCCCTAAATGCCGCCTGCCTGCCTGCTGTTGTTGTTCTAGTGCTAGTTGTTATTATTACTTTTTATTGCCGCACATTGCCCACTTTTTAGCCTTTGTAGCAGAGATAATGAGAGAATTTGTAAAGCGCAATCTGCGCTGGCTTGGGGTTTCAAAGCACTGGTGCACAAAGTTTTTCAAGTGGTCGTTGAGCCGTTGCTGCTGCTGCCACTGCTCCTTTGGCCACTTGTTTATTCTATCGGGAAAGAAGAGGAATTACAGAGCATTTTCAGCTCCTGTCCGCTGTCTTCATTCCTTCCTCCCTTCCCTCCCTCCTTTCCCACCCACACGCACATATGTCTGCCAGACGTGTCAGTCTGACTGAGCAGTCTGACTTTATCTGTCTTTGTCTTCTGTTTATCTGCCTGTGTGCAGGAATTTGTTGCTGCTGCTGTTTTGGATTGTGATTGTGGGGGAGAGGGAGTGCGGATCAAGTTAGCCACTAAACTGATTTAGACAACAACACATAGAATAGCACAGAAAACAACAGCAGCAGAAGGGGCTAAAGCAGATTCACAATCACTGGACAGTGTCTACGCTGCTGATAAGCAGACACCAACAACAGCATAGCATTACCACAATTGATCATTGGCAAGGGACGTGGAAAGGGACATTTTTTTCACTGACCAACAACACTCAAAACAACACAACACTACACTGCAATGACCATTGTTTCCTTCCCCCCCCCTAGTTTGTCCTAGTGTGCAAAACTTCATTTGCAATTTGTATCACAGTGTCCTTTTTTCTGTTTCTACTTTTTTGTGCTCTGCTTTTCAAAAACAAAGCAGAGGCAACAGCAAAAAAAATTGCTAGCACTGGATACATTTTAATTTGCCGTCTGGGTTTTCTGGTGTCGTCGGCGATGCAGAACACAGACAGACAAACAGACAGACAGGCAGACATGCAGGCCGTGAATAGAGGCAAACAACATTAAAGCTGGTGCTGCCGTTGGATCGACCAGAACACCAAACCAGTCAGCAGCAGCAGCAGCTGAATTGGCTAGAATCGGCTGGAAAATCCACTGAACTAAGCAGTGCACACACTTGTGAGTGAGAAGAAAAACCACTGCTCACCACCATCACCACCACCACCACCACTGACACCAGGAAGGATGAAAGAAGAAGAAAAGACGTAAGAACCATGCAAAAAAACTGCTGCCTGGTAAACTGCTGCTGCTGAACTGGCAAAGCCAGACACAAAAAACAACGACCACCAGCAGAAAATGACTGACTGACTAAGAGTTCTTGAACAGCGACTGAGTGACTGGTTCTTCTTGCTCTGAACCCGAATATCTCTCTTTTTCCCTCTTTTCTACCTCCTCCTCTTCTTCACGATTGTGGGCGAGTCAGCACCAGTACCACCAGCGCACGAAGTAGAAGCGACTACCAAGCAGCAGACAACAGAGCTGTATAGCCAAAGCAGCCGAAGCTGCAGACAGCTTTGAACCCGACAAACACTGGCCTCCGAGCACCGAGCATTCGTCTCTCTGTTCTGGTGGTGCTTGTGTGTCTCATTCATTCTCTAGTCAGAGTCAGAACGACGAGGGCATCGAAGAGCTGCGGTTCTTGGCTGTTTCGGCGCTGCGAAGACCACCGCCAGTCACAGTTCAGAAGCCAAACAGAGACGACGACGACGACGACCAGTGACGGGGCATTCTTTTTCTTGCCCCTGACAGCTACCCAAATACTATTACTGCTGCCGCTGTGTTTGCACACACTGGTGGAGAACACGCGGCCTTTTCTTTTTCTTTTTTCTCTCTTCTATTTTCTTTTCGCATCTCCCGCTTTTGTCGTCTGTCTCGTGAGACGACAGAGTGGCAGTGGCAGAAGCTGTTCCACTGCCGGCTTCATCTCACTGCATTTTCTGCTTTTCTCCAGCTTGCCAGTTTGCATCTGATGGCGACCCAGAAACGTGAAGAAGAGTTCTTGTTATTCACCAGGAAGCAGCATTTGCCCTTCTGTTTGGTCTGCTGAAGGAAAAGAAATTGAAAAGGAGCTAACGGCGTTTCGGACGATTAAAGCACAGCAGCACCAGCCAAGATGGACTGGCGATTTCCCATCACCATCACCACCACTAGCACCAGGACGACCACCTTCCTTCTACTTTTTCCATTTCTTCTACTGTTGGTCCTCTTCTGCCAGCAGCTGCCTTCGCCGACGAGTGCCGTCGCCGCCGCCGAGGTGCTGGTAAGTGTTTCCGACCACTTTTTCTTTCCCTTGATTGTTGATTATCAAAGTAGCTCCTAGTTTTTGCTAGTTTTCCTAACTTAACTCAAGCATGTTGTTGTGTGTACGTTGAGTAGTACGGTAAACAACAACAGCATCCGATTAGGTGGTGGTGTTTGTAGCACCACTTTTATTCACTGACACTGCACTTCTTTTTTCGGAGTTCGACAGCAGCAGTCAAAGTGAGTGCATTAGCGCATTAGCTAGCTAGCTCAGTCCTTATCACCGACACTAGTGCTTTTCTGCTGCTGAGCTGTCAGTCCATCAAACTGAAGAACTGAGAGGATGACTTCATCTTTTCCCACTGCTCTTTCAATTTAAATTACTTCAAAAGTGCAGCAAATGGCAGGCACCTCTGCGTGTTAGTATTATTATTTCCTCCCTACTTTACACTTTAAAGTGCACTGCCCCTGCTGATTTACCGCTCTCTTGCGTCTTTTCTTTGCCAACAACTTTTTCTTTGCTGGACATGTTTCACTTTTTTTCAGCTCAATATTTACATATCCAGTGGTGATGGTGGTGGTGGTGTTTGAACAGAAGGAGACGGATGGTGTGTTTGTATGTTTGTGTTTGTGTGAGAGAAAGCTTGTTTCAGCTGTGTTTGCCCGTCTTCTCTGTGTCCACACAAAAAGAAAGTTGGACAGAGTTAGTGGTCAGAAAAGGAAGAGGCGGCCACGCTTGAGGAGACCGCAACACAGTAGTAAATTGGCTCGGTGTGTTACGCAACTTTGGACTCGGATGTTTGCATCACAAGCAGACAGACCGACAGACACTGACAAGAGAGTTTTTTGCCCCCTTCTTCGCGAGACCATTGCCACCACCATCGGCAGACTAAATATAGCCTTTCCCTCATTCTCCTTCTCCTCCTCCTCTGCCATTTGTTTATTATCCTAAGCACGGTGCTACAGTGTGTACCAGATTTTCATCGCCACCACCACCATCACCAGAGCATCCCTTTTCCCTCTTTCCCTCTTTCCATTGACGACCAATTAGATTGATATTATTTGTTGCCGACTACGACTACTACTGCTGAACTCTGAGGATGTGAACGGAGAAAGACTCTAAGCTAAACAGCTTTCTTTGCCTGAGTTTGGAAGACTTTTCTTTCAGTCTTCAGCTTCTGGTCGGGTCTGGTTCTGTTGTGGTCGCAGCAGCAGCAGTCTCTACTGGCAGTCAGTCATTCAGTTAGGCAGTCTTTTGTTTGGAGGATTCAAGAGGAGAAAATGCTGCTGCTACTTCTGCTGTTGCTGTTGTTGCTGCTGTTTGCAAATGGCCAAGTTTGGCGCCATTTGCTGAATTAGACGCTAGGCGCTAAATAAAAGCAGAAGTAGTTGCTGCTGCTGCTGCTTTCTGTTTTCTGTTTTCCTTATTCTGTTTAGTTGTGTGTGGTGTTCAAGAAAAGAACTGAAGAAACTGTAAGAAAAAAGTGCAAGAAAAAGAGGTTGATTGATCAAAAGAAAGTGAAAGTGAAAGTGAGTGAGCAAACGAAGGAGTGTGAGGTGAACAGAGTGAGTGAATGCGAGTGTGAGTTCGCAACAGAGATTGCCTGTTTCGATTAGCAGCAGTCCCTGTGCCTCCTTCTTCTTGAGATTGACGAAACAGGAAGGCGCATGGCATGGTAAGGAAAGACGAAGGGGGGAAATCTTTTCTTTTGTTCGACTAACACCAAATCGAAACAGCAGCAGCAGCAGCAGCAGTAATCAAAACGGAAGTAAGAGGAAATCGTGGGGCAGCAGTAGCTGAGGCAGTGCCAGTAAACGTGGTTCGGGATAAAAACGTCCACCAGAGATTAGCCATTGAATGTTGTGCTGACTGGCTGAACTGTTTCCTTGCACTCTACTGATTGAATGGTGCACCCAAGAATCACCGCCATCAACAGCAGCAACAACAGCAGCATTCATTCATTGACTTATTAATTAAATCATTTGCCTTTAATGCTTCTGCTGCTGCTGCTGCTGCTGCCTTATCGATTGCCCTCATCGAAAGTTTCTTTTACTTGCTATTTTCTATTGCAGCAGCAGCACCAGTAGTTAAATTTGCTTCTTTACACTCGCTCTGAGCTTTGCACGTTCATTTTAGCGCAAAAGTGGGTTCAATTTAAAATCGATGCAAAAGTGCTGCTGGTGGTGGTGGGCTGCAAATGAAAGCAAGAGAGGAATAAGAGGGAAAAAAGGCAAATGGCAGCAATCTGCCTTGAAGTGCCGCTGCCGTTGTTGCTGATGCTAATGGGAATGAGTGAACAGTGCAGCCCTGAAGACTGCTGCTGCAGTCTCTGATTAGACTCCTGCTTGCTGCTGCCTGTTTGTGAGTTATTTTCCTTTCTTTTGCTATTTACGACACCGGCAAAATAGTTCTAGTAGGGTAGAAGGAGAGTGAATGTGTGTGTAATGTAATGAAAATGGCAGTGTTTAGCGTAGTGTCTGAGTGTCTAGTGCAGCCAGTTTAGTTCCGGTGCAGTCAGTTCAGTGCAGTTCTGCCAGTCCTTGCCACTCCTTATGTTCTTTTCACCTTGCCCTTTTGTGTGAACTCTTTTTGCTTTTTTTTCTGCCAACAAAGTTGAGACTGTCATGTGAGCCGGGGGTTTCCATTTTCTTTCACTCTTTCTCTCTCCGTCTCACCTCTTTGACGCCTGAGCGGGCATTTGGCCGTTTGTTTCTTTTTCTTTTTTCTGTTTTCTCCTTCATTCATTAAATGGCTGCACCGCTCTTCTACCTTGTTTGCAACCATTTTCGCTTATCGGCATCACATCATCCCTCATCATGCTTCGTCCTCCTTCTCTTACCCTTTCTTTTTAAGTCCATCGATCGAGTCGATTATGAGAGGACAACAGGAGGAGAGACAAAGGAAAAAATTTGCAGCAATTTGTTACTTTAGAGTGCGCCTATTCATGCATGGCAGAAAGGAAAAAGTAAAAGTTAAAAGTGAAAAAAATTTAGATTGAAACAGGGAAAGAAAGAGGGGAAAGATGTGTGAAGCAAAGTGCTACACTTTCAAAGTGAGTTACGACGACACTGTCTTTGATAAATCACGGTAGACTGTTTTTGTTTTCTGTTACAAATAGACGATTTTCTTTTTTTCCGACTTTTAATTGCTTCGTTCTTTATTTAAGAATGAGAAAGAGGTAACACAAGAACATGAGAATGAAAAGTGCAAACGAACAAATGAATTCACTTGACTATCTAATGGAATGCTCATTGTTTGAGGGCTCTATTCTTCTTTTAGGTCCATCTATCTCCTTTTCTCTCTCTCTCTCTCTCTCTCTCTCTCTCTCTCTCTCTCTCTTTCTCTCTCAATAA
>JAALOO010000074.1_pt1 | contig 78248 bp, 58 predicted proteins | sample 7257641 | NCBI WGS metagenome assembly JAALOO01 (sample SAMN14085613, study PRJNA598686) | mite metagenome | biome: ENVO:01001000; feature: ENVO:01001002; material: ENVO:01001226; isolation source: single female mite from University of Michigan culture on fish food culture... ...
CTCTCTCTCTCTCTCTCTCTTTCTCTCTCTCTCTCTCTCTCTCTCTCTTTCTCTCGCCTGACGGCCGATGGCATTCGTTTTCGGTGAGCCACGAGAGTTAGCCACCACCAGCACCACAGTGAGCAGCATCGCTTGTCGTCCTACTCTGCAATTCTCTCTTGGAGGCTGCTGCTCTCTCCTGCAGGGTTCGTCGGCGGCGGTGTACAACCACCACCACCAAGTGCCGTACAACACACACACACTCACACACACTCACACCACTGACACAGTGAGGGAGAGTGAGCAAGGGCAAGAGTAAAAAAGAGGGTGAAAGAGAAAGAGAGAGAGAGTGATTCTCATTTTTGGCTAACAGAAAATACTGCTGCAAAAAAGCTCACTGCCTGAATGAGTGAGTGAAAAAGTGAGTGAACGAGTGAGTGAGTGTGTCTCAATATTTACTGCACCAGTTTTGCCTGCATCTCATGCTGCTGCTGCTGTTTTTCTCGTTTTTCTGTCTGCTTCTGCAGCAGCAGTAGCCAATTTGATACTCGCGCTGTCAAAATTAATTTTTATTTTTCAAAACATTTTTGTTTATTTTTTTGTAGTTTTATTCCTTTTAAGTGTTTGTCATTTTTGCGTGTTTAAAAACAAAGTAAAAACATGTAACGTGAAAATTGACAAAATTGAAGCTTTTAACAATGTTTTAGAAATTGCCAATGACAGGCATTTGTGTAGGTTGCTTTTCAAGAGCAAACAGTAACTGACAGGAGCAAAAACAGAAAATTGGTTTACAAAGAAGAGTAAAAGAACAACATGAAAGTCAACTTTAATTTTTTTAAGTTCAAAGCTTTGTTTTTTAAAACAAAAACAAAAAGATCCTAAAAATTAATAATTAGACAAAAACGTCAGAAAAAATTAAAATTTTTGTATTTTTGCCAATGAAAAGCATTTATTTTAACAAAAAAATCTAATTAAAATACAAATAATTGAAAACAAATAAGGAACCGAATTTATTTTGTTTATTGAGCTTTGCAACATTTTATCTTTTAGAAAACAATTTTTTGTTTTTTGATCACTTTTATTGTACTTTGCAATGTAAAAAATAAATAATAAATTAACCACATTGTTGTTGTAAATGTTTTTAAAACTAAAAAGATGTTTTAGCAAATGCTGATCAAATTTTTATGTTGTTTGAAACGCTGATTAAAAGTTAAAAGTTCGCAAGTTTTTTGGCTATTAAAATTGTCTGAAAGAGATACACAGCGCTAAATTACAGTTAAAGATGTGTGTGTTTGTTAGGAAAAAACTCTTGAGATCGGGTTAAATAAATAAATAAATTGGACTCCCTGCCTCCCCGGGGCGTTGTGAGAAGCCTTGTAAAACAGGTGAAAAGAAAAAATGCAATTGATGAACTGGGAAAACAAAATAGAAAGAAAGGCAACTAACTAACTAGTCCTACTACTCAATTTGACGCCTGACGCTGCAGGAGATATTTGCAGGGCGACATTCTTGCTTTTTACTCTTATTTTCTATTGCTACCAAACAGTTTTTATTTTTTGTGGAACTACATTAAAAGGGGTAAACAGTTGGTGAGTGCCACCACCGCCAGCAAAACCACCCAAACCACTCAAATCACTATAACTCTTTCACTTTTTGCATCACCTCACTGACACAATTTCTAGCATTGTTTGAAAAAAAGCATCGACAGTCTCTTAACTGAGTGTGTGTCTTTAAGACAAATTACTATTATTTTTTTGCACCGCAACAGCAACTGACAAAAAACGATTAAAACTTGAGAGAACGCAGCCAACTTAGTTTTAAACAGCCCTAAAATGGCAAACGGAGGAAAAAAGGACCAGAGGTCGAAAGTAAAAGAAAGGGAAAAAGCAAGAAAATTAATGATGATCAAAGTGATTTCCTTTCGGTTAGAGTGCGTGCAAGGTAGCCGGCTCAAGTCAGTAAGTAGGGAAATAGTATTCACAAAAACTAGCATCAGCAGTAGTGTTTAACACTCACACAGCACCAATGACAAATTGACTTGTTTTTAAAAACTGTTTTTATTTATTGCTTCAACTCAAAAGTTAAACAAATGAAAAGCAATAATATCTAACTTTATTAAAAAGTGATGTTTAAAAACTATTTTTAAACAATGTTGTTAAGGTTTTATTGCAAAACTAGCTATTAGTTATTATAAAGTAATCTAGTTATTGTCTGAAAAGTGAACTTCACTGCATTGTTTATTCGTTCTTCAAAATCAAAATGCAACCGTTTGAAAATAGTAGCATCTGTTGAGTTTCGTTAACTTTTTCATTAAATCAGCTACTTAATTCTAAATTATAAAACATTTGCAAAAAATAAAAACAAGTTTTAAAATATGCAAAAAGTTAAGTGCAAAAGTTGAAGACCGGCAAGTGTCTTTAATGAGTAAAAAGCAAAAAGTCAGTAGCTTTCAATTTTAACTTTATCTTGTTCCTATTTCAATCATCATGTTTTTTTCCATTTAAACTTCAAACTTTTTTCCGTTTTCTTTTTTTCCTCCTCTTTGATGTTAATTGCACCCACTTGCCATCCTGGTTAATTGCTGCCAGAACAAAAACGGGAATGAAAGAGTGGACCAAAAAAGAAGAGTGTGAGAGATAAAACGGCAAAACAATTGTCGTTGTTGTAAATTTGTTTCGCTGACTGGCTCACTTCCTCTCTTTTTCTTTTTTGTAACGCTCATTTTCAATTTTACTTTTTATTCTTTTTATCTGTATTTTTTTCCAATTTAACGGTGCACTGCCTGCACTGCTGGAAATTTAAATTGCCTCTAATGTGCAATTGACCGGTGAACACGGCAGCAAGGGCCAAAGTAAGGTAAAAAGTAAAAAAAGTAAAAAGTGAGGCAGTATAAAAAAAATAAAATGACGAAAACAGGCGGCGGCAGCAATTAACAAAGGGAAGCAGCAAAACTAACAAGACCGTAATAATAGTCATAGCTGTAGTCATAATTATAGTCTTTAAACAGCTGAAAAATGACAGGAAAATGTATTCGTTTTTTGTGCTGAAAAAAGAAGTTGAAAAGTAGAAGGAACAGGAGGCAGTGGCAATGTTGATGGAAAAAATCAAAACAAAAATGCCTGATTTATTGATGATTCTGATTTTATAAAGCAAAGTCTAGAAAAGTACTTTGAAGTTTAATTTTAATATTTCTTGTTAAAAATAAAAACGCACATTTTCAAAAAGCAAACAAAATGACTATTTTGCAAACTACTGTAACGAAATCGCAAATGCATTTTTAAGAAGCTCAAATGTATAAACACATTTGTTGTTTTGCAGAAAAATAAACAATTTTAGCATTTTTCTTCAAAACAGTTAAGCAACCAGCATTATCAAAAGCAGAAGCAGCTGCAAATCTTTGCATTTGCAGTGCAGCTGTCCGAGAAATTTCAAAAAAAACGAGAAACAGTTTTTTCATTTAATTCAATTTGAATTTAAGCTTTTTCTATTTTGTTTTGCACTTCGTTTATCTCCTTTTTCCTTTTTTATTTTCTTTTTGCCAGTCCAAACCCTGATCGAATTTTCTTGACAACAACTAGTGATTGCTAAGTGAAAATTGTTTTTACTTTTTTCCATGATGTTGTTTTCTATTTTTATTTTCTGTTTTTACTGTTTTCTTTTGCTAAAACCAATAGTGATCTAATCAAATTGAATTTAGGCGTATGCAGCCAGTTGGTGTTTTAAAAACTTAGCCATTGTTTTTGTTGTTGCTGGTTTGTTGTTTTTGTCAACTGGATTTGATGAAAAAAATAAAGTTCAAAGAAGAACTCGCTTAAAACCCCAGAGTCTGGTTCAATTGGCAAAAATAATAAACAATCTTTTTCTGCTCTGTTTTGCACTGGCCTCCAACACACAGCTGAAAATGACCAATTTCTAATTCCATTGCAAAGTAATTTTTTTAACTTGTTTTGTTTCTTTAAATTTGTCCACATCTTTTTACTCAGAAAAAAATTGAGCATTAGTTTTTTGGCATGTTGTTTAAAAAACTTTTTCTTTTATTTTCACTTTTTTGTGTTTGTTTTTCACCTATTGAGTGGTGATGTCAAAAGTTACTAGGTTTTTTTTAAAATGAACGCTAATCAACAACAGCTGCAAAAAATGAAAAACGTAAAAATTTTGATGTTATTACAACATTTTTAAGAAAAAAACTTTGATCACCTAGCACAAATATAAAAAATAAAAATGTTACAAACAAAATACAAACATTAATTGCGCAAAATTAGTCAAATCGATTAACAGCTATTTAGATTGCAAAAACTGTCACATCAACTATAATCAAATAAATAAAAATTTTTTGTTATTTTTATTTTCATATTTTTTTCATTTGTTCTGAACATTTTACAGTTTAATCTGTTAATTATTTTTTATTTGCATTTAACTTGACAATTGAGCATTTTAAAAATTATTTGTTCAATTTCAGTATACTCGTCATCATCATCTTTTTCTTCTTTCTCATAAATGAGATTTCTATTTTTGTATTATCAGTTGTCTATATGCAGTCAATTAAAAAAAGTAAAGATGGTTAATAAAAAGTCGCTCGTGCAAAAAAGGAAAATGCTAGTAATGCAATGGCGAGTGGATAAACTAGAAAACTAATAGAAAAACAGAGGTTCAATCATCAAACACAACGATGTTTTTAATTGAGTAATAATGCTGACTTGATGATCAATGTATTACTTGCAAAAAAGTGAATATAAACATACAGAAACTTTGCTACACAACACAGAGAATACGTTATTAGGAAATAAACCAAAACAAAATTAGCAGAAAAACAAAAAAAACGGTATAAAGTTAAAAACACTGATGCAATTGGCTACGCATCGCTTGTCAAAAAACAGTTTTATTTTCTATTTTGAATTGAGTAACGTAGAATAAAAAATAGAAAATAAGTGCTGGTGGTTGCTTGGTGGTGAAGCAATTTAATAATAAACCAAAATTGACAAAATTAAAAACACTGCTTTTTTCTTTTTAAAATGTTTTTACTTTGTTTTATGTTGTCATTTTATAAAAGTGTTTGTGTTTATTTTAGCAAACACTGTCTTTTTTTACTTAAAACGTTTTTTCTTTTTGCATGATTGCCAATTTAGTCAATTGTCGTTTAATCAAAAAGTTTTTATTAAGTTAAAAAAAGTTAAATTGCAGTACGTTTTTTTCAAATCAAATACATTTACGAACGCAAGTGAAAACTTACTGCAGCACTAACTAACAAAAACAGTTAATTATTTAGCAATTAAACTTACTTTAGGTAAACAGTTAAAAACGGAGTGAATGCAAATGGAATACGAGTGAAGTTAAAATTAAATTGCTTTGTAGACTTTGGGTTCAAATTGACTTTACATGCGGACTTTAATGCTGCTGCTTTTGTCAGAGTACCGACACACTGGCAGTTTTACTTTAAACTGGAAACTTTTCAAACAGCTCCCGGCGTTTAAAGCTCATTTTCATTGCAAAACTAAATTTGCGTTTTGTTTTGTTGACACAAACTTAAACAGCACACACACATTATATCTTTCTGTTGAACGCAAACTTTGAGCGCGAACGTCCTTTACGACGGGCGTTTAAACGAGCAGCGCAAGAATGCAAATAAAGCAGAGGCAGCGAGCGCAACAGATGACAAACGTTTTTTGGCGCCTGACGAGAAATAGAACTCTCACGATTTCTCTCCTCTCTTCTTTGGTTGTTGTTGTCATTGTTTTCGTTGGTTCGTTACACCTTCTTTTGTTTATCTGTTTTCTTTTACTAATCATCTTTTTTATCTTTAGTTTACCCTTTGCTACTGTTAATCTGATTGCTCACTTCAAAAAATGAGCAGCTATCATTGTTTCCCAAATGATCAGTTCTACTCCAGTCCGTTATCGTCGCAAACCGCCGACGACGGAGACGAAACTTTGGAAAGTAGTGTTCACCTGGTAAATAACGACATTTCTCCTGCTCTTTCTGGTGCTGTTATCAACAGCAACGTCATCAACGATGATGATCTTCAGCGTTTCCTTCTCCTTCAACAACTTCCAGAAGATATCCGCGGCGTTTTTGAGCGTAAGTAGCGCGTATCTGCACTTTAAACTTTTCGCTTTTTGCTTTGCTGCTTTACTTACTGTCAACAAAGTACGGCCAAGTTTAATTGCTTTCCACTGAATTGCTAAAAATTGAAAATCTGCAATTTGTTTGGGTCATTTCATTTGAATTGTTGATCCTTTCTTTTTATGCGTCTTTTTGCCGACTACTGTCAATAGCCTCTGAGCTAAGCCAACAACTTTACCTAGTTCAATTGGATAACACTTGATAATACTTCTTTTGCTTACTCGTTCTCTTCCCTTTAGACTGCTCGCAATACTCGAACACTTCGTTCCTTTTGGCCATGGCCTACTGCTTTGCCAGCAACATCACCAAACTTGGCTCGTACTATCGCGTGAAGCTGTCGCTGATGCTATCGCTCGTTCAACTGAACGAAGAACCTAAAGTGAGTTCCTTTTTCCATTCACTATTTTTGTTCAATGTTTTTCAAAAAATAAGAATCTTTACAACATTTAAGAACTTTTTGCCCATCTACTTTCCAATTAATGTGCCACTACTTACTACTACTACCACATTATCACTGCTGATTTTAAATTGAGTTTGCCTTTCTTTGATTATCTGTCATTAATCAGTTAATCGATTAAGGTTTTTGTTTTGCTAGCCTAGTTTTCAGTGTTAGCGTTTTTAGCGTGTTTTGTGCCCTCTCTTCTAATTTACTTTATAATTGAAATTGCACCTTTTTTTGAACACCACAGAACCACTGCTCTCTGCTGGTGCTCTGCGATGACGACCTGGCCATTGGCCGCCTGTTCAGCTGGGCAAAGCAGTTCGCCCCCAAGAACTACCACTACACTTCTACGCTGCACACTTTGGCCGGGGTCACCAGTTCGGTCTTTGAGCCGGAATCGGCAAGCTCTACTGACACCTATGGGTGGACTGCCCAGCGATGCGTGCCCGTCTACGAGTTCGCCCAGTCCCAGATGAGGACGATGATGGCCAGTCAGAATGTACGATCGCAGCAGCAGCAGCAGCAGCCGTACAGCGGAAATCGCCTGCTGGTGAGCGGAACGCTGCACCTGGCCGCCGGTGGCGTGCACGTCTTCAGCACTGCCGCCCACCTCGAGGCGCTGAAGAGCAAGGAGCGGGCCAGTCTGGAGCACGTCCTCGAGTCTAATGAGATCATCCCCAAGGAGCTGCTGGCCAATGTGGAGGATGTAAGTTGTTGTTGTTGTTGTTGTTGTTTTTTACCTTTTAAAGTTTTCTCTGCTATGTTTCTTTTGTCTAAACGCAGATCACCGACAGCAAATTGAAGTCGATCATCTGGGCAAACATTCCCCTAGTTTCAGGAAACAAAAACAGCAAGTCTCGCTGGCTGGATCTTTTTGGCTCAGTGGTGGCGGTCAAGTCGACGGGCCTACATCTGCCCAACGACAAAAGTGCGCAAATTTCTGCCGCCAGCTGGGCGGCCTACTTTGCCCTCTGCAATCGCCTTCCGGGTAAAGTCGTCTTTTCTGGGGCCGCCGAGAGCCTCATCCAGCGCTACTATCTCTTTACTCGGCAATACTTTAACGTGGGCGGCGGCGTCGACATCAGTGAGGTAGCCAACCATTTTCAGTCGCCCCCGGACTTTTCTTTCACCAGCCCAAATCAGTCGGTGCCTTCACTGGCATCATTGGCCACATCGACTACCACCAGCACTAGCTCAACCAGCCGAGGCCACTTTAAACCGAAGAAGTGCCTCTCTCTGCTGCACCTGCTCGCCGGCAGCGTCGCCCGGCTGAACCTGCGAACGGAAGTGCTCCAGGAGGACGCCCTGCTGGCCATTCTGCTCTTTGAAATGCAGTTGCGAGACACGGCCAAGCAGGCAGCTGCTTCATCAGCTTCAGCCCTCTCAGGCAACAACAACGTTTCGGCGGTGGACGACTTTTCAGCAGCCAACTTTGCACTTCATCAAGCAGCCGTCCGACTGCCGCTCGCCGAGCTAGACCACATTATGGAAGATGATGTGGATGACAGAGAGGACGAGGAGGAAGAGGAGGACGGAACTGAACAGAAAAAGAAGAAGAAGAAAGGGGAACAAGACAAAAGCGGAAGAAGCGTGACAATGACAGCCGGCTCGAGCGGAGAACGACTGCAGCAGCCGCCGCCAAAGTTGAACTTGTCAGCCCTGCTTCATGTAAGTGTCAATATTTGCCCGGTTATAGCCAATTACCCAATTCAACTGCGAGCTTTGCAAGCACGGCAACCGCCGCTGCGTTTCCATTTGTACAATTGACAATGGAAAAAAGCGGCTCACTGACTGACTGACTGACTTACTGACCCTGGTAGCGAAAGAGTCTCGCTGTTTTGAGTCTGAAGCGTGTTTGCTTTCCTATTCCTGCTCAGACACTACTTCTCTTACCAAAATGAGCTTTGTCTCTCGCTTTCTTTCTTTCTTTCTTAGCTCTTTTTGTTGCGTTTTTAGGCTAAGCAAAAGAAACAGGGTAGGAAAAAAGAGGATAAATTGAGGGGGTAGCAGAGCTGGCAAAAAGAATAAAATCTGAAGTGCTTCTCAAGCCCTCTTTGCCGCATACTCACGCACACACCGCTAATACAACAACAACAATTCAAAAAGTTTTCCAGTTTGCGGCAGGCATTTCAATGCGCTCACTTGGAAAAGACACGGAAAAAGTTTTTTGTCTTCTTTCTTTCAGTGCAGTGCAAACAGAGCAGACAGAGTGGCCCACTGGTCTCTTTCTCTCTCTCCCTGTTTCTAGTTAGGCCTTTAGTTTCTGTTGAAGTTCGTGTTTCTTTGTCCTTCTCTGCTCTGTCTTTCTTTTCCCCTCTGATGCCAATTTTCCAGTTTTTGTCTCTCTCTTCTTTGCTTGTTATCCTGGACAAACCAACTGGGAGGCCAACTTTAAAATCAGAGTTGGCGGCAAATCGGCGGCGGCGTTTCTCTCTTTCTCTCTCACTTTTTTTATTGTGTGTATGTCCTGCTCCTTTTTGCTTTCCACAGAGAACTGAAGTGTACACTACCGTACAGTGGAGAGATGTGTACGGCGGCAACGGTGCTGGTAAAACTGCCCAGTGGCTAGCGTGTAGCGAGCTGCCTCTTTTCTCTCTTTTTTTCTTTTTAAACCGTGCGCTAAATTGACTTGGCCTTTTGAAGGTTTCATCTTTCCTTTGAGTTGTTAAACTGCGTGCGCTGCCCCCTTCAATTGCTGCCCATTACTTCTTTTTTACTTGAGCTAAAACTGCTGTGGGCAACACTAGCGCTACACTTAACAGAAAAACTAGACATTTGAACGTAGCTAATCAAACTTTTTTTACAATCTTTTATATTTGTAGTTTTTTCATTTACTTTATTTTTATCTCTCTTTTTTGCTACCCCCCCCCCCCCACCAACTAGAACACTTACATGGCCTCTTTTGAGCGCACCTTGATGGATTTGCTGGCCGATCAAACCACCACCAGTGCGTTTGATGATCGCGCTGAAAATGAAGAGGAAGAAAATGAAGAGGAGGAGGAAGAGGACGAGAACGAGTAGTTTGTTTCAAACTAAGCCAGCTGTTTACGGTGCGTGCCGTACAGTATAAATTGTGAAATGACACACACAAACTCACACACACACATTATTACTCTAATTTCTATTTACAACTATTTTTACTCTCAATTACTTTACTTTACGCTTTCACTGTCGTTTTTTTATTTACCCTCACTTTTCTACTCACATTATTTTTTCGATCTACTTTCATCAGCCCACTTTCTCTCACTTTAATGAGCAGACTTTTTTTCCCCATCATTATCAAACACGGCTCAATTTTTTCTCCCTTTTTAACTGCTGATCAGCAGTGTACTACTTTTACTTCTCTGAAGTAAAACCTCGTAGCGCCGTTTACTACAAATGTGGTTCTTTTTTGCAGTTTTTGTGTGTTATCGCGTTATCGTCGTCATAACGTCGGTTTTTTCCTTTTTTGGTAAACTTTACTTCATTATTGTTTTCCACTTTTTTTTATTTTCACTGTACGCAGCAACACAAACAACTCATTAATTTAATGATTAAACTAAATAAAAACCAGCGTTATCTGCTAGCAAAGACGACGACAACGTTGGCAACAGTAACGGTAGTCGCTAATAATCGACAGTTCAGAGAAACGAAATTGCCATTGGTGACTGATTACCGAAGTAAAACAAAGGCAGAACAAGGAATCTGGAAAAACTGTTAGCAGCAACTAAAAGCAAAGCCTAATCAGCGTGGTAGTAATTTTCTAAGTTGCTAGCTCATTTTGGTTTTTTCCAAGTATCTTTACGGCGCTAGCTCACGGCGGTAATGTATATGCAAACGAAGAAAAAGACCTTAAAGTGCACTTTCACCTTGTCACACAAGACCGTGTTAAACTGTGTTTACTGCAACTACTGTTCTCATAAACAGCAGCAAAAAGAGAAAAGAGAAAAAGAAAAAGGCTGAATATCTTCGAAACCGAGTGCAAAGTGTAAAAGTGAGTTTGGATGTTTGCGTGTGTGTGTGTGTGTGTGTGCTTGCGTTTCAAATAGTGATCATATAGTTAATAATAAGGAAAGAAAGAAAGAAGGAAAGAAAGAACAACTGTACAAAAGTTGGAAAGCGGTTTTGTAGAAGGGTGCACAGATGAGTGTGCAGATGAGAAAGAGATGCTTTTTCTCCATTACAAGGCAGCTGCTTATACTTTTCCTCTCATCAACATCATCTTTTTGCTATATTCAGTGTCAGTTGAGAGAAAAAGCAGCATCACCAGCGGCAGCAAAAGAAGAAAAAGAGGAAAAAGAAGTGTCGTGCGTAGTAATTAAATAATTTACTCTTTCACGTCCTTTTCCTTTTTCTCATTTTCACTCAAAAGATAGTTTCAGCTGGCATGAACAGATAGATAGATGGATGGAAAAATGAAACCAGGACAGAACATTGCCTGTCTGAAGTGCGTTGAAGGTGCTTTTCCTCACTGTCATTTAAAATGAAGTGACAGCAACAACAACAACGACGACGACAGCATCAGCAGCTGTCACCATTACCTAAACACACGTTGTCAGTCTGTCACACACACATTGCGTCTAGTGTGTTAAGCAAATGCAAAAGAGAGAGAAGGAGAGTACTTTTGATATTCACAAACAAAATTTTGACAACTTTCACGATGGTGTGGGAAAAAGAGGAGGAAAATGCTCATCCTCGCTGATGAACTTGTTTTTTTATTTTTTCCCAGTTTGCTGTCCAGACGCAGCTGTGTGAAATGCTCAAGTGACAGGCCTGTTTAAACTGCAGCAGCAGCATTAAAAACAGTTTTTACTATCATCCTCAAAACAGCACTGTACGGAGTACACTGTACGGTTTGGCACCATGTGCAGATGAAAACGATCGCACTGGACACATTCATTTTAAAGTTTAGTGTAATGTTGATCCACTGGGCAGCTGGAAAGCTAAAAGAATGGAACCTAAACTCCAGAGTTTTTTTGCCGTAAAACTGAATTAGCAGTAGACTGGTACTAGACTGATTGCACACAGTCTAAAGTATTTTTTGTTTTTGTCCAGTCAAGTTGCGTGCGTTTTCCGTTTGGCAAATTGGGTTTCAGAAAACGGAATAAAAATAAAAAGGGAAAACTTTGCCAAAAATGCAGCAGCAGCAGCAACAGCAGTTATCCGGGCGACTACTTTTACTGTGGAGAGTGAAACAAAAACTTCAAAGTGCCGGACTTTGAAGTTGATGCAGCTGGGGCGACAACAACAGCAGCAACAGCCGCAAACACATCAGTCCCATCAAGTTAGTAGGCAGCCCAGCCAGAGTACACAGGCCATCATCAGCAAGTAAGGGGCCATTTGCGGCGACACGTCGGAAACAAGGACAGAAGAAGAAGAAGAAGAGTAACTAAACGACTAAAGCCTCCTTTTTCTTCGCTTTTTTATTCCCCTTTTCGAAAGCAGCAGTTGCAGCATCTAAACTACCGCCGCAGAACTTCACTCGGCGGCAACTTTACTTTTGCGGCAAATCTATTTGCGGTTGATTAAATTTTAAGTAAACTAACACACACAGACAGGCAACTCTTGAACAACAGCACAAAACGATGACGATGATGAGGAGGAGAAAACCGATGACGGAGAAAAAAAGAAAGAAGAGCAAGTGCCAGTGTCGAAGTGCTCTGAGTTTGCCTGAGTAGACAGTAAAATGAGTGTGTGCAAGTGCAAGTGCAAGTGCGGTGAGTATAATAAAATTAAGTAAAGTGGCGGAGACGGGGAGAAAAAAATGAAAAAAGTTATAAAAAAATGAAAAATTTTATTGAAAGAAAAAAACATGCAAAAATGAGTTTGCTTTATTAAGGCTAGACAAGGAGATAAGCTGCGCTCCTGTGTATTCTCTATGCAAAAATTTGTAATTTTTGATTTGCGATAGCTCGGCTGATTCTTAAGTTAAAATTATGTTTATGGTTTTAAATTGAAGCTAACAAATAAGCCGAGGGACGCATCAATCAGAATATTTTTAAATGTTTTCAAACTTTTTCAATTGCAATTTTAGTGAAAAACAACGGTAAAAATCTTGCTTTTTTAGTTCAACTTGCAATTAAAAAAGTTTGAAACCAGTTAAAAATATTTTGATTGATGCGTCTTTCGGCCTATTCATTAACTTCAATTTAAAACCATAAAAGTAATTTTAACTTAAGAATTGACCGAGATATTGCAATCCGAACATTACTTAGATTTTGGTAAACAATGCATTACGCTGAGTGCAGCGCCGCCTGTTTCCTTGTCTGGTCTTAAGCTAAGCTAAACAAAAGCAGTCAAAATAAAAAACTAGTATGTAGACCTTGATGTTCCATCATTTAATTCTAGTAAAAGCCGCCACAACAACAGCGCCGGTCAGTTGAAACTAAAAAAAAGATTTGGTAGCAGCCAGAGTATTTTGCTGTTTCTGCTGTTTTTTGTAGTTGTTTCTGAACAACGCATTTTTCTTTTAGCTCCTTCTCCGGTTCTTCTCGTTTCCGCCTGTTTGTCTTTATTTATTTGCCCCTCCACTTTTCTTGTTTTAGTGTGTGTGTATGTGTCTGAGACTGTTTGTCTGTTTCATCCTGGTTTTTGCTGCTGGCCGAATCGGCAGCAATTGACAGCAAAAGGGAAGAAAAATGTGTTTAGTGTAGTTTAGTGTTAGTTTGAACAGAAAGAAAAAAGAAAAAAGAGAAAAGTCGTGCAAAGAATGGTTCGGCTCGGAAATAAAGACTACTACTACTACTACTACTTGAACAAAAACTAAAGATTTTTGGCTGTCTCCTTGGATGTCTGCTGTTTTACTTTCTTTTTTTCTCCTTTTTCTGTGTACACATTAGAAAAAACTACGAATAGCAAACACATACTCACCGACACGCAAAAAGTCTCGCCTTTGGGTTGAAAAATGATCGGCCATTTGGCGGATTGTGTGCCTTTAGCTGCAAATATAATACAGCTGCTTTTGTTTCATTTCTTCCTATCAATTGACATGAATTGGCTGCAGGAAAAAGGCATCCTTAAAAGACAAACACACACGCACACTCACAACTACTAAAACAAAAGAGTAATTTTGTACAACGGCAGTAAAAAATAAATAAAAGAAGTAGGCATCAGAATCCATACACTCCCATTGTGCAAATAAATAGCAAAAAATTAGTTAGAAAAAGAGGAAAAAGCCAAACAGACAGACAGTAGCCTGTGGATGAACACACACAAACCCACAAACAGTTCACAGAAAAAATATAGATACAGAAAGAGGAAAATTTAAATTTGAATTAATATAAGAACAAAGAATGAAAACAAAAATAAAAACACAAGCCGGTGAAATCTTTCTTTTTCTATGACTTTAACTTTCCTTCTCCCTTTCTGACTTTCTCACACACTAATCGACTAGCACTGCAAACTACTAAGACGATCGTGCGGTCTTTGAGTGTCTGCTCAAATGGGGCCAATTCGGCAAATGGATTTCTCCTTACTCCCCTTTCTCCCTCTCTCCCTTTTTCTTGGTCTACTCAAATTGGCCTACTAATGCTCGTTTGGAAAAGTGGTCTGTCGCTTGTGTGTTTCTGCGTGTCTGTGTGTATGCGTCTGTTTGTCGATTTGATCAGCTCAAAAAGAATGGCGGTAGTGGTAGATGGTGGCAGCAGCGGTGGTCCACAAATGAACGGTGCAAGTCAGAATTATCCTCTTTCTTTTTTTCTATTCTTTGTTTAGAGTCTAAGTCTGTTGAGTAATCTTTTCTTTCTCATTTATTGCTTATTGAATGCCCTTCTTTGATGTTTTGCCACACGGTTTTCAATTTTCTAGATGGAAACGTTTTTTAAATTTGTTGAAAAAAAGAAAAAGAGTTAAGAAATAAAAGAAAAATGCGCTGAACTAGTTACTGTGGCTGATGATGCAATTCAAAATTGAAATTTGCATTTAATTGAACAGTGCAAACATCAACAGTAACTTTTTGTGATTTTTCGTTTAGTAACGTTGAAACTTAAATTCAGTTTAATGAACAAAACAAACAAAAAGGTTGTTCAAAATGTTACACCGTTTTATTTTTTAACACAACGTCAAATGTTTAAAAAATAACTTTATTGTTTAAAAAATGCAAAAAAAATAAATTACATACGAATATCAAAGTACAATTAAAATGCAAAAATACAAAATATTTAAGTACTTTCAAGTACAGACAAAATGGTTTCAGTCGTAATACAAAAAAAGTTTTAGTATACTTGAGCATTGACAGTTTACATTGAGTTGTTTTCTGGAAACTAGTCTAAATACTTTAAGTGAATAGAGTGTACGTATTTTGTAGAGTACGTTGTTTCAGTTTGCCACCGCCGTACTCTGGAGAAACCGAGCCACTTGAGTTTCAATTTGTCTAAACTGTTTCACAGTGGCTGGAGTAGCGTCTTGAAGGTTTTCCCGTAAGTCCTCTTTACCACCACAACTTAGAGCTGAAACATCACCGAAACCATCCTGGTCAGTGTCAACCACTACCACCACTACAAAACACTTTAAAATGTGGTACTTGTTGAAAAGTTCAGTGGGGTGCTTGCTGCAGAAACTCTCATTCTGGTACCGTTGCTCGCACCAGCCACCGTTGGGGTGCACCTTTCCAATGAGCGCTTCACATCTTGGGCAGTAAATGGTGTTTTTCCTTTTACTAGGCACTGAATGCGATGATGTTTGCGGCATCGGTTTAATGTCTGAGCAAGAGTTTGAGCAATACAGATTTTCTTCATCATGTTCATTGGCGTTTTCATCATCATAATTTTCTTTATTTTCTTGTTTTTGATCATCGTTTTTCACCTTTTCTACCTCCATTATTTCAAAATTTTCTAAGTTTTCAATTTCACTCTCATTTTCCATTTTTGATCCCGAACATTCCGATGATGAGTATGATGATGATGGCATTGATGAAGACGACGACGACGCAGAGGAGAAAGGCGAAGAAGGCGGCAGAATAGATGAAGAAGAAGAAGATGAAGATGATAATGAAGGGGATGAAGAGGATGACAAAGTGAAAATGGAAACAAAATTAGAAAAACCGTTTTTGCAATGCCTACTTTGTAAAGTTTGAGCAGGGGCGGAGGAAAAAGATGAAAAAGATGAGGAGGAGAAAAACATCCACGGCAACGGCTCAATAATCAAAGAGCCGCAGTTCTTTGGCGAAAGATCTTCCTGCCTCGCCCAGTCAGACCCTTTGAGAACGTGCAGCTCACTGAAGAGGTACTGGCCGCAACGACGGCAATGATAGGCCCGAGCTCGGCGGTACGCCTCTTCGGTGGCCCTTGAGACGGACAACTTTGAGAAGAGCCGCGCCATGGCGGCCAGTTGCTGACCACTGTTCACCACCAGTGTACACTGCTGACGATGACGATGACATTTTTGAACGCCTTCATGAAGATTGATTACATTGTTCTTAATTTTCTCCAAACCGTTTTTGCATCTTTTCCCTTCATTTTCACCACTACCATTGAAGCTCTCTACGCCAAGCGGTGTCTTGTGCAGTAGCCGCAGGTGACCCATCAGAAAGTGGCGATACCGGTGGTCTGCGGCGGAAAACCGACAACCCATGCCCTCGTAGATGGCCAACTGATGGAGGAAGCCGTAGTTGGGCAGAATGAGCGGAGAACGAGCCTTAAGTAACAGCAGCGTGTGGGCGGCGGTCAGCCCTAGGCGACGCATCAGGTAGGCGGCTAAAACAGTGGAACTGGCGCTGAAGGAGGCGCCGCTGCAGTGCACCAAAATGGGCCGTCGGCCTACCACTGCCGCCTGGAAGAGGTTGTATAGACGGTCAAAGTGGCTGATCAGGTCTTCGTTGGGGTCGTTCTCTACGGGCAGGTAGAGATAGCGGATGGGCGTGACCTGGGATGAGGAGGTGATGATGCTGGTAGCCGTTTGAGGGCCGGTTTGGCTGGTTCGCCCCCAGTGAACTGTGCCCGTTTTCAGCTTCTGCGCCTCGGCAATTGGCTTGACGCTGAGCGACAGCACAGTGGCGATGGAGTACTCGGCGAGGAGGAGGTGATCCAGGGCCGCCTCTCGACTTGCCAGGTAGATGTACCGCTCGATGCAGACGGGAATGTGGGCCAGCTGGGCGTCAAAGGTGGCGGCGGCGGTCCGATGTTCACTGCCACCATTACCGAAACGAGTTGTGGTCAGCTTAGCCGACTCAGTGGCCACCATCAGCGCAGAGTGCGCAGAGTTGCAGTTGTGCTGGCCACAGATCATCGAGGTGTTTGAGGTTTTAAAACCTTTACTTTTGCTGTAGTAGTGCTGAGCTATTGACGTTTTTTCATTTGCTATCAAGTTAGCTGCCGATGGAGCCATGGATCAGTTGTCTTTGTGTGTATTTTATTCGTAAAAAGCTGAAAAAAGTAAAATATTTGTAAAGCGTTTGACTGAACAGTGTTTAATAAAGTTTAAGCAAAAAGCCTTAGCAAAACCACAAAAAACTTACATTTTACCAAGCAAACGTTTACCGGGGGAAAACAGCCAGTCATCCAGTCAGTCAGTCAATCAGTCAGTGAGGCAATCAGTGAGGCAGTCAACCAGCTATCTAGCTGGCTAGAAACTGCGCTTGCAGCAACAGCAGCAGCAGCAGCGGGAAAACGTTTGTTTGTGTTGCAACTGTGTTTCTTCTGTTTGCCTTCATATCCATTGCCGCTGCAGTGGCAATAGGGAAAAGTTGCTGCAAAATAGACGGCGGCAACGGCGGCAAATGTGAATATGCCACCAATAGCTACTGCTGCTGCAACTGTTGTTGAAATGTTTTTGCACTTAAAAATGCCAAATTAATTGTTTTCTGTTGTTTGAACAAATGCTATAACAATGAACATATTGTCTCGTTATTTTTAAGGACTTGTAAAAGAAAGACAGAAAATTGTGTTAATTTTTTTCTATTACTTTAGTGCATTAGCCGCTCATTGCATTACAGATTTTATCTACTACTTTTATGTTTTTAGCACATTTGAACTCTGTAGATTTGTGTAGCGCTTTTTGTTGAAAGCAGTGCATTAGCAGAAGTTTAGCACTTTTAGATGTGCGTTTATCTTTTTTCGACGTCAATTAGCACCATTTTTACGTTGAATTATTAATTTAATTACCAAACACTTTTTATTTTTGTTACTTTGTTTTTTATTTAATTTGTTAACAAAATTAACTATTTTCTGATTTTGCTCAAAAAATTATTTTTTTATGTTGACAAAATTACTAAATTGAACGGCTAAATCAAATTGAAAAAAATTGCAAAAAAATAAAGACATTTTACAACATTTTAACCGTCATTGTCAAAGTGGTTGCGATGTAAGTGCTTGAACTGTTGTTTTCAATGACGCAAGCCATTTTTTGTAAAAGTACTTTTCATTTCTTGTTTCTAAAGTAAAATTACTTTTTGATTTGCAATTATTTTTAATATTAACTGTTACATTTTTTTAATATTTTTGGTTTTAAAAAACAGCAAAAATTTACAGTTTGTTTAAATTATAATAAAAAACTAAAAAAATCAATGGCCAACAAAACACCAGCAATTCGCACTGTCACCGTCCGTGCTCCAGTTAACATTGCCGTCATCAAGTATTGTAAGTGCTGTGTAAAATTTTGTTTTTGCAAAACTAAACAAAAGTCTAGTTTTTAAACTGCTTAAAACTAACAAATTAAAAAATGTTTACAGGGGGCAAAAGCGACGAAAAGCTGATCATCCCGCTAAATGACTCCATCAGCGGAACGCTGGACATGGAGCAGATGTGCGCCACCACCTCGGTGGCCCTCAGTGCTCAGTTTACGAGCAATCGAATGTGGCTCAACGGAGAAGAGGTGGACATGACTGCTAACGCCCGTCTTCTGCGCTGCATTGAAGAGGGTAAAGACAACAAAAAGGGGAGGGAGCAATTATCTTTAAAAGCTACTAAAACACACACTTCTTTTTGTAGTGAAAACCATGCTCAGCCCTGGTGAGTGGCCGTCCGGCCATCACCTGAACATCGTTTCGGTGAACAACTTTCCCACCGCCGCCGGGCTGGCCTCCTCGGCCGCCGGCTACGCCGCCCTAATGTACGCCCTCTGTCAGCTGTTCGGCATCGATGATGCGGCTCGCATCTCCACGCTGGCTCGACTGGGCTCCGGCTCTGCCTGCCGCTCGCTGTACGGCGGCTTCGTACAGTGGGTGGCCGGAGCTGATCACGCCACCTCCACGGCTCGGCAGCTGCTGGGCGAGGCGGGCTGGCCGTCGATGCGCGTCCTCGTCCTCGTCGTCTCCGACCACCGGAAGGACACCTCGAGCACGGCGGGCATGGCCCTCACCGTGCAGACCAGTCCGCTGATGGCGCACCGGGCGGCGGCGGTCGTGCCGGGCCGAGTCCGCGAGATGGCCGCCGCCATTGCCAGTCGGGACTTTGACGCCTTTGCCCGACTGACGATGGCCGACTCGAATCAGTTCCACGCCGTCTGCGCCGACACCTACCCGCCCATTCGGTACATGAACGACGTCAGCTGGTCGGTCGTCTCGCTGGTGCACCGGCTCAACAGTAGAAGCAACAGTAGCGGGTCCAAAGGTGGCGCCGCCCTGGTGGCGTACACCTTTGACGCCGGCCCCAACGCCTGTCTGTACCTGCTTGAGGAGGCGGTGCCCACGGTGCTGGCGGCGCTCAATGCCGCCTATGCTCCCAAGAAAGAAAAGGGCGAAACTCAATTGGAGGTAAAGGGCATTCAGCATCAGCAGAAGGTGAAACTAAACAAGGAAATGGCCGATCATGCTGCAGCTGTCGCCCGCCCCGGTGCCCTGAAGTACGTCATCAGCACCAAACTAGGTCCCGGACCACAGGTGCTCACCAGGGCCCTCGGAGATGAGGTGTCGCTGATGGCCGCTGATGGGCTGCCAAAGTTATGAAATAGCAAAAAGAAAAAAAAGAAATAAGGTTACATACTGATGCATTTTAAAGCACTTTTATAATCGTTTGGTTTATAGTCGAACACAATTTTAGTTTTACTCCTTTCTCTCTTTTAAGTGTCCCAAGTGTACAATGAACGGGCTGAAAAGATGGGCAAATAAACTAGAACTGCACTGAACTGATGAATACAAATGGTTATTTTTACAATTTATTTGCATTTATATTTTTTTACTGCCGCTGAAATGTTGTTAAAGCTAACGAGTCTCCTGATGCTACTTACCAAAAAGTATCTGTTTGTTACACAGCGTTAAAATTTAAGCAATATAAAAAATATTAGTTATTAAAATATGGGACAAAATAACTTTTATATGCAACATTTTTTAAGAAAACAAAATAAAAACAATAAAAATGTTTTATTTTTGCAAACTAAAAATTTTTTTAAAAATATAATTTTTAATTTTATTATGTTGAACAATATAACTAAAATAACAAACAATTTTTGATAAGTTTACTGGCGACATCTTTTGATTAAAAACTATAACTTTTGTTAAATTACTGCTAAAACGTGCATTGATAAGCAAAAATTTTTTGAATTTTTCCTGAAAAATACATTATAAAAAAAATTTTAAAATTAGCCCAAAATGCTCAAAAGTTAATTTTGTTAAAGAGTGATCACAACTGCCCATAGAGCTTCGCCCCAATTTTTTCCTCATTCAAACAACAACAAGTTATACCTTTTTGAAAAGGTAATTTTAAACTAATACAACATGAAAAATATTAGAGGAACCTTACAGTTTTTGAGAAAATCGGGCCCAAAGTTGCCATTTCTTATGCATTTACTATATCGCAGCATCAGTCAACTGTGGATGGTGTCGCCCTTTATTGGATCATTTTTGCTGATTTTTTTGTTTCATTGAAAGCAATGCATTTTTGGGAATTTTGGACCCGATTATCTCAAAAATTGTAAGGTTCCTCATTTTGATATTTTTTTTATGTTGTATTAGTTTAAAATTACCTTTCCAAAAAGGTATAATTTGTCATGGTTTGAATGAGAAAAAAAATTGGAGCGAATCTTGTGTTCACTCTTTTTGAGACTAATTTAGTTTTGAACACAAAAGTTGTTGTGATAGTCAATGTGTTGTCAATGCGCCATAGAAAATGCATTACGCCATTGACTTGCATGCAATACATGCATTTTGACCCGCCCCCATAAGAATACATGATTTTCCCATAAACTGAGTTTTGGAATTTTTTAAACTTCCGGAGATATCTTTAAGTTAAGTTTTAGAACCTCTGTGATTTTAGAACTTGCAAACATTGTTTTCCCACTTTATTTAGAATGGCAAATTTCACTGTAGTGAGTTAGTTATTCCCTAGTTTTAGTTGAATACAGTTATCTATCAGCTCACGCTCTTCCTGCCTTCTAACACGTTATCAGCACGAATGCTCTGTGAGCTATCGGCTGACGTGGCTGAGTTTGGCTGATGTCCGAGACTTTGGATGTTGATGGCCAAGCCTGTTCAAGTTTTGCTTGTGCCCTGTGATGATGTTCCCGTTGGACTGCCCTGGTGCCACGTCAGCAACCGATCTTGGATGGAGGAGGGAGAGGAGCTTTAAGATGGCCGAGCAAGACGCAAGGTAAAACTCAAGAAGCATCACCGGCGTGAATCACCACCGCAAGGCCCCCTTGATGATGAAGAACCCAGGACTTGATTGCAGAGCACAAGTGGTCCTTTGGTGCAGCGTTGTCCTATTTGTTGCACACAGAGAAATATGCCTCATAAGGTTATGAAAATGGCTAAAATTCCCATACAGGTATGAGAGTGTCTCATAAACTTTTGAGAAAACATTTTTTTCATACTTTTATGAGGAAGTCTCATAATATTATGAGACATGTTCTCATATTGTTATGAGAATGTTTTTATAAAAATCATTGTTTTTAAATCTCTCATAATATTATGAGACTGCTAAAGTTCTCATAACAATGTGAGACATTTTCGGACTTAGAAAATTTTTCAAACTGAGTCTCATAAGGATGTGAGATATCAGGTAACATTGTCTATGAACATTCTTTTTTGTTGCTGCTGAATCAAAACAAATCCGACTGCTCCAAGTCACTCAGCAAGCCACGCAATCAAACTCTGGTCGATCCATTCTGCTTGGAGCCATTATCTCGTCTCATCTATCACTCGACTAGCACTACACCTTTCCCGTGCATCATACCTCGATCAGGATCAATCTCGCTCGCTGTTTAATGTAAGTTTTGGTTGTCGCCTTTCAAGTCACACCTATCACCATATCTCATCAAGTGCAACTTCTAGCTACTTTCACAGAAAACCACCAATCCTCCCACCTCATGGAAACTCGTCTCGGCAAACTTTTCTGAAGTTGTCTTCGCTAACCGACTACCCTACTGCCTGGCTACTTTTGACTTTGCCGCGCAGCGGCTCATCAAGACTCGATCCCTGGGCGCTTCACATGCTGACTGCGCCGCTGACGCAATGGACAAAGTCGCGCGCTAGGTGTTTTCCCCTGGCCAAGAAGATCGAGTTGGGCGGTGTTGGTGATCATCCGCACCGGTTTAGCAGAGAAGAGAAAGACTTTAAACTACAAACACTAATGTGACTTTACTTTTGCATGAACATGCTCAACGACTACAAAATCATCTTATGGCGGCGACCAAAGGAGTCATCAAACGCTCCAAGTTCACTCTAAAGAGGACACTCACCAGCATTTGATCGATGTCACTATCAAAGCCCAAAAAACAAGTCAAACTTTGAAGATTAGGCACTTCCATCGTTCACCCTTTGATTTTTATCAAATGTTTTTCCCCACTTTTGTCTTTGTTTTTTCTTTATCATTTGTATACTCATGTATTTCTCATAAACTTATAACAATAAAAACTTAAAACAAAACAAAAAGTGTTATTGAGTAATCTCAAACCTGTATGAGAAGCAAATCTCATAAAAATGTGAGAACTCTGTGCGCAAAAACCAGGCCCTATTTTCATAACGTTATGAAAATTTTTCTCCCGCTATAGGCCGAAATGAAAGACTTCTCATATCCTTATGAGGCATATTTCTCTGTGTGTGTTGCTGTTATTTGCCGTGGCCCCAAAGAATCTACTGGCTGTTTTTTTGAAAGACGGAAGACGCCGAGGCACAAGACATGAGGTGAAGAGCACAAGTCGTCTGGTGGCGAACTGATGGGCAAATCCGAGCAAGCGTCGACAGCCAGATGGTGACTTCGAGAGTGGATCTTTTGGCCGAGACTTGCTGGCATGAGAGCAAAATGACGTCAGCGTTTCGACGTCCCTTGCAGCTCTAAAATCAGGGGGTGTGTTAGGTTTTAGAACCTCTGTGATTTTGGAACTTGCAATCATTGTTTTCTCACTCTATTTAGAGTGGTGTATCTCACTGTAGTAAGTTAGTTATTCACTAGTTTTAGTTAAATAAAGTTATCTATCAGCTCACGCTTTCCCTGCCTTCTAACACTTTGGAACCACAATTCAGAACTAAACGATTTAAAGTTGTAAATTAAATAGAACAGTGACTCTTACTGACAGTATTTTTTGTTTTTAAAAACACTTTAATTTAATAAAAAGTATCGCTCTTGGAAAAAGTAGTGACAACACTTAAAACTCATCATGTATAATATCCTAATTTATAATTAACATTTGCTCTTGTCTGACGCTTGGTATACAAGTTATTGTACCAAAAAACAGTTTTTTGCAACAAATTAACTTTATTTTGTAGTCATGTACTAATACAACTGTTGATTGCAGAGTCAAACTTGTAATCTTATCAAATTGACAATGCTTGCAACAACTGTTAACAAATAATAATAAAATTTTTTTAACATCATTTTAGTTTTTAGTTGCATTTAGTTTTGCAATAATCGCAAAAAAAACAAAAAACAAAATAGAAAAATTTTAACTTAAAATTAATAATAAAACAAACATTAAATAATTTAAATTAATTGTTTAACGACCTTTTTTAAATATATTTTTAAAATATGGACAAATCAAATCAAAAACTTACAGAACAAACAAAAACTCAGTTAAATACTATAATTGTTGGCGAAAAAGGCACATTAAATGTTAAAGGTAAGATTATTAAAAATTATGAAGGTCCCATTGTTGATGAAAAGACAGACGTAAACAAAGATCGAATTGATGGACATGTAACAGTGGGAAAAAATGTAAATTATAAAATAAAAATAATTGAAAATACTTCAACAAAAGAAATTAAATTTAACGTTAATGGAAAATATTTAAAAATAAATCGAGAAGTTTGTAAAAAAGTGCCGGAATTTGAAAAAATATTTGAACGAGAAGATAATTTAGTTAATGATGTGGAAGTAAATGTATTTCAAGTTATGCTCAATTTTATTGAAAACGATAAAATTGATCAAAATTTGCTAAAAGAAGATAATTTTGCCATTAATTTATTAAAAGCAACTTCAAAAGTAAGTTTTAAAATGTTTGCTACGCAAATTTTAAAAAAATATTTTAGTACTCTATTTTTCAACTTCACAAGTTAACCGAAGATTATCTATGTGAACAAATTGACGACAACAATGTTAAACAATTTGAACAATTGGCCCAAAATAATAACGCCAAAAAATTAAATGAAAAAGTTAAAGAGTACAAAGGTAATTCATAAATTTTTGTTTTATTTTTTAACGAAATTTTCCGTTTTTAGAACTTTTTAATATGTCATAAAAGCAACAAGTTACTACAAGCAAAACTCAATTTACGTTTTTATTTGCAAGTACGTTTACTACGTCTATTCATTAAAATATGGCATATTTGATAATATTATTTTTAAATTTTTAATTTTTTTAAAGTTTTTTTTATTAAAAACGTAAAAAAAGTCTGTTTGCGCTCGCAAGTACTTTGCCGCCAAAATTAATTTAAATTAAGTTTTTTCACTATAAATCAGTTTTAAATACCCTTGTTTTTATGTTTTTGTCATTTTAAAATATTTTTTATATATTTAAAAAAAGTTTAAAATGTACAACAATAAAATTTTTGTTTATAATATAAAACAAGCAAAACTTAAAAAATTTGTCAAAACATCATAAACTCTGTTTTTGTGGCATACAAATTATGTTTTACATTTAACCCTGTTTTAACAATTAATAAAAAAATAAAACTTTTAAAAATTTGTTATATTTTTAAAAAATTTTTTTAAAAAAGTCAAAACTTAGAAAATATAAAATTGAAAAAACACTGTTTCAAGCGCTGTTTTTGAAAAAATTTCATATTTTTTAAGTTTTACCAACTTTAAATTTTTAATTTACAAAGTTTTGCTGATTAGCTGCAATTGCAATTGTGTGGCCTATCAGACTGACTGATTTTAATCTACTTTACAGCTGTTCATCTTAGTTTCACTTGATTTGAAAAGAAAACCCGCCTATTTAGGCTTTGTTCGGTCCATTTGCAAGACCCTCGTGGGCGGACGTTTCTGGTAAATCAAATAAAGCCAAGCTTCAACCTTTTTCACCGTGCACTGCTAAACTTTTTTGATAACATGACTGGCGGCTCACCCTGGCTTCACTTGGGACACAGCCAACGCCCACAGTCTCAAGCCTTGCTTGATTGCGCAAAGTTTTTGGCGACGGGCGTTGCTTTTTGCCCAAATCACATCAAATTTTGCCGCCCTTGGCTGTGCTTTGCTCCTCCGCATAACAATACTTTTCCGGCTGACTAGAGTTACAGCGGTAACAGCAACAACAACTCGCAACCAACAAGTTTTTTATGATTTGTGTTATTTACAAAAAAAATTTAATCATATTAATCAAATAAAGCAATCCTCTTTTTTAGCCAGTAGAGAATTAGTGGTTTGTATTAGTTAATGCAGTTTTTGTGCTGCATTGTTATCTAAAAACTTAAATTGCAATAGTTTTACAATTTTTTGCAGCCTATTTTAATTAAACAAACTTACAATCATTTATCAATACAAATTATTTTTGCAACAATTAATATGTTTTACAAAAAATTTAACTACGAATGTTATTTTTAATGCAATTAAAATATATATTTTTGAAAAATTACTATTATTACTATTTTTTAACTACAAAAGTAAGTTTTTTAATCATTACAACGAAAATAACTTGTTTTATATTGTTTTAAATTATCAAAATTAATTTGTAACAAAAAATATATTTTGTAAATTATAAAATGGAGTTATCTAAAATAGAAACTTTTTATAATATAAAAAGTTTTTACAAAATGGAAAATTTCTATATTCTTGAAAACAATTGGTGTTTAATATTGCCGTATTATTTTGGAGGTTTAGAAAAAGATGAAAATAGTGTAAATAACTTTAAAAATATTATAAAATTAGCAAACTTTAATGTAGTTGAGCTTCCAAAAGAAAATAAAACTTTGCGTGAAACAAGTTCATTTATTAAAAATGGTAATTGAAAATTATTATTTGTTTGTATTTAAAAAATAATTTTATTTTTTTAAGAACTTTTTTTCTTTGACAATGAAAAAAATAAACCGATAAGTTGTTTAATTGTTTACATTTCAAGCCACGGGAACAAAAAATGTAATCAAATTAAAAAATGAGTAATTTTAAAACTGAAAAATTAATGTTTTATTTTTATTTTTTTGCAGCATTTGAATGCAAAGATGCAAGTTTCAAAACAGAAGAACTGTTTTCACTTATTAATAACTGCGAAGCACTTAAAGGAAAACCAAAAATTATTATTTTAGATGTAAATAAAATTTGCATTGTTTTAATGTTCATTAATGTTTTTTTGCAATGTTTTTTAACACAGACTTGCCAAGGTAAAGAAGTAAATTTATTTAATCAAGCTACTGAAAAGTCAATTGTTAAAAATGATTTAACTAAACCTGATTATTCGGATTTTCTTATTATTTATTCGAGTTGGAAAGGTAAAACACAAACTTTTTAATTATTTTTACAAACTTTTGCAAATTATTTTTCAGGATATGTTTCATATTCTGATCCAAAACAAGGAAGTCGTTTAACAAATGTTTTAAGTAAATGTTTGGAAGAATTTATTAACGATAAATCTTCTTATTATTATGATTTTTTGCAAATGTTAACTATTGCTAACAAAGAAGTTTCCAATATGAAAAATGTTCATATGCAAATGCCTTGTTTTAAATCTTCATTGCGCAAATTTCTTAAATTTCAACATGGTGATGGAAAAATAGTAGAAAGTCATAATTATGATACTGTTGACCAACCAACTAGATTTAAAAAACTTAAATATGTCAAAAAATATGTATTAAAGAAAACAGATACTCTCTTTAAATTGTTTAATTTTTCATCAAAATCGTCACAAGAACTAAAAAAATATTTTGAAACTCAAAATTTTATTACTAGTAATATAAAAGAACATAAAATAACAAATTTATCACAAATAAATTTTCTTTTAAATGGCAAGTTTAAATTAACTACAACAATTTTGTATAGACAAGCTGTTTATGTTAAAAATTTTAATTTGTTTTTTAGAAACTACCAATCAACTTAAAAAGATAAACTACGATTGTTTTGTTATTTGCATTATTGCAAACGAAAAAAACAAAGGTATTGGTCATTTTATTTAGATTTTTGGAAAGTTTTATTTTCATTTTGAAAGCTCTTTTCTAAAACATTTGTAATGTTTAGGTTTATTGCTAAGTTTAAGTTCAAGTTTAGGTAGTACTATCCGTTCAGAGTTCTTACCTGTCCCTACTTTTGCAAACATTTGTAATACATTTTTAAAACAAGCTAGAACCGGGTTTTCTGTAAACGGGCAGTAAAACTCCCTTTTCAAAATTCTAGGTTTAAGAAAAAATGCAGGGGATCCCTTTGTTTGTTCACTTACATATTCAAAAGCAATTACTGCGTTAACGCGATTGCTGTAAATTGTAACACTGCCTGTCTATTTTCGCATTGTAACACTGCCTTAAAAGTCCCCATATGCAAAACCATAATAAAAAACTATTTTTTTTAATTTTTAGAAATTGTTTTTCAAAATGACCTTAATGGAGTAACGTTAAGCTACAAAAATATAATAAAATTTTTAGAAAACGAAGAATTAAAATTGAACAATAAACCAAAAATTGTTTTAATTTTTGTAAGTAATTGGAATTTGAAAAAACAGTTTAATATTTTTTATGTTTTCAAAGGCTAATAAAACATCTCAAAATGACCATTGGAAACCAAACATAAAATCTTTATGTTATTTAGAAAACATGCTAGTAGCCTACATTAATGGTAGTTATAAAAGTTTTTTATTTTCAATTTAACAATTCTATTTTTTAAGTTTCAGTAACAGATTTTATTTCAAATTTAAAGTTTGAAGATACTCTTATAGAATTGATTGAAAACAAATTTAATTTATCTGAAAATAGCAAAAGTTTTGAAAAAAATGTATTTTTATATGAAAGTAGTTTTAAACAATCTTTTTTTTCTGATAATGACTAATGAAAAATTATTTAAACAATTGTTATTAAACTTTCAATTTTTTGTCAATTTTTAGTTAACACAACATTTTACAAATAAAAACATATAACTGATTTTTGTATTTTATATTTTTAAATTTTTAAATTAAAAAACAAAATGTATCAATTTTCACTCCAATAGCGGATGATCAATAAAGTGCAGTTCACTACCTGGTTTGTGCTGCTCAAAAACCTCAATCAAATTATCGCCAGCCTTCAACAATGGTCCTGGGACGTACAGCGTCTTGGTGGGTCCCACCTTCCAGTAACGGCCAATGTTGAAGCCATTCACAAAGACGTTGCCCTTTGTCCAGCCGTCCATCTGCAGGTAGGTGTCCTGTGGGTGCTCCATTCCAGCCGGATGCTCCTTGATGGTCAACTTGGTCCGGTAAAGAGCTGGGGCAGCAGACGGTTTTATCATTTTTTCTGCGTCAAACTTTTCCCACCCATGAATCGATTTTAACCCTTCCACAAAGGTCTGATTAAAGTCCAGCGAGTAGACGGTAATGTTAGACTGAACCTTGCCGTTCAACTTGATCTCCCCATCAAGGATGCCCTTTCGGTCGCGGTTACTCTGATCACCGCCGTTGACGCGGCCCATGTTCTCCACCAGCAGATCATAGCGGTGCACCTTGCTAGAGGCCATCTTTTGCAGTTTCTGGTGAAAGGCGTTGGCCCCGTCGTTGATGGTGTGCACCGGCTCGCCATTGGCGAGAAGGATGGCGTGATCCTTCACATGACCAGTTACCTCGTAGTTGCTGGCGCCGTGCTCCTCGTGATCCTCCACGCGGTACATAATGAAACCGAATCGTTGACCGTAGTCCTGACCAATGTTCAGCAGCTCCATTGGAACGGGTTTCTTCATCTCGGTAAACCGAGGAGCGTGCTTGATGAGTTCCTCCAGCGGCAGGACCTCTTCAATCTTTGCCGTTCCGTAGGCGTGGGCCAGGGGCGCCGGTGGCACTTCAGGCAGATGAATCTTGGGAAAACGGCCGCTGGCAACTAACTTTTGGTACAGTTCTCGAGTTTTGTAGTACTTGGGCGTGTAGTTTCCGCCCTCAGAGAGAGGGGCATCGTAGTCGTATGAAGTTACCTGTAGTATATCAATAAAATTTCTAAAATAATAAAAACTTTTTTTTTGGATAACTGACCTTTCTTTCGCCGTTAAGAAAGGCAAAGTTTGTTCCACCGAAAAACATGTAAAAGTTCACTGAGCCGTTGACCTGTGACACAAAAAATCCGGTGTCAGTTTTCAGTTTCTCAAATAAAGTTCTTTTTTACCTTAAAAAGCAAATCAGAAATCTCGTGCTCAAAGGTCTCCACCGAGTAGCGGTGGTGGTGCTGCTCATGCCAGTCATCAAACCAGCCAGGCCAAAACTCGGACACAAAAGCCGGCTTTCCGGGTTGATTCTTTTTTAGCTCAGTGAGGTGCTTCAGAGCATTTCGGTTCAAATTAGCCGTCTGCAGAACGGAATTGTCCTTGTAGACGCCCTTGATTGGGTAGCGCTGAGCGGTGTTGTCCGGATCGGAGTTGAAAATCAGCTCCTTAAAGCCGCTGTCTCGTACTATTTTCAAAAGGAAGTTCAGGTACTCATCACTGTCTGGGTGGTGAATTCCGGCGCTGTACTCATTTTCCGTCTGCAGCAAAATGACCGGACCGCCATTGACGCTAAACTGATACTTGTTAATAATTTTCAGTGCCTCGTCCCAGAACGGCTTCACTCGATCAAGGTACGGTTTGTAGTTGGATCGAAGCTTAAGATGAGGATCTCGAAGTAGCCAACTTGGATAGCCACCCAATTCCCATTCTGAGCAATAAAAAATTTTATAATTGCGATAAAATTGCTACAATAAAATGTCCGTTTACCTGCGCAGATATAAGGTCCAGGTCTTACTATGGCGAACATATCGGCAAGTTTGATTTCTTCAAGAAAACGTGCCAGGTCGAGAGCCGCCGATTTGAAGTCAAAATCGCCCGGGCGGTCTTCATGGAGGTTCCACGGCAGGTAAAACTGCACGGCGTTTAGTCCGGCCGCCTTGAAACGTTGCAGCAGTGGACGCCAATACTGCGGAACGGCGCGGAAAAAGTGCAGCGAACCACTGTAGATAATGTACGGTTTTCCATTGAGGGTGAAGTGATCAGGGGAGTTTGCTTCCAGACCCGACTTGATGCCCCCTGAGGTGTAGTACTCGTAGAGGCTGGGATCCTTGCCAAAAACTCCTGTGCCAGCAATAGCCAAGAAGGCGACTAGGAGTGTAGTGTGAATGTGCATGATCTAAAGTTCTGATAACAATTGATCAAAACAAAAAACAACTTAAGTTTCAAAGTAAAAATAGTCTGCTGTTTTTATACAGCAACTGAAAGTTTACTTATTTTGTACGGGCTACCAGCCTTTTGACAACAGTTATCAGCGGCAATGTAATCAGCCAAGTAGTCAATTGACTTTAAAAACTTTGTTTTGACGATTATATAATACTGGCATTTTTTCTGATAGCGTTTTTATTAATTAAAAAATTGTTAGTAAACAGTTCAAGTGCGTGATACGACAGCTGTTAGCGATGGTGGTAGACTGAAAACTGACTTAAATACTTTAGACTTTAACCTTTGATTTAAAAATCATTTTGCACGACACATATTTTTTTTAATTACCAAAAATTTGCAGTAAACAGCCAATCACTGGAGATAAAAAATTAAATAACAATGCACAAATGTTATCATTTTTGGCAACTTTAAACAACAGCTTTAGAATGCATTTTATAAATTCTTGTTTGCGCTGTTGCCTAGCCCAAAATTGACCAATTTAAAAAAATTAAAAATTTGTGTTTTTGAGCACTATTTGATAAAACGTTAAAATGTTAAGCATTTTTTAGTTGTTAAAAAATAATTATCAAGTTCAGGTTTAATTCAGAAAAAATAGTGTTTTACAAAGGCATCAAGTTTTACATCGTTTGACAGTTTTAGACAACATTTTTAGACAATTTATAAATTCTTGTTATCTCTTTTGTTTAACCCAAAACTGGCTGATCGACAAAGTGCAACTGGTCGCCAGGAATGTGCAGTTCAAAAACTTGAATAGTATTTTCACCCGTCTTTAACAACGGAGCAGGCAGGTACATTGTTTTGGTAGGACCGACTTTCCAGTATCGACCTAGGTTAAAGCCGTTCACAAAAACGTTGCCCTTTGTCCAGCCGTCCATCTTCAGAAAGGTGTCCTCTGGGCGACCCTCCACCTTCAGTTTAGCCTCGTACATTGCCGGACTGAAGAGAAGTTTAGTGTGGTTAAAGGCGGTCCAGTGAAGCTTCGGCAGCTCGGCGAGGAAGGTGGCGTTAAAGTCCAGCGAATAGGCGGTCAGGTTGTGGACCACATGATCGTCGAGGGTGATGTTCGAGTTGATGCCCTTTCGCTCCGACTCCATGTGAACGCCGTAGTTGATGCGGCCCTGGTTCTCCACCAGCATGTCAAAGGTGGTCACTTCGGTGGCTTTTCGCCCTGGCTTAGCCTCAATAAACCTGCTTCCATAGGGCACCTCGGCGCCTTCCTTTCCGTTCTCAAGGAAGAGTGATCGGTCGAAGATCGCTTCCGTCACCTCAAAGACCTTCACGCCCTTGCCCACCACTCGGTAGAGGATGAAACCGAGGCTCTGCGGTTCAGGCAACATCTCCATTGTAACGGCCTGCTTCAACGCAAATCTCTTTGTAATCTTCAGCATCTCCTCAAGGGGCAACTGTCGCTCTACTTTTACACTTCCGTACGCCTTAACCGGCTGCACCTTGGGCACCTCGGGCAGTCGGGTTTTGGGCAGGCGCCCAGTGGAAACCAGCTTCTGGTACAGTTCCCGAGTTTTGTGGTACTTTGCGGTGTAGTTGCCTGATTCGGAAAGCGGTGCATCGTAGTCGTAAGAGGTGACGACGTGCAGGGCAGACTCAAAGGCGGACCGCTTGTCATTGGCACCGTTGTAGAAGCCAAAGTTGGTGCCCCCGATGAACATGTAAATGCTGACAGAGGCGTTGTGCTTTTGAGAAAAAAGTTAAAAAATAGTTTTCAGAAAATATTAACTTGAAAACAAACTATTTTTTGAGCTATTACCTTGAACAAAATGTCATTCATCTCGTGGTCAAACTTGTCGGTGGTGTAGCGGTGGTGCGCCTCTTTGGCGCCCCAAAAATCAAACCACCCGGGCCAGAACTCGGAGACAAAAAGTGGACGACCTGGTTGCGCTTTAGCCAACGCCGTCAGCTGAGCATCAGAGTCGGTGTTAAAATTGGCAGTCTCCAAGACATCGTTTTTGGGAAAAATGCTCTAAAAAGTAACAAAATAAAAAATAAAAATAAAAATGTTTAATATTTAAATTACTATCTGCAGCCTACCTTGATGGGCATTTTTGCTGCCACGTGGCCTGGATCACTAGTGAAGAGAAGCTCTTTGAAACCGCTGTTTACAACGAGATCGTGCAGAAAACGCAGATATTCTGGGCTGTGCGGAATAGCCGGACCAAAGTACTCATTCTCTAGCTGCAACATAATCACCGGTCCGCCGTTTTTGCTAAACTGAAATCGATTAACAATAGCCATTAGGTGTTCAAGGTAGATTTTGGCCAGGTCAGTAAAAGGCTTGAGAAATAAAAAGAAAAATAAATAACAAAAAAGTTTTTTGTCACAAATTCTTTTTTACCTTGTAGTTGGTTCGAAATTTCATCGCTGGATCTTTGAGTAGCCACCCTGGCATGCCACCTAGCTCGAATTCGCCACAAAAATACGGCCCGATTCTTACTATGGCAAACATATCTGCAAGTTTAATTTCTTCAAGAAAGCGAGCAATGTTCACCGCCTCGCTGGTAAAGTCAAAATGACCTTGTTGAGGCTCATGAATGTTCCAAGGAAAATACATCATCACCGAGTTGAGACCAGCCGCCTTCATCCGCAGCAGTGTTTGTCGCCAGTACTGGGGCACCACTCGAAAGTAGTGAAAGGAACCACCAAAGATGGTGAATGGCTTTCCATTGAGAGTAAAAGCCACCGAAGAGGCGTTCAGACCTGTTTTCACGCCCCCTGAAGTGTAGTGCTGGTAGAGAGTGGGATCTTCAGCTGATGTTGTTTTTAAAAAGCAGATGGCCAAAATCAAGCTGACAAACAGAGCAAGTGTTTGCCATTTTAAAATTAGCAACTTCATTTTTGACAAAAAGTGCTTAAAAAGTAAGTTTAAAGTTGATTAGGGTAAACAGCCCCACCACTAGTCACAAACCCAAAATCAATTTAAGGTGGTGGTGGTAAAAATAAAAAGTAATGCTTTTTAAATTTTGTTTTAAAATTTATTAAAGTTTATCAAGTTGTCAAAATACGTTACGTAAAGCAATTTTTGGTTTGGAGCAAAATGTAAAGCGCATGTTCCTCTCATTGAAGTGTTTTTATCAAACGATTGTTGGCTTTTAATTAATAGTTGAGATTTGTAACATGCAGTTAGTTAAAAAAATGACAAAAATGCAATCGAACTGTATTTGTCATGCAAACAAAAAATTGATCAAATTTTTGTAAAATTAAACAAGCAAATGTTATGCAAAAAATCTAACAAAAAAATTTTATTTTTTATACAAAAATAACTAAAACAAAATTCAGTACAAGTAGAAAAAACTGTTTAAAGTTTTGTAGTTATATTTGTTTCTCTGCATTCAGAGTTATTTGATTTTAAAAAAAGTTTCTTTTTTGTTTTTGATTAAATTATTATCAAGTTTGAGTTAATCAGATCATATAAATTGTGTTTGACAATGACAGTTTACTTAATTTTATTAAAATAGTCATTTTTAAACCAAAAGTTTACCAGTAAAATTTTTTTGAAAAATTTATAGTACTGGAAAGTGCCACTAGATAGTAGCACTGGGAGCACACACTAGCAGGTGCGTTTGTTGTGAGTAGAGAACAAAAGGAGAGAGAAAGAAAAGGCACTCAATTTCCGTTTTGTTTTCATTTCTCTCAACGAGCAAGTAAAACTTTAAAGTTTGCTTTGTTTAAAACTAATGATTTTTCATTAAAAACAGAAAACTACCGAAACATGCCCCCTCCGAAAAAGAAATTGACACTAAAGTGTCATGCTGAAAAAGGCAAGAAACCAACAAGCAGTTTGCAGCCATCATTTCCAACCGCCCTAGAACTGCAAGCGGCCAATCCAGGTTCTAATTTTTATCGACCGACGGAACAAAAGAACGACAGTTTGGACAACGCCTTTACTGACTCTTCACGACGATTAGACAAGAGACGGGACCAAAAGGATAAAGATGCAAATTCAAAGACAAAACGTTTCAAAGTTTCTTCTGAACAAAACAAAAAGAGCATCTCTACTGCTAAAGGCCCTTCCAGTCGCTCTTCTACACTTCCATTCCCGACATGTTCTCCTCCTACTTCCCGTCGCCGTGTTCAGCCATCCACTCCCTCCTCCTCTTTCCTGGACGCCCTCTTTCGCCGAGAGCTGGGCCTGCTTACCCACAAGCACAAGCACTTTCTGGAGCCATTGTCGGCGCTCTGTGTTGACCGACTGCCACTGAACCTTCCTCAGGTGATCCAAGAGGGCGACGAAGCACTGAACGCCCCCCGCAGAGGATTTCCGGCTCCCTTAACGCGATTTCGTGAGCTGCTGAAGAGCTCCCAGGGCCGACCGCGCCTCCTCTACCACCCAATGTATAGTGAAAGACGCGAAGGAGAGGGCTTCGCCATTGTCAGCCGGCCAGTTGAGGGCGGCGCCAGCCAGTCGGGCACCGCCCTGGGCAGTGACGCCTTCCTCGTCGGCCCCTACATCGGCCCTGACGACACCCTCTACGAGGTGCCCTACTACCTGTCGGTGCGCGTGAAAACGGCTGCCGGATCGCTGCCGGTGATGGACGTCAGCCCGCCGCAGACGGTCATGGCGCCGGAGCTGTACCCACGGGTGCCCGAACAACGCCACGACACCGCCTACCAGTCGCCACCGGAGAAGCGCATGGTCATGGCGGTGGTGCCCGGCTTGCTCGGCCCTCAGCGGGCAATTCAGACGGTGGTAGAGGAGGAGAGCCGGCGAGGGCCTCCCGCCCGACCGAGACCAGACATCGTCAATCAGATCCTAAGAGAAATTCCCAAGCTGTCCACGTGCGCCTTCACCGGCATTCACGCTCTTATCATCGAGTCCACCGCCAGTGGGACAGAACAGTCGTCTCAGCAGCCGCCGTCGCCGCCGCCGCCGCCTGCAGCCACGAGCAGCAGCATCCGCGGGAACAGAAGAGGAAGAGTATCGGGCAACTCCGCTCCTTCGTCCCTTCCTCCTCCCAGCCGACGAGAGCACCAGATTCGCCTTCGCTACGGCTTCAACATGCTGCCCGAGCTGAACGAAGCGAATCCGCTGATCAATTCCTTCCCGCCTCTTCTCTATGCGCGCAATTTTAGAACTCCCCGCAGTATACACCGCCTGGTACCCAACGGTCATTGCCTGCCTGCTCAGGGCTGGCCATGGCCCGCTCCAGGTGCCTTGGAGCTGGAGAGATCGCCCTACTTGAAGCAGATTTCCATTGCAAGAGGAGGAGAAGGAGGAGAAAACAGGCAGGAGGAAGGAGACCAAGAAAAGGTCAGGGGTGACTATGCCGACTACCTGCGTCGCCTCACCTTTAGCGCCTGTCAGCGAAAGTTGGCCATTGCTGATTTGGGGGGTAAGTGAACACTCTGGACACTGTGTGACCGCTTCTTGAAAGCAAAATACTAATCAAATTCTTTTTATCATCTATTCCCCCTCCCTCATTTTCCTGCAGACGCTCACCTGACCTGCATCGACCTGCAGTTTCTGGACACTGAGTCGGGCGCTTTCCGAACGAAACTTCGTTTTGACAGTTTGCCCAACGCCGTCCTTTCCGGTTTCTCCGATGGCACCGTCCAACTGGCTGAATGGAACTGCAACTCCACTGTCAGTTCCCGAATTCAACGCCCTGATTCGGTGCGCACCTGGCGTGCCCCGGCTCCCGTCAGTTCGGTCATGTTTCACCCCACCCGACCTAGTCAGGTGGTGGTCACTGCAAGCGAGGGCTTTATCGGCCTCTTCGACAGCCGATTCCTCGAGGAAGGCGTTGGTTTTGGCCAATGTCGACTCGTTTCTCCGGTCATTCGCTTTGAGGGACACAGCTCCTACACTCGGACTAACCCGCCCAGTATCGACCCCTTTGGCTCCGATGTGATGGTGTGCGCCGGCATGTACAACAAAGTTTACTTTTGGAGCACCGCTACGGGCAAACTGTTGAAGTTTTTTCAGGCCTTTCCGGGTAGAATTGTCCCTCGAGGAGAGGGCACCTCTACTCGGGTCGCCTACAGCAGCTGCTTTAAGGTGATGCCGCAGAACTTTGACGATGACGCTGCCGACACTGATGGCCGTTATGTGGGCGAGGCGCTCCTCGTCATCAACAGCTGCTTCGCTAGGATGTACATCGCCGGAGTGCCTGACTTTGCGCAGCCAGCTGGCGTTTTCCCTCAGTGGTACTGAACACTTTTTTAATACTACTATATACTTTATCACTACCGCCACTTTTAATGTTGCAAATCAAAATCTTATTATCGAAACAAAAACAAATAAAGTTTCTTTTTGAAGCAAATCTTCTAGCAGTGCCGTGTCTCTGTTGATGCGCTTTTTGGGTACATTTAGGCACTAGCGCTGTATTGAGTGAAGTGTGCGAGAATGAGTGTAGCAGTGCCGCAATAGTCGCCGACAGCAGCCGTTTCAGTTGTGTCTGTCTGTCTGTGCCTGTGCCTGTGCCGCTGGCAAAGCACGTGTTTTGGCTGCACTGCCTTCTGCTTCGCCAAAATACATCACTGCACCGATATCAGGCCATCACATTACCAGCCAGCCAGTTTAACCGTTGATTTGATCAGAAGCTAACCCCATCATCACTATTCTCTCTTTTCTCCTCTGACCATTTACACTTGCTCAGCACAAGTTCTCTCTGTTGCTGTCTGTTGCTTCTTCCTAACACTCACACAAACAAACAAGCAAGCAAGCACACCGCAAGGCACATCGTAAGTACATCTGTTTTCTTCAATGCTTTTGTGCACTGTTGCATCAGTGCTGGCCTTTTCTACTTTAGCTCGAAGTTTAACAGAACACCATTTAAACCTGCATTAGATCAATCAACTGATTGTAACAATTATCAAGTGATATTACCACCATCACCACCACTTTCCCATCATGTCCTGGCTCTTCGGTTACAATCAACAGAAGCCCACTGTTCCACCGGGCATGCCGGACGGCGGCTTTGGTAGTGGCCAAGTCGGCGGGGCGGCTCCTGGCGGCGGAAGCGGAAACTCCGGTTCCGGTGGTGGCGGCGGTAATCCCCCAAACAGTGGCATGAACATTGCCAGCGGCAAAATGGCCGCCTACCAGTTTGACTCTTCCGCCTTGGAGCGAGCCGCCAAGGCGGCCAAAGAGCTGGAACAGAGCCGCTTTGCGAAGGACGCCCTGGAGCTGGTGAAGCACCAGGAGGCTACCAAGCAGCTGGAAATTCAAAAACAGATCAAGGAGTACGAAAGTGCCATGGCCAGCGCCCAGATCGAAGCGAAGAAGGCGGAACAGGAGCACCGGCGGCGAATGCTGCAGGAGGAGGCAAAGCAGGCGCAGTTGAAGGCGCAGTACGAGGATCAGCTGGCGAGAAAGCGCTTTGACGACCAGATTGCACAACAACGGGCCGCCAATGAGGAGAACATCCGTCGACAGGAGGAGTCAGTGGCAAAACAGGAGTCCATTCGGAGGGACACTCTGGCACAAGAGCTAGACCTGAGAGCGAAGGCTGATGCGAAGCGCATTGAGGCGGAGATTCGCGGCCAGGCGAAGGTGGAACGGGAAAATCGAGACATCCGCCTGGAGCAGCTGAAGGCGAAGGCGGCCGAGGAGCGGACCACCATGCTGGAGGCGATCGTCACCGCGGGCAACGTCTTCGGCACCGGCTTTCGCGCCTTCGTCACTGACTGGGAGAAGGTGAGCGCCACGGCGGTGGGCATCTCGCTGGCCGCTGCCGGCATCTACGGAGCAAAGCACGGCATCGGCATTGCCGGCCGCCTGATTGAGTCTCGCATTGGAAAGCCCTCCCTGGTGAGGGACACCAGTCGGCTGAACGTGATCGACGGCCTGCGACATCCGGTCAAAACGGCGAGCCGAGTGCTGCTGGCGCGAAAGCCTGCCGACGCCCTGAAGGGCGTCATCCTCGAGCCGACGCTGGAGGAGCGCCTCCGAGACATTGCCATTGCCACGAAGAACACCCGCAAAAATGGCGGCCTCTACCGGAACGTCCTCTTCTACGGGCCGCCCGGCACCGGAAAGACGCTCTTCGCGAAGAAACTGGCCGAACACTCGGGCATGGACTACGCGCTCATGTCCGGCGGCGACGTGGCGCCGATGGGCCGCGACGGCGTCACCGCCATCCACAAACTGTTCAACTGGGCGAACACCAGCCGACGAGGTCTGCTGCTGTTTGTCGACGAGGCGGACGCCTTTCTGCGGAAGCGAGCCTCGGAGACGCTGAGCGAGGAACTTCGAGCCACCCTGAACGCCTTCCTCTACCGAACCGGCGAGCAGTCGGGTCGGTTCATGCTGGTGCTTGCCTCGAACACACCGGAGCAGTTTGACTGGGCCATCAACGACCGCCTTGACGAGCTGATTGCCTTCAATCTGCCCACGGCGGCGGAGCGGGAGCGTCTGGTTCGCCTCTACTTTGATAAGTTCATTCTGGAGCCGTCGACGAGCCGGCGAAAGTAAGTGTGTTTTTGTTTCTCGATTAATCGTTTAGTCTGGTCTACTTTTGTTTGTTTATTGTTGTCGAAAAAAGCTGCACAGATAGATCTTGCCAATTGGTGAAAAAGGTTGTTTATTTCACTAACACTTTGTTTATTCTTCCCTTGCCACCACCACCACCACCACTTTAGCCGGCTGAAGCTGGACGTCTTCGACTACGGCGAAACTTGCGCGGAGATTGCCGCCAAGCTGGACGGCCTTTCCGGTCGTGAGATTGCCAAGCTGGCGGTGGCCTGGCAGGCGGCCGCCTACGCCAGCGAGGATGGAATTCTCACCAGGGCGATGATGCTCGCCAAGGTCGACGATGCCATTGTGCAGCACGAGCGGAAGATGCAGTGGCAGGCCGATGAGGAGCGCGTCAAACGGGTGCACCAGAAGTACGTCGCCCATTCAAAATCAGCCAGCAACAACAACAGCAACAGTCAGAACAGTGCCTCCTCTTCCTCATAAGAAAACAAACGGTTTTGTTCTTTTTCCCGAACTCATCGGTTTGTCTAACCTTTGCCCTCAAACTAAGATGATGAAGAGGAATGAATGAATGAATCATTAAAGAATTACTATTTTTCTAGCCAACTATTTATAGCTTTGAATAGTTTTGTTTACCTTTAAACACACACAAACACACACACACAAGGCGACCTTTTGCCCTTCAGCCTGTGCCCCCGTTTTATTAGCCTTATGTGCAAATTTACAAACAAGTTCACAAACAAACAACACACACAGTTTCACAATATTATTGTTAGTTTTACAACGTACTTTTGAGCACTCTGTACTATAGAATTGCACTGTTTTTCACTCAATTTGTAGAATATTACCTTTTTTCAAAAACATTTTTATTTTTGTATGAACTCTTTTTCCTTCACCTTGTTCAGTGCTCACACCTTCTTCGGAGCAGTAGTCTGTACTTAGTTTTTTACTTCTTGAATTATACTTTATCGTTAATTTAGTCTGCACACTTCAATCCTTTGAGGTTGAAAAAGTTTTGAAGTGCGTGCCAGTGGTGCCCAGCTAATGCGTTTTCCACTTTGCAGACCACTTAAGATGCCAACACACTTATCTCGTCTTCTAAGTGTTTCCACTTTTTGGGTTTTTGTTTTCAATTTTAGCCCACTTGACAGTTCACGCTAATTGGCAATAACACTTGAGTTTGCTTCTCTGATTCCTAGTAGTAACGGTAGTGCTGAGGCGTTATTTTTCTCCAGAATACTACACTTGCACAATCAACTACTTTGCCTAACTTCAGCACTTTAAATTAAGTTTTTTTAAAAAAAATTGTGCTTGACTTTTTAATTTTGATAAATTCTCTGATTGTATTCTGTTGCCCTGACTGAGCAATTTAACTTTTCAATTTGTCAAAAATTTAATTACAAAAATGTTTTTAATTTACACTTTAACTTTTATTTTACAAAAAAACTTTAATATGTTTTACTTTTTAAAGACAATTTAAGTAAGTTTTTCACATATGTAATTTTAATTTAAACATTTGCTCATTTAAAAATTTTGATAATGAGTTAAAACTATTAAAAAGAGTCTAAATTTGTTTTGTACTTTTGTCTTGTTAGGAAATTTATACTCTTGTTACCATGTCAACAAAGTATTTTTGCTGGCGTTATTGAAAACACCAAAAATGGCAAAGACAATGCCAAAAAAATATTAATAAAAAATGCTAGTCAAATACCGATTTGCTCAACTATTATGCCTAATAGTATTATGTTTTTCCGTATGCTTTGCATTCTGCCAATAATGTCGATAGATGATGTTGAATTCCAAAATAGAAGAAGAAAATTATTCGCTTATTCAGGTTGGTGGTTCATCATTTTAATTTACTGGGTAGCTTCCAATTTGCCGAGCACTAGTAATCCCCTTTCTCATCAATCATTGATCACCTGGACCCTTTTTCTTCTTTTTTTATCATTTGGAAAATTTGAATTATTGATTCAGGCGCACAAAAAAACAAACTACTGTTTGAAGTAAGCATTCAAAAGGCATTCTGTTTCTAAAAAATACTTTGTATGCATTTACCATTACTAAAGTTAATGGAAATAGAAAAACATTAGGTACAATAAAACCGACCTTTTTAGTTTGTTTTGTAAAAAGTTTGATCAAAAGTTGCTTTTTATATGACCTGTGTACAAAATTCTAAATTTTTAAATGCAAAACAATTTGAAATTTTTGTTTTGTAACTTGATTGTACATAAAAATATCAATTTGTTTATCACTGCCAAAACTGCACAACTTTGGTCAAAGTTTTTAGGTTTTTATTATTCAAACTAATGTAGACTATCATAACGGCAAAAAATTGCATTTAAATAAAAGCCCAAATTTGAAATGTTGACAATTGCAGTAAAAGAAAAAGAAAAAATAAGTGCAAGCACACTTGGACAATCAAGGTGCTTCTACATGCACTAGTCAGGCAGTCAGTCAGTCAGTCATTTAGCACCGAGCACCAATTGATCTAAGGTGACAAAAGTGGTCGCAGTTTGAAGATACCAAACATGAAACAAATAAATGAAGAGAGAAAATGAGCAAAGAGAAGTGAAAAAAGAAACACTTGATATGACTGTCAACAAAAAGAAAAAACACTGAAAAAGACAGACAAAAGAGAGAGGAAAGTGGTGGTGGCAGCGGTGGTGTTGGTTGTATAATAATGAGAAAATAGGCCATTTGATTAAAGGATAAAAAAGAGGAGCGAAAGGGAAAATGAATGGCCGACAAATAAATGAAAAAAAGTAGCTGTAGCAGTTGCAGCAACAACATCCAAAAAAATCCTGGAAATCAATAGCTGCCAAGTGCACAAGGTTTTCAAAATAGTACGTTGTCCTTGTAACGCTCTACACGGTATGTGTTTCAAATGACTGGTGATCACCTAAAACTTATTTCATTCATTTACTTACTCACCGGTGTTTTGTTTAGTTCAGTGTTTGGTTTGGTGCCTGGTGAAAGAAAGAAGAAGGTTACCAGGAAAGAAAACCATGTTGAGATAGACCAGTCTTTAGCTGCCGACAAACTATTTCCAGTTATTCATTTACTCGCTTATTCATTCACTTGTTCATTCATTCATTCATTCAATTCAATTCATTTGGCAAATATTGCAGAAAGATCTGCACAATGTCTTTCGTTTTGGCTAGCTCTTTAGTTTTCTCTTAGCACAAAAGCCCCTGTACAAAAATGTTTCCAGTCGTTGGCACTTTTGTTTTTATTACCCAATTTTTGTTCTCTTTCTCTAGGTTTGTTTTTTCCATTGTGATTCTTAGTAATCGTTTGTATTGCAAATGTACTAGAACCAGCACTGAGGAGCAAAAAAAGCTTGATCTTCTTGCAGTTAAACAGTTTCAACTTGAAGTTTTCTTTTTTTATATTTCGTTCTTCAGTAGTTGGTACCAGCAACCACTGCTGCTGAAAACTGAAGACTGACACAAACTGTCGGTAGTAGTCTGTCTGTATACTGCAGACGCAGCGAGTGTTCAAAAAAGCGGTACCAGAAAAAAGGAAAGGGAAATGAAAAGAAAGAAAGCAAAAAAAGAAAAGGAACCGAAAGTGAGTGAAAGAGAAATGGAATAGCAGCAGAAGCAGAAGCAAAAACAGAAACAGTACATTATAGATAGGAGAAGAGTAGAGTGCCTGAGCAGTGGTGGTCGCGGTGGTCGTACATTACCAGCTCCCGAAAGACTGTATAAACAGACAGACCGAGGGTGCAGTGTTGCCAGTTGAGCAGAGGCAGCAGCCGACGACTGACTCACTATCTCACTGACTGACTGACTAACCGATTGAGCCGGTGCTAACTTAGCAGCTGCAGCAGCAGCCTCATAACACCACCCTACTAAACTACTGTTTGCCAATTGCCACTTAATTGTCACTTCGTCGCCTGAAGGAAAAGCAACTAGAGAGTGAGTTCAACAAATCAGCGCCCTCGTGGTCGACCAAACAGACAGTGGCGCACTAAAGGTGCTTTATATTCTTTTTACCCTTTTACTGAAATTAAAAGCGTTAACCGGCAAAAAAATAACTTTGATTCAATTGGCGTTTGAATACTACTACTACCGGCAAATTCATTTCCTGATTTTGTTTTTTCTGTCACAAAAAACTCTGTTCATCATCATTATCATCTTCTTAATCAAACCTTACCTCTTTAACTCTACTTTATTTACTGTCAGCGACAGCCACAGCAACAGACAGCACTGTACGTACCTTATTACTTTTAAAACTTCCAATCTATTTTTTTTGGTTGTTTATCACTTTTAACTTCCGTTGGTATTGCGCATCTTTGTTGCTGTTTGTGCAAAATCTACATGCACACACACACATACTTTCAGTAATCTGTAGTTTAGTAATCACCGACTTACCGGAGATTTTCTTTAGTGCCGGCAGTAATGCAGCGATGTTTTTTAGGTGACACTGTAAGCTTGTGTCTGTGTGTGTTTGTGCGCGCGCCCGTTTGTTGCACTCGGCAGATTACTGCGCTTCTTGCGCGCTCGGGGCAAAGAAAGCTCTCTGGAAAGAAAACATGGCAAAAATGTTGCCACTGCTGCTGCTGCTGCCGCAAAAATGGCCACTTGCTCAGCAGTGGCAGCAGTGTCAGCGGCAGCAGCAGCACAAGCTGTTAGTAACAGTGTTGCCAGTAACAGTAAGTGCTAGCACACAGAACACACACACACACACACACTGCTTACCATTCACTCACTCAAAATTTGATCTCAAAGTTGTGGCAGCTGTGTCTGTGTCGGTGTGTGTGTGCCGTGTGTGTGTGCTGTGCTGTTGTTAGGGTAACATCAGCAGCAGTCTTTTTTATGATTTGACTGTCTTTTCTGAGTCACCACGTTCTCAGAAAACCGATCCCTTTCTTTGCCTCCACTGCCAGCGACATCGTTGTCGCCACCATCGCCGCCATCATCATCATCATCATTGCCAATTTTTTGTACAATAACATAATATAATCCGTGTCTGCATTTGGATACATTACCAGTGCCTATCTATCTATCCTATCCTATCATTCACCTTGAACATCATTTGTTTTCCCTTCCCTCTCTCTCTCTCTCTCTCTCTCTCGGTGTGTATATGTTTGTTTTGATTGCCTTTTTCTTCTGTTCGCTGTTGCCAGTCGCGCGGTAGTGTGTGATTGTCTACCTCTTTCGCCGTGCACCGTTCTTCACTGTACGGCAGCAAATTCACTGTTTTGATTAGGTTGTACAGTTCTCTCTGTCTGTTTGTGCCATTGTTGTTGCTGCTGCTGCTGATGTTGCCAATGTTTGGCAATCATACTGTACAAACAACAGCAGTTTAATACTGCCACTTTGGCATTTGTACTACCTGAACTAACTGAACAAACCATCTCTACTGACAAGTTTTCCACTGGCTGCTTTAGAAGCTTACCTTTCGTTTTAGATTAAAACCCCTAACGTTTGTTTAACGCTGAATTTTGTTTCGGTAAATGTGACAGCGGTTTTGTTATTAGTTTGTCCTTTTATTAATTTGCTAACTGTACTGCATTCACACTCTTAACCCACATATCAATGGCAACAGACAAGCTTAGCGTTTCGATTTCGTTTTCCACGTTCCCTCAATTATCGGAATATCACCCGAAATCAGCTTATCAGCCTGAGAGGCAGTCATTGTGTAGATTGATTTACAATACTTATATATTGCCCAATTAACTGATTGACACTTTACTTCTCTTCTTCACTTTGATAGTATAGGATAGCAGCAACAGCAGAAAAAGCGACTGAAACTCAACAAAAAAAATAGTAGGCCTAAACTTGCCGTCAAGTAGCAGCAGCAGAACAAGTGAACATTAGAAGCAGAACATGTCAATGCGATCGAACCATCGAATGCCCATTCCACTGGCGCCGCCCGACACGGGCATCATCCTGCCGAACGTCCTCGTGGAGACCATTCGCGGGCAGAGCTTCGAGGTGGGCCCCCGCTACAGCGACCTGGTGTACATTGGCGAGGGCGCCTACGGCATGGTCGTCTCGGCGACGGACAACACCAGCGCCGACAACAAGCGCGTCGCCCTCAAGAAGATCTCCCCCTTCGAGCACCAGACGTACTGCCAGCGTACGCTGCGGGAGATCAAGATTCTCACCCGTTTCCGCCACGAGAACATCATCGACATCATCGACATCGTCTGCGCGCCGACCATCGAGCGAATGCGCGACGTCTACATCGTCCAGTCGCTGATGGAGACCGACCTGGCGCAGCTGCTCCACCGACAACAGCTCAGCAACGACCACATCTGCTACTTCCTCTACCAGATACTGCGCGGCCTCAAGTACATCCACTCGGCGAATGTCCTCCACCGCGACCTGAAGCCGAGCAACATTCTGCTGAACTCCAACTGCGAGCTGAAGATCTGCGACTTTGGCCTGGCCCGCGTCGCCGACCCCGATCACGACCACTCGGGCTTTATGACGGAGTACGTGGCCACGCGCTGGTATCGCGCCCCAGAGATTATGCTCAACAGTCGTGGCTACACTAAAGCTAGTAAGTTTTTGATAAGCTTGATAAAGGAGATTTTTACATTATTGCTAACCTCTTCCTTACCATCATTTTCAGTCGACATGTGGTCCGTAGGCTGCATCATGGCGGAGATGATGACCTCCAAACCGATCTTTCCCGGGCGTCACTGTAAGTACTAATAAAAAGGCTGCGTGTTTAAAAGACAAAATGTTAGCTAGTTTTAAATTTTGACTGTGTGAATACCTTTCCCCTTTGGGCCCGTTGCAGATCTAGAGCACCTCAATTTGATTCTCAACATTCTCGGCTCGCCGAATGACTTGCACTGGATTCAAAATCAGAGCGCCCGCTCCTACCTGCAGGGCCTGCCGCCCAAGATGCGCCGACCGTGGAGCGAGGTGGTCGGCCCGAACGCCCCTCCGCATTCCGTCGACCTGCTGGACAAGCTGCTCACCTTTGACCCGAACTTCCGCATCACCGTGGAGACGGCCCTCGCCCACCCCTACTTCGCCAGCTACTACGAACCGACTGATGAGCCCGTGGCGGAGGAGCCCTTCAACTACGAGATGGAACTGGACGATCTCCCAAAAGACCGCCTGAAGGAGCTCGTCTTTGAGGAGGCGGCCGCTTTCAAACGCCGCCAGCAGCTCACCGAGCAGCTCAACCGAGCTGCTCAGGTGCAGCAGGGAAACAGTAATGCCATGCAATCGTAAACTGCGAGTATAACTGTCCTTTGCGATCTCTTTTTCCCTCGTTTTCTCAGATTATACCTGTTTTCATTCCTCATTTCCGATTTCATTTTTATTTTTTCTGTTTTCTTCTACCATCTTCATTTATTCGTACATTTACGGATCTTTTCCTATTCTATCCTCTCAATTCGCATGATACCTCGCTTGCCTTTTCCACTCCTCTTGTCACCTCTGTCCTTTGTCCCATTTTGTCTCTTGTCTCATGTCTACCCTTCCTTCTTTTTGTCTGCCCTTTACTTTTGCCTTCTCTTCCTCATCCTCTTTTTGTGTTGTCGTCTTTATCTCCGTCTTTGCCTGTGAAACTTCTTTTGCATTGTTTTTGATTTTCCAATTGTCTGAAAGTTTTTTGTCTACAAATACTAGTTCTGAATTTCTGCTACTATTTTTCTACAATTTTTGTGTGTGTGTTTTGTTTTCATTATCTAAAACGACTGTATGTTTTTTTGTTTTGTCCTTGTCTAAATTATTTTAAATATTTTTTATTGTTAATTAACTTAAAAACATATTTTACTTGCATTTAAATTGTTCTAATTTTTACACATTTTTTGCTGTTAAACAATTTTACATTTTTCAATTTTATTTTTATTTACTCAAAATTTATTTTAACTACACGTTGGTTTCATACAAGCTGACCAAAATTTTTGTTTTTGTTTAATATTTTTTTGTTTGTTTTCTTTAACCAATTTCTAATTAATTATTGTTTTATTTTATTCATTTTAAAATATGCGGCCCTTTTTCTCAAACACATTCTGTGATTTTTTAATCATATTTTTCAAAATGCATTTGTAATTTTAATTTTAAACTATAAAAATGTTTAACATTATTAATTTTTTAAATTGACAATTATCTTATTATTGTAAAAAATAAATTTTCATAAGAAAAACAAATAAAACTTTTTGTTTTGAACTTTTAAATTTTTAATAATTTAAATTTTCTATACATTTACTAACTTTTTATGTGCAATCTAAAAATTTTTGTCATTTTAGATTAATTACCTTTATCAATCGTCTCTGTACAGTTGTGAAAAAATGATATAAAAAATAGTCAGATTAAGAATGCACTTTATTTAACGCCAACACTGACAAATTGTGCAAACAAACATGCACACATTTAGTTCACGTTTGACATTCACACATTTTTTGGCTAATTTTGTGACCTTATTGACGTTTTTGGAAATAAAAAAACACTGTTTTGGATTCCTTAGCAATTTTGTGTTTTTGTCGTTTCATTAAAGGTTAATTTAAAAACAATTTTCACAACAATTTTGGCACAAACACAAATTGGTTTTCTGATTTAGATAGCTGCAATAAGAAATTGCTCGATAATTGGTCAATCAGTTTTTGATACCAAAAAAACAAGCCTGTTTATGACACAAAAACTGCCACAACCACAATTTTTTTATTAATCTTTTAAGGCAAAACACTGAATTTTTAAGTTTATTTTTTCAAAAATATATTTAAAATAAAATAAAAACTTATGTGTTAAAAACTTAGCAGTTTAAGTTTATTAATTTTAAAAACAAATAACGTTAGCAAACGCTGATTTAGTAATAAAAATTACTAAATTATCATTTTGTCTAATTTCATCAATTTTCAAACTAAAATTTTAAATTTTGCAAATAAAAGTTTATATTGCAAAAGCATATTAAATTTTTTTGATGTTATACATTTTCAGCAAATAATAAAAAGTTTTAATTATTTGTTTTTAACTTACAGTTTGAGTCAATTTTTGTTTAAGCATCTGTAGTATTTTAAATACTTGATTTTGTTTTTGGTTTCACTAACTCATTTTCACTTTGCATAGCTTATTTACAGCTAATCAAGTTAGAGCGCCCTTAAGCGTCAATTAACTATTAATAGTTCCGTTGCACTGTATATCGATTATTAACTGATCAACAGCTGTTGTTGATCAGTTTTTTTTCAACTGCAAAGAACACACACTTTTTCTTTTACTATCTGACCGATACAGTTTTAGTAACTGCTAATGTCTTTCTCTCTTTTTATATTTTAGTTTAACTCGGTTTTTGCATGTGCACATTGGTCGCGGCACGCGTCATTTTAGGTATTAGTACAAAAATGTTTAATTAGTGGACACGTTGTAAGATAAAAATGATACTTATTTTGATTTTTGTCCAGTTTTTTTTCTCTAGCTAGCACCGCTAGTAGACAAAACGGAAAATGCAAAGTAAGCACATTGCTTAAAAAATTAGTGATTTGGTGAAAATGTGTGAGTGTCAATGAGCGAAAAACATTTTTTAACATAAACAGTAATCTGCTATGTTTTAAAACTGATACAAGTTTAAATAAAAAAGTGAAAACGCATATTTTTTAGTGCTGATTTGTGATTTGAACAAAAAGTTTTGTATTTATGCAAGCCTACATCCTAGCCAACTTGTGTTTTTTGTTTATCATTTTCTCGGGCAAGTTAATGGGCACCTTGCACTGGCCTCTATCAGGCACTGGCAATTATCACTTTTTGCTTGTGTTTGAGCAGCACAACTGCTAATTAATTGGCGTATTGTGCCGGCAAAACACTGAGGCATCGGAGGCATCTGAACAACTAAGGTGGGCATTGATTTGGCAGTTATCAACGACAGCACTTGCAAATCTATTGGCACTGACCATCATCGGACAGAAAAAGTGAATGTCTGAGTGTGCGCCTGTTGTGTAAAGGTCTAATCAGTGGCACGACAGCAACAACAGCATCAGTGCAATCCATCCAGTGATAATGTGCTTTGAGATGGTCAAAAGCGCAAAGGTTAGGATGCGCGTGCTGCATCAATTGCGATGTACTTCTGTTCACACTGTTCAATTTCGTGCGTTCCGTGTGGCGCCAGTGTGACCATCACCCTTGCCAAGTCTTTATCTTCCCGTTCTAGTTCGTATCTTACAACTCTTTGACCACCTTTTGCCCTTTCTATCATTGTGCCACGAGTTTTGGGTGCCAACTGCTCAGTCTGCAGCTGCTGCTGCTGCTTTTGTTACTTTTGCTGTTAATAAACTAAACTAAATTAGAGATCTGATGACCATCTAAACTTACACAAAGTTTTGTTGCGCGTGTACCATCAGTTCTGTTGATTACTGTGCCGGCGGGGTCACCATTTGCAAGTTGCCATCATCAAATGAAAGTATTTCCTTTTGCCAGCCGAAAGCGAACGTGAGGGCATTCTAAGAGCTAAAAGTGAAACAGACACAGTTCGCTTGTGCCCTCCAGACAGACCAGTGGACAGGTAGATGAGGATGACTAGCCAACTCACCGACTCTGTCTGACTGATCACTCAGTGTTCGACTGTCTGTCTGTCTGTTTGGATGAGCAATTGTGTGCACTAATCTAGTCTGTTGCTGTTGCCCCTGTGGGCGCCTCCGTCTGGCGGCAGCCAGAAAATAAAAGAAAGTGAAAGAGAGAGAGAGAGAGAGAGAGAGAGAGAGAGAGAGAGAGAGAGAGAGAGAGAGAACAAAAATCTTCCGGCTACTCCCTTTTGCAGACACTACTACTCCCTGACACTTTTTTCACCTGTTTTTTACAACTACAAACCTGTTTAAACAACAACTGTTAATTCTGATTTTTTGCGTTTTTAGCTATTAGTACATTTGTTTGCCTTAACTGATTTTTTAAGTTAATTTTTTTACAAAGTCAGTTGATATTTTTAATTTAATGTTTACATGACCAAAATAAGCAATCGATTTTATATTTGTTTTTACATGTAATGATCCTACTCATTAGCAGTTCATGCTAAATAGCAGAAAAAATTTAGTAGGAATTTGGTAAAGTGTACAGATCAAAATACGCACTACTAATAACCGTATTGCTCTTTAACACGCACTGCACTAAAAGGCAGCGGTTGGGTAAGTGAACTATTTATTTTTACACCATCAAATAGTGTGCGAGTACCGGAAACTAAAAGCAAAACATAAACACTAACGATTGCTACCAGTTTTAGAAAACTATACTGAAGGTTTGTATCGTTTCATTAAATAAAAGTTGTGTGCTAATATTCTCTACAAAATATTGAATTTTGTTACTATTTGATCAGTTTACCGTAAATGGCAATAACTGCGATGGCAATTTTAATAAACAGTTTGACGGCGGTTATTTGACCATATAAGCATACGGGCAAATTCATAATCAAAAAGGCGTTTGTGTCATTAACTGATACATTTAAAGTTAAAAAGTTTAGTTAGTGATACTGTACGTTTGAGGTCAAGTTTACATATTAAAAAAATATTAAATTTACTTATCAAATATGCAAAAAATGGATGCATTAAATTTGGTAAAATGTCAACAATTTACAAACGGGAAACGGTGTTTGGTCAATTTTTAGATTTGTCAGTTAAATGTGAAAATGTGACATTATTTTTAAGCTTAATGGCAAAATAGATGTCAACTCCAGTATATTTGCTTTTTGATAAAAAACATTTTTGTTTTGTTTGGTGAATTGTTTTCTCCATTTTTGCTTTTCTTGGCAGTACTGTTTTATTTCTTGGCACAGTACATCATTGCACATTATTAATGCCTATTGACACTTTTTTGACATACCCTACACAACAACGCAAATGTACTGGCAGAAAATTTTGGTAAAATTGAAAGAAAAACTGAATGAAAATCAACTAAAAAAGTTGTAAATAGAGCAGTGGATTAATGGCCGGCCAGCAAACAAACACTGAAAACAAACAGTGAAATCAGTTTTACTACCAGTCAGCAAAATTTGGCCTGCCACAAAATGGCATTGACATTGCCAGTATTTGAGCCCCATTGCGGTTTTCTGAATCCCCTTTTATGTTGCTCTTTTTGTGTGTCTGTTTGTGCCAGCAAACAGTGATTGCCATTGCAAAATATATAAATACATAAATAAAAAGTGCATCATCACCAGCCTCCTCCTTTATCGTCGCCCCATTATTTGGGCGCACATTAGAATGTGCATAGCAATTTTATATTTGTGGCCAGTGACAGCTAGCTAGCTTTTTGCCGCTCTACTGAACAATTAATTTCCATAAATTTTCACAAAGACTGCCACCAAGACTGGGCAAAAACAGAGCAAAATACAGAACGGCAAAAAGAGAAAGAAAGGGACAAATAGAAAAATTTGAAAGGAAAAAAGGAAAAGAAGATGCACCACAAACACTAATGGCAGACAGGCAGACAGCACACAGCTTATTATGTCCGCTTTCTGGCCGACGACGGATTTTTTTCATCTGACAAAGCCGACATTCTCACTTTGCAGATTTTGTAGCCTCTGCCTTTTGCACTCTGTTCACCCATTCATTCACTCACTCTATCTGGACAAATCAATTGCGCTTTGGATCAACAGCAGCACTGTATGACTTAATAGCTGCTTTGCCGGTGTGTCATTTTGGTTGTGCTGTTGCTGGTGTTGACTACTTAAACACACACACACTTACACTCATAGCACTTTCACTCCTCACAAATCAACAACAGCAGCAGTTTTGTTGCACAACCACCATTGCTGACCATGTTGCATTGTTGCAGAAAGTTAGTGTTGCCGTTGCTGTTGTGGGCCATTATGGCACCTTTGCACAAACTTTGCGTGGTGACTGAAAGAAGAAGAAGAAGAAGAGTGAAGACCACCAAGTGAACTTGAGCTCCAATTAGCCAATTAGTGACAGCGGCGGCAGAAGGTAAAGAAATAGAAAGAAAGAGAAAAAGAAGCAACTGCAGCATTAAACTACATTGCACAGATTTCTCTCTCTCCCTCTTTCTATCTCTTTCTCTGCACTGTCGCCAATGTGTCATCGTGTTTGTCTCAATTAACTGGCCTACACACACACTGGCTTGAAGAGAGGCAAGTGTAGTTGCAAAGACCACACACACCAGCCTGAACTGAAATCATCTGACAGCAGGTAGAAGCAGAAAAAGAAGAAGAAAAGAAAAAAGTGACCATTTTTTTATTTCTTTATCACTGTCGACAGTCTGCGAACATCAAATGGCGCCAAAACAGCAGCAGTAGTAGTTGAGAGCAATTTTGCGTTTTAAAGTTCTGAACAGCGGTGGCGGCCGCCGTCTGATCACCAAAATAGAATTGTTTTCACTTTTTGTCTCTTTGTATGTCTGGTTTTAACTGCCACCTTTGATGCTAACGTTGCCAGTTAATTTTGTTAATGTTGATTGCCTGGCATGTTGACATCGGCATCATCAGCGACAGCTGTTTTTACTTCAAATTTTACTACAAAAATTTTTTTGTCAAACCATTGATGATGACAAACTGTTGACAGATTTTTAGTTTTGGCAACAAAACACAAACTGTATAAAAAGTAATTGAAAACAAAGAAGGATGCGCTATGTGATTTGACTACCGGTCACTGTGACAGTAAAAAGTGTTAGACTGAACTTGAATTAAAATACTTTCCTATTCGGTTTTTTTCAATCAACAATATGACGACCTTTGATTCAGCAATGCTGATGACAATGATTTTTGTTGTCATTGTCACTGTTGTTGTTATTGTTTTTGTAGTTGATGAGTTTGATGATGATGTCATCCGATGGCCACTAAAGGACACTAAAAATAACTACTACTTTTGCGTTGCCACTGACACTGATCATCACATTACAATTTAATTGGTCACCGCTGCTGCTCGTCAGATGTCGGCAATCCAAACACTTTATCGGTATTCAATTTACATTTGTGTTTTCTATTTTTTTGTTGACATTTATCTAGTTACAACAATAAAAACATATTTTCACATTTTTTACATTGACACTGATCAAAGGTTTTGTTTATAAAGTCTTTTTTTATTTTAACTTTTGATTGAATGAAAAAAATAATTGTTTTTGTAAAAAATGTGATCATTGAAAAAAGTGGGCGCCTTTTTACAATTGAAACAACGGAATTGGATTGTTTTTACTGGCTATTAAAGTAAACAAACTGTATTCACCGATCATCGGTATCAAGCGCACTGACAATTTTTTTTATTTTTTTGTTTTGATGTCGTTGTCAGCATCTAAAATACGTTTGTTTGTGGTTCGCCATTTTTGTGATCGTGATCGGCTGACAAAAAGTGATCATTTGTCAAGCAAACAACAGCTCTAATGAGCGCCTTTAGTTTAGGCTAAAGTACAGCCCAAATAGTTTCTCTTTTTTCCTCCTAGCTGACAGTTTGGGTCACTGTTGATCACAAAACTTTGACATTGACTTTGCCAAAAAATTATTGAAAAGCAAAAGTTAAAGTAGAAAAACAGTCAGTAAAGTTTTCAATTGAAGCTCAACCACATAATTGAACCGATTCACTTACGGTTACAGGTGCAGTTGTTACGCTTGTTGTAAAATTGTTAAAATGTGTGGCCAATTGCTTTGCTACCACACTTCTTAGCAGTCTGTTCACAGCATTTTGGTTTTTTTCTATTGATTTTTTGACAACATCATCATCATCATCAGTGTCATCATTATCGTCATCACTTCATCATCATCGTCATTGTTGTTGTTATTATTATTGCCGTTCCCGTCATCGTTATCGCATCAAACTGAGAAACTCACTGGTTGACATTTGACACTGTGTTCCGTAGTTTAGCTTAGTACAATAATCAATAATCACCCAATTTTGTGTTTGCATCTGCTCAAAAACTTTATCAAGTTCAAACTGCCTGTCCGTTCTTAGTGTGTGTCAGTAGTCTTCTAGCCTTCAATTTAAAAATCCATATGTGGCAGTAAATCTCGCCATTTTTATCTTTTAAACCCAACTACAAAAGCAGATTACTATTGAAAAAATTACAGATTAGCAAGTAATGTGACAACAGCAGCAGCAGCAGCATCAGTATCATCTTGACTTACATAATCGGCCAGCGCTAATGGAGCTTTGTAGTTGCTGGTTAACTGCTGATGCATCTTTATCTAGCAAACCTGCACCCAAACTCAGTTGTGAATTGCTTACTGACTGACTTATTTACTGACTAACTGACTGCTGCTGTCCACACTTGTTGTATGCTAATGCGAGATGTGTCTGCAGACAACAACGGTCAGCAGCTTTCGTGTTCAGAGTTGCACTACTTTGTTCACTAGTGCTTTCTCATACTCTTAACCTTTCCTACCTTGTGCAGTTTTGTCCGCAACACGACCGGACATGAGCTGCACTCACACTACGAGTGCTTTGCTCACGGAGATGATCCACTTGTTTTACAAAACGGGGCAAAAAGGGAAGGGGAGGAAATGAAAGAAAGAAAAGGCAAAAGAAGGAGGAAAGAGGAAATCAAAGCCAATTTGTCAAAACAAAAAAAACAGAAACAAGAAAGAAAAAGAGAATGGACAGAGGAAGGAGAAGAACAAAAGATTCACAGGCGCACGTCTTTAGTTGTGCAGTTAAAGTGAAAGTAGTGCGCCCATTGCTGGCGAGCACATACACACACACTCACATTCCCAAATTGTCTCAATTAGTAGGTGATTATATGAGAGCAAGAGAAGCTGATGAACTGAAAAAAAGACACAAAATTGAAGGAAAAGAAGAACACCGACACTAAATGGCAGTTTAGGCGAAGACGGCTGAAAGGTGCTGATGCTGCACTAAACAGCAACAATTTCTATTGATGCTACAGCTGCTGCTGTTGATGATGATGAGTCTAAATGAGATGAGGTAATGAGAGAATGTGCAGTGTTGATGACCACTGCTTTGCTCGAAACCACAATGACGACGACGACAATTTTTGTTGCATCATCATCATCATCATCTTTTAGGCTTAGTAGTTTAGTAGTTTGGCTGACAGTCTGGTCAACACGCCTGCAATGTCACTGCAAAATCACCCACACTCACAGCAGTGCAGATTATCACTCATTACGGCAAACACTTTTGCTGTTCAGTGTTGATAAAGTGTAGCTTTACAAGTTCAGCCCTAATTAGACTAAACGGTACAAAATTCATATGATTAACTTTGAAATGGTAAATATTCTAAACTAATTAGAGCAACAATGCTGTAATCTTTTATTGTGTTCTACAGCCTTCTTTATTTACCGTTTATTTTGAACGGAAAAAAGTGTTTTTGACAAAATTTTCAACATCTTCATTACCATTGAATTAATGAAAAACAGCAAGCCCACAACAACAAAAACAGAAATGCTTGTGTTTTAATTGACGCACTTTTCTTTTCACACTCTGTAATCAAGCGTTTGAAAAAGAATAAAACACAAAAGAAGATGAAAAAAAGAAAAAGAAGAAGAAAGAGGAAGTAACAATTTTGTAGTCATTTTTGTGTAACACTTTCTTTTTAACAATCTGTAATCTTTTGTTATTTAACTGAACTTTTTTCATCACAAAAAACATGAGCAGATAATCAAAACAGATGAAGTGCAGAGCCGATGAACAAAAGTGGGCAAAATGATGGTGTTGATGGTCAGCAGCGGCAGCAAACGGGCGATTGCATCAGTCAGTCAGTCAGCTCATAAATCAGCCATCTTCTCTGTCAACTGATCATTTCCATCACCGCTCTACTATTACCATTCTTTTCACCACCACAATTCATTCCCACGCGTTTTGAAACAGAACAGAGGTAGGCAATTAGGCAATCGATCAGTGGCACTGTTTGTTATGTTTCTTCTGCTCTGTTCCGTCCCTTTGAGCCACTTGGACATTTTTCCACTGATAAGAACAATTGAACACCAAAATTGCCTGTATTTGAGGTAGTAGTTAAGTAATTGTTTTGATTGATCCATCTATTGAACTCAACAGGTGCAGGAAGCGGCGATTGAAAGTGCTGGTTTATGACACACACACACACACACACACGCACACAGTTCAGCATTATCAGTTATGCTTACAGCTGATTTAAGGCTAACAAGTGAGTGAAACATCACGAAGTATTCTGTCTCATTGTCAACGTTGTTTAATTTTTTACTTTTTACTTTCACTTTTTTTGTTTTCTATTATTTCATGTGTGTGTGTGATAGTGAAAATCAAAGTTGAAGTAAATTGCCACTTTTTTATGTATGTGATCAAACACACTAAAAGGAAGACAGACAACAACTTTTAATCTGAAAAAAGATTCAACCTGTCACGAAGTCGAGCAGCAGCAGTCAACACGCTTAAACAACAGTACAGATTTGCTGTCGTGGGCTCAGTGCTGTAATTATTACCATCGCTTGCAGCCTCAACAACATCAAACACTATTGTTTATTGCAAACAACACACATTTACTGGCAAATTGATACATTTAATTTAAAAACACTTTTACTCTACTTTATTTCAATCAATCGAAACAGGAGCGCATTTAGTAGTATTAGTTGTAGCCGCAGTTTTCAACGTTTCAACCTTCAAGTAATTGGCTTCAATGGTATACAAACCGATTTTGTTGTCCTTTGAAATCTTCAGTTCCTCTCAACTTCTCGGTAACCGCAGACACAGTAGCCAGGATAATGTGTCGATTAACATTGAAAAAAATCTGCAATGTGAAACGCTTGTTAGCGGTCAAGCTGAAGTTGCTGAAACAATCGATCAATTACCACTGCCACCACCATCACCACAATTTGCTCCAGTCCATTCTGTGATCTGTTAAAACTAATTCAGATCAATCGATGCGATTGCCGTGAATAGGGAACAATGCCAAACAACTGATGGCTGGAAACAACAGTTGGGCGCAACAGTTTGACTGCCAAGCCAATTAATCGGTGGCTTTCGTCTTCTTCATCTGCTTGCCACACAAAAAGTAAGTTTAACGAACTTAAACGGGTTAATTCACCATTGAATGTGCTTTAGCTGCTTTCTATGAAAGTACACTTTACTGCTGCTTTCTCCTTTTGTGTATAAAGTGTTGCTTCATTTTGAATTTATGAAATCATATCACTGTTTTTATTACTGTTGGCAACTCAACAAATCAATTGGCAATGAAAAAATCATTCATGGTTTTTTTGCCCCATCACAAACACACACCTCTTGATGAGCTTAAAAATGGAAATTCATTGCCAATTGCTAGGCTCGCATCAGACATCAGGACTGTTGTTTTGGCTAATGCCCTTTTTCAAGTTCTGAAACTAAAAAGCAGCTATCAAAACGGCTTTAACAGGCTAAGTAGCGTCGATTATCCGTTGCAGCCGACAACGAACGGTCATTAACTGGTCGTAGTGATCATCATCTCCCCAGTTTGCAGATGAGATGCAGTTTCACCATTACAGTGTTCCTCTTCGCTCTCTCTCTCTCTCTTTCTTTCTCTAAACTAACGTTTTTGTTTTTAAATCTTTGATTCACTTTGTTGTACACTTGGCACATCACTTCCACCATTACCATTACCGGTGGCAACAGCGGCACTACACATCACACTACCATCAGCATCACTTTCGCTATCAGCAGAACACAACTGTCGTGCACAACTTTCTCTTTCTTTCTCGCTTAGATCATCAGCATTCTAATCGCAATTGTTGTAGTCCAATGAAGAGAAGAAAAGAAAAGAAAGGAAAGAGAGAATGCGCACACAAACAGACAGACAGACACTTAGGCCAATTGGAAGTCATGACTTTGACATACAGTCAGTCAGTCAGTCAGAGGTTGTCAGACAGTCGCTCAACTGACAACATGCAAAACAGTGCACATCCGAAATTTTTAACAACAGGCAAAATAAAGAGAAAGAGAGAGAGAGAGAGAGAGAGAGAGAGAAGGCGGATAATCGGCGAGTCAGTGTCAAGAACTTTCAGTCAGTCAGTCAATTTAATCTAGCTTCTGCTTTAACTTTCTTCTTATTGTGGCTCTACATTCTTTTCACTCTGTTGTCTGTGTTTATTCTTTTTGTCTCCCTTTTCATTTTCCTTAAATCAGTATGATCTCCCTTTTTTTAAGCATCAATTAGTCGACCACTGAAAAGGAAAACACACAAATATACTATGCGGTTTTAGGGAGACAAAAGAACAAAAGGAGAAAAGGAAAACTGAGGCGCAAAACTAAACTATATCAAATGGCAAGTCAAAAAGTAAAAAATCAGCAAAAAGTAATTTGTGATGTATATAAGTTGAAACGGGAGAACCGAGAAACGGCGACAGGCGGACGGCAAAAACGGTGAAATTGAGAGTGGGGAAATTTAATTGACAAAATAGTAGCTAAGGGTCAGCACTGACTGCCTGCCGGTCAATGCAAAACGATGACCGTTGTCGCTGATTACTCTACAAAAAAGCTTATTATTCAGAAGCGCGACACACCTTCTGCCAAATATGGTTCAGATCGTCAGCAGCAGTAGTAGTAACAGTGGTCACCACCATAAAGCCATCAACCAATTAGTCGTTTAGTTTCAACTTTTTTTGAAGATCACATTAAATGATTTATGGAGAACATCAACTGCCGCAGCAACAACAACCTCAGCATCAAAAGGCCACTTTCATCCTCATCATCAAATGATTAACCGCAACAATTGCTGTTGTAGTTCAATGTCACAAATTAGATTGCATTGGGAAGCGACATTTACAGCAGCAAGAAAATTTACTTTTTTATTTTTAATCCGTTTGACACAAATTATTTATTTTTTAGTGTTTTTATATTAAAGCATTTTAAAAATCAAATTTTAAACAGTTAAGTTTAGTAACTAAAAATCAAATAGTGAATTAAACAAGAATATTGTACAAAAAACAAATAAATGGATCTGATTAAACGATTTTTCATTGACTGTTACACCTTGATTGATTGCTCTTCAAAAACAAAAGCATTAATAGCAAATATCTAATAAAAACTGTTTTAATTTTGTGGTATTCATTAACTGCATGTGTGTTTTGCTTAACTTAACTTTACTTCGTTTTTCGTTCTACTAAAAGATGCCAATTGTTATTAATGGAGCACTTTGGCAAAGTTGAAAATGATGATGAATATGCAACAACTGCTGAATTTCGCAGCACAAAACAGCCGATCAACATCAATTCTAATTAAATCAGCCTGATTTTTCTTAGTAAAAACTAACTAATCAATGGCAGTGAATGTATTGCAGCGCCTTTGGAGACAGTCACCTTGAGTGGCTTCACCCTGACATTGCCCGACGTTCTTGGGCATTCTCTGCGATCTACAGCAGTTTTCAACGTAGAATGCACTGCCACGCTTGAGCCGCACAATGTGCTAACCAAACTGCTTTCCTCCGTCGCAAACCGTACAACAGTAGTCAGTGGTAATCTTGAGTAGTTGTCCGCTCTTTATCTATTTTTCTTCTTTTCTCTGTTCCTGCTGACACTTGTTCATGGCCACTGGTCACTGGGCTGAGCACCACCACCACCACCACTACCTTTGTGACCACCTCAGATAACTTAAAGTTGGCTGCAACAACAGCATTTCAAGGTCTGCATAATAGATTTAGAATGAGGAGCAGTTGAGCAAACAAAAGCGGCGGCAGCAACAAAAGATCAGTCTACTTGTCTACAAGTCACAGCATGACGACTGCCAGACACTGCAAATAAAAGATGGCTGAATATGATGTAAGTCAATGAGAAAAAAAAGAGAAGGAAAAGAAAGAGAAAGAGAAAGCGGTGTTCCTGCCCAGATTATCGACAGCAATCGGAGGAGTTTCTCTGCAAACGACAACGTCAACATACCTTGCACAGGCGTTTCCTCCGGTGCAATGGAATTAACACTGAATGAAATGTAATGCAAGGCTGCTGAGTAGCACATGAGATGGGATGGAATGGGATGGGAAAATGGATGGATCACCTGATCACATTGCCGACTGCTGCTGCTGCTGCTGATCAGCATCATCGGTAAGGTCGTCCTCGTAAGGAGCACTCCACCCCAATTGATCACTGACAGATGTGCAGATGCAGTGAGAGAGAGAGAGAGAGAGAGAGAGAGAGAGAGAGAGAGAGATGTGACCAGTGACCACCACTCACTTGTCTTTCCTTCTTTCCCTTTTCTCTCTCTTTCTCTTATTTCCAATTAGCCGATGCGTAAGTGGTGATAAACGAAGCTTTTTGCTTCTCTGTTGTTGTTTACTTCACCGCAGCTACTGCACTTCTCTTATCATATCATTTTAGTGCACAAAGCAGGTTTTTCAGTGGTCACTTCAACTTAGCTATTGTTGCTGCTGCTGAAGTTTTCAAGGATATTCAGAGCATTAACTAACTGAAAGCGGCATCATTTCAGTGTCATCAATTTTTCTTTTAATCAATTTTTCAAAAACTAATATCAATTTTTTGTGTTTGTAAACGCACACTTAACTGTCGCACATTACTTTTTTGTTTTATTGTTTTTAAGCTTAAATAATTTGGAAACTGTTTTGTGCATTTTTGCCCGAAACAGAAGCAGCCATAAACTTAGCGTGTAGTTTTTTGCTAACAACGGAACTTTTCGGAAACAATGCACAACGCCCTAATGAAATCACTCATGTGTTTCCTCTTTTTCTCACTCTTTTACAGAAAATTAGGCTGCTTATTTCACCGCTAACTTTGCGTCTGCCCAATGACTACCACCACCGTGCAAAAGTTGCAAATAATAATAATAAGAAAACTAAATAGAAACAACCAAACACAATCATCAGTTTATTTTTTGTCTCTCAGTAGTTTTCAACCTAAGTGTTGCAACAATCAAAACATTTCAGTGTGTTTTCGTTTTCAATCTTTTAATAGGTGCACCCTAAATAGGTGCCTCCTGTAGTGATCATGTCTAAAGAAAACATCACGGCAAACTTTTTTTTCAATTAGCAGTTTGTACTAAGTACGCACTAGCGATGATATGTGCGTTGCATGCTTTTCAGTAGACGTCTCTTATTCAGTTTCTTTCATCGGAAATTTTGTTCTCTTTTTGTTAATGGGCACTGCTGTGACCATTATTTGGCCTTGAAGGTGTAGGTGTGCCATTACAGAAACTCACTACTGTTGATTAAATGCAACGTTTTTAAAAAGGCTTTTTGTGTGAAAAAATGTAAGCACAAACACACATAGTTTTTGTTAGCCAAACTTGACCACAGATCTCAATACAAAGTTTAAGTTTTTTATAGTTAAGATTTTCAAAACAAAATTATCATTGTTTTTAAACGATAAAACTAAAATGTTTAATTTTAAATAAATGCAAAAAAATTTAGAAATGCAACATACAATTTCAGCCAAAACTTTAAATTATGTTGTCATTATAAAAATTTGCTTTTGATGCTTAGATGTGTGCAAAAAATATCGGAAAAAAGGTGACTATGTTAGGCATTTGGTGCTTAACAAAGCTAGACAAGTTAAACAAAATGCAACTACCAAATTGGCTGTTGCGAGTACAGTTGACCGTGAAAACTGTTACAGCTGATGATTAGATTGTCACTGAAAAGAATGATGCCTACAGTCTTTATGTTATTTGCCTCTTTCATTTAATCGTTTTTTGAAGTTACAGTCAAATGACTACCTTTTTAATAAAAAAGCGAAAACAAAACAAAAATTGTGCATAGTGAAATCTGAAAAGTGTGCACAATAGAAATGCACAATTTTTGCCAACCAGCGTGTCACAAATCAAAATCAGTGTCTGACCAATCCGAACTACTGATCGAATCGGATCTGTCAAAATTTAGAAGACGTTGATCAAGGATGAAAAGCTGTGTGAGACCATTTTGTCTGGCAATCTGTCTATTGATTACAACCACAGCAGCACACCCTTGATCACTTTAACACTCTTTTTGTTCAGCAACAACGGCAACAGACTAAACCGAGCCCAATTGAAGGAGTGCTACTTGCCCTGGTTTGTCAGTCAGTCAGTCGCTTGTCATCGTTGACCATCTTTCACAACTTTAATGTTTGGTAAAATAGAAACGTTAGTTTTAAAGTACTCAATTCAATTAACAATTTTTGAATTAAAATAAAGTGAGAATACAATTGATCGAGAACATTTTCACACTGGACAATTTAAATACCCGGCTCCTTTTTATTTTAGCAGTTCTTTTTAGTTGCAGTCGTTTTTGTCATTGCTAGCGGAAAAAACTCGCTTTTTTTCATTTTCTTTCTCTCATTCTTTTTGACTTTTCTCAATTGACCGGACACTGAAACGGAAAAGAAAGCAGCTTTGATGATGCCGATTTGTCAGCAACTATTCATTTCCCAGCAGCCCAACAGTGGTGACCTCGAAATTATCCGCTTTTTATTATTTGAGGTGGTGACGCCTGCTTACCTGTTTGTCTGCGCTTCTGCACCTCTTCACTGCCAATATTGCTGCATCACTTTCACTGTTTTCCCCCCTTTTAAACGCTTTGCATTTTAATCTTCAGTCCGGCGATCTTTAGTGCATTGCTTCTATCCATTTCTTGCTTCCTTTCTCCTATCATAGTCACCGTCATCGTGGTCAGTCGTTGATGTTTCTTAGGTTGCTGCTGCTGATGCATTGTAGTCCCTTTCTCAGTCTGACTTTTGGAGGGGCAAGTCTATGTGTGTGTCTGGGGTGAGGCACAAAGCAGCTGAGGCAGCAGCAACAGCATCATCAGAAGACGCCCAAAAACTTAGTGTGAGCTTGTTTTGTTTTTTCACTTTTGTTTTCGCTTTCTTTTGCAGTTTTTACAAACTTAAAAATTTTTACTTTTTATAAATGCGTTGTTTTTGCTCAGTTTTTTCTGTTCTGTTCTGTTTAGCTCTGTTGTTGATTTATTTTTTGTAAAACTTTTTGTTTTGATTTTATTTAATTATTTGAAATGCTTTATACCAGAAAAACACTAAACATACATTTCTATTTAGAAAAAAACGTTGAGCCGGCGTTTTGCCAAAAAACAAAAAATAGAATATCGTGCATGTGCTCACTGATGTGCACAAATGTATTATGTCTTTTTTGTGGCACTATCAAACACTAGCAAATGTGCAAATCTTTTTCTTTTTAGCACTGGCACTGACCGCCAACACAACTGAAAAAGAGCGATGTCACTTTTTTGCCCTACACACATTTCACCACAAAACTCAGCAGCGTACACAAATAAATAAATAATAATGCTCAGGTATTTCTAAAGCACACATTTCTTTTTTTTTCGTTGATCTACATTCACAGCACACATATACACAAGCTCACAGTGTGATGTAGTCAAAAGTAGTGCAACGGCAAAAGCAGCAGTGTTGCATCATGATACACTTTTACTATTTCTATTCTTACTTTGTCAGTAAAAGGTAAGTGAGTAAGTGAGAACAAACAAACAATGGTTAAGTGTTTTCGGCTGCTGCCTGTTGCCTGTTGTTCATGTGACTGTGTTCAATGTCGCCTATGAAGTTGTACAAAAGAAGGAAAGAAAGTAGAGGATGAGGTGATGAGCGATCGGATTAAATTGGATTGGATTGTCAGCCTGCGTGAAGCAATTTTTCTCTTTCTCTCGATTAGCTTCTTTCAAGATCAAGTTGGCGTCCTCTAAATAATGATGACTTTTTTAAATCTCAGTTGTTAAGGCTTAAAAAGGGATCACTTTGAACAGCAAAAATAACAAAAGTATTAATTACCAACTTATTTTAAACTGATTTTATCACACCTTTTTGGCCCTATCCTAATCAGCAAACAAATAATAATAATTTAATAATTTTTGTGCTAGTGTTGCTTGGTGTGCGGGTTGCCATTATTTTTTGTTTGTTATAATTTTAACCACCATTTTAGTTTAGCAAAATTTGACCACTAGTTTTGTTTATCGCAAAAAAAAACAGTGCTTGCCTATTGTCTGCTTATTCTTGTGATTTTTAAAAGTAGATTGTTTTTTCCAGTTTTTCCTTTATTGACCATTCAGACCACCATCACCAACACTGCCAAGTTCTTGTTTTTTAGTTTTTCTTATCAGTGTTGTTTTTCCTCAACTATTAAACAATTCTTTGCCTTTGATCAGTTTTTGCAGAAAAAAGATTTTAACTGTTCGTTATGAAGAAAAAGACTAGATTGCATCTACTGATGCGTGGAGGACACACACAAACAAACAAACAAACAGAGGCAGATGCTTTACCTCATAGTCCATTTCTGTTACCGCTTTGCCAGTCTAAAAAAGTTTTGTTTTTTGCCAATCAACTCCTTCTCCTTCTTCTTTGTGTGTAAATGTGTGCGCAGTTTTCTTTCTTTCTCTCTTTAAGATGCCTTCTAATTAGACTACTCAATTGGAGTGCATTGTCTTTAACTGGTCGGTCAGTTCAGGTCCAGTCCACTGTGGTGGTTTCAACTGTATTTTGGGGTGCCAACTCTGCCAACTCAGTGCCCAGAAGATGAAGAAACGGCAGTTAAATTGCCCACTTGTCCATTCATAGCTTCAGCAGCAGCATGACTGCCGGCAAAGAGTGTTGAGTGCACATGCAAAGTGATGCAAACTGCACAGATGCTATCACAGCTGCCGCTTCAGTTTTCTCTGAGTGTATCTGTCTGTTTGTGTGTGTGTGTTTGCTCACAGAAATAGACATTCTCTTGTTACTGCGCAGCTCAGGTGACCAGGTTTTCCTGGCCCTTTTTCACACTGCACTGATGCGACAAAAAACTGTGGCCAGCAGCAGCAGCAGCATCAACAACAGTCTAATTTACATCAGCAGTTGACAGCAGAGCTCAGTGTGGGCAGAAACAATTAGCCATCAGGCATAGGGAAAAGAAAAAAAGAGAAAGAGCAAACGCAAATGAAGTGAGAAGTTTAATGAGATTAGTGGCACTTGCAATGTGCACAGCGCCCAAGCTTTCCCGCTAGAAAGCAGTAGTACTCTCAGTGGGGATGTGAAATCACTAGTCACATTTCTGTTTTTGTTATCACTTGTCTTCCCTTACCGCTGTTTCTTCCGTTATTGTGTGTGTGTACTTTTCGGACTTTTGTGAACAGGAAAACCTGGTGTGAGCATAACTTCTTATCAGTACCACCTTCTCACAGACTATGACAGCACAATAGTTTTGCATATTTTTTAATTTGCTGAAAAATATTATTAATAAAACGTTAAAACTGTGTAGATAAGCAACAGTTGCCGTTTTCAAAAATAAAAAACTGATAAAAATTTCTTAAATCTGCTGTCGTACCTGGTGTCTGGTGTACAACTGATGTTATGTGTTTGAAAACGAAAACTGCAGTTTTGATAAAGACACGCACACGCACATGCACACTGCACAAACCGCTTTGATGTGATAAAAACAAAGAGTTTTTGAATAAAAACAAAACACGATAGAGCACTAGTATTTTTGTCGTGCCGGAAATTGCCTAAAGATTTTGCCTTTGTTTTAGATAATAACAAAAAAATTGTTGTGAAAACTGCAATTAACTGCTTTATTATGAGGTAATAAGCGCATGCAATTTCCTATTGTTGCACCTGATTACAATCCAATCAGATCAAAATGACCACACAGGCACACACACAAGATTTTTTATATTTTTGTTGATTTTTAGCATTTTCTTTTTAAACTGTCTCGCTTATGCTAACACATGCCTCTATTAAGTTTCATTAAGCAAATATTTAGTTTTACAAAAAACAAAGTCTAAAAGTAAACAGTAGTCTCCTGTCAAAACGAGCACCATATGTTCATCAGTGTGACAACTCTCATTCTGATGTGATAGCAAAAACTTGTTGAACACACACACACACACACACACACACACATAGCAGACAGACTAAAAGTGAACTGGCCACAACGGACACTAATCATTTCCAGTGTATAAATGCTGAAGTTCTGCCTAGTTCATCAGTACAATGCACACACTCACAATTTAGCGTCTGTCTGCACTGTTCCACATTTGTTGATTCACTCGTCTGCACGCGTTCTAATTGCCCTCATTGCCTCAGTTGATGTGTTGTCCGTGCATCAGCTTACACTTCATTTTGTTCTCCTTCTCTTTCCCTCTCAACTGACTGACTGACTGGCTGACAAGCAGGCAGACAGGCAGACAGACAAGCCGACTGATCTTCATGGCAGTGATGACCAGTGTGTGGACATCAGTGTTCGGTCAGCTTTCTCTCTCTCTCACTTTCATTTGTTGCAAGCAACTTTGCTGTTGCAGCTTTGGGAGGCTAATTCCAGACGCGACGACAACCAAAGCGATCCACCACTCCCAACTCGAGCAACCACTGCAGCACATTTTGCTCTCTCTACTCTCTTTCTCTTTCTCTTTTTGCATGTGTGTGTGTGTTTCACCTGTGCCGCTTTTTCTGGGCTGCAGTTCGCAACTCCCGAGAGCATCACACACAGACACATTTTGAGAGCAGAAAAGAGAAAGTGAGTAAGAGTGAGAGAGAGAGAGAGAGAAAGTGCCAGTGGCCGTCACAGTGGTCGCCAGTGGCTCCTTCTTCAACAGCAGCAGCAGCAATGGCCAATTTGAACGGACACTGCCGGGCAAGTTTCAGCAGTGTATAACACAGTGTGGCCTGAGTGGACATGGTCGCAGTTGCCGACCACCTTTCGTTGTCGTCAGTCAGTCAGTGTTCACTGTGTTAACAGTGCGTTTGTGTGTATGTCTGTGTGTATGTGTCTTTGGACTTGATTTTCACTTACTTACCTTCTTACTGAACTTTGTCCCTTTGTTTGTCGTTTTCTCCACTTTTTTGTACTTTTGTTTTCACAGTGAGGCTAGAGACGTTTTCCCACTCTCCACTGACACCAGTCTGTGATCATTTGTCTGTGTCTCTGTTTGTTTTAGAAGTATCGTTTTTATGTATGTGTGCTTTTGTTTGCCTGTGTGATTGTTCATCTGAGCATCATTTTTGTTTGCCGTCAAAAACTGACTGCAATAAATAGTCAGTTTGTGATTATTAAAAAAATGCTGGTTTAAAGTCGCTTACAATCATTAATAAAGCACTAATGAAGCAATTTTCAATCATTTTGATTGAAAAACATTTTTTCCTCATTTGGTGACCTTTTATTGAAAAAACATCATTAAAGAAAATATATTAATAATTGCCTGAATCGTAAAAGAAAAAGTCAGACAAATAAGAAAGTAGCAGACATCAACAGCCAAAATGGCTTTCTTTCGCCGTAGCGACCACCGCCGGTGTTACAGCACTTGTCACCCTTCTCACCACCACCACCACCAACCTCAACTTGAAGGTCAACTTCCTAGCTGCCACCACCAGCAACGGCCAAAACAACGGAATCAGCGTCCACAACAAAATGTGGCCCTATTCATTGTAGCTCTGGCTCTGCTCGTTCAATTAGTCAGCCTGCCATCACTGCTGGTCAGCAGTCAATTCATTCACATCTTTGAGGTGCAGGATGAAAATCGAGCCCCTAAATCGGACCTCTTTGACCCGGCCGCTTACAAGTACGTCTCACCGGCGCAGCTGCAGAAACAACAGCAGGCGAATAAGCTGTTACAGGCGGCTGCTGCCACGGCAGCATCGCCGCCGCCGCCGCCCACTTCAAGGCCTTCGACAGCGTCATCATCATCGTCAGCTTCTGCATCCGAGCAGCCAATCCGCCTGCATCCGAACAATGTGCCCGAGTACCGCTCTTCACCATCATCATCACCCTCATCCTCTTCTTCCCGATCTTCATCAAGTCAGCAGCACCAGCACGTGCCCACCATCACCCTCGACGACCCTCGCGCCAATGAGATCACCCTCAGCGCAAGGACGCTGTCTTCGATTCCACGCGAGAACGCCTACACCTCACACGGCCATCATCATCATCATCATCACTCACTGAGCAGTCCTGCGCCGACTGTCGCTCCAGCCACTTTGTCCCCACCACCATCACCTTCATCTTCATCCCCCTTCTCCTCGTCACCCTCATCACCCTCTTCCTCCTCATCTTCCTCGTACCTTCAGCCCAGCTCCTCCACAACCACGTACATGCAGCCAATCAGTCGAGTTCTGGCCAATATTAGCAATGAAATTCAAGCGCAGTCAGAGATGGAGTTGCGCAAGCAGATTCGCGGCCTACAGCAGTCGGAGAATCGATACAGCCGAACGACGACGCCGCTCAGAGTGTCGGCACAAAATCAGCGTCAGTATGTGGTAAGTATCACTAAACAATAGCATTTTTGTTTGAAAACTGCAGTGTTTATTAGAAAGACCTCTCAATTGGTGGTCAAGTGAAAAAGGCAATCTTTTTCTTGCACTAAACACATTTTCCCACACTTGAAAACGTTGATGCCCTAGTAAAGAAATGCCGTCAAATGACAAATTTTGCCGTTGTTTCTTTTCAGTACTTGTTTCACTATCTTATTAAATGTTAGCTTCATTGAATTGCAAGTAGTCACACTCGGCAATGATTTAATAAAGTCATCAAAATTAAGGATTCAAATTATACAAAAAGCTTAAAAAACGGCGGCAACTGAGTATTTGATTAATTAATCTGCATCAAATTTTTTCAAAAAACAGCTTAATATAAGCAAATGACATCACATAGAGTTGTCTCATTCAAAAACAGTGATCGTTATCATACAAAAATATTGAGAATGATTTTTAGTAGCCAGACAGTTTTAAAACAAATAGATGACAAACTTGAAGGGCAACTGAAGGAAGTAACACAACATCACAAACTTTGACGTAGATTGATCGATCGATCAATGAGCTGGCGCAATATCAAGAGAGTTATGTCGGAAAAAACGAGTATCAATAATTACTTTTTGATGTGTGCATCACCTGCACTTGTTCAAACTTCAAACTGTCGTTCATGATACAAACAACATGTTTATAAAGCAGCATATTGACAGCTGCATATGCAGGAAATGCCATCAGATAGTACATGCCATCTGATGATGATAATGAGAAGGATGATACTCATTTTCATGGAAAAAAGAAACCTACTGTTAATGTAAATATCATTGTGCCATTAGTAATACTAAAAAAAGTCTAATTTGCAAAAGCTCATTAATTTACGCAAATTTTTAATTACGATAAAAGTTAAAGTTAAAAAAAGTTTGTTAAGTTAAGTTTTGAATTTTTTAATTTTTATCATAAAGACATACTTTGTCCACTTTCAACTTGTTAATTAAATTAATTACACCATTTGATCAAGCGATCGAACTGAGCCTGCTGACTGCCTTTTCTAACACCAATGCCAGCACCTTTATGAAGAAAACAAGATTACGATCATCACGATGGGGCCGATAATGATGCGATGATCAGTGATGAGCAGTGTGTTAGTGCGTGCTTGTGTATGCACGCACATTAATGAGCTTAAAAATTAGTTTAAGACACAAAAATAAAAAAGGTTGAGAGCGTGAGAAAAGTTGATGTTAAGTACAAACGCTATTTTTCTTGTAGCGCATGATTTTAGGAAAACTTTATACAGCAAAAAGTAACTGATTTAGTTTTGCTCAACTTTTAAAATGGTTATTAAAATACTAAAATTTAGTTACAAAAAAATGTAAAAGTTGTTTTTAAAACTGCCAACTAAATCTCACTTTTTTCTCTCTCAGGTTCGCGTCCCACCGCCCAACTTTGCGGCAGTTAGTGCGCCCAATCACCCCCCTCCCCGCCACCAACTTCCACACGAGCAGCTGCCGCCCAATCTGGCCAGTCAACTTCAGAGTGGCCACTACAGTGGACAGCCGCACCACCAACCGCAACCAGGAACCCTAATCCGTCATCCGCAGAGCAACTCCCGACTGTCAACGCTGAACTCGGTGCTGGGCGGAAGTCAGCAGTCGTCAGCCAGCGCCTCTGACCAGGGCATTCCCTCCAGTCTGATGAACTCCTTTCTTCAACGACAACAGCAGCCAGCACAGTCTTTGCCTCAAACTCACTATCGTCAGCCTCCAGGTACAGAACAAAAAAAGAAAACTAAATGATCATTATAACAAGAACTAACATTTTTCACTAACAATTAATTTTTTCACTTAACTTTTTTTAGTCGCTCAACCACCGTACGCCACCAATCTGCCCGCCAGCTACGTGACACCGGCCACACCGCAAACGCTGCCACTGCAGCTGCAAACTCCCTCACTTCAGGGTGGGCCAACTGCAGCCTCTTCCCCCTCTTCCAGTCACTCTGGCCGCTCCATTTCCGGTGGTGTGAACCAGTACGGCGGCGGAGGCGTGACAGCCAACTCCGTGGTCAGCCTGCCGGCGACGCTCAGCCAGCCGCCTTCGGTGACCAACAAGGAAAGTCTGACCGACGAGGACATCCGCCTGATTGAGGAGCACAACCGCAAGGTGCGCCTCTTCCTGCAGGCACGCCAGGCAGAGCTGGCCACCGAACAGGAGCGGGCGAAGCAGGTGAACAAACAGGTGGCAGAGCAGGAAGCGGCAGCTGCGGCAGCTCGGGAGTCAGAACGCATCCGTCGCATCAAGGCGGAACAGGAAGCGGCCCAGCGAGCCGCAGTAGAGGCGGACCGCCTGCGACGAATTAGAGCGGAACAAGAGGCGGCAGCCAGGGCGGCGGCCGAACAGGAGCGAAACCGCCGTCTGCAGGCGGAACAGGAGGCGGCGCTGAGGGCGGCTGCAGAGCAGGAACGAGCACGTCGCTACAAGGCGGAACAGGATGCGGCCGCTGCTGCACAGCGAGCCGCCGCTGAACAGGAGCGGAATCGCCGCCTGAAGGCGGAACAGGAAGCGGCTGCGCAGCGAGCCGCAGATGAGGAGCGGCTGCTGCGCATACGCGCCGAACAGGAAGCCGCCCAGCGAGCGGCCGCCGAACAGGAGCGCATACGTCGTCTACGGGCGGAACAGGAGGCGGTGGCCAGGGCGGAGGCGGCGCAGAGGGCTGCGGCGGAGCAGGAACGCCTGCGCCGTCTGAAGGCGGAACAGGAAGCGGCAGCCCGGGCAGCCGCTGAACGTGCCGCTGTAGAGCAGGAGCGCATGCGCCGGCTGAAGGCGGAACAAGAGCACCTGCGACGGTTGCGTGAGGAGGCGGCTGCCGCTGAGCAGGACCGCATTCGCAAGCTGGCAGAAGACAATCAGCGGCTGCAACGGCTGCGAGCGGAACAGGAAGCGGCCCAGTCGGCGGCGCAAGAGCAGGAACGCCTGAGACAGTTGCGTTCCCAACAAGAGGCGGCCGCAAGGTTGGCGGAAGCGGAACGAGAACGACTGACGCACTTGAGAGCAGAGCAGGAGATTGCCGCCATTCGGGCGCGATACCAGAGCGGAAGTCTGGGCGGCAACAACAACAACCAGTCTTCTGCCTCCTCAAGCAGCCTCTCCTACCAGCCGGAGGCCAATCTGGCCCTTGACGACATCAGCCGTCATCAGCAGCCTCAGCACCAGCAGCACCAGCACCAGCCTCAGCACATCGACTCGGCTCGCCTCCGAGCAGAAAAAGAGGCACTGGCCGAACAGGAACGCCTCCTCCGTTTTCAGGCCTCTCAGCAGGCGCTCGCCCAGCAGCAGGCCACGGAACAGGCTCGACTGCGCCGGCTGCGAGAGGAGGAGATGATCAGAGCGGAGGAGGAGAGAGCCGCCAGAGAGGCCCAGGAACGGCAGATCATGCGGGCTCGTCACGATCAGAATCGAGCGATTCAGGCGGCCAGAGACGCCGCACTCTCTCGCAGTTCAGGGAGTTCAACTACAGCCTCCGATGACGGGAGTTCTCCCTACGAGTCAGAACGATCGCGCCCTCTGGTCGGGAGTTCTCCCTACCAGTCAGGGAGTTCTCCCTACGGTGCAGGGAGTTCTGGCACGCCCCCATCCTCCTCCTCCTCCTCCTCCTCGTCCTATCACCCAACTCATGGAAGTCCGCCTTATGCAGGGAGGCCTGGCACGCCCCCATCATCCGCTTATGACACCTCAATCGGCACCGGGAGTTCGGGGAGTGCTTCTTACGCAGCGAGTTCGGGGAGTTCTGGCACGCCCAGCAGCAACACCGGCGAGTACGCCAGCAACGCCTACAGTGATGACGTTGCCCGATACTCACGACGAGACAATGGCAGCAGCAGCAGTCTTTACAGCAGTCCCATCTACGACAACGCCGGCCCCAGCCCCACGGCCAGTCTCAACAACGTGCGCACCCCAGAGCCGACGTCGAGGGGCGGCGGGGGCGGTTTTCGGGGCTCGTATTCGGGCAGGGGCGGCTCCTCCTCTTCAGGGGAAAGTGTGCCCGTAAGCGAGGCGATCCCCTCCATCAGCGACGACTACGTCCGCCGAGTGGTGGTCAGCCGACAGACGTCGCCTCCACCGGCGCAGTCCTCGGTGGTTTACGCCGGTGGAAATCAGACATCGATGGGCAGCACTTCGATGATGAGCTCCAATCGAATTACAAGTCCTGCTGCTCAGAACAGCAGCCCAACAACGACTAGCAGCGGCCACAAGGCGGCGAAGATCAGTCTGCAGGAGCTGCCGCCCGATCACGACCAGGATGGCATTCCTGGCGTCGCCGGCAAGGACTACCCCACGCTGACGGAAATTCCCAAAACCTCTTTCAGCTGTGGCCGGCAACCGTTGAACGGCTACTACGCCGACACTGGTAAGAAAAAGTTTATTTTAACAAAATTATTTTTTAATTTAACTATTTTTGCCCTTCCAGAAACCGCCTGTCAGGTGGTGCACATGTGCCAGCAAGGAGGCGTCCAGGACTCCTTTCTCTGTCCAAATGGCACCATTTGGAATCAAGAAAAGTTTGCCTGTCAGTGGTGGTACGAGGTAAGAGAGTTAAACGTTGACTAAACAAAAATAGTCTACTTTAGTGGATTATCGCCATCTGATGCTCAGTTTTAATAAATTTTTCACTAAAATCGCTTTTTTATCTTTTTTACAGGTAAGCTGCGCTACTGCGCCCTCCTTCTACGCACTAAACAACAAGCTGTACAAGGGAAATGAGCTCGAGGACAGCAACAAGCAGGGCTCGTCCAGTACCTCGAGTCGACAGCCATAAATTCATCAAAACTATTACACACTTTCACACAAACAAACACATGCACACAGTTTGCTATCACCTTATTTTAATTTTTTGTTAATCAGTTCAGTCACTATCGCCAATGCCATGCACCACTTTCAGAAACACACTTATTACTGCAGCACTATTTTCCAGTTACCCTTTTCCCCATCACCACAATCACCCCTACAATCATCATCACTGCATCTCAACTCATCTCGTCTTTGTCTTTCACTGCCACGATATGCCTTTTGTTTTGGCTTGCTGAAGACGATTTCATCATCATTACTCATCACTCATTAATCCATTTCATTATACCATTTTCTCCCCTCAACACACAGTTTTTCACCACTTGACTCTTTTTTGCTGTTGCAAGTTTGAACACGTCCTTTTTGTTGTTTTTAGCTTTATAGTAGTTTAATACTCAGTTAGTTTAAAGTTTTGTTGTTTTTTGTAAGTTTTATTTGTTATGTTTTTCTACCTTCTGCTGCCAATCAAAACCACAATTTTAAATGTAAATGTATCTTTTACTTTATTATTTCCTATTTTTGATTAACTTTTTGAAACTATTTCTTTTACAATAAATACTCAATCAAACACAAAACACAAATCACACAACTAAATGCAACTATAATAAATGAGTATAAATGACACAAGAAAAGATTGTACAAATGCTTTTTGGTATAACAATTTTTGGTTTTGCAAAAAAAGTAATGGTTAGATTCAATGAAACATAAAAAACGAAAACGCAAACACTTAATGAGATGAAAAAGGCTGTTCAACATGCATCACAAACATTCATACTCGGTGACATTAGGTTTTTCTAGGGCGGGCACCACGTACCGACCTCCGCCGATGATCATGGGCAAACTGCCGTTGTTTCTGTTGTTGCTGCCGTTTCGAACCACAGCTCGGTAGCCTCGACCACAGCAGACAGTGTGGCAACTGTTAAAGGGAACGCCCTCCTCGTAATCGCCAATGCCTTCCTCTTTGCGTTTCTCCATTTGCTCAGCTGTGGGAAGGACACAAGGTACGACAGCAGATTTTCCCCCTTTTTCCTTCATTCTCTTGGCCGACTCGAGGCAAAAGTTGACCGACTGTTTTACGTAGACGAGATCACTGCGGCCAACAGTGCCACTCTTTGGATTAGCATTTCGGCGGTGGTGCGGCTCATTGAGATCAAGCTGGGCGACGCGCTCAAACTTCTGTATCCAGCCTTCACTGCTTCTGCTACTGGACCCGTCATCCACCTCGGCATCGTACTCCTCTGACTTGTTCCACAATGTTGCTTTTTTCCCTTTTCGGTAGCCCTTTTTGTGAGAATGGCGCGCTCCATAGGGTGAGGACGATTTGGCCGTCCGCTGGATGAACTGCTTCTTCAGATTGCTTCGACTGCTGTCCAGCAGCCAGCCCAGGCTGACCTCCTTGGCGGCCAGGTAGCGGCGGAAGAGGTCGTCGGCGATGGCGGCAAACTCGCCCCCTCCCCCGTGCCCTCTGTACGACCGCCAGCAGGTCTTCGTCGTACAGGAGCCGCTGATGCCGTGGCACTGACAACGGACCCAGCCCTGGGCGTCTTTAATAAGCTGAAAAAGGAAAGTAGAAAAATGTTACGAATTTCAAAACTTTTAATCATTTTGCTGCTCACCTTTCTCCCCACTAGATTGTTGTGCAGATTGACCAGCGAGTAGGGCGTAATGTGACTGCGCTCCTGTGAGTCGAGAAAACGACGAGCCATGGTGGCCCCGTAGTCGACGTTTCGCAGGCAGCCTTGCCACTGGTAGGTGGCGCGAATGTCTGCCGCAGTTTGTACAGCAAAGTTTTCAACATTATTAGCGTCTTCCAAACTACCGTCCACGCTTTCTTCATTCTCTTCCAGCAAAGCACTCTCTTTTAAGCGGTGGCCATCAAAGCAGGTGCAGTAGGGAAAGTCACTGCGCGTGCAGGCCTCGCTGATGGCGTAGGTGACGCCGGCGGAGACGAGGGCGTGCGCCAGCGAGAGCTCTTTCGTGCCTAAAAATAATAACAAAAAATTAAAAAATTTTAAAGAAAATGATAATCCAATGCCTACCAGTGATCTCCGGGTGGTTCACCTCCACAAAGAGGCGGTTAGTGGAGTTGGCGAGGAAGGCGTTGCAGCTCCAGGCGTGGTGCACCGTCTGGTGGGCGGCGAAGAAGCGTTCACACTGACTGAGGGCCAGCTTGACGCCGCTTCGAATCACGGGCACCAGCTCGGGGTAGCGTTCGCAGAGGCGCATCTGCTGGGCGTTCAGGCGAGGAATACGCCGGCAGATGAAGGAGCTGCCGGAAGCTGTCGGTATTCTAACAAAGTCAAAAAACAATTAAATATAAACGTTTGATGCACAAAAAGTAAAGTAAATCAAGTAGATGTATATGTACGGTTTAACAAAATTAAAAAAAAGAACGGAGATAATGATGATTAATGACTAGCTGTAGTAGTAGACAAACTTTGCTCAGTTATTCAAACTAGCTTTTTGTGGTTTTTGCAAAATTGTTCTGTTTTGTCCAGCAACTTTAATTGCCGATGCAATGGCAATAACTAAATAATAACTGTAACTACTGTTTTTCATTGCACAGCAATTGTACATTGAATTGCTACTTAGCCCTTCTTAGGCCTTGATCAATGAAATTAAATGAGCAAAAATGAAAATTTGTATTGCCTACCAAACCCTGTCATCATCTTAACTCTGCCGCCAGCTGTTTTGGACGTTGCTATGACGTTTGTTTAGGAGTGCAAGGGCAAGATCACTAGTTTTTTGACAGCAACAACACTTTTGTTGTTAGTGTACAGTAAAACTAGTTGTACAGTTAGTAAATGTGCTCGGTTGTGTGATTGCCGAGTACATAAACAAGTGCCGGCAAAATTCAATAAGAAGCGGCTCAACTTGCACTAAAGTTACAAGTGTGTTTGAACATTATTCAATTGCACCGCTACTTTTTTGTACTTGAGTAACTAAAACAACCTAGTACAACTGCATGTTGCAACTTAGTGCAATTTTAGGGTTTCTTACTGTGTTTAAAAAATCCACAATGTCTACAACAAACACAGTCAAAAAAAGAAGAGAATGCAGCAAAACAAAAAGTGCAATTTTGTCCAAAAGTGTGTTTGTTGATGAATAAAAAGTAAATAAAACTTGCACTTACATTATTGTTGCAAATAGAAGAAAAAACAAAGAAGGAGCAAAAAAGCTAAAGAAGTTTCTTCGAGAAAAAAATGAACATTTGATAATGGTTTTGGTGGTAATTTTTGATGTTTCAAAAATGGACTGTTGCAGACAGAATCGCTGAACAGAATGCAAAACGCCAGGCATAGCTTGCCAGAGAATGATGTACAGAGGTTGCAAAGAAGAACTTGCAAACAGTAAAATGAAAATGATGAAAAGTAAAAAGAAAAGTGTTGTAAATGAAGATCACTTGAAACGGCCGATGGTTTTTTGCTAGTAGACGGTAGTAATACTAAAATTGAAATTTGAGATCGAACACAAGTGAAAATCAAATGTTGTTGTTTCGTTGACAACAATAAAAATGAAAATGTTTGGTGAAGTGAAGGGTTAGATGATGAGATGGGTAATAAAGGCGACAAAGAATGAAAACTTTTAATTAAAAATCGAAAGTGAAGGTAAAGATCGTCGGTCGTCCAGCTTCCAGTGTCAGTGTCAGTGAGCACGATCATCATCATTTGAAGGTGAGCTGGTGCAGAATGGGTGGTCGAAATAGAGTTCAGTGAATTAAAGAAGAAGCGGGCCATCTTTGCTGACTATCTGGGTAACAAGAAACGAAGAAGGAGGAGGAGGGGGACTGGGGTGACGGTGAAGTTTAAGGCGGTGGTGGTGGTAGTGGTGGTGAAAGTAATGTCCGACATTGGAACTGAGAGCAGTTGACAAAGCGTTAAGGTGATGACGGAGAGAACTACTTAAAGGTAATGAAGAAAAAGAAAAGGTGGTTGACTGCCAACGACAACTGACTCTCCTGCTGTCCATTCATGAACAGGATTCAGCTTTTGCACTGAAATTTGAGGTTTGATGACTTTAAAAAGTTGAACGTGATTAACTAATAGCTAAACGAGTTAATTAACCAAGTTGGTGATAGTGAAATTGTCAAGCAAAAAAGGAAGGAATTCAGCCCACCAAAACAGCAAAGGAATGATGACCGCCAATCACTACCACCAAATTAACTGAACTTGACTTGATGATCAGACGTGCCCCTCTTTTTTATTAGTATTTTCTTAATCCTTTGGTTCGACGTCGTTGTCGTCGTAAAAAGTGCGACGACTTAATTAATTAAGATCTGATGTCTGATGCTCGTTTTATGCTTTTTCGCAAACACCCGGCAGAAAAAAACAACAAAAGACCTTGATAATGGTTATGGTAATGGGTGTCAGGCCTGATGCTTGATGCTGACCAAGTTTTTATTGGTTGTTTTTGCAGTGGTGATGAAAACTATGATAATGGGAAATAGTTGTTTTCGATCACTTGTGGCTACCGGTGATAACTAGATCTGCATTTGGTTGTGCACTGATTCAAACCAAACAAAGAACGTTAATCTGAAAATAAAACGAAAAATTCGTTAAAAATCGTAAATTTTTTAAGTGCATGTTTTTTGTTCACTTTTTTGTTTTATTTGTTCAAAAATTTTTTCTAAAAATTGAAAAAACAAAAATTTCTTTGACATCAGTAAACTTAATTTAAATACGCATACAAATTAAAAACTTATTGACAATAATATAAATTAATTCATATTGCAAACTTTTATATAAATTTTTTGTGTTGTTTTCTTTTCAATGATTTATTAACAAAATAAAAATTAGCAAGTTTAGCTATGGTTGTAATAGTTCAACTAAACTCTCCTTGATTGCATTTACTAATTGATCGAATGAAGTGTTCGAACGTGTTAAGATTGGTAAACACAACTCAAAGTGGTACACTGTTGTTTTCGGGTTGGTCGTTAACGACACCAGTGTCCAGTACATGTTAACTTGTTTTGATAAGTGGGTGTCAAGTGATTGCTCTAAAGTAGTAAATGAAAAAATGCTAAAACACTACAAAATACAAAAATCTATGTAAGAAAAAGCAATTAACCTTTACAGTTATGTTAATGTAAAAAATAAAAATAGTATTCAAAATGACAAATTTGAAAACTGGCAAGAATTTATACAACTGGTGTTTCAAAGGTTCAAAGTGATATAATTAGTTGGGTTGCAAATCATTATTGTTCTATTTTTTGAGTCACTTACAAAATTGTCATTTTTACTTAGTTTACTATTTTCAGTATATGCCAGTCGGTCAATTGCAATTATTAGGTTGCTGAATTTGTTTGTGAATATTTTAAATTAAAGATCAATAATTGTTACTATTTCCGGTCTACGTTTTGTCGCACATTATTACACAAGTTTATCAACTCGCACAGCACAAATTAATAAAAACCATTATTAATTTTAAAAAATTGAAATAACAAAATTCACAAAATTAAAGTTATGTAAAATGTCAATTTTAAAAAAATAATTAAAATTTTTTTGCGTAAAAAATTGCTCAAAAATTAATTTAAAATTTAGTTTAAGCAGTTTTTTGTGTGGTTTTAAAGTTTTATTTGCAACCACTGAACAGTTTGTTTTTCATTGAGAGACCACACAATTTGTTAAAAAGCAAAATGTAGTAGACTGCCCAGAAGCTAGTCAATGTGTGTGTGTTCAATTTTTAATCATTAATCTTCGATTAGTTGCCCAACTTGAAAGGTAAACGAAAGAGAGAGAGAGAGAGAGAGAGAGAGAGAGAGAGAGAGAGAGAGAGAG
>JAALOO010000075.1_pt1 | contig 78014 bp, 72 predicted proteins | sample 7257641 | NCBI WGS metagenome assembly JAALOO01 (sample SAMN14085613, study PRJNA598686) | mite metagenome | biome: ENVO:01001000; feature: ENVO:01001002; material: ENVO:01001226; isolation source: single female mite from University of Michigan culture on fish food culture... ...
CTCTCTCTCTCTCTCTCTCTCTCTCTCTCTCTCTCTCTCTCTCTCTCTCTCTTGGCACGTGACATTGACTTAGTGTGGCAACTTCCCTGCTTTGAACTGGCACTCACGACTGGCCCCATCAGCCCGGCCCTGTGCGTCAGGTTCCAGTGATCATCAGCTGGAGCCCGCCCAGTCAGTCATTGACTTTGCATTTGGAAGCGTCCATTTGTCAACCAAACACAGAGAGTGAGAAACAAGCTGCAGGGTTTTGTTTACATCAAAAAGAAAGAAAGAGTGGCCAACATGGCAATGTCAGCAGCACCGCTAACTACTACTACTACTACTACTAGTTGTTGCTTACATGTCTTTTTATTATGTCTCCAATTCAATTAGCTGTTCCTTGCGAGCATCACTTTAATATCATCTTCGTGGCTCTATGATAAAAGCTCAACCCATACTATAGCAAATTTTCTAAATCTTGCCGGCAAAAGTTATTATATTATATTTTCTACTCCCGTTCTTTGTGATTTGAAAAATAAATTGCTTCAGTGTGCAGTCTTGTTCAAATCAAACTGGCAATAATGCCGAACATAGCAGATAGTAATACATCTTTTTTCGCAATATTAATAAAAAATTTTCTTTTTTACCATGCCAGAACAGTTGAAGCTTCAAAAATGAACGACAGAGTGCACAAAAATTAAACTGTCAGTCACGTCCGAGGCGACAGGCTTTGCTCTTCGACTTTTTACTACGGTCATCTAATTAATGTAAATGACCTCAAATAGACCATTTTGAAACTGCAACCGAGCCTGAAATGAACTGAAAATGTTTCAATCTAAACTTAACATATACTAAACTTTTTATTGTGTTTTTAACAATCTTCGATTTTTATTTTTCTAAAGCCATCATTAAGAATCACTTTACTTTGACAAAATTTGTGTAATTGATTTTTTATTGTGAAACTTCATCAAAAAAACGGAAACATTTACTTGATCTTATATTTCCAACTTTGACCATATAAAAAGAAACAAGCTAAAAATGCTAAAAGAACTACATCAAACAATTTGTACTCTAATCGAAAATCTTTAAATTTTGGAAACGTAAAAGTTTGAGTTTAATGGAATTTAAAATTTGTTAAATATTTAATGTTCAATAAAACCAGACTAAAATGTTTTATTGTCAAATAGAATAAAAATTGTAACATTTAAAATATTTTAATATTTTAAATTTAAAAAGTATCATTGGCTGTTTGCTAATGTTTATTCCTGAAAATTGTCGTCAAGATTTTATCAACAGTTAAAAGTATTCAACAATGATGAAATTATCGGGACAATATTACACAAAAATTAAGTCAAAAGAAAACTTTTTGAAAAGATTTTCAACGATATTTTCATTAAACATAAGCGAAAATGTTTATACATCTTTAATTACGAGCTTGCCAATTTTTGACAATTTTACCTTTTTTATTTCCGAGCCACATATGTCAAGTTTTGCCAATTTTGTTCGATTTCAATCTACTGCCGTTTTTCCTTTTTTATTAGGTAAGTAAATTAATATTTTTTCAAAAAACAATTATATGTTTAAATAACTAAATCTTATGATTAAAATACATAGATCATATATCTAATAAAATTATATATTAAACAAAAAATTTATTTTAAAGCAATAAATAAAAACTAAAAGATAAAAAGCCAATCAATTGCCGACTTGGTTCTCCTTTAGAAAAAGTTGACTTGAAATTTATGTCTTTGTATTTTACCCCATTTTAAAATGCATTTAAAAAATTGTTGAAGTTATTTTTGTTTAAAAGTTTCGATCTAGCAACATTTTTGTAAGGGACGAGGTAACTTTTCTATCCTATCTTTCTTACAGACGCTAAATTATGCTTGCTAAATCGCAAATTTATGTCGTTGCTCATTTACCATGGCTGCAATTGTCATCAGCTACCCTCAGGAGCTGCTGCTTTTTTTCGTTTTTATTTTTTAGAAGTTTTTTTATTTTATTTTTTTGTCTGTTTTAAACGAGATAATGACAAAAAACCGGCATCAAAAGGAATGGTAAGGGCAGTAATTTACTTTAACGGCAAAACACTACAAAAATATTAAAAATTGGATAAAGATAAAATGAAACTCTAATGAGTTGTAAATTTAAAAAATAGAAACAAAAAGTGTTTTACTAATGTTAAAATTGTAATATTTTTTTAACGTTTTTACTTTAAATACATTAAATTTTAATTTTTTAAAATGAGCAAATTTTAAACTTGTTTAATGTTTGCATTTGACTGTTTGTGCTTAAACACTCACTAAGCTAAGTAAAAATTGTAGTTTAAAACAAAAAATTAAGTTCATTTTTTTCTTTAGTAGATGAATCCAATTAAAGTGTTAAATTATCCTTGACAATCTCAGTGCTATTTCATGTGTTTTCTTTAAAAAGGATCTTTAACTATGATCAAAATTGCCCTACTTCTGGTTTTTCTTTACAAAAACCAAAATCGATCCATCAAACTCACAACCACTCATAACTTTTCATTTTCTTGGTTGTTTTAGAAAAACACATTTTAAAATCGCTCTAAACTATTCGTCAACACAAAAAACCTTATTTTTATCACCCAGTTCAGGGCATTCATAGCTGTTCATTTACAAGGCACTAAAAGTAACATTTGTCGTCGACTTTTGGTTGTTTTTCTCTATAGCTAATTCACACTTTTATTAGCGTGTTCAAATTGGAACACTTTAGAGTACTATCTAAAGGAAAAAGTAAAAGAGCTTTACTGAAGCACCCTCTAATTGACAATTCTATTTTGCTCTTTTTCACTCTCATGCAACTTTTAAAATAAAACATAAAGCCTTTTTTAACTCGCATACTAAACACCGGAAATTGTCTCTTTAAAGAAAATTTTTTATATTTTACTTTTTTTATTCTCATAGTAAAAACGATCAAAATTGTAACACTGTCAAATGAGAATTTTAGTCATTTAAGCGACAGTAGATTAGTAGCAAACACAAAATTGCGTATCAACTAGTCAAATTTTTATTGCACATTGTTTTGTGGATGAGCCATATTGTACAACTGAAATGCAATTTGTTTCGTTAGTTGAAAAACAAAATTGATTCGTTTCTTTTTTGATAAATATAAGAAACTTTGTATATCGGCTCTAAAATAAGCTTTTTTAGCTTATTTTCTTATTTCATTGATTGGCTTCTAATTAAAAAGAGAGGGTGTTTGTATTATTTTGCTGTTGTATTACAAACTGAATTTTTTATATTAATGCTTGCAAAAGGCTATGATAAAGCCAATTATGTTTTGTTTCTCAAAACAAATATCTTGTAATTTGTTATGTTTCACAAAATGTTAGTTTTTTGCAAACTTCCAATTAAAAACAAACTCAAGAACTTTAGCTTGCTAGAAATTAAAAATGTTTTTTGTTTTGTTAATATTTTTTAAACTATATAAAAAAGTAATTTTAATTTCAGCAATTTTAAACTATAGTTTTAATAACATAATTTTTACAATTAAAATCAAAGTTTTTTTAAAATTTTATTTGTTTCATTTGTGTTTAAAAATAACAACTATCATTTTTTATTTAAATATGATTTTTAAATTTTTAATAACTTTGTATTTAACATTTAAGTTAAGCTCTTTATGTTTGTTTTTATTTTTCAATATTACAAAAATTTTGTTTTTGTTTTTTGGAAAAATCAAAATTCAAAGTTATGCAAGTCATTTTCTAGTACTAATTGTGAAAAGATCTGTAAATTACGTAATTTGTATTTGTTTGCGTCAACGGTCAAAAATCTGTCAACTTTTGCTCCAGTTTTTAGCTTTAAGTTCACTTTTGTGTCAATTAATCCATTGTACAGAAGTGTGTTTATGTTTGGTTTAGTAAAAGTGTCCATAGCTTAAAATGTTCAGTTGACCAAGTTAAGATAATAAATCTATGTAAGTTTTTGTAAATACAAGTTTCAAACACTAAGAAAGCACAAAAATCACAAGTGAATAAACTTAACTGTTAACTTTTAAAATTTTTGTTTATTACAAAGTAAAAATGTTTTATTTTTACTGTCAAACAAATCTCATCAAAAATTCTAATAACAATTATTGTTACATGTCAAGTATTTTAGATTTAGGAAAACAGCAAGATCACGCGATAAAAAGCAAAACAAAGCAATATTTTTATTGTGTCAATTATTGTTGTTTATTTTGATTGACAGTTTGCAAATTTTATCATTTTTTTGCTGCAAGTATGTTATTTTTTGTCAAAATTTTTTATTATTTTAAAAATTTTTAATCATAAAAAATTTTTGCATAAGCAATTCTATAACAACAAAAACAATACGGATTCTAATGATCATTAACAAATATATAATTTTTTGCATTTTTTTCTTTACAACACACATGCTCATTAACTCCCTACCTAAATTACCTCTCTTTTTGTGTCTAAACTTTTTTACTATTCAAACAAATCACTATCAATTGGTAGGCGTGTCAAAAGTCAATCAAAATTCTTTTACTACTGCTATTGAATTCTGTTCTACAATTGTCATCAGGTAAATTGAAACTACTAATTAATTCTTTTATGCTATAATACAAAAATTATTTGCAAATTAACAAATAATTCAAGTTTGTTTTTAATCACTTTTTTTGTACAACTTTTGTTTAATAAGATAAAAACATATAATGACGTACAATTTTGAATAGTATTTAAACAAACGATTTCAAAATATAAAATTTTAACAAATAAAGATTTTTTATCATTTATTTTGATTACAAAGTTGTTAACCTAAAAACTAGTTATTTTTAGTTTTAATTTGTTAAATGTATCTAATTAATTGAGAAGTCATTAAAAATAACACGAAGAGATAACAAAAGACGCAAAAACAGTCGATAGTTTTTGGTTATTTTTTCTAAAGCATTAATAGACAAAAATGAGAATGAAGATCAACTAAATCTAATTATTTTGTCTCAATCAAAGCGTTAGAATTAAGAGTAAAAGTTTGAATCGTGCAATTTTTTTTACTTTTTTATTTTTTTACTTTATCTCGGTAATTGTCCTAAAGTGATCACTTATTGTGTAAATATTTGCAATAAATTAAAAGTTTACGTGTCAGGATTTATTTTTTGGAAAGGAAAAGTTTTGGCACACAGATTTTTTTTGTGGCTTTGACCTTACACAGTTTTGTATAGACTGTACTGATTGCAGTTAACGGTTCATTGCATTCTTCTTTTTCTTACACATTCGTTTGGTTTTGCTAAATATTTTATTATCTTGTCTTTTGTAAAAAGCAACTTTCCCTCACAGCAAATGATTTTTGCATCACTATGTTAAAAAAACTTGTATTATACTTTTTTATCATTTAACTGTTTGTTTAATATAAATGATTTTTTATAATGAAAAGTTTTTCAATTACTATAGCCCATGATTAAAATAAAATTTTAAAAATGTAATAACAAACAAAATGCTAAAAAAATTTGATCAGGTGATTATTAAAAACAAAATAAAAATAACTTTAACAAATGGTATGCGTTTAAAAGGGAAACACTTTTGTACTTTAATTTAAATATTTAAACAGTATAATTATTATTTAATTATTTTTTTCCAGTAAATTTTGTGGCAACTGACTTAATTACATTGTTTCAACTAAATTAATTATTTATTATTATATTTTAAGCATATGCAAATTTAAGCTTTTCTAAATAATCAATCATTTTTGTTTAGTTTTTAAGTGTAAAAACTAAACTAAGCTACAGTTTTAAGTAAAGTTTGACTTGCTATTGTATTCTACTGTTTTTACATAGTAATTTTTGTTAATTTAAAATTTTAAAAAAAGCATTTTATAAAATGATTTATTTTTGCATTAATTTTTTAAAATATAAAGTTTTAAAATATTATTTTATTTTGCATTAATATTTTTTAACTATTTTGATTTAAATTTTGTAAATTTATTGTCAAGCCGATTACGCTTTGTACATTTTTAAACAATGTTTTTATTTAATTAGTAATTTAGTTAAATTATTATCTGGTTTTATTTGTAGTGGGTTGTTTTAATTATAAGTAGCCATATTTTTTTTTCATATCTTCATATTTTTGTAATAATCGAGAATTAATTTTTTTGACACATTTGTCCATAGGAAATGTTTTGTCGCTATTTGCTTGTCTTCTATTAATTAAAATACCACTAGTTAAGTAGTAATTACAGATAAAAATCAAAAATTGTAAAACAAATAAACACAATTTTATTAAGTTTAAAATATTTGAAAACAGAAATCACAGTTTTTTAAAAACTTAAATATTGTTACTAAAACTGTCGATTTTTTAAAGTTTTGTTAAAGTTATTAAACAAAAAATTGCTGATTTGTTTTGGCATGTGTTGCAAATTTCAAACAGTTTTAAATTAAAAATGCTTGTTACAAATTTTGTAGGTTGCTTTTTTAAACAAGTAAAACAATTTTTAACACAAACAAAACATTTAACTTAATATTGATTGTTTCAAACGTTAAGTTTACAACTTAAAAACAAAACTTGTAAGTTAAGTTGTTAGTAAAATGTTTTTAAAATAAACTACAACAAAAAATAAGCATAAATTAAATTAAATATAGCTATTAAGTAAATGGACTACTGTAGCTCACTAGTGAAAACTAAAGAAAACTTTACTTGATTAAAGTTTCTTCAAAACTAAACAATGAAATTAATGTACAACTTAAAAGTACTTTCGTTTTTAACAACAATGTTTTATTTTTAAATAGGATCTCTACTTCTTTTTTCTCAGCTTTATCCGCCAGTAGCTGCAGTCACCGTCACCGAAGTGCACATTATGTCAGTCCACAGTGGCCGTACTGATTACGTCATTGCTGGAGAATCAGTTCAACTCTCGTGCCATTACATTTTTTCTCGACCTTACGAGCGAGTGATTGCAGTCAACTGGAAAAAAGATGGAAAAGAGGTAAGCGTTTTGTTTATTTATCAAACAAAAACATTTATCTTGAACTGTAAATGTGTTTAGGTGTACTTTTCAACGCCCAATAAACGGCCCATAGCACTGTCGCTGTTTCGCGGTCACGTAGACTACAACTCCAAAGACCTTCTAAACACTGTGACTCTCTTCAACATCAACATTGAATTTGCCGGACAGTATACCTGTAGAGTGATCACTGAATACAATGAAAGTGAAAATGTTGCCCAGATGACGGTTATCCTTGGTAAGTGTTTCACTTGGCAGAATTGTGATAAAAACAGAAAATTAAAATAAAGCAAAAAATTTTTAAAAAAATATTACTTTTTGTTATAAATCTTTTTTGGTCTATAATTACCATTCATGACAACCTCTAATTTTCTCATTATTTTTATCACTTATCTCTATTTATACACAGTCATGTTACAGATTTTTTTATCATGGTAACAGAAAATAATAAAACGTCTCAATTTCAAATCTGTCAGGCATTTAAAAACGCAACGGAAGTTGTAGCTGTCAACTTCGATTTAGTCTAACATTCACACAGTTTGCTATTGTTTTTCTGTCCATTTTCATTTGGGGCAATTGAAGCTGAAATGTGTCGACTACTTTTTTAGTCTGCTGCCTGACTTTTGTGTATGTGTGTGTGTTTGCTCCTAGAACCTCAGTGGTGGTCATAAATATATTATTTCAGTGCCCATTGTCACCGTACCGTAAACAGAAAGAGAGTAATGTCTACTGGACTATCTGAAACTCTTTAATTAAATTATCACCATTGCAACAACGCAATGGCAAAAGAAAAGCGTAGTCTCAAAACGGTAGCAATAACAAATGGTAGTGGCTCGTGCGTGAACGGGGAAAAATTTTTTATTAAATTATAAAGTTAAAGTGCGAAATTTTTTAAACAAAAAATTTGAAAATTGAAAAATTAGCGGTTTAGTAAAAAAAATTGACATTGTGTTTTTACTTCAAAGTTTAAAAAGTGAACAAAGTACACCGACAAGTGCAAACTTTACAAAATTCTGACTTTGACAACAAACACTAATGAGGTTTTAATAATTTAGTGGTGCAGAACAGTTTTCTAAACAAAATTAATAGCATTCTTTTTTATTTATAAACTGGCTTAAATTATCATTACCAAGAGAGTTTTTTTTGCTAAAAATCAAAACTTATTTAAAAAATTTTATCAATGTTCAGTAAAAACACTGGACAGAAAAAGCAATAAATCATTACTAGAAAAACTCTTCTGAACTCATCTATAAATGACAATCTGTAACTATCTTGTCAAAAGTACAGGGTGGTTTTTAAGTTTTATCAGTCATTAAAATACAGTTGAATATTTCTAAACTCGATAAATCACTAGGCCATTTATCTAAATCTAATAATCTAGTTTGAGATTTTGTTTTATTAATTTATTTTACTGCTTTGCAATACGTTTGGACACCAGCTGAGAAGATTTGCGATTTTTATTACTAAAACTGTAAAAATAATTTTTCACAATTTTTTGGCAAATCAAATTGAGAACACGGAGTTGAACTTTGGAAAGTTTGTTATTTTAAAAATGTTTTAACAAATTAAAAATAAAACTTTAAAAACTCGAATGAAAATTTACATATTTATCAAAAAGTATGTTAGATTTGAATCCGGGGCCTTCCTACAAGTATACTGTAAAATATTTATTTGTTTAAAAACTAACATCAACTTGTTTTAAACAGACATATAAAAATTATTTAAGAAATGGGTCTATTGATGTTTATTTAAATGCAACATAAGTAATTATTTTTCCATTATTTTTCCATAAGAATTAAAAAACTAAAATAAGTTTTTGCCAAAGATTGTTAGTTTAAAAAACAACAGGAAGATTACTACAAATATTTGAGAAAATTAAAAAAACATTCATGCTAAAGATAATAAGATACAAAAAACTTTAATAAAATTAAGTTGATAATCAATAAAAACAGCATTGTGAAAGGAAACTTGTGCAAATTATGAACAGTTTATCGCATTTTTATTCTCTACTTTTTTCGCAAGTTCTCAAAAGTCTGACACAAAATTTAAAATAAAACATGTATGCGCCAGTGTCATCAATCAATGGCTCTTTAAGACACAGTGTTGCACTTGTGTATTGTTCTTCGTTTGCCATCCTCGAAACAAAAGCTGTCTCCCTTTTCCTCGACTACTGTTTTTTTCTATCAGTACTCCAAAACATATCCGGTACATGTTCCTAGATAGCTGAACAGTTAAACACCGATAGGAGCAAAAGTGTGTAACGGCACTTAAATCGAAGCGAGCTCAACTCGAAAAGAATCAACTGCCGTCTGACATATGCTGGTTTCCCTTTTTTCTCTATTCACAGCAAACAAATAGCGAGCAACTGTAGTCAGTTTTTTATGCATATGCAAACTTTCTTAGATAAGCGACCGGAGTGTGGAGATAAACAATGGTGAAGAGGGACTGGAATAAAGAAAAAGAAAGTGAGTGAAGAAAACAAGATGAAAAAGGAAAGCCAATCGAGCCACTTTGAGTGTTTAGCTTCCTGTCCTCGGAAGCCTCGAAACTCTCTGGCTCACTTTGCTTCCCACTTCCTCGGTAAATATGTCAAGTCAGCCTTTTCAGCAGACTGAAAAAACCTAAAAGCCCCAACTCAAAGTAGGAGAAGGAGCGAGTGAAAGTGTAAACAAAGGTCGAGCGAGGAGACAAAGTTGTACGGGTTTTTCGGTTTGACAAAACAAACAAAGTGTACGGAGAATAATAACAAGAATAATGAATGGAGCTTCGGGTTGACATAGTGGCTGGTCGCTCTGACTCCCTTACAGTCTAGTGTGGATTAGTTTTGTTCCCGGAGACATCTACAGCAGCAGCTTTAACCGACGGCTCAAGTTCCAACAGTCCGTGTTAAGGCAGATGAATGTGATCACGGATAAAGCTTCACTATTAATTATTAATAATTTACACTTTTTTGTGCTTGTTCATTTGTGTGAACGCCATTTGCAGACGCTTGCAAGGACGCAAATTGGAGGACAAAAACGGATATGGTCAACTGTGTTGAAGAGATTTCCTTTCACTGCGTGGGCATGTTCCCCAAGCCTTCACCTGCGTGCAGTATTCATAATGAGTAAGTTTTCACACTAGTTTACACATGTTTTGCATTTCAAAGCCTTCAAAAAGTCGCTCAAAGTAAAAGTTTACTTTATAATGTATTCAAAATCAAAAGCAAACAGAAGAGCAAACAGAACTAGGCTAGAAAAAGAAAATATGGCACCTTAACCTGAACTTTAGTGCAAGTTTCCCAACTTGTAAATAACTCGACTGTTTCCTTTTGCCAGCAAAACAGACCAGTACTTTGCCGGTGAGACCTTCGACATGATCGAGAGGTTGCCGAATGGCACCTACGAGATTGCCATCCAGCGTCGGTACAGTGCCGTCAACTTCACCGAGTACCCTGGTCAGCTGAGCTTCCACTGTCACCTGCTGGTCCTGATGACTAGCTGGCGTTCCGGTTTAAAATACAAACTGTTTGGTGAGGCAGGCTGCGTCAAACTGCCACCGGCCATTGACAACGCCACCATGGCCATCTTTGGGGAGCGCACCTGTTGGGGCACGCCCCGAGAGAACAGCCGAGTCAGCTACAACTGCGCCCCTGGCTACGAGATTGTGGGGCCACATGTGCTGGTGTGCCGGAACGGCAGCTGGCTGCCCGACCCGGTCAGTCAGATGAACCAGCCGGTGAGCCAGATGAAGGAGCTCCAGCTCCGAATGCCCTACTGCGGAATCCGTAAGTGTATTCTTTCTTTCTCTTTATTCAATCAGTCAACATTTTTCACCATCAACCCGTATATATCCCCTTCTCCCATCTCAGGCTACTCTTCTTCTGCCACTCGAAACTTCTCTTTTTTATACACTGGAATTCTTTTACCTCACTTTCTACAGCTTCTACTTTTTGAACCACTTTACTGTACAGTATTTTCTGCATTATACAAATTATTTTAATTTTTTCACACAAAATATACACTGTTGTTGAACTGTTTTTTAAAGCTTACTTATTGTTAGATATTTTTCTCTTTTATTGTTATCTACACAGTATGACTGCACTCAAATAAAAAATACATTTCAAGCAATAAAAAAAAGTGAGCAATGTGTTGATTTAAATAAATATATCACAGAATATCTCATGCTGCAAAAATAAAAATAGCGAGAATTCAAAGAAAGCAAGCGGATAAGGGGTTTTTGGTATAGAGGAAGAAAGAATTGAGATTAATTTGCCTACGGAGTCAATGGAAACTAATGGCCATCTCTAACTAATCGACACAATCAAATTGACAGCTGATTGCATCTCAGTGAGTTGCTCTCCTTTTGCCTTCTCAATCGAATCTCACTCAAATCCTCTATATCCAGTGCATACCACCAGTCGCTAAGGATCTATATCTTCATCAATACATCGGCAATGTGGCGAGCCATTGAAAGCAACCGCATAGCACACTGCACACTCACAGGCAAACTGCCCAAGACTACCAAATACTCATTTGGCCGTAGCGTAAGCCACCTTAACACCATCACACCTATTCACATACGCTTTTTATTTATTTTTTTGCAATTGCAATGTTATTACTCCGCCACTCTTGCTGAAATCATTATCTGCTACCACCATGTTTTCATCATCCTCATCCTTGACTACTGTTCGACTTACCATCACTTCATCTGTTGTTGTTCTTTTCTCACTTCACCTTCTTCTCCTCAGCATACCGCCTACTCAGTCAGAAGCACCCAGTGCGGATGCTTCCATTGATAAAGGACTCTTTTCAAAAGAGGAGATTGCAGATTTTAAAAACAAGGCGACTTGCTTTCAAAAACGAAAGCGTTCAGCTAAACAAGCTGAAAAGTTAAAAGCCATCTGCGGAGATTCTATCATTGAAAACTTTTGCGATCATGTAAGAGAGGCATTGCTGTTGTCGGCAAACAACCAAAACCAAACCAACTAATGGCTCAAACACTGACAAACGCTCAATTGTTCTTCTCCTGATCAGGTAAACTGCCAGCCACTGACCTCATGTCCACCTGGACAGACACTAACTGAGAAGGTCTTTGGCCACGGGTGCTGTCCCGCCTGTGTGGAGTTCAAGCCTGACGGGGCTCCCTGCAGACAGGGCTCTCTAAAGGAGCAGTGCGCCAACGGTCTGTTCTGTGACCCGAGCAAGGGCGTCTGTGCAGTGCCAGCAGTGCAGAAAGCCTGCCTCGCCGACTACCACAATCGAATGTTCCTCAAGAGCAAGGCACCGCTGTCCGGGTTCTGGGTGGAGGCAGACGTTGGCACTCTGGTGCTCAAGATTGACTACAAGGAGGACATGATGCTGCCAGCCTGCTCCAGGGATGGGGACTACCAGACAAAGCAGCTCTTTAAGAATAAGTAAGTTTTTTTTGTTTTTTCAATGTTACCACTGCTGATCGTACACTCAGAGCCTACTGCGTCTCCCCGGACACTGGCTCGCCCACCTTTGGCGTCGCCGACTTTGGTAAGGCGTCAGAGATGGCGTGCAAGTGCTCCATTGCCATGTACAACGTCCTCGATCGAATCGACCCGGCCATCTCGGAGGAGGCGCGAGAGCGGGCACTGGACGAGCAGGACATTCGCATGACAAATCACTTTGCGGACACGCACATCAAGTGCTCCGCTACGGGCGACTTCCACGAGATGCAGTGCGTCAATGAGACCTGCTTCTGCGTGAACCAGTTCACCGGGGTGCCGTTGACCACGGTGGACGACTGGGATGAGTACCAGGAGAAGCTGGACGCGACCTCGGATGAACGCAACGGCGGCATCTACTACATCAGTCCGGAGGGAAAGGTGGTCAAGGATCCAAAGAATCTGGTCAATGAGCGAAAGATGACTGACGAAGAGGTGAAGAAGTACGAGGAGGAGGAGGAGAAGAAGAAGGAAGAGGAGAAAAAGAAGAGGGGACCAAGAGTGCCCACAAATGAGGTGAACTCCAGTGCTACCACCATTTTTGGCGCTTTCAGGCCACTGGTTTGCTGTGAGTTGCAAGCGGACATTTGCGGATGCGCCATATATTTAGACTTTTTTCTCTTCTAGTTGACTATAAGCGAGCTAAAGAAGTGAAGTCTAATTTCTCCAATGAGGTGTACGCTGAGGAGTGCCAGAGACTAATTCACATTCCGATGACCATGCAAAGGCATTTCACCCTGAAAGGGTCAAATGTGAAAGGGTTGGAGGCGAAAAGCTGCGGATACGATGACAAGTTCAAACGAAAGCAGTGTGTGCCGGGTAAGTGCAACTAACACTTGCTGACTCTGTGCGCGTAAATACTGACAAGTATACTATTTTATTCAGACGCCTGTCTGTGCTCTAATCCAAAGGGCCATTCAATTGGCTCCTACTCGACGCCCCTAGTGAACGCCCAGTCAGTGGACTGTCGCTGTGCCCTGGAGGAGTACTTTGTGAAGGTGGAGCGACAGGCATTTGATGTGCTGAAGTGCGATGGCTCCGGTGACTTCAGTGCACTGCAGTGCATCGGCGACCGGGCCTGCTACTGCGCCGACAGCAACGGCGCGGCCATCAGTCAGCAGTTCAGCTTCAAGAAAGTCAACGACTTCATCAAGAAGCACGCACCCGGCCACTCGATGGACCTCGTCTGTGGTGCCATGCGAGGCTCGGTCACCAATGACAGAGTCTGGCCGGAGAACTATGAAATTTGGTACAACAACTCAATGAAGTGGTACGATGCAATACCGATCTCGGATAAAAAGGTGCCACTGCTCAACAACATTGTTCTGGCTGCTTAAGCTATGAAAAGGGTGATTTTATTGTAGATAATGTTTTTTGTTTTGAACAAAACATGATGATTTTTTTTTATTTTTTATACGGCTCAAAATAAAAATGCAAAAATTTGAAAATACACATATTAGTAGAAAGTTATTTTTTTGGTTAAAGATAAATGCGCCTAAAGACTGTCTAAATTGTACAATGGGCAAAGAAAGGAAAGAGGAGTTAAAGTGGTTTAAGTTCTACTACGTTTGTTTCATCAACTTTCTCCTGTCTCTTTCGTTTGGCTAGACTTTCACTTGAGCCATTGACCGCTGCTTCGGAGCTGGCGGCGTCGTCCTTCTTTGCCGCCGTCTCTTCTGTTGGCAGATTGGGCTCACCAATGACCAGATCAGTTGGCTTCTTTCCGCCGTCAGTCTGTTCAGCCTTTGATCGATCTGACTCGGGGTCATTTGAGCGGTTGAAAAATTTCTTTCTCAGGAATTTATCGAAAACGAAAACGAATCCAAGAATGAAGACAATGCCGACGAGAAGAATTCCAAGACCGACCCAGGCGTAAAAGGCGCCCTTGGAATGCTCGGCAGTGGCCAGCTCAGGTCCAGCCGACAGCACCATAGAATCATTGGAAAAGCCAGAATATTCCGACGAAGAGTTTGACGAGGAAAGTGTTATGTTGGACGCATTATACAGTCTGAGAATATTCTCTGTCACTGAAGAGTTGCCGCTGTAGTTTGCAATGGTGGTAGTGGTAGTGGTCAACTCGGTAAAGGCATCACCAACAGGAGAAAAGGAGGAGAGTGTTTCATTCCTCAGCGCAGCAGTGGAGTTTTCCATTTTTTGCGGTAATTTTGGCACAGTAAAAAGTCACACACGACTCACTTAAACGACTGCCAGAGGAGACAATGAAGAGCAGCAGCAGGCGCTGGCCACGTTTTTCTTCCTCGCTTGATCTTCTCACCGGTTTTGGGCCAGCCAACCAAAAAAACTGTTGAACTGCTGCCAGTGAAGAAGAGGGAGAATGGGAGAAGCAGCAGGTTGTGATGAGAGACTCAAGCTGCAGTCTGTGGTCCGACGGTGGACTGGTGGCGGATAGTAACCAGGGGTGACGATTGTCTGCCGCGGCACTTGCTCGCCGATCGTTGTCGTTGTTGCCTGCACACACACACTACTTTAGCCTGTGTCTCTCTCAGTGTCTGTGTCTATTTGCCTACTAATGCAGGCAAATCGCCATTTGATCTGCCCCTAATCGTATTGAACCTGGACAGAGTGTTAACAACAAGAAGAGAGGAAGATGGAGGCATGTCGCTGTCGCAGTGCGAGTAAGTCTTTTATGGTTTTGCACTTCTCACATTCTTTTTTCTGGCCTGCCAAAATGGGGTAACCAATTCAAACTAGGTTTGCTGAGTGGTCTAGTGGGAACAGATGATGCAATGGGATGATGCACTAGGATGCTGAGAGGATGGTCAAGATGGTGGTCGTTCAGGCAATGCTTTTCTGGTGGTGGTGGTGCTGCTGGTGGTAGGCATTGCAGCTGTCACAAAGATGCAATGTGAGTTTGTTCTCTCCCTCTCTTTTACCCTCACTTGTTTACCAGACGATATCTGTCAAGTGGTGAAAGATTGTCTAAGAAGAAGAAGCAGCAGCAGCAGAGGAGAGAGTCTTCAGAGAAGTCTGGTGTGCGTTTCGCATAGCAAAACTCGATCAGACTGCTGTGATAAGATTGGAGTTTCTATGACAGTATCGATACAAGATGTAGAAGTACTCGTTCAGACTGTCAAGTGAAGCCCCTCTCTTCTTTGCGACTAGAAATTCAACGATTTTTGAAGCAAAGAAAAAATCACATAAATGCCAGTGTATACAGTGATAAGAATCGACTGCTGTGTAAACAAAAGAGAGAAAAGAATGTGCTATTTGTTTTTACTAGAAATGCCTGTTTTACAAAATTGTAAAAATACTTTAAATAGAAATTTTCCATTGTATCCGAAGCAAGCAGTGCAAAATTAAAATTCAAGCTTTAAACTGGAACAGCCAAATACAAAAAACTAACCCCGATAGTACACTTCACTTGCGTAAAAGCCCTGTAATCGCCGTTTGGTGTCAAACTGAAAATCACAAATCGCACCATCAGATATGTATTTTGCACTGTCCACTACAGTCGATGCATTCATTCAATTCAATGGTGATAAGCACTGAGGAGATTTCTCTGTTGTTTCACTTACACTCTCTTCTAAAGATATCTTGTCGCGACAATGTTTGCTGATCATACCAGCGAACCATTAGCTGATTGTACTTCACCCATATGCTATCACAGAGCTCTATGTGCCTCGAGTCACCTCGAACAGTGAAAGTACATCATGCTGCACTATTTATCCAGTCTTCCTCGATGCCGACTTTTCCTAATAAAACTAGTTTCTTGAGGGCTCCTCCAAGTTTTTAAAAGAAACCATTTTCTGCCCAGTGTTTTGGAGTGTTCAATCTGTCCTCCTCCTCTCTAGTCTCCTCTCTATAATGGCGCCTCCTTCCAATGAAATCGTCGTCCTCTCCGGGAACACCCATCCTCAGCTGGCCGACACCATCTGCTCGACGCTTGGCCTGAAGAAGGCTGACATCACCATCTTCCGGGCGGCCAACCGCGAAACGCTGATCACCATTCCTGATTCCGTTCGCTCGCGCGATGTTTACATCATCCAGACGGCCACCCACACCAACGTCAATGACAGCATCGTGGAGATGCTGCTGATGGGCTACACTTGCAAGACGTCGGCGGCAAAGAACATCGTTGGCATTCTGCCCTACTTGCCCTATGGAAAGCAGACCAAGCAGCGAAAGAGGGGCGCCATTCCCTCCAGGCTGCTCGCCAAGCTGATCAGCGAGGCAGGCTACACGCACATTGTCACCGTTGACCTGCACCACAAAGAGGTAATAGAGAGGTTTTGTACAAACAAATCACTCAAAATCTTTTCTAACTGCAGATTCAAGGCTTCTTTGACATTCCGGTGGAGAACCTGCGCGCCTCTCCCTTCCTCATCTCGCACATTCAGCAGATGATGTTCGAGTGCAAGGTGGACCGCTCCAAGTTGGTGGTCGTCGCTCGGCACACCTCCTCCATGAAGAAGGCCACCGCCTATGCGCAGCGCCTTCGAGCGGACATCGCCGTCCTGCACGGCTCCGTCGAGGTGGACACCGACGAGGTGGACGGGCGCAGCTCACCGCCGCCCATTCGCTCCATCGAGTTCTTCCCCGGCGGCGGCCAGACGCTGCCCATGTTCACCGACCACGAGGCCTTCCGCAGCACACCGATGAACCTGGTGGGCGAGGTGGGCGGCAAGATCGCCATCATGGTGGAGGACATCATCGACGACGTGGACTGCTTCACCGCCGCGGCTCGCTTCCTCAAGGAGCAGGGCGCAGAGAAGGTCTTCCTCCTGGCGACGCATGCCCTACTTTCCGAAGAGCGAGCCGCCGAGCTGAACGCCTCTGCAGTGGACCAGATTGTGGTGACAAATACCGTGCCCATCGAGTACAAGCTGGAGAAGCTGGTCAGCATTGACATTGGCGTCCTCCTCACGGAGGCCATCAGACGGCTGCACAATCAGGAGAGTCTCAGCTACCTCTTCACTGATGTCAGCGTAGAGGACTGAAAGGAAACTAAAATGTGTAACAAAAGCAATAAACCTACGCACATTAGTGCAGCAGAATGTGGTAAAACAGTTGAACGGAGGTTTATTTTTTACCAGTTTGACAGCATTTTCTAGTAAGTTTTCAAACACGTCAGCATTTTTAACCGCTTTGCTTACAGCGGAAACAAGAAAAAAACTGAAAACGAAATTTGCTTTATGCTTCAGTCCAGGCTCTCAGATCGATTCGCGGTATGTGGTTGCTTAGACATGACACTTTGGGGTTACTGATTGGAGAAAGATGGTGAACCGATTAGAAACTAGTGGACTGCTTTTGCTTTTGTTTGCTTACTTTGAACTAGGCATGAGGAAGGCATTCCTCTGCATGATCTCAATGCGACTGTTGTCACAGAGCACCCGTGACAGGGTGGCCTTCTTCAGCTCAGCCAGCTGAGCCGCCGTGAATGAGCCTACCTCGTTGGGGCCGTTCTCGTACCAGAAACGATCACCTGGAGTGATACCAAAACAAAATTTAAAACAAATCAAACCAACACTTCTCTATTTTTACTCATTTACCCTCTTTAAATCGCCTAAACTGCTCGCCAATGATACAGGCAAAGGTGGGCCCGACCACCGCTCCGGGCAACACCTTCTCACTGCTGCCCGCAATGAAGAGGTCAATGTCCTCGACGTGGCGATAAAGTTGCGCCATGACATCGGCCACCTGGCCGTTGGAGAAGATCCGCTTCAGGTCGTCAAAAGAGTTGACCCGCGAGAGGCCGCATATCTCGCGATACTTGACGTAGCCGGGAAGGCCGTGGTCGCGACCACGTTGAATGTTCAGCGCCACCAGGTCGAGGCCGAAGCGCTTGCCCGGTATCTGAAAGAGGTGGTTGGTGATCTCGCGACTGAAGAAGTTGTCAACTGAGGAGGTTTTTGTATTAGAAATAGTAAAGAATTATTAAACCTCCCCCTTTTTTTCGCTACACAACTTACATCGCTGAATGGGCTGTCCGGTGAGTCCGGCAATGCGCATCTCATAGCCGCCCTGGTGGTAGAGAATGCGCGGATTGTTGAACTGCTCGTGCAGGGGCACCCTCGCCAGCACCTGATTGTCCGCCGAGTTCAGGTGCAGCATGCCCTGCACCAGCGAGTGCAGGCGGTAGGCGGCCGTGGAGAACTCATTGAGCACCGTCACGTCGATGATGGGATTGTAGCGGTTGCTGAAGCCACCGCCGCTCAGTCCCAGGCTGAAATGGGCAAAGGCTCGCGGACCGAGAATGAGCGGCAGAAACTGGTCGTAGAGGATGTGCTGCAGCTGGGCGACGACGATGCGCTTTGTCTCCTCGTAGAGGGTGGCGTCGCTCCAGTGGGTATTCAGCTGGGAGAGCTCTCCGGCGATGCGGTTGTGCTCGCGCATCCAGGCGTTGTGCAGCACCGCCAGGTCGACCACCTCGTTGACGCGATTGTCGCCGCCGGCGAAGCAGCGCATCTGCGGCAAGCCGCCGCCGCCTCCTTTGGGCAGCTGGCAGTTGGTGTCATTGGCCGGCTTCATGGGCAGGAACTCCTCAGAGTTGACGGTGGACACCTTGAGGCGGCCGCCGGAGAAGGCGCGCAGCTCGCGAGCCTCGGCGTCGTTTGCGCCGTAGATGTTGGTGCCGTCGATGTACCTAAAAAAGCGCACTTTTAGATACAAAAGCTCAGTTTTTATTTATAAGCGCAACTTACGAGCTAAGCTGGTTCAGCTGCTCTCTCGGTCCAAAGCGGCACTTTGGATTGATGGCCGGCGCAGAGCGAACAAAGTTGATGCACTGCTGCGACTCGGCGCGCAGGAAAGCGTCCTCAGGCGGGACGACAATGGGAAAGCAGGCAGGATGCAAAAGGCGAGCATTTCGAAGCACTTGCTCACTACAACAGCTGATCTGTTCGTCGTTGTGAGCTAAAAGCAATTTTTTTGTTAGTTGCAAAAATGTAGTTGTGTCAAGTCAAGTTCAACTCACTTTTGGTTGTGCCCGTCCGGGTGATGTCGTGATCCATAAACTAGTGGCGATTGGGTTAAATAAAACAACAATTATCTGGAAACTGGTAACCGAAAAAATTGCTTGACTTGATTTTACCTGTCCAAACTGCGCCAGCATCAGCGAGTACCGATTGTTCTCAATGTTTGACTCTGGAGAAATGCTAAGCGAAATTCGTCTCGCATTGGGCAGCTCACTGCCGTCCTTGGCCTTTCTCGGTTCGCTGATGCCGTCGGCGTACTCGGGCGGCAGAAGTCGGGCAAAGGTGCTCACAGCTTTTCCTTGTGAAACGTTGATCAGATTGTTGCAGGTGCCGTCAGGGTGACGGTACGGGGAGCTGGCATTACAGGTGGGCGGTTGGCCGCAGACGCTGGCAAAAGCCGTATTGCGGAGATCAATGTTGCTGTTGATGATGTCTTCAGGAGAGAGTTTCTCTCTGAAAAAAAGGTTAGTGAGTTAACACAAATGAAAACCATTAATAGCAATTTTACTCTTACTTTTTAGACAAGTTAATAAAGGCCTGCAGCACCTGGAAAGCGGCCTGCATCTCCTTCAGAGTCACCTCATCGCCGCCAAAGAAGTTTTGGTGGGCAAACTCCTTTGTGTTCCTCTGCGGCATGATGTGCGCATTGTGAAGCTCATTCTCCAACAGCTCCAGATCGTTCACCGTACGGCGGATCTCATTCACCTCAAAGCGAATCGTCACCGGACCGCCGGTGCTAGCTGAAGAAGTGGTCCTGCGAACCGTCTGAAAGTTGTTGGCACTGGTTGGCTGGACAAAGGCAAAACTGTTCGACTGCCGCTGACCGGATCGTCTTTGCTGTTGTTGTTGTGGCTGCTGTTCGCCTCCCTCACAGCACACTCCCGTGAAGCCATTGTCGAGCATGCAGAAGTGATTCGGCCTTGCATTTCGCCGTACGCTGCCATTCACGCCGCCGCCACTGCTCGGACAGCTGTGGTACCAGGTGCAGCTGGTGCCCTGGGCGCACTGGCGCTGGAAGGCATTGTACCGAGTGCTGAAGGTGGTTCGAGGGCCCGATGAGCCGGTCAGGGTTGGGCTAGTGGTGGCCACCACTCGACTGAACTGCTGCTGCTGCTGCTGGTTGGTCGCAAAGGGGTTGCGATTGTGAAAGGCGGTGTTGAAGTGGCTGAAGTTGATGTTGCCGTTGTTGTTGCTGCTGCTGCTAAAAGCACGGCTGCTTCGAGACTGTCGAGAGCCTAAAGAAGGAGGGAGAAATTAGATATGATTGACTTGAGTTTAACTCACCAGAGTTGGTAAACTGCGCAAATGGATCAACTCGAATGCTGACGCCATGGTTGGTGGTAAAGAAGTGGCCGAAATGCTGGTTGTTGTTGTTGAAGTTGGTCACTGAGGCCCAGCAAACGGTGGCCACACCTACCACTACCACTACTACCAGAAAGATGGATACAGCACGCATCTTCTGGTGCATTCAAACAAAGAAGTAAAAAGAAAAATTTGGCGCCTTCACAAATTACAAATCACTCTCCCGCTCTTCACCACAGCTGCCAAACTTTAAAAAAAGAAAAAGTGCAACAGCAAAAAAAGTGAAAACGTGCGACTACTTTTTCTTATTTCCTTTTTATATCGCCTTCACCTTCAACAGTCCTCCTCATCTTCAACCTCATCCTCATCCTCATCATCCTTCTACACAGTACTCCCGATCCGGTTTACTCGACTGCTGCTGCTGCAGACTGCAGCCGCTGCTGAACCATTGCATCTGAACTAGTTGCACCAAAGAAATATGGCTGCTGCTGTTTCTTATGCTTCTTTTTTTGCTGCCGCTTTAAAAATCAATGAGATGCAAAAAGGAAAGAAAGAGGCAATTGCAGCCACTCACAACGAGACAGCTTCCCCGCTGACGGCCTAAGATGATAGCTAAAGCAGGAGGATCCTCTGTGTGTCTGTTTCAGATACCGATCTACACGCGGTGAATTAGAAAAAGAAGACGAAAAAGATTTGCTGACTAAAAAACACTTTCTTTTTCTCTATCGTTAAACAAAATTTTTCTTGTTGTTTGTCTATTCTGTTTTGTGTGCTCAGCGGCTTCGGCTAGTACATTTTTTATTTATCTTACACAAGTTTATTACATTGTTTGCCTGTTGTTGTACCTGTGCCTGTGCACAGTCAGGACAATGCTAATAATAATTGGCATCAACTAGCAAGCTAACTAACTTGCAAAGTTGAAGGTCGGCTAAAAGGGAGATTCGGTGGCGAGGGAGTACAGTGAAGTGCAGTGGTGTGCAACAGGCGGTCGTGCTGGTCAACTCGAACAATAAAACGTGAACGTGAAGAAGACCATCATCTATCACTTGTGCCAGTGCTTGTCGCCTGAAGAGATAAACTGAGTGGAGACGATGAAGAGAGAGAGAGAGAGAGGCCAGTGGCCAGCACCTACCACAGTTGCCACGTGCTCCAGACGTCTGTCCACTCGCTCAATGGACAGCTCTTTTGCTCACGATTGCCGGCTACTAGTGAAGGTGGTGGTGGTGGGGGATGCTTGATGGTCCTGTCCACTTTGGCTGTCGTCTTCCTCCAAAGCAAAGCAAGGCCACTCGGCCACAATGGTGACTGTGTGCCTGTGTGTGTGTGACAAGGTGCAAACAGAGTATTTCGAACAAGCTGGGCGCCCAGCGTCTGACACTAGTTAACAAAAAACAGTTGTGCCAAAGCAATGTGGGAAGTCTTCCTTCTCCTGTTCTTCTTCCTCTTCTGTTTTTTTGCAACAAAAAGTGACTCTTAATTAAATTGATTATACGTGTTAAGGAGATGTGCTGCGACAAAATGTAAAAAGTGCGTCCAAGACTGACTGACTGATTGTTTCTTGATAGCCTCCTTTTCCTATCTTTGGGAAAATTGGAAAAAGGAGAAAGTCGCTGATTGAGGTTGAGATTGAGATCGGTGTACCACTACTACTACTGCTGCTGTACACTACAATCTATAGCTAGGTGGAGCTTTGAAGCGAAGAGTGAGATCCGCTATACAAGATACATATGAGATGATCAGCGTGTGATGTGTGCAATTAGTCACTGAAGAGCGGCGATGACACTGGCTTCAGTGGTGGCGGCGATGGCGGTGATAAATGGTGATGATGCTCACGGTGACGAACGACTTGCGGTCACAGTCAGGGTGAGGGAGATAAGGTGGAATAATCACCACCACCATCACCATCATCACCATCTAGGAAACGTCGACGTTGACGAGCGACTGTGAGGCCTGCTGTTGATGCTGCTCCTTTGCGCCACCAAAGTTGTTGTAGTCGAGGTAATTCGGAGGGTTTGATTGACCGTTTCCAGCTGAAGCCTGCTGATCATGCTGCTGCTGCTGCTGCTGTTCCAGTGACTCTGACTGACTCTCCATCATCATCGCTCGATAGGACATGGCACCGCCCACTGCACCTGGATTACCAACACCAACGCCCTTTCGCTCACTTTCCAGCCAGTAAGTAACCTAGACCAAACAAAAACAGCGTCATTTGAGCATCAATTTGTCCAGCATTGTCTTTTTACCATTTTTCCTTTTCCCTTGATCTCCACCTCTCCACGAGAAGTGATGACAAAAACGTTGTGGAAGGTGTCCAGCAGACTCTTCGTCGCCTCGCTGATGTGAATTTTCAGCGGCTCTCCGTGCGTTTCCATTCGTGAGGCGGTGTTGACAGTGTCACCAAAGAGGCAGTACTTGGGCATCTTCAGGCCGACGACGCCGGCGACGCAGGGCCCCGAGTGGACGCCGATGCGCAGCTGCAACTTCCTCTTGGGCATGTGGCGAATCTTGAAAGCGGAGACGGCCTTGCGAAGATTAATCGCCATCAGGGCGATCTCCTTGGCGTGGTCGTTGCCGTTGCGGATGGGCAAGCCAGAGGCGACCATGTACGCGTCGCCTGTGATTAAAAAAGAAAAGATTTAAGTGTTTTGAAAATAACACAACTGAAATCGTTTACCAATCGTCTCCACCTTGTAGACGTCGTGAATGTCAATGATGGCGTCGAAACAGGAGTAAAGGTCGTTCAGCAGATCAACCACCTGAATGGGCGATGACTCGGCGGAAAGTGCCGTAAAGCCGACAATGTCGCTGAAGAAGATGGTCACGCAGCTGAAGAGAAACAAAAGTTTAACATAAATGCACCATTGATGCAGTCTTCACCCCCAAAAACTCACTCATATGACTCCGGCTTGACGTGCGCCCCTCGCTTCAGCTCGTCAGCAATGAAACGCGGCAACAGCTGATAGAGCAGCTCCTCCGTCTTCTGCTTCTCCTCAATCACCGACTGCGTCTTCTCCTCAACAATTCGCTCCAAATTCTGCGAGTACTGCTCCATTCGGTTGAGAAGGTTGTCGAGGAAGTTTCGACTGCTGATGCCCTGGGTGATCTTCCGCAGCCGCGGCTTGATGGCCACAAAGTCGGGTCTGCTGGCCGGCTGCTCTGCCCAGCACTCGTGCATCAGCGTCAGCAGCTCTTTAGAGCACTCATCGGGAGCGACCTCGGGTCTGAAGGGCGACTGCACAGTGCCCATGCGAACGCGGTCCAAAATCTCATTAGGCTCGTAGACAATTTTCTTCCGGCCAAGTCGTTCCAGCGACTCAAAGGGCGGACATCGGGTGATGATCTCCTGAAGGATGATGGCAAAGGAGTAGATGTCGCCCTTCTTTGAGCCAGTGTTCAGCGGGTCCTTGCTGCGCAGTATCTCCGGTGAGGTCCAGAGCAGCGCCCGAGAGGCGGTCTCTTGCTCACGGGTGATTTGTGCATGCAGGGATCTGATTGTGGTGATAAAGTTTGTTTTTAAACGATGTTTTACTTCTCTTTCACCTCTTATTGTACCTTATTCCATAGTCGGTGATCTTGACCATGAACCGTCCATCGACGACACAGTTGGTCGACTTCAGGTGACCATGGTAGTCAAGCAGACTGCCATGCAAAAAGAGCATTCCCTCGACAATATCAGTGAGCATGCTGTACTTGAAAGTCCAGTCTGGATTATTTGAATTAAAGATTAGTGGCTATACTCAAACAACTTGTAAACATCTAAAGAGCATACCGATTTGAATTTTCTCCTGAAAGAAAAAGAAAAACTTTAGTTATCCAAATTCAACAATGTTTAACCAGCAAACACCAACCGTTTCAAGTAAGTCTCGCAGACTACCGCGAATCATCAACTCATTGACTGTTGCATAGTTGGGCTCATCGATGCACAGGCCTAAACAAAAAGTGATAAGTTTATCCCAAAAAATCAAATCATTCTTTGACTTACCAATAAACCGAACCAGATTCTCATGAAGAATGTCTTTCATCTAATTATACCCAAAAATATGAGAAACAAAGCAAACAAATCACTTTCATGGCACACATTACCTGCTTCACCTCCATCAGCAGCTGTCGATTGATCATCAGCCGTTTGATGTTCAGCGGCTTGAAGGCAATTCGAACGCCCTTGTAGATGCCCACCAGAACGGTGTCCAGCTCACCGGCGGCGCTGATCAGCGAGTGACCGATGCTGCCCGCCTTCAGCGAGCTGGTCTTCCCCGACTGGTATCCATCCGTCTCACTGGTGGCCATGCTCATGGCGCTCTTGTGGCCGCCGCCGGCGCCCCTCTGGTGCACAAAGTTGATGTCCTCGTAGGAGATCTTCCACCAGTTGTCATTCAGGTCCTGCTCCAGGCGGATCTTCTTGTAGACAAAGAGCGACACGGCGAGAGCCACTATGGTCACCACGACAAAGGTAATGAGAATGGAGGCCCAGATGGGGAAGGCCTCTTTCGGTTGACAGTGCGCCGCTTCGCCGGTGAAGCCACAGTCGGGCACATCAGGTGGTGGCCCCTTTGTTTGGTGAGATGATAGTTCAAAAGTTGAAAACTTCACAAATAAATACAACAACGTACCTTGCTCTTGGGCCAGTGAATCTCGACGCCAGGTAGTTTGTCGAGAATTCTGTAATAAAGTATTAAAGTTGGTGTATTGAAAAAATTGCAATTCAATTTTACCGTCGAGAACCAAAGTAGGTCGCCACCGGTCTCATGGTTCCAGTTTCCGGATCTGTTATTATTTGAATAAATTGAAAACTTGGCAAAAGTTTTTAAAGCCTTCACTTACCAAGATCGTTCAGAGTGTAGTCCACCTAAATTATTCAAAGAAATCATTTAAATACTGTCCACAGTACAATATTTTAATCATAACTCACCTCTCTGTCGCCATTGTCATTCATGAGAATATCACCCGTCAGCCCTACTGGGAAATCGGGCAAAAAACAATTTACATCATTAGACTCTTTTCAACTGTAAAGTTGATTAGCTAGCAAATTGAAAATGCACACTCTCTCACAAAAAACAAAAATGCACAAATCACATTGAAATTGGCAAGAACATGCTGCGTGATTTTCAACTTCAGTGTAACCTCCTTTCCCACTTTTTTGTTTGATAATCAAAATAAATCAACTCAAGGTAAACAAAATGAATAGAAAATAGCCCCCAATTCACCGAATTTTCCAAATTGCTTTTCCGCTGTAGCTAAAGTAGAGTGGAGTGGAGGTCAGGTTGAAGGGAAGGCAAAGAAGTGGGAGTGTTAGAAAGTGGGAGGTTATTCGTTCATGCAAAGAAGTTAGTCAAATAGAGCACGCAATGCACACAGTCTCACTCAACAAGCAGGGAAAAGGATTGGGATCAATTAAGAGAATAGTTGGGGTACAACGGGTTACAAATTGGGGATAGGGAACAAGCAGATTCGGATACGATTACCGTTTGGAAAGGTAAAGTTCCAGAGACGACGGACCATGGAGCGGCCGTCGCGAATATCGCCGCCAATTGCCAGTGTGTAATTGTACGCCCATGTGAACATGGTCACGCAGTCGTAGAAGGCGGCCACAATTGGGTTTACCTGATAAATGTTCAAAAGTAAGTCGTTTATCTTCAACAACAACAGAACATCCTATATTTACATTATCGCTGTTTGCAATGCCGCCAAACTCCTCCGAAGAAGCCTTGGTGACCTTGTGCGTGAAGCTGGTGTACTCGGCAGAGGTGGGCACACGGACGGCCAGCATCAACAGTGATTCGTACATCTCACGGGCAATCTTGTTGCGCTTGTCGCCCGGTTTGTACCAGGAGAAGTCGCTCGCAGAGCCAGCCTAGAGGTAAAGAAAAGGTAAACAAAAGTCCTAGTTTTTTCATAGTAAACAAAAGTGCACCCTTTAAGTTACCTGTTTGACCAGCTCAACGCCAAAGAAAACGTAGTCTCCATTTCCCATGCCCAGGTCGTAGGCGTCAATGAGCATCTGCCGAGTCAGTTCTCCGGTTGTGACGAGGACAATAACTGAAAGTTTGAAAAACAATGTTTTAAATGGATTAAAACTTTTTTTCCAGCTGGACCTACTCCTCGCCGCTCTGCTGGACTGCCGGAGCAGTCGTTTGTAGTCGACGGTGACATTGGCCTCCTTGCGACTGAAGCTCTGCACGTCAAAGGTGATCTCGTAGCCGAATTCGGCCTCCTTGAAGATGGCCTGCATGCTGGAGCGCACCAGCGTGTTCGCCGCCTCCGTCTCGTCCACAATCAACGATACGTGGTGCCAGTCGTACTCGCGAAAGATCTTCACCATAAAGTGGGACACTCGGTCTAGAAAACAAGAATTAAAATGACAGAAAAACTAGAATAAAGTTCTCAAAAATCCTACCAAGCGAAAATGACATTCTCGTCAATGTGGTAAATGTTCGTTTATTGGAAAACTCCACGCCAATGCCGCCGGCAGTAAAGACGGGCACATTCCAGTAGCTGGCCATTCGGGCCACCGCATCAAGGGCGTACGTGCAGATGGGACCAATGAACACGTTCACCTGAAGTTTTAAAAAATCAGTAAGCAAAATCTTTTTTTTGTTTTTTCTCACCTTGCTGGTGTAATATTTCTCCGCAGCCAAGGCACCCAGAACATTGTCGGCGCACTTGTTGTGGTCCTTGATGGGCACCAGGTTAAACTTGAGATGAGGATACTTGCGAGCTACATCCTTCAACGCTATCTCTAGCGTCGGTTTGATCATCTCGTAGTAGACGGGCAGTTCATTCTGGTCAGAGATGACCAGCACAAAGTTGATGGTGTCCATGTCGGAGAGTGCCAGCTCGGTGCTAGTGCTGCTGACTCCATTACTGCTGCCTTGGCCTCCCGAGGACGAGAAGGAAGAAGAGTAAGCGTTGTTGTTGCTGCTCTGACGACGTGATACCGAGCTAAGACGTTGGTGAGAAGACAGCGGCTCATCCTCGGTGACTCGGACACCGCCAGAGAGGTTGAAAAGGAGTAAGTAGGAGAAGAGGGAAGTAAAAATGAAACCGTGCCGAAGCAGTGGTTTTTGAACTCGTAAAATCATCGTAGGGGAAGCTTCCATCGTTCCACTTCACCAGCACACTGCTGTCACTGCACAGAGCTGCTCAGGTACTGATCACCACTGAACGACAGTTGGTGACATTTAAGGAAGGCAGAAGGCAGAAGAAGGACCACTGGCTGACCAGAGAAAGACAATCGGTTTGCCCACTGTTAGCCCACCAGTGTGCAGTAAAACCACCAAGACACCAAAACACACTGGACTTGACTTTCGATTACCACCAGCACCGAGTACCATTCTTTGTATTTTTTCGTTGAGTGTTATCTCCTGTTTGTCTTTGTGCCTCAGTCTGAACCGCAGAACGCCAAATTACTAAATTGCATTTGCCGCCCAGGGTGGTTGGCTGGTTGTTTAATCAAACCCTGAGATAGCTGGCCCGTTGACTGACCACTTGGTTAGCGAAGACTTGATGACCAGAAGACACGATTAATGTCCGCCAACACGACAGCAGCAGCAGCTTCCTACCGCGCTTTTAATTAGACGCAAACTTTTCCCTTTTCCTTTCTCCCAAAACGAGAAGATAGTCGTCGTTGCTTGCTTAATCTAACTGTTAATTGCTCGGCAAACTCCTGCTATCACAACTAGTTCTGTAGTCAAATAGAGAAAAACAAAGAGGACATTTTCTTTTTTCTTCTTCCTTACAGCAGTGCACACTGCCTCCTTCGGTAATGAACCTCCTTCAATCTGCTTGTGTGCTTTGGCTGTTTGCGCTGTTTTGTTGCTTTCTTTCAAAAATGAGCCGTCTTCTGGCCGTTTTGGGGCACAACTATCAAATGATTGGAAGAAGAAGAAGAAGACCCATTTCCACCTTCTCAGAAGGTGACCTTTATCAGCCAAAACAGAAATAGAGAAAAGAGACGTTGACAAAAAGTCCTCTGAGCATTATCTGAAACCGCATCAGTCAATTGATATGAATTAATATTTTTAGATTAGTTATTTTTTAGCTTTCCAGGTTTTTTATAGATTCATAACGTTCTAGTAACTTCTAAACCAGTTAAAAACATTTTTTAAAATTTTTTTATTTGCGTTTGCTAAGGCATTCAGAAAAATATCCACAAAAACAACCAAAAACTTTATAAAGTTTGAAACTTTTTTACAATGTCTCATATAGTCTTTTCACCCGTTATTTTGCCACTCCTCAGCAAAAAAGTATCGATTCCTCTAGTTACCTTCCGAATTTAATGGCTGGCAGTACTTTTTGCTTGTGGTTTTTTCTCCCATTGCTTGCTCCTCAATGAAAAGGGAATGTCAATTTTAATTTGCGTGCGTTTATTAGGTTCTTCGTCACACTGCGGTGCTTCTTCTCGGCTCGCTTCTCAATATCACTGTTTGTCGCAGTGGCTGTTCGGTTAGGTTGGCTGAAACTTTACGAAAACTGCCATTACTCTTCAACTGAATGTTTGACAGGTACCTTGTGGTGGTGGTACACTCACCAAAAAACGGTGGTTGCAGTATTTCACTCAACAGATCAATACTTTAAATTGCTATAGGGGCGAGAAGAGCAGTAAAACTGGAGGAAGACGCTGAATTTGGCAAAGAAAGAATTTTCTTTTCCTTGCCTACTGTTAGATTGAGAAGAAAGCCAAAGAAAGGCAAACAGCAGTTAAAATGTTTTCTTCTTCTTCAGCAGTCTAAAAAACGAGCAGGCAATGGGAAGTCTAGAGACGCAATGATCCCAGTCCTTAAGCAAAACTGACGACACAAATCAAGTGACTCAATTGACTTAAGCGGCAGCTATTTGCTACACCTACTTCTAGTGGGAAATTAATATTTCAGTAAACCTGTCAAAAGTTGTGAGAAAGTCCTCGTCGTCGTTGTCGCTCCAAGCAAGTGCTCGCCCAACCAACCACCATGTCCGCAAAGTCATCCCGTTCACAGAAATCCGAACAGTCACAGCCGGCACAGCTGCCCGAGGTGGACAACTCCGAGGAGCAGATCTATGAAAGCGTCAGCCACCCGCCCTCTACCGTTCTGGAAGACGTGCTGATTGTCAGTAACAGCTCAGAGATACCAACGTCTCCTAATGTACAAACAGACGTTAAGAAGGTGATACCCAGTGGCGATGGCTCTGATGATCAGTCATCGGAACCACCGGCAAGCGCCACGGCCATCAGCGCCAAGGTCATCGAGCCGCTGAACAGCATGTCACTGTACGGCAGCCACGAGGAGCTGGTCTTCTCCACCAGCAGCAACAGCGACTACAGCCTGGGCGGCGTCGTGGGCGAGCCGACCAGCTTCTGGAAGCACCTTCTCCTGCTGGTGATGGCCCCGTACGCCGCCGTGGGCGTCCCCATCAGCAGCATCATTAGCTTGGCCACCGTACCTCCATCACCTCAAAGCCAGTTAGGACCGGAGCGGATCCGCACCGCCCAGGCCTGGCTCCAGTACCTCTTCTCGACGCCGCTGGCAATGGCCGTCAACGGTTGTGAGGCCTTTCTCGTGCTGCTGCTCAACCTGTACATCGTCTACCTGTTTGCGGGGCCGCTGTACAGTCTGCTGGTGAATCGGCAGATGACGGAGCGGCTGGTGTCGCTGACGGTGCACCTCTACGAAATCATCCCCCTCGTCTACGGCCTGAACGTCGTCTGGTTCAAAGGCTTCAGTCTGTCGGCCATCATCCGCCTGCTCGATGTGAAGGTGCCCTCCAAGGACGCCGACCGGCCGGCCAAGCTGTACGGCAGCCTGCTCAGCGCCGGCATCGCATACTTTGCCCACATTTTTGCCTCGCTAGTGAGCGTGGTCAGCTTCGAGTGGAAGGCCGCCAACTTCTACATCACTGAAGGCAGAAGCGACTTTTACTATCACCTAATGGCTCGTTTCTATCTCTTTCTCCTGGTGCCCGTCTATCTGACCATTGTTTCGGTGAGTTTAGAAACTTAAAACTGATCTTCCTAAACTTTTCCATCTTTTTCTATGCCTAATCTAAACCCAGGGACTTCATTTTCGAATCAGGTAAGTTGTAATGAATGTTTTGATCGTCTTCACGCTTTCAAAACAACACTTCTCTAGCTGTCTCAACACCTACATCCGCTCCATGTCGGAGGACCTGCCGTCCATCAGCCTGCAAGACTTTCAGCGAGTGAAGAACGTCTTCAAGGCAAATGCGGACATGGTCTGCAAGGTGAACTACGTCTTCAACCTCCTCCTCAGCGACATTCTCCTCATACTGCTGATCAACATCGGCAAGGACCTCTTTCAGCTGTTCATGCTCGTCTCCGCCCTCGACTCGATTAGCATCAGTCTGGAGAAGGGCAGTCGAGGAACGGTCGACCCGGAGATGGTCGCCAAGGTGACCAAGTGGATGATGCTCGACCTCTTTGTTGTGGTCGCCAAGTGCGTCCTCCTAGTTCTCACCACCAAACGACTGGCCAGCACCAATCGAGAAATAAAGCGCATTCTTGCCTACCTGCATGACCTTGCCTCGCAGTACATCGAGAAGCCATCGGAGATTTACCAGTCGGTAGGATGATGAAGCACATTGTACAGTCAAAAAAGACCTGCTTGATGATAACGCAATTTTGTTTCCTTTTTCAGTTCTGTCTCGTAAAGTACTACATCAAAGCTCGCAATGAGCGAATGTAAGTGTGAATCAGTACATTTGATCAAAACCTAGTACACTGAACTTTTTCCCCTCTTTTTCCTCCTCTGGCAGCGACAATCCCGCCATGCTAAAGCTCTCCATCACCAAGTACCTGCCCTGCTGTGGCAACTAGAGAATAGTAAATAAAAATTACCACCACTACAACTAAAACTTTTTAGAAACAAAACTCTTGTTCACCTTTTTAGAAGCCGCAAAAGCTAATCTTTACAGATGATTATTACTCATTTTATGACGCATCATTTATCATAAAATTACAATAAACATTTTACAACCCCTCACACAAAACATTATTGGTGATGAGCAGTGATAGGGAGGATGATGGTGTTGATGGTGTTGATGATGAGGATGATGAGGATGACCAAGATAAGTCCAACAATAACAAATCGGCATAAATAAATAAATAAATAGTATAGTAAATCAAGTGTTGTTGTTGTGGGTGAGCGGGTCACCACCAGAGGCAATTCCACCAGAAGCCATGGTCGTCGTCGTCGTACTAATCTGCGGCGACCTAAGCAGAATGTTCGCCTTCATGCTGACCTGCGCCTGCACCGGCGAGCAGGCAATCTGCTCCCCGTCAATGGTCATGATATTGGAATCGCTGGCCGGCTCCAGACGAAAGGCTCGCACCGGCACAAAGCTGACAAAGGGCAGGCCCACGTGGGAGCCATCCTCGAGGGCGAGCAGAAACTGAATCACCTGACAGCTGCTGACGCCCGACTTGATGTACAGCAGGTAGATCGTCTGGTCGTCGAGCGTAGAGGCGGGGGCGAACATCACCGAGGAGTTGAGGTACCGCTGGTAAGCGGCGTACACCAGCACAAAGTCGCCCCGCTCAACCACCCAGTGCTGGCTGCCATCTTCCTTGATGGGACAGTCCAGCGGCGGAACGTCCACGCCTTGGTTGGCCTCGCCTACGGGCAGATAACTGAGCGTCCCGCCGTAGGTTCTCAGTGCCAGACTGCGGTAGATTGACCAGATGGCAAAGCGAGGCTCGCCGATGCAGCGCAGTCGTTCCGACTCGATGTCCACGTCGGCCATCAGGCCCCAGCCAAAGGAGAGAAAGCTGAGGTAGACCTTGTCGCGGGTGGTGATGCGCACCAGGTCCATTGCCACCGGCTGACCCTTGATCACGTGGAAGGTGCAGTCGAGCACCTGGTTTGCCGACTTGCGGGGCACGCCGCCAGGGTCGCCCAGGAAGATGCTGTTGATGGAGTGGGCGAGGCCATTGCCGGAGCCGCCGGGAATGATGCCTGAGAGTTGGCACAATGGCAGGAAATTAGAAACCGAGTTTTGAAAAAGCAAAAGGCTGAGCTTACTGATGGGAATGGGAATCTGCTTGACTTCGAGCCGCTCCAGTGAGCTGACAAAGCCGTTGAGCACTTCAAAGAGGAGACCGTCGCCGGAGACGGTGACCACCGCCGAGTAGGACGCCGCCAGGTCGTGGCTGCCCTCGATGAACTCCGACGCGTGGTTCGCATGCTTTGTGACTAGCACGTGATACTAATGAGATGTGAAGAAAGGAAAAAACCAATCATTACATCAGTATTAGGTAACTTTGACATTTAAATGTCATCTGGCGCCGGCACTAACCTTGATGCCGCAGTCGTCGAGCAGCGGCTTCACCTTTCGATCGAAAATCTTAATCGTCTTGCCCTTGCCGCTCTTCGGGTTGAGGATAATGAGCACTGGCTTGCTGACAGAGTGACCTTTCAATGGAAGAGAACAGGAGAGAGAAAAAAGTCACAAAATCAGTGTTAGGCAGTCAGTTCAACCTGTCCTCACTTTACACTTTCACACACTTCCTCAAAGGTGAGAAAAGAGTGAAACGACACACACACTGCAAGCACAAGTACAAGCACACTTACCACTGTGAATAAGCGTGGCGACCTTGCGCTGAAAGAGCTCCGCCTCGTTGAGGTTCTCCTCGTGGCTAGAGTGGCTGTTGATGATCAGCGTGACAATTCGACGGTGAGGCCTCTTCTCGAAGGATGAGGAGGAGGACGAGGAGGAGGAAACGGAAGCGACTGCCGCCGGGTAGATGACCATCTGCAGGCAGACATCCGTCTCGAGGAGTCGCTGCTGAAGGAGGCTCTTCTTGTCACGGCCCAGACAGCGAGATCGTCCCCGCCGTCGCCGGCTCTCCTTCTCCTGGTGAAGCACCTCCTCTGTGGACATCACCTCACAGGAGGCAATCTGGTCAAAGACGAAGCGTTCGACGGTCTTGCTGGGGGCACTGTTGTTTGAACTGCTTGGCTGTCCACTGGTTCGACAGAGCTGGAGGTACTCTGCCGTCAGATTGACCGTCACTGGAATGGACTTTCGCTTCGTTAGCTGCAGGTAGGAGCCGTTCCAGAGCAGTGTTCCAGCAGTGCTGTCCGTCAGGACAATATTAGTTGTGGTAGTTGTCATTGTTGTTGTAGTGGTAGTGGTAGTGATATCACAGGTTCAAGACGAAAATGATGTCATTTGAATGTCTTTTTCCAGTTTCCTCTTCTCACATCAGCAGTGTCGTTGACAAACAAAAAATAAAAAGGTCGATTCACTATGCTGCGCGTTTGTCAACTGAACTCGATTGTTGCTGCTTGTGGCTGATATCGACCGGCACATCAACAATGAAAAATACAAAAATACTGTAATCGAAATTGGAGAAGGTGCAGAGAAGGCGACTTCAGTCAGTCAGCCCGAAATAGTGACTGCACTGGTCGATTTTCACAGAGACAAAGACACAGCCAGTCATAAGCTCTCACATTTCTCCCGTACTACGGTACACTCAACTATGTCAGCTGTACGACGACGACAACGACGACAAATATCGGCCGAGTGGTGGTAGCTGTAGCAATTGGAGATGCGGTTTGATAAGGCACAAGAGAGCGAAGGAGAAAGACGCGTTGGTAGTAAGTCCCGCTGATGATGATGAAGATGATGCTAACGATCACCACCGCCAACACCACAACAACAGTCAGTGAGAGAAAGAGATTATGACCGGGTGAGACACAGTTCTCCTTTCTTATTTGATTGCGTAGATAAGACACACGCACGCACTCGCACACAGCAGGATGACAAAGGGTACTGCGTGCCTGCAGAGAGAGATGACAAAGTGCAAGTGCTGAGAGTAGAGTAGTGGAGATAAGCTTTAGGCACTTGTAGAGCGCGGAGGAGCAAGCTCGACTGGAGAATGAAGAACGCGGTTTCGGTGGTACGTGCAAAGGAAGTTTTTAGCCTCTAGGGATAAACTGGGGACGATCAGGAGGCAACTGAAAGAGTGTCTGTACGGTAGTGGACGGAGAGATTAAGGCGCTGAGATTGGAAAGAGAGTTTTAGCTGTTGTTGGGGGTGATGATGATGAAGCTCCTCGAGATCAAGATTCGGTGCCAATTGCGAGAATATGAGATGTGCTGGCTGGTGCTGGCATAGAAGTGCTAGTGCAGCGCTGGAGTGATTGATGTTCATCAAGTGACATTCAATGGGCGCACCGCTTGCATTTATCCTCTCTGGAATGTGGCATTTTGAAGTGGCGCATCGAAACGATGGTGATGATAGTGATGATCAGTGGTCAATGAAACTGCACGAGCCCTGCGCTTCCACTGTGCTGACACCGCAGCCAACATGTCTGTCGGCATGACAACCACCACCACCAGCACCGTCACCGGCACCGTGGTATGACATCATTCGAAAAGGCAAAAGTCAAAAAGCGAACAAAATTGACGGTGTTGAATTAGCAAAAAGAGTGGCTCAACGCTTGCGTTGCGATAGGGGAAATCGGTCAATAGAGCAGGGAGCAGCAGCAGCAACAGCCTGTTTGATCCAGATGTCTGCTCAACACATCCCAACAAAAAATGAGAAAATAATTTGGGTTTGCAGACACTAACAACCTGCTTCGACGACCATTGGAAAAGTTATCGAGTTGCTATTGTTGTCGCTGCTGCTGCCTAAAAGAGCAACAGAGAAGAAGAGAAAAGTGCCTTATCAGCAAACATTGCAAAATGCTCTTCTCAACCAGTGCGGTGCACTTCACCACCGCACGGTGCAACATATAATATCGGTGTGCGTTCTTGTTCCCTCTCTCTCTCGCTGTTCACAGTGCTGTCAATGAGTGTACGACGACTGTTTTCCCTCGGTGTGTTGCGATGACGATTGACAAAAATTGCACGAGTAGTAGTGGGACAACGACAACACACAAAAAAGTGCCGCAGCACTAAAACAGAAAAATGAAGAGAAAAACTGCTGGCTAATGAGGAGCCAGGTGAGCAAGCTGTCACTGACAACGGTGTCCCTCCAATGTCCAGAAAGAAAGAAAAACTGACTGAGCAATCAAACTGAGACTGATCAAAGAAGAGTGCGATTAGAGAGGTCTTGAAGCAGCTATCAGCATTGATGATAATGATGATGGTGATGGTGATAAATTAGCCACAGCTGACAGCGGCCGTACACGGCGGTGATGGCAGTGCTTGTGATGAAGTACCGAATCTGCCGCTGTCACATGAGGAGGTAAACACACGCACACACAAACAAACAAATACCACAGAGGGAACAAAAGCCACTACTGACAGCACACAGTGAGAGAAAGGGGAAAACTGTAGAGGTACACAAGAGGATCGACAAACAGTCAGTCAATCAGACAATTCAGCAGATATGCAGCAGCAGCAGCAGGACGGAAGGCGCAGAAGGTGCTGGTGAAAACCGAAACGGTGCAAAAGTGAAATAAAGTGAGGCGGCACAGTGTTTGTTGTCTGCGGTGTCCGTGTCTGTGTTGTTTGTGTGTCCAGTCCGTCAGTCTACGGTCACTGTCCAGGCCACGAGTCGACTCGGCGCTTTCGTCGTGGTGGTGGTCAATAGCAATAACAAAAACATATGAAGCAGCTGTAAAGTCGCCGCACTGCCGAACTGGTTCCAATCGAACGCATCCACACGACAGCAACAGCAACAGCAACAGCAGCCGCAGCCAATCTCAGGCAATTGCCGCTCGTTTGCAGACAGTTCACAACACACAGGGCACTCACTTTCGCCGTCGCCGATGGTGTCTCGATGGTAATTTCTCGTCGTGTCTGACTTACTGACTGACTACGTGCTGTCTTTCTCCACTTAATTTCTCCTTCTCTCAGGTAGACTCTACCTGCTCTACCTTATGCTCATGTTGTGCAGAGCTCTCTTCCTGTCAAACACACACACACACGCACTGACACCGAACATGCATTGACAGGGCAAGGGAGAGCGCAAGAGAAGATCTATCTGGGCCAGTGTCTGCCGCGGTCATAACGTGCTGAGAGTCAGTCGGCCGCCAGACAGCAAAGAGACAAAATGCAGTGCTCTCCCAAAGCTGATCAAATATACATACACACTAGAGCGCAGGTAACTCTTTCTCTTTCTCTATTTTCCATGTCTAATAATACCAAAAATTAGAGTGCGTCGAATGGATGATCAATCACAGAGAAAAAGGAGAGAGGAAAGAAAAGGAGAACATAGAAAAAAAGAGGGGGCAACAGAATCATCGGCGATATTCGCGCGCGCGAGCCAGTGCGACACACCAAATAAAATAATCGCAAACTCATAACTTTTAGACGCTACCCGAGCCAAATTGCGGAGAGCAATTGAGGTGTCTACAATAAAGCTGCCTCCGCCGCCGCCGCATTGTCTCTTTTAGAGGGCACACCCAAGCATTTATTCTCCTCGCTGATCAGGTGACAAAATAGAAATAGTGCGCGCATTGGACAAGGAATATAAAGAATAATAAAAGCAAATGAGAGGGAAAGAAGGGAATGGAAAAGGTTCTAAGCTACCAACAGAGAGAAAGAGAGAAACTGTGCACATTGAGAAAGTACTAGAAAAGTCTAGTGAAGACTAATGGCGTAGTACTTGCCTTTGGCGTTGTGCACCTTCGAGATGACCGGCGAGAGTAGCGTCCACTCGTACCAGACCTGGTGGGCGTCCAGGTTGCGCGTCAGGTGCAGCTCAATGCTCTGGCCGGCGGCGACGCTGACCGGCGCCGCCACGGGGAAGTAAATGGGAAACCAGCTGTACATGTCCTCGCAGCCGTGCTCGTTCTTGGTGGCCGGCACCGTGGAGAGGTAGATGTCATCGAGGAGGCAGCAGTCAAAGTAGCCCACAAAGCCGTGACACACGGTGGCCAGCTTCGAGGTGAAGGTGAGCACCTTGGAGCGGCTGTTGTCCCGCTCAGAGGGCCGCCGGGTGAGCTCTCCGCCGGGGGCGTGCGAGAAGCTGAAGGCCACCTGGGGCTCGTCAATGACGTAGGCGTTGCGGACGTGGACGACGTAGCCGTACTCGTAGGCGCTGCTGCCCTTCCCGCCCAGCCCTCCTCCTCCGCCCTTTCCGTTGGCATCACCGCCGCCGTACAGCTGTGCGTACAGCTTCTGCGACTGCACCGGACAGAGGTAGGAGCTGTAGGAGGCGGGGATGCTGATGGTGTCCTCGCGGACGTACCGCCAGACGCCGTCCAGGCACTCCGGACTCAGCTCGTTGTCGCCGAAGCTGCCCAGCAGCTCGGAGATGACCAGGTCGGCGCTTCGTGGCGCCTCCCAATACCGCATGTCCTCGTTGATGATCTGCACGACGCCCGAGGGAAGGCCGGGGGTGGCGCCGCCCCAGCGCAGGTCGCGCAGCGTCTCCAGCGTCACAATGGCGTTGACGTTTTTCTCCACCGCGTAGATGGTGACGTACTTCTTCGCCTTGGCCGCCGCCCTCAGCGTCTTCTCCACCAGTGGGCCACGGCCGGCGCCAACTACCATGGCGACTCTAAGGAAAAGTTTGTCGGATTATACTGTTCACAAATCGGCAACTCCTGTCTTACATGTCATCCTTGTTGATCTTCATTAGTGCTTTGTAGATTGCCTAAAACAAAAAGTAAAAATAATAAAATCCAGCAAAGAATGAGTTGGCTGAACTTACCAGTTCATACTGCTGGTACTTGATGTCATCCGTTTCAAAGACCTCGTACACCAGCGAGTCAAGGTTGTCCTTGAGCGGCTGCAGCGGAATCTGTAGCACATCTTCGTATCCCTTGGTGAACTTGGATATCTTGTCAACAAAGAGCGGACCGTTCTTCATGTGATTGAGATACTGAACGTAGTGCTTTAGCTGACCGTGCAGATTATTGCCCTTGATAAGAAATGAAAAGTTGCCGGCCATCTTAAAGTTAAGTTGAGAAATGAAAAACTGGTACGCCTTGCTTAGGACGGGATACTTTGAAGGGTTTGTGAGAAAGGTGGAGGTGGGCAGAATCAGCATGACAACGGGCTCTCCTAGCCACCGGTTGATGCGCTCCTGGTCGGGTGGATCGCCGTTTAGCTCGAGGGCGAGAAAGAGGCGAGGATTCGACTGGGTGATCATGCGAATGAAGTTCCACCGGTTCCACATCTCATCTCCATCCACCTCTGGCGCCACACTGTCCCGCCATATACTGGAGAGGTACTTCGGCGAAACCAGTGGAATTCGTATGTAGATAGACGGGGGCGTGTGTTCACCGAACGTATCCAATGAAGAGGTAAACTGCCGGTTGATAATGTCGGCCATCGTTTTCAGTGAAAACTTATCATCCGGACAGTCGATGAGTACTTGGGTGACGCCAATATGACTGGCGTAGTTGAATTCACTTTCCAGCAAAGTGACATTGCTCTTTAGGCCGTAGTTTCGCTTTGGAATGTAAATGACAAGCTTGTTTCTCTCTGAAATTGGAGCGAATTAGATATGTAAACACAGCTGCTGAAAACAGCCACCCACCTGATCCATCCACAAAGATATCACTGTAGGGGACAAACTTCTTTGATCGAGGGTGAACCAGCGAGGTGACAATGTAGTTGAATCTAGAAAACAAGTGAGAAAATTAACGTCAGACGATGAGGAAAAAGTAAGAGCTAGTGCAAAAAATGATTGTACCCATTGTCAGTGCCGCTTCGCAGCGAGAGCGCAATGTTCTCATTGTGGTGCACCTGCCAGCCGACGGTGACGGTCATGGCGATGAGGAGGATGAGGAGGAAAAGAGGATAACAGCAACCAGGTAGAATCCAGGTTTTGGGAGGACAACAAAGCCTTCAAGTGTTTCTTATCATTCAAAAAAGAAACACAAAAATCACATGGCCAGCCACCGAAAATAGCCGCCTGGAACTTGTCCGGTGGTAATAGGTGAGCATTTTCGGCGATGTGAAAATTCAAAACACTTCCCGCCGATTCTATCTAATCGCTCCTTATTTAGTCATTGTTTGTTTATTGAACCCAAATAACTAACTCCAAGTGCGTTTTTACTTACAAACTAAAACTTTAGAGTGCCTCACACTTTGACGCACAAGTCGAAGTTGTAAATTGCGCCGTAGGAAGACCTCAAAGCGGCAGACAACAAGAGGAGAAGCTAGACAAGATAAGAAGCAGCAAAGTGGGTACTTTCAGAAAAAAGAAAAATCTGTGCCAATAGAAAAACACTGAAATGAATGATCAGTATCCAGTATTATCCACCCGATGTACACACTTTCCGTCTGCGTCAATGCGAATTATCGGGCAAATAATCCGGCCTCAAGGTGATCACGTTCACCCATTCACGCATTTACTGTTAAAGCGACAGTGAAAACTTTTCAATCGAGTATATAAGCGACAAGAACGGCGGCAAGAAAGGCACTTTTTCTTCTCAATCACTTGAAAGCAGCAGCAGAAGAAGATGGAGACAATAGCAAGCAGCCTGTGCAACGACTCGGCTGCTGTTGAAACGACGATGCTGGCGTTGAAAAATAGCTCCAGAAGCGTGGCTGCCCTCAGCGAGCAATGTCTGCAGGACTTTTTCATTCGCAGCTTCTACGATTTCCTGCAGATGTTCTACATTGTCTGGCCGTCGGAGGGCGAAGAGCCCGAGATGAACTACGAGCTTAACGTAAGATGTTGGAAAGAAGAAGCTTTCCACTTGGTTTAACCCAACAAAATCTTTTTTTCCATTTCAGCTGATTCCCATGGCCAGCGTTTTCATCGTCATCGAGCAGGTGATCCGCATCTTTCAACGACAAGACCTGACGCGCGTCCAGGACCTGGTGACGAACGTCGGCTCGGCAATCGTCTTTCTTTTCTCTCGCATCCTCTTCCTCGGCATGATCATCCACGTGTACTTCTACATCCACGACAACTACCGCATCGTGGACATGCCGCTGCACAACTTCTGGAGCTGGCTGATCAGTCTGCTGCTGGTGGAGTTCGTCTACTACTGGACACATCGGGCGCTGCACGAGTTTAACTTTCTCTGGGCGGCTCACCAGTTCCACCACATGGCGGAGGATCTGAACGTGTCGACGGCGATTCGCGACTCGGTGGTTGATTTGATTCTCTATGATGTGAGCAGTTGAGAAAGAAACGAGTGAAAATTTTTGTTTACCATTTTACCTTTTCCTTCGACAGATCTTCCCCCTTCCGCTCTCCTTCCTCATTCCACCGCAGATCCTGGTGGTGCACATGCAGTTCTCGCTGATCTACCAAATCTGGCTGCACAACTCGGTCATTGGCGACCTCGGCTTCTTTGAGTACATCGTCAACACGCCCCGCCAGCACCTGGTCCACCACGGCAAGAACCCTTACTGCATTGACAAGAACTACGGCGCCCTGCTGATGATCTGGGACCGCCTCTTTGGGACGTACCAGCGCGAGAAAAAGGAGGACAAGCTGGTGTTTGGCGTGGTCTCGCCGACGCCGGCCACCTTTGATCCGCTCGTCCTTCAGTTCGGCTACTACCGCGACGTCTACAGGAAGTTCATGGCCATGGAGACAGCCGGCGACAAGGTGTCTGCTCTGGTGAAGGGCCCCGGATGGTCGCCCGGAAAGCCTCGCCTGGGTCTGCTCAGCGACGTTCCCGAGCCGGACCGAGACGCGCCCAAGTACACCTACGATCCGGAGGTGTCCGTCTGGACGAAGCTGTACGTCGGACTGCATGGTCTGGTGCTGCTCATTGGACTCTACGCCATTGGCCACCACTTGGTCATTGTAAGTGCCTAGTTATGGAAGAGAGAGAGAGAGAGAGAGAGATAAAAAGATAACTTATTTAACAATCTTTTCACTGCAGCGTTTCACGTACCTAAAAGCCACCGTCGCCATGCTCTTCATCATCACCACGCTGACCTCCTTTGGTTTCATCTTTGACTCGAGGTTTGTGTTTCAGTTGTGTAAGCTTCAGCTTCACTGTAACATCAGCCCTTTCTTTTCACCGTTCACAGAAAGTTTGCCCCCCTCTTCGAGACTGCCCGCTGTCTGCTGTACTACCCCATCGACTACTACATTGCCATGAACACGCCCTGGGACATGCAGGCGGGCGATCGGATGATTTTCGACATCTACATCACTGGAATGCGCCTCTTCTTCCTCGCCTCGGCGGTGATCTGGCTGATTCGAGCTTTCACCGGCGGCGACGAGGAGCGCAACAATCTGCCGCAGGTGATTCAAAACGGCAATGGAGTGGTCACCTCCAAGGGCGAGGAGGCGTCAAAGACGGACAACAACTCCGGAGAAAAGGGCGAGAACATTGAGCTGGCGAAGAAACTGAGGGCAAAGCACAGCTCAAAGGGCTTCAACCTGGCGAATATCACCGCTTCGCTAGTCTTCCTCGTCGCCTCTCTGGTGGTCACCTATGTGCTCTACTTTGTGCGCCTCGAGTCCTGCAACAAGCTGATCAATATGGTCGACTAGTGGTGAACTTGCTAGATAAATTAGGTTGCAGTTCGGGGTGTAAGTGAAAAGTGATAGTAGCGGAGAAGTTAAAGAAGTTTTACAAATTAAACTTTATGTATTACAAATCTATTATCAAATGTAATATAGCTTGTAAACCATGTTAACCCAATACAAAATAAACCCAAAATATAAAATCTTTAGGAAATCAATTTAGAAATTGTGTCTGCTGTTTACAAGATAAAACAGAAGGACTTCTATAAAATCTCTAGTTTGGTATAAGTTTGTCGCACTTCAGCTTCTCCAGCTTCTCAATGACAGGCTTGCAGACTGCCTCTAGCTTAGCTCGCTTCTTTTCCAGTTCCTTCTTCTTTGCCTGTGAATTGCTCTTCAGCCAGGCCAGAGTGTTCTCCACTTTTTCCATTGCCCGGCGTTGCTCTGCCACTTCGAGGTAGTTTTCAGTTGCCAGTGTGCGCTTTATCTGATAGGCTTGCTCCAGGAGTGCGTTGAACACACTGGTTCGCTCACGATGAAGGCCATCCTCAAGTCTGTACTGCTTAGCTTCACTGACCATCAACTCAGCCATCTCACTTGACAGATGCCAATCGTTTTCAAGAATGGTGATGCAGCTTTTCTGACCAGTGCTCACCACCTGAGCGGTCACTTCCAGAGAGCTACTGTCGTCAATCTCAAAAGTAATGTCAATCTGTGTTTTTCCAAGAAGAGTTAATGGAATGTGACTAAGTGTGAGCTCTCCAAGATAGTAGTTGTTTTTGGCCAGTGCTCGTTCTCCTTCATACACTTGAAATCTAATTTGGGAAGAGTTATTCGTAATGGTGAAAAGTCTCACAGTTTTTTGAATAGGAAAAACGGTTCCGCGCTCAATCACCGTCTTCATGGCACCATCACAAGTTCGAAGTCCAAGTGAAAGAGAAGTGGCGTTAGGCAGGTAGACGCTTTTGAGCAGAGGCAATGAGATGTGGTTGCCGTTGATAATGGCTGCCTGGACGGCAGCACCGTAGGCGACAGTTTCCTCTGGGATGATAGCCATGTTCAGCTTTTTGCCTGAGAAGTGCTCTCTCAGCAGTGCCTGCACCAGTGGAATGCGCGTCGAACCACCGACGAGAACGATCTCGTTGATCTGGCTTTCGGTTAGTCCTGCAATCTCTATTGCCTGCTTAACTGGTTCCAGTGCCAGACAAACAAGGTCTAGGCAAATTTCCTCAAAGTCGCTCCGAGTGAAGGAGGCGCGTAAGTTGGCTCCTTCAAAAAGTGCATCCACTTCGATGACAGTTTTTGACGTAAAAGAAAGCACCCGTTTGGCTTGCTCGCAAGCAGTTCGCAGTAAAAGCAAGGCTCTTTTGCTGGTGGAAATGTCTTTCTGGTGCTGACTCTGATACTCCTTTACAACGTGCTCCACCAGACGATTGTCAAATTTCTCACCTCCAAAATGATCGTTTCCTGAGGATACCTTCCACTCAAAAACGCCATCGTCGACTTTGAGAACAGAGACGTTAAGAGTTCTACCGCCCAAGTGAAAGACGAGCACGTTCTTTGCTTCTTTTGTGTTATTGCCGATGCCGTAGGCTATAGCAGCAAGGGCCGGCTCGCTGATGATGTGCAGCACATTGAGACCGGCAAGGGAGGCAGCGTCCTTGGTTGCTTGTCGCTGGTCGTTACTATAAAAAACTGGCACGCCGATGACAGCATTAGTGACAGTAGTGCCCAGATACGCTTCAGCGGTCTCCTTCATTTTGCTCAACAACATTGAGGTAATCTCTTCCGGGGTGAAGCGTTTAGTCTCTCCCTTGAACTTCACCTGAATCACCGGTTTTCCATTGCCATCGTTTACCACCTCAAAAGGCCAGAGTTTCATGTTTTCTTGCACAACTGGGTCATCAAAGCATCGACCGATGAGGCGCTTGACGCCAAAAACGGTGTTCTCAGGGTTTCGGGCCGCCTGTTTCTTGGCCGCATCGCCGATCAACAGCTCAGTGTCGGTGAAAGCGACCATTGATGGAGTCACTCGTTGGCCGTGATCGTTGACGATGATCTTCGTCATCTCGTTTTGGAACACGCCAACGCAGGAGTTGGTGGTGCCCAGGTAAATGCCAATGGCAACAGCTGTAGATGACATTACCTGTAGCATAATGATTAAGGCAAATAAGTAACCAATCTATTGTTGTCACAACAGAAAGTACTCACCACTAGGGAAACGTCTTTATCGATCAAAAGAAAAATCCAAAAAAGAAGAAGAAACAAAAAGATGTGCAAATCGTTAGCTGCACAAGAACAAATCAGCGCCAGCAGCTTGCTTAACTGCAGAGAGTGAGCTCAAGTGGACGTGCTGCTACACTTTTGCTTTTAGTGTCTTCAGTGGCTTCTCTGCCAGTGCAGCCTCTCTCAACCGCCGCCGCCGTTCTCCTGCCCAGTGTCCTTCCCCAGTCTGCCCCCTTAGCGACCGAACGACCCCCGTATTCCTCGCCAGTTAGTCATCACAACAGCCACTCTCAGCAGCATTACGTCAGTGTTCCTCAAACTGTTCAGTGATTTACTGCTTCCTGGGCAGACGAGCGCAAGGGCAGTCGCATCTGGCGAGCACTCTTTTTCTTCTGCCGCCACGCAAGGCCGTCCCCATGGCTGATGGCCGCTCTTCCACCTTTTCCCACTTTCTGCTCTGCATTTTAAATGCCTGCAAATTTTCACAAAAAAGAAATCTTAAAAAATGAAAGGAGTTACAGTTTTAGTTTTTTGACAAATAAAACAAACATATTTTTTAGTGTGAACCCTTTAACCCAATACAAAATATAAAATAAATGGGGGATAAAATTAGATGCGGTGTTCGCTGCTTTAATGGGATGGCAGTAAAGCTGCCTGATGTGTAAATCAGGAGCTCATTTTTTCAAAGCCAGTTTCTCAATGACAGGCTTGCAGACTGCCTCTAGCTTAGCTCGCTTTTTTTCCAGTTCCTTCTTCTTTGCCTGTTCATTGTTCTGCAGCCAGGCCAGAGTGTTCACCACCTTTTCCATTGCCCGGCGTTGCTCAGCCACTTCAAGGTAGTTTTCAGCTGCCAGTGTGCGCTTCATCTGATAGGCGTGCTCCAGGAGTGCGTTGAACATACTGACTCGCTTACGCTGAAGTCCATCCTCCAGTTGGTACTGCATGGTGGCCTCCCAGACCAGGCGCTCGACCTTCTCCTTGGGCAGACACCACTGGTCGTGAAGAATGGTGATGCAACTCTTCTGGCCAGTGCCTACCACCTGAGCAGTCACCTCCAGAATGCCATAGTTGTCAATTTTAAAAGAAACGTCAAACTGCGTCTTGCCACAAAGATTTGATGGAATGTCTGTTAATTGAAGCGTTCCAAGGCAGTGGTTGTCACTGGCCATTGCTCGCTCTCCAGTGTACACTTTGTATAGAGCAGAAGTCTGGTAATCCCAGGTGGTAGAAAGGCGCATCGTTTTTCGAACCGGAAAAGTGGTGTGGCGCTCGATCACCGTCTTCATGGCACCGCCTGAAGCATTAATTCCAAGCGAAAGTGGAGTGGTGCCACTTAGGTTAGCTTCATTCAGCAAAAAGGGAAAAAAAGAGGAGTTGCCGATGAGAACATCCGCCTGGACGGCAGCGCTGTAGGCGACAGTTTCCTCTGGGTTGATCTGCTTGCGCAGCACTTTGCCGACAAAGAACTCCTTCAACAAAGCCTGAACTTCAGGCATGTGCGTCGAGCCGCCCAACAGGATCACCTCGTCGATCTGACTTTTGTCAAGTTCTGCATTTCTGAGCGCTTTTTTCACCGGTTTAAGTGTGGAATGAAATAGGTCAGAGCACAGTGCCTCAAATTCGGCCCGAGTGAAGGGGGCTATAAAGTCGACCGTCTTGAAAAGTGAATCCACTTCAATGAACGTCTGTGTGGTAAAAGAGAGCACACGTTTGGCTTGCTCACAGGCAGCTCGAAGTCGGGAAAGGGCTCGCTTTGTAGTGGAAATGTCCTTTTGGTGCTGACGTTTAAACTCCTCCGCAAAGTGCTCTACCAGACGATTGTCAAAGTCTTTCCCTCCCAAGTTACTGCAAACGGCGGATTTCTCGTCAAAAAGGTAAACACCGTTTCCTCTTTTGAGAAGAGAGACTTCAAGCGTGGCGCCACCAAGATGAAAGACGAGCACATTCTTTTTAGTGCTGTTGAGACCAAAGACAAAGGTGGCAGACGCTGGTTTGATGATGATGCGCAGCACATTGAGACCGGCAAAGGAGGCGGCGTCTTTGATTGCCTGTTCCTTGAGGGCGTCTTTGAAATTAGTGGGTACAGCGATGACAGCATTAGTGACAGTAGTGCCCAGAAACGCTTCAGCGGTCTCCTTCATTTTGCCCAACAACATTGAGGTGATCTCTTCCGGAGTGAAGCATTTGATTTCTCCCTTGAACTTCACCTGAATCACCGCTTTTCCATTGCCATCACTCACCACCTCAAAAGGCCAGCGTTTCATGTCCTCCTGCACAGCTGGGTCATCAAAGCGTCGACCGATGAGGCGGTTGACATCGAAAACAGTGTTCTCAGGGTTCCTCACCGCCTGTTTCTTGGCCGCATCGCCGATCAACAATTCAGTGTCGGTGAAGGCGACCATTGATGGAGTCACTCGGTGGCCGTGATCGTTGACGATGATCTCCACTTTTCCGTTGTGAAAAGCGCCCACACAGGAGTTGGTGGTGCCCAGGTCGATGCCGATGGCAACAGCTGGGGATGGTGGTGGAGGTGTGGATGACATTTTCTGCAGCAAAATAGTTGTGAATAAAGTTAAGTTTTGTTGCTTGCTGTCAAAACTAAAAGTACTCACCGCCGGTTAGAAGTATCAGTTACCACGAAAGAAAAAAGGAGGAAAAACGCAAAATGCACAGGAATCAGCACCAGCAGTCTGATCAGTATGAGTGAATCAACGCAAGTGACAAAATCGCTTTCGCAGTTTCAATTTTCAGCAGCACCATTAGCTTTGCACACATTTCACTGCACAGCCACAAGTGTCCCTCTCTGGTGAAGAGTCTCTCCCACTACTGCCAGCAACAGTCTGCCACCGACAGAAGCAAACTCCTGCCCAGTTAGTCATCACCGCCGCCACTCTCTGAAGCATTGCATCAGTAGTTAATAGCTTTTTCTTCCTCGAACTGTTTAGAGAGTCCCTGGGTTAAGGGAGACTGGTCGCATCTGGCGAGCACTGTTATTCTGTCACCACTTGTGACTCACCACTAAAGGCCGTCACCATCACTGATGACCTCTTTTCTTTTTAATTCTCTCTGGTTCGCTTTCACTTGCTCAATGTCCCACTTGTTTATTGTTTTGTTAAGTTAAAATGTAAACCACCGTTGGTGTTCAGATCACCATGGTCAACTAGTGAAAGGCCGAGAAAAAAAGCTTTATGGGTTTGTTTTAAAACAGATAATAAAATGGTAAGATGATGTGATTTGCAGGATTGTGGTCCAAATGATAGACAACGGCAAAAAATGTCTGTTTCAGCTTCAATTTCTTTATCAGCAGTTCATCTGCAGTGAGATTTGTTTGAGTGAAGTAGACGCAAACAGCCTGACCAAGAAGACTACTGAGAGAAGAAAAGTGGCCACGCCCACCAGCAGAATGATGAAACTGGCTTGCAAGTAGAACACATAGCCGAAGAAGGTGATCGCCTGGGCGAGCACGAAGACAATCGTCAGTACAAAGTGCCGTTTATACAGTGCCATCATTCCAAAAAGAAAAACGAGCATCAAACCGATGTGCCAGAAAACTGTAGACCGCTCGCAGTGACGTACGCACAGACTGTGTGACATTGTGAGGCGGTCAAAAAAGCTGGTGTTCGGCTTGCAGTCGATGCACTGGCTTAAACTGCCAATCATTAAGCCTAAGTGAGAGCCCATCAGAAGGCATAGGCTAAATCGAATGTCTCTGTCCCAAGAGTTGGCTTTGGCTTTGGAGTCGGTAGAAGAGCTTGTAGTAACTCGGGAGTAATTGCCTGTAGTAGACGAGGTGGAGTTCTTTTCAAAAATCGCCATTTTCGTTGTGGTGGTAGTAGTCGGATGAGCTTGTTGGCAGGTTTTGACTAGTATTGTCGATGACGATTTTTTTACTGATTGTCAATAAGGGTGACTTTTATATTAAACCAACTTATCTATACGAGACTGCGGTTCTTGTGTGCAAGTTTTGTACTGTATTGTATTCTAGTGTGCAAGTTTTGTACTGTATTGTATTCTAGTGTGCAATGCAGTTCTGTCGGTTTAAACTAATCATTTCTCTAGAAAAACATACTTTTGGAGCCAGAACCACTTCTCCAGTAAAGTGGCCTACCGGCGTAACCAGTGGCAAAGAGAGATATGCTTGTAAATTGCAACTGTAACTGCTTCAATTAAATTGGGTTGGCATACTTATCAACTCAATCAAATACAAAATTTTACTTTAGATAAAAATAAAACCATTCAAAGAACAGAAATAATTTTTTTAAGTTTTTTAATTTCAACTCATGTGCGAGAATCAGCATTTGGTGTTTGTCGTGCGAAGCACCAAATGCCGAAAAGTGCACTTTTGCTCTGCTTTCCCCGAACATTTTTCGACTGTTCGTCAGTCGAACCATGTGATGATAAAGAGTGCACTCTCAGACTGACAAATAGAGACTGGAAATAAACTAAACTAAACACTAAAAACAGCCTTTATTCAACACAGACACAGAGTCAATCTTAGAACCTTTTAGTGCATCATCAACTTGATGACATCAAGTAATAACAATCATCAGCAACAACAGCTGCTATTGCCGCCATTGATGTCATTGCTGGTGCTGTTCATGATGGCCGTTTGCAGAGTGGGTGGAGACTGCCTGTCGCTGTGAAGGCAGGACAAAGACCAGTGTGCTTCTGTTCTCCACAGTGGTTAACTGTTAATTCCTCAAAATCCAAAACCCAAAAACTTTTATTGCACTTAGATGTTTTACGAAATGTCATCAATTAGAGTTCATTTTAAATTAAAATATTTTAGTTTTGAGACTGGAACGAGACGACAAAATCAATGATGACCACCAGGAGAAACTAATGGCAGCAGACAAAACAGTTCAGGCCTGGGCAGGCTGGCGAAGATATGCGCAGCCGAAACAGGACGACTGTACTCATAGTACTCATTTAGAAGAAGACTGTCCTGATGCAGTGCAAATCAGCAAATCTTTCTGTCTCTTTTTCTTTTGATAAGCTCCGCTCGGCTGATAATGACTGGCGTAATCCAGCTCTTGTCGCGTGGTGGTCTTGGTGGTCGTGGTCGTGGTGATACCAATATATAAAAAACAGCTTTTCGCCGTTTTCTAGTCACACTCAGCAAGGCCTGACCAACAAGCCCGAACGCAACTATGACTACATTTCTCTTCCTAGTCCTCATCCTTCTGCTGCTGCTGGCGGCCTACCTCCTTCAGCGGTACCGCGACATGACCATCCTCCAGAGGAACGGCATTCCCGGCCCCAAGCCGAACCTGATCACCGGCAGCCTCTTCGACCACTCTCGAACGCCCAACGTGCTGAAGTACGACGAGTACTTCGCCAAGTACGGCCCCATCGTCGGCTACTACATCGGCCGAAAGGCGAACGTGCTGATCAACGACGTTGAGCTGGCGAAGCGCATTCAGATCAAGGACTTCAGCAACTTCAGCGACCGCCAGACGCTGGGCATCAAGTACGGCCTTCATCCTAATCCAAAGTACTACCTCCACCTGATCAGCGCCCAGGGGGCCCAGTGGAAGGAGCTTCGAACGCTGCTCAATCCTACTTTCAGCGCCGTTAAGCTGAAGGCGATGACGCCCATCATGGACAGCTGCATCGACATTCTGCTGGACAAGGTGGAGAAGCGGGCTGCTTCAGGAGGTGAATTCGACCTGTACGAGGCCTTTCAGCTGCTGACCACCGATGTCATCGCCAAGTGCGCCCTGGGCATCGACACTGACGTGCAGAACAACCCCGATGATGAGTTCTTTCGGGCGGCGAAGCGGCTCTTTGACACGCACCCCTCTCGCTTTAGGCTGATGTTCACCTGCTTTCCCGAGCTGGATCGGGTGCTCTATCCGCTGCGACGGGGGCTGCAGATGATCGAGGAGTGGCGAGATCGGTCGGTGTCGCAGACGCTCGCTCGGCTGATCAATGCGGCCATTCGCCTGCGATCGGCCAGTTCAGTGCTGGGCAGTGCTGGCAAAAAGAAGAAGAACGACCTGCTGCAGCTGATGCTCGATGCAAAGTCCTCCGAGGAGGAGATCGCCAACACCAGCGCCGCCACGCTGACCATTGATGAGAACAGCGACAGTGAGGAAAAGGACGGTGAGGAGGGTAAACCTACCAGGGCGGAGAAAAGCCTTCGAAATGGCGGCAGCACCGCTAATGGTCACAACAACAGTCACAGCAAGCAGAAGGCGCTGAGCAAGGACATTGTCGTGGCGACGGCAATCGTCTTCTACGAGGTACTGTTGTGTGAACCGCTGATAACATTTGAATTTTACTAACATTCTCTATCTTCTATTCACCAGGCCGGATACGAGACCACAAGGTAAGGAGACATTTTTTTATTGCATTTTGAACAAACTTAAACTTCTTTCCATTTCCACAGCACAACACTGGGCTTCCTGGCGCACATTTTAGTGACCCACCAGGAGATCCAGGAGAAGATCCGCGAGGAGGTAGTGCAGATGTTCGAAAAGGAGGGCGTCTTTGACTACAACACGGTGAACCGCCTGCCGTACATGAACCAGGTGATCAGCGAGACGCTGCGCTACTACCCGCCGGTGACCACCTTTGTGACGCGCACCACCAAGGAGGACTACCACTACAAGGACATCGTCATTCCCGCCAACTCCACGGTGCGCATTCCCATCAATCAGCTGCACCACCGAGAGGACCTCTGGCCGGAGCACATGAAGTTCGATCCGGAGCGATTCCGCGACCGCTCGGTCATCGACCCCGTCGCCTATCAGCCTTTTGGTACGCTTTCTTTTAACTTTAGATGGGAACTTTCTTATTAATTTCTTTTTCCTTAACAGGCACAGGTCCAAGGAATTGTACGCTGCGAACGAACTCTTCTCCTGAACGTGAGATAAATTAATCTGTTTCATTTCTTTGCAGGCATCGGAATGCGATTCGCCCAACTGGAGATCAAGCTGACGATAGCACGACTGCTCCACAAGTACCGTCTCTTGCCGGGCCCAAGCACCGAGAAGGAGCTGACCGTGGAGTACAAGCCGATTACGCAGACGCCCAAAAATGGTGTTTGGGTGCGGGCGGTGCCGGTGTAACACATATAACTGTTTTTTACCACATTTAATAGTATACAACAAACAAAAATAAAGATGTACAAACCAGAGAAACCCAGTGATGTGTGGTCAGCTTCGGCGGTAGATAAACTCCACCTTTGAGTGATTGGCGATGATGGTCTGAGAGACGGTCCTGTCCTGGTCCAGGCCGATGACGCTGTTCGGTTCACTGCTGCTGACGGGCTCAGAGTTCATCTGAATTCGCTGCTGTCGATCAATCCACAGGTCGTACCGCCGCCAGACGTGTGCCCAGTTGATGTGTCGATGGGGGTTGTGAAGGTCACCCTCTTTTCTAGTGTTCATTCTAACTCGAAGCTCAATGCTACGCTCTACGGAGCACTTCAGCTCTCTAAGCGAATCAGTTGGACGGACGAAAGCTTCGGTGGTAGTTTGTCCGTCTAGAAAGTGAATCGTCAGCTGAAGAGCTCTCCCGTGATAACGGTCAACTTTGGACTGCAGATAGGCGGCCACTTGGTTGTTGAAGCGAAGTTGGCGGTTGTTGGTGTTATCTTTTGGGCAGCAGCTCAAAAGTGGCACGACGGTCTCCTTCAAAGCTGGATGCTCTCTGCAGATGGACTGTAGTTGAGCTTCGAGGTTGTCCATAAATTGAGCATGTTCAGAGAGGGAAATGTAGCGAATGTTTGTTTCCGGTGAACTGGTATTCAAAGTGGAATCGCCAGACATGATTGAAAGATTAAGTTTTATGACTACAATGTTTTAATTTCTCTTGTTCGTGATTGACTACTTTTAGCATTTATACAGAATTACGGTTTCTTAGAAGAGGGCGGTGATGACTGTTGTTGTTGCTCTTGGTTGGTGCTGCCAAACCCAAGGTACTTAAAGTCCTCCTTGGCCATCAGATCCTTGTCCATGCGACAGGCGAGGTAGTCCTTGGCGATGCTCTGGCAGGCGGCGGAGTCGGCGTCAACACTTCGATTCAGGCACTTCATGTACTGCGACATTAGGTCCTTGCACTCGCCAAAGTGGTCCAGCGGAAAGCTGCCCTTGGCCGGTGGTCGTGGCGTGAAGATCTTTGCTCCGCCGCCGATACTGTTGGCCATTTGGACCGAGGAAAAGCGTCTTTTGGTTCAAAGTGGAATTTGTTTGGAAACAAATCAACCGCTGATCGCCGAAACAAACAATGTGCAAGCTTCTAGAGTGGCAATAGTTGCCGTCCACGTGATTTTTGTTTTCTTTTTTTATTTTGGTTTTCAGAAGATAGGAAAGTGGTGAAAGATGGCCGATTATGTGCCTTTAAGTGGCGGAAGTGACAAAAGGCCGGCAAAGAGACGGACAAACTCTAATGGTGGAGGAAATCACAATCAAAACAACAGCCACAGCAACAAAAACGGACCGACGGTTCGTGTCAACAAACTGCGCTTCAGCGAAATCGGCTTTCGCGTGCAAAAGGTAAGTGCTGCTACTCTTTTTTACGATTCTAACGTTTTTCCATCTGAAGATACTCGACGAAGCACCATATGCCGACTACAAGTCAGTCATCAAGCGGCTGAAACGAGAATACTTTCATGAATACCAACGAACTCCGGAAGCGGTGCTGCGGAAGCCAGTTGAGGCACTAATCAAGGAGATTCGAGAGACTTACGAAGATGAAGAGATCCTTGATAATGAGGCAATGCTGGTTGACGGTGATGATGGACCACAGCACAACCTGATGAACGACTCACTGGTGAACCTCTACGCCAATACGCCAAACAGTGAAAACCGCAAATCTAGCGCTCAAAAACCGAAAAACCACGAGAATCCGCCTACAACATCAACAGCTGTAAAAAAGACCAAAAAGACCCGCCTCGCCGGCGAGTCGCAGGACAATCTCGAGGCGACAGTCGACCGGGCAATCAACGCCGAGCTCGAGAAGCAAGCGAAGCTGCGCGAGCGGTACCTCCTCCAGCCAAAGGTCACCTTTGAGGACTTTGGCGGCATCGCCGAGGTGGTGGTCGAACTGAAGCGACTTCTCTTTCACCTCCGCAACGCCGCCCTCTACCGCCAGTTGGGCGTCGACCCGCCCCGGGGCTTCCTCCTCAACGGCCCACCCGGCGTCGGCAAGTCGCTGCTCGTGGAGGCGCTCGCCCACGACCTCCAGGTGCCCTGTCTGCGCTGCGGCGCCACCGAGATCGTCGCCGGCATCACCGGCGAGTCGGAGGAAAAGATCCGCGAGCTCTTCGCCCTCGCCAAGTCCCTCCGGCCCTGTCTGCTGTTCATCGACGAGATTGACGCCATCACGCCGAAGCGAGAGAGCGCAGCCCGTGAGATGGAACGCCGCATCGTCACCCAGCTCATCACCTCACTCGACCAGCTCTCCGCCTCGGATGGTTCCGGCGACGGGGTGGTCGTCGTGGGCGCCACCAACAGAGCCGACGCCCTCGACCCGGCGCTGCGGCGTGCTGGTCGCTTTGACCGGGAGATTACGCTGGGCATTCCGGATGAGCGCGCCCGTCTGGACATTCTCCGCGTCCTCTGTCGACGGGTGAAGCTGGCGGCGGACTTTGACTTTGTCTCGCTGGCGCACCGGACGCCCGGCTACGTCGGCGCCGACATGAAGAGCCTGATTAGAGAGGCAGCCATCGCCGCACTGGAGCGACATTTGCCGGCGCTGAAGAGTATTGCAACAAGTGCGCAGAGTGCCATCAAAAGAGAAGAGGAACCAGCAGAGGACCAGCAGCAGCAGCAGCAGAACCCGTCAACAGAGCCAGAGCCAGCGCTGGACGAGAGCTTCCAAATCGAACTGGCCGACTTTGAGGTGGCCCTGAAGCAGGTGCAGCCGTCCTCGAAGCGCGAGGGCTTCGCCACCGTGCCCGACGTCACCTGGGACGACATTGGCGCCCTCTCCGACGTGCGCGAGTCGCTGCAGATGTCCATCCTGGCGCCGGTGCGCTACTCGCTGGACGTGCAGCGCCTCGGCCTGTCCCTCTCCGCGGGCATTCTCCTCTGCGGGCCGCCCGGCTGCGGCAAGACGCTGCTGGCGAAGGCAATCGCCAACGAGTCGGGCATCAACTTCATCTCCGTCAAGGGGCCGGAGCTGCTGAACATGTACGTCGGCGAGTCGGAGAGAGCAGTGCGAGCGGTCTTTGCCCGGGCGCGCAACTCAAAGCCCTGCGTCATCTTCTTCGACGAAATTGACGCCCTCTGTCCGAAGCGGAATGACGGCGATGTAAGTGCCGGCGGCGGCGGTGGTTTACTTTGATGTTTATGCTACTAACAATTTGTCCTTTCTCCTGCAGTCCAACAACGTCTCGGCCCGCGTCGTGAACCAGCTGCTGACGGAGATGGACGGCCTCGAGTCGCGAAACTGCTTCATGCTGGCGGCCACCAACCGTCCGGACATTGTCGACCCGGCCATCCTCCGCCCGGGCCGCTTCGAGAAGGTGCTCTACGTGGGCTTCCCCTCGCCTGACGACCGCCAGGAGATTCTCTGGAAGCTGACGAAGCGGGGCACCCGGCCACCGCTGGCGGCGGACGTCAACCTCCAGGCGATCGCCCACGACCGCCGCCTGGAGGACTTCACCGGTGCCGACCTGTCGCAGATTGTCCGCGAGGCGAGTCTGGCGGCGCTGAGAGAGCGCATCGAGCAGCAGGCGTCGCCGGAGACGGAGCTGCTGCTGCGAAAGGCCCACTTTGACTTTGCCATGGACCGGGTGAAGCCGTCGGTGGGCAGGGCGGACCGGCTGCACTACCGCCGGATGATGGCCACTCAGTCGAAGCAGATGGACGAGGGCAGCAATGCTGCTTCTTAAAAGGAAAGGACCAGAGAGACCAGTTATCTTTTCTACTCACTTTTGGCTACTACTCACTTGTAATAAGAATCTTCATTTGATTTGTGTGTGTTTATTGGGTTTCGGTTTTATTTACAACTCTAAGCTCTAACTGTTTTCGTCCTAATGCTTGGCAAAGGGCGACGTCTTCTTCGTGTCGATCTTGAAGTTCTTCGGATTGGTGCGACAGTCGAGGTAGGTGCTGCCCAGGTGGAAGCACTCCCGGTCCCGGTCCTCCTTGCTCTTCCCCTGAGAGCACTTCATGAAATCAATCATGAAGTTCTTGCAAGGGTCCTTCGACTCCGGCGACAGATCGATGACCATCATGCCCGAGGTCATGGTGGAGTAAGCGGTGTTGAGGGAAGACAGGAGAATTGATGTTGATGGAAACCAAAATCTGGCCGTGTTGTGGTTTGTGTTTGCCTGCTGTTTCTCATGTGCATCTCATATGCTATTGCAACCTCGTGGTGCTATGATTTCGCGCCGAAGTGAAAATGGGCAAATCGGGTGAAATCGAATTCGAACTTTTTTCGCGGTTTTTAGAACTTTTTGTTTGTGTGCAGTATACTAATGTCGTAGAAAAGGGCGTCATCAGTTAGCATTTTGACCATTCTTTCCTCAGTGTCGGCAACTTTGTCATCTTTCAGCAACATCAGCTCACCTTTACCAGCGCCATGAGCTCACTGCCGCTCTTCAAAGACATTGGCAAGGAGGTGCGCGACCTCTTCGAGAAGAACTTCCACTTTGACATGGTGAAGATGGAGATGAAGAACATGGCCTCGGGCGCCTTCGAGTACCAGGGCAATCAGAAGTACAGCATCAAGGACGGGAAAATGGTGGGCGAGCTGGAGGCAAAGTACGAGACGAGCGGCTTCACGCTGGTCCCCAAGCTGACCACTGAATCGGCGTTGATCAACTGCGAGCTGAAGGTGAACCGACCGGAGCTGAAGGGCATCGACGTCACCGTGGCCGGCGCCTTCCACCCGCACACTATCACCAAGACGGCGCTCTCCTTTGGTGCCCTCTACCGCGGCCCGGACTACAACATCGAGGTGGGCAACAATATGCCCACCGATGCCAAAGGAGGTGCCGCCCATCCACCGGCGCCGCCCGGTGGCCACGGACTGCGCGCCAATGGAGTGTTCAAGTAAGGGTGAAGTTTTTTGTTTGCCTCAACTGAGCTTTAAGCCAATCGCCCCCTTTATTTTCTGCACTTTTAGCCTTTACGGCTGGACGGTGGGCGCTTCTGGAAATCTCGACCCAAATGGAATGAAGCTCTCCAACTGCATTCTGGTGGGTGGCTTCAAAGAACAGGGTAAAACCTCAATCTTTGTAAACTGGTAAGTATGTGCTTTCTTTTTCTTCTGTCCATCTCATCTCTTTTGTGTCCCCCCCCCCATCCAGTGACCCACATCAAAAGACGCTCTCTGGCACTGTGCACAACGTCATCAATGCAAACCTCCAGACGGGTCTCATCTTTGCGCTGGGCGGCGGTGGCGGCGGTGGTCCTAGCCTTCAGTGCTGCGCCAGCTACATCCTCAATGACGGCGCTTCAGTCAAGGTACCTCGCAAAAAATACTTTTTAGAGACAGATAAAAAGTCTTCTCTTGTTTCCACTTGCACAGACTCGCATCAACTCCGACTACCTCCTCGGCATGGCGTACACGCTGAAGCTAAAGCCAAACATTAGCGTCACCCTCTGCAGCGAGATTGACGCTCAGAAGCTGAAGCAAGGCGGCCACAAGATGGGCTTCGGAGTGGAGTTCTCCTGAGCCCCTTCGTCCCGGGGAAGAGGCCTACAAAGGCACTTCAAGCACTTGCCTCTTCACATTTTACCCAAATCTGGGCTTCTGTTAGTCATTCTTCCAATTTTTAAGCAGCCGGTGTAGTGCCACATTAAAGAAGTCACCACATTCCCAAGAATTTAAACTTGTGGTCAAACTTCAAGAGAATCATCATTCTTTTTTGCTGGCTGTAACGTCATCTGTGGTAAAGCGCAGGGTAGAGCAGCAGCAGAAGTAGCAGTAACGGTGGCGGCGCCAGAGGGCGAAGAAAAGTTCGGATGTTTTTTGCCAGCAAACGTAAACATCGCTGAGCGGATTTTCATTTACCTGATGACTCATTTTTTCCATCCTCTTCTTTTATTTATGTTCCTCATAATCATCACCGATGCTCGACAGAAACAAAATCTAATTAACAGCAGACGCCGGATTTAACGTGGAACACTTCGAGCACCCACTGATCGTCTCCAGGCAAAACGCGGCGACGGCGGTGGCACTGACACACTGACAGTCGAAACTCGGGCGCTCCACTTTCGTTTTTTGGTATATAGCATTCGGCGAGGATTCCGCGTCTGTCTTCTTCTTCTTTCTATCCTCTGCACTCGTGCAAAGCTCAAACTCACCGAGTTGCTCTTCTCTCCTCGACGTGCCCAAATCGCCTGCATCGACGACGACAAAGCTGTACTGCTGTACAACGCAAGAAGAGACGACTGCAACTCACACTCTGTATGACTTTTCTCCCGCTCACTCAACTCGGCACAATCTTTGCACTCACTCCCAAACCTCGCCGCCACCGTTACCAGCAGTAGTCCTACACCACCACCACTCTGTGCATTGATCATCACTTTAATCAACACTGAGTGAGTTTTCTAAGGCATACCTGGCGGGTGATAGAGAGGCGTCGTCGTCGTCGTCGTTGGTGTGACTGAGCAATCGGTGCTTGACAATTAAAATCATATTGCCGATTGTGACGAAGTAGCCGAAGAAGTCAAGTTTTGCACCGACAACGTACGTCTGTTGTGCTCTTCGTCAGTACAAGCCTACTCAAGTTGCAACACTTCTGCAGTTGCTGCTGCTCCTGCCTGCTAGTCGTCCACTAACCCACCATTACCATCAGCTGCTGTTCTTGAGAGGCTACCGTCACCACCAAAGCAACAATGTCCACCCGAGGAGGTGACAATCCAGCTCGCCGACTTTCGTAAGTGTTTTCCGCTTTCTTAGTAATGTTTTGGGTCTGTTTCTAACTGAACCTTTCATCTACTGCACTTTTCCAGGGCCACCGGTGATTCTTTGTACATCATTCTTGGCGTGGAAAAGACGGCGGCGCCGGATGAAATAAAGCGTAGCTATCGACGAGTAAGCAATAGTTGATTGATGATTACTGATTACTGAGGATAAGCATGTTGCTGATAACGATGTTTATGTTCTCCACCTTCCCACCACCACCACCACCAGCTCGCCCTGAAGTACCACCCGGATAAGAACCCGAACAACCCGGAAGCGGCCGAGAAGTTCAAGGACATCAATCGAGCAAACTCTATTCTCTCTGATGAGCAGAAGCGCAAGCTGTACGACAATTACGGCTCAATGGGCCTGTACCTCGCGGAACAGCTCGGCGAGGAGAACGTTGGCGCCTACTACCTGCTCACTTCGGGCTGGTGCAAGGGCATTCTTCTCACCTGCGGCGTCCTCACCTGCTGCTACTTCTGCTGTTGCTGCTTCTGTTGCTGCTTCAACTTTTGCTGCGGCCGTTGCAAGCCGAAGCAACCTGATGAGGAGTTTAACTTTAGTGCTGTAAGTACTGTTTTTGTGCGGACAGATGGTCAATGAACAAACTTTATACTTGTTCTCTTCTTTTTTTCAGGACGACATTAAGGCGGAAGAGGAAGCCGACTTGAAGACGGTAAGTGTTGGTCAGCTATTTTTATGCGATCATTTGTTTCATCGCTGATTTTTTCGCTTTCAGAATGCTCAGTGGAGCGGCAATGGCACCAATGAGCCCGGTGCGCCGATCACTTCACAGCCCTCGCAGCCTGATCCGTGGGGCGAGCGAAACCAGCAGCCGGTCTTTGCCATGCCACCGCCGCCGTCGCAGAATGAGGCCAGCAAGCTGACCGAATCACGTCATTCCAATTATCAATAGAGAAAAGAAGTAAGAAATAAAACATCCCCAATAATACTGCATACATACACACACATGAACACAACAACATCGCACCACCGCCTGTCACACCACCCCACTTCCATTTCCTCTTCAACAGAGTTCTGTCTCTTCAGAGCAGAAAGCTGTGTCTACTCTTCATGATTTCACAAGATTCACTTTTGTTTGTGTGTGATTGTGCAAATGCAATGCAAAGCCAGCACGCATTTTTCGATATTCTTAAGCGCGTGTAACCCTTTCTTCCTTCTCTTACCGATATGATGCGAGTTTTTTCCCTTTTATTTTTTCCAAGATTGATATGACATCAAATTGTTTTATTTTATTTTCCCCATTCGGTATCACTTTCTCTCTCTCTTTCTTTCTTTGTGTATGTGTGCAATGTACCTCACCGATAAAATGATTCCACTGACGTTTCACACCATTCCCGATGATCAGTCACCACCACCATCACCGTTGCCACCAGCTACCATCATCTCATCAGTACTCAAAAATATCTTCAATTTCTTCTTTATTGTAAGGTCTTTATCCCCGCTCTTTCATTGATTACCGCGGTCAGACGAGCGAATGTTAATAATGAACAATTTGAGCAGCTGATCTAGTTTGCAAAAACCTTGATCGATTTTCTGAAAGAAGCAATAATTATTCTGCAAATGTTACTTTTTTCTAAAATGTAAAGTGTACACAAATACAGACAACAATTGGAGTAAACAGAACAATTGACCAATATTCTTGCAAAGATTAAAAAGATTGTTGCAGACAACGGGGCCACGAATCAGGCTACGAATTTTAGGCAAAAGCAACTCTAATTTAGATTCGGTTTTGGGCGGCATTGTTGTTGTGTTGGTGAGTAGCACTCGTCAATTGGCAAAGAAGCAGAATGCAGAATTGTGTACTGTCATTGGCTTTACTGACTGTCATCTGCTGTACTCTAAGAATCAAACAGCTAGAATTTGAAAAATGTTTTTAATGATACAAATGCAAAATGTACACAGCAAACAACCAGCTGACAACAAACTCAGTGAACTGAATTTGTACTTCACAATGATGAGAGCTTGGAAAAGGTCGGCAGCTGACAGGTGGCCAACTTTTTGGCGCAATGGACTACGCCCTGGTCGTCGTACTCTTTCCGCTTGATGGAGTACTTGTGAAAGAGGGACCTTGTGGTGGAAGAAGCGGTTGAATCTGAGCCCTCTACCGGCTCGCCATTCTCATCAACGGCGCACAGCGTCTTGCCGCCCTTCCAGGCAAAGGTCGCCGGCGACTCGGGCAGTCGGACTCGGGTGTTCATCAGATCGGGCACACTGCTGCGAATGTCCGTGTAGACGCGTTGGGCAAAGTTGGGAAAGGCGCAGTTGCCACCTAGAACAAAACGGTAGTTTTAGTTAAAAGATAAATCAAGATAAATTAGTTACCGATGAGCAGAATGTTATTGTACAGGTGCGACTGAACATTTTCATCCTGGTACAGGGTCAGGTCTTGGCCTTCTTCTTCCTTTGACTTTCCACTGTCATCATCATCTTCTTCCGTTTCATCATTGTCCGCCACCTCTTCTGCTTTACCAGCTGCTGCTTTGCCATGGCCGTTGAGTACGGTCGAAGTTGAAGCACTGCCATTAGTCATCACAGACGACTTTTTAGCTGATGCTCCACCTCTTGATGATTTTTTGCTGCGAGAGGACTCTTTGGGTTGTGGTTTCTTTACCTCTGTCTTTTTCTCAACCACCACCTCTTCCTCATCGTCTTCAAGACCTTCCCCTTCTTCGTCAGTGTCAATGTCTTTGAGATTAGTTCTTCCAGCCCCGGTGGAGATTCCCGGAGTACTTGAGGCTGCTGTGGAGTTATTTGTGGCAGAAGAGGAAGTTTGCTGTGCTGATGCGGAAGCTTCCGTCGATTCCTGCTGTGTCTGCTTAAGCTCAAACTGCGGATTGAACTCGCTTACAGCGTGTACGATAGTGTGGGAGATGCCGATCTGGTCAATGTTCACGTCACCAGGGTTGAAGAGCAGCTCAGGCAGCTGAAAACGCTCATTGTTCATGCGAATGCGCTGGTGTTCGTTGGGGTTAAAAATGTCCTTATGCTTCTCTTTCTCATAAATAAAGCCGCGCTTAAAATTGATGTAATCGGGAAGGACGTAGTCACGAGCGATGCTGTTCACTTGACCTCTTCTACCGGCAATCTCTAGGTCCTTCCAAAAAGAGGTCGATACGAAGCAACAGTCCTCTTTCATCTGATTGACCACGTACGTCTCATCGAGGACATTCAGTTGGCGGTAGGAGATGATGTCCTTCAAGTGGTTCGTCAGCACCTTTCCGCCGACGTCGATGCGCTTTGTGTGCGCGAGCACCTTTTGTCCCTCGACAAAGGGAACGACGTGGGTGAAGGAGAAGCCCGAGTCAACGACCAGACAGGCCGCCTCAGAGCCCGGTGCTTGTTGAACTTCTTTTTCTTCTTTTCTGACATCGCTCTCCCTCGTTGTCGGACTTTCGTTGTTTTTCGTGATTTTTACGTCGTTTGGTGACTGTTCCGCCGTTGCTCCTTTATTCTCCTCGTAGAGGTGCTGAAAGGCGGCCAGCTGCGCCGCCGAGCAGATGAGTATTTCGCCAAAGCCGTAGTCCTCAAAGAGAAACTCGATCATGTTCATGCGAATGGGCGCAAAGTTGTACACCGGCTCGGTGATGAGCAGGCCGACGCGAGAGAAGCGATTCTTTCCATCAGTGGGCAGCTTCAGCTTGGTCCGAAAAAGGTAGTCCCAGACCTGTCGCTGCACCTCCCAGTTAAGTAGAAAGCCCTTGTTGAAGGGCAGAATGTAGAAGAGGCCCGAGTAGTCTTTGCACTCCTCCAGCTGGTCGCCGATGAACGGCCGCCGTCGTTCGCTCTTGACCTTGGTTACACAGTTGGGAATGATTCTTCAATAAAAAAGATAGTGGTAAAAACAAGATAATCACAAACAGTAACCAAAGTTTCACTTACACTGGAGCCTTGTCAGTGCTGAAGCCGGCTTTAATGGAATGCGCCCCATTGTCGATGATGACAATATGGGTGATGCTGCTCATTGCTTCACCTTCAAATTAAAAACAAACTTCTTTTTCTAAATTCCCCTTCACTTTGATGGTAAGATGAAAACAGATGAAAAGTTGTCAGCCAAAGAATCTTCTGGTCAAAGACACTTCTTTTTGTTGGAACTCCTGCACGCTTTGTTTTGGCTTTGGTCCCGCCTTATGTGAATGGGACAAACGAGCGCGCGCAAGCAAACAATTTTTTTGGTTTCATTTTTTGTTTTTGGATTCTAAAATCGCCAGAATGGAGAACCCAGGACCGTCAACATCCGCTGGGCCTCTCTACCACAGCACTCCAAAAGAAGAGGAAGAAGAAAAGATGCCCATTTCAGCCTTTCCAAAGCTGCTCAACATTGCCTACGATCTGAGCGAAGATTTGCTGGGAAAACTGGGAGAGAGTAACATTCGTTACCGCGCAGACCTCGAGGTTATCAAGAACAATGAACTGATGGAAAGGTTCGGATTTACAAAGAAGCAAGTAGAAGAGATTGACCGCAAGATTAGGAAGCCTCCCAGGCCTGAGGATCTACCAGTTGGAGTTCCGCTGGAGCAGTGGCAAGCGGAGACGCAGTACATTGCCACTGGTTGCGCTCAACTTGACGCCGTCTTCGGGGGCAAAGGCCTGCCTACGGGAATGCTAACACAGGTGGCCGGAGAGGCCGGTTCGGGGAAGACGCAGTTCTGGTAAGTAAACTCTGTTTATTTACGAAAACACTCAACACGACAGTTCCTTTGCAGTATGCAACTTTGCTTCCGCGTTCAGCTGCCCGAAAAACAGGGTGGTTTGAACGGCGACGCGCTGTACATCGACACCGAAGACTCCTTTCGCCCAGATCGACTCGAGCAGATAGCTACTAGTTACTACAAGAAGCGAAAGATCAATGATCAACTGCTCAAATTTAGGCTCAAAGAGGTTCAGATGCGCATACATCTTCGAAAGGTGCAGACTAATATTGAAAACTTCCTAGAAATGATTACTGGCGGGGAACTGGAGGCATTCCTTGATGCCTATTCCAACATCAGACTGATCGTGGTGGACAGTGTTGCCTACCACTTTCGCTTTGGCTATGACGGCTCAAAGGACAAGAAAACGCACCAGTTAACCAAACTGGCAAAAAGTCTGAAGGAGATTGCCGTGCAACGAAACATTGCCATCTTTATCACCAATCAAGTGAGCATGGACAACGCGCCAACTCTGGGACAGCTGTGGAACTCAGTGTGCAGCACCTCGCTGTTGCTTCGACGAGTGTCCAATGAATTCTCTATCGGGTACTTGGATGAGGAAGAGAAGGTCAATCGCGGATCACAACTGACCATCATCACCAAGCGACAGTGCAAGGTGCTCAAGTCCTGCTCCACTAATCCCTACGAACAGCGATTTTACTACATCCTAACGGTATTAATTTTCCATCTAATTCGACAAGTTCTCATCACATTTGCGTCTTTCATTTCAGGCTCACGGAGTTGAAGACTTGAAATGAGAACTATCTAAATGACAGCTATCTCGAATAATTGAAGTTCATTCTTTGTACTTCGTCCCGCTGATCTCGAAACATTATTTTGTGCAAAATAGACAAACCCGGTTGCCAGTGTAACTATAGACAGGTGCAGCACACATGTGAGAAAACAACTGTAAACAAACAAGTCTTTATCAAATTAAAATTACTGTCCTGTGTTCACCGCGACGAAGATGTCACTAATTAACTGCTGCCTTCTCATTAGGCGATGCTGCCATTTTAAATTCAAGCCAAGCACGTTATCGAAGCAGGCGACCATTCTCAAGCGCTTCAACGACGACATTGAGGCGACGATGGAGAAGATTAAGCGCAATAGGAAAGTGAAGATGACGCGAGGACGAGCGGCAATCGCTCAGACAACCAGTCTCCTACTGAAGCAAGGAGAATCACCGGTGGGCTCTAATGAACTTGAAGGCAGGGCAGGCATATCCGAAGGCTCCCCGGAGCAGCTGGTCGTCCGACGCGAGGGCATGAGTCGCACCTTCCTCACCACTCGAATGAAGGTGCTCAACACCAACTTCTCCCGAGCTGTCGCCGAGATTTTTGTCGCCGATGATGAGCTAGCGAAGCTGATGGAGGAGTATAAAATTCGCATAACACAGGTAAATGCTGGTGGTGGTGGTGGTGGTGGTGACGATAATTTGTAATTTGACTGTAAATTTCCTTTTAGGTAAGGGTGACTCCGAACCTCCGCGGCCTGCACATCTTCTGGGTGACCAAACATTCAAATGTGAAGAAGGCATTTGAGCACTTAAATGCAAACAAAGGAAAGCTACACGAGCTGCTCATTGAGATGCAGTACACCAATTCCGTCCCCTGGATCGTTTTCATCTACGATCTTCATGAGGCGAATGAAGACGAAATCGCCCTCCGATTGGAGCAGTGCAAGGGCGATCTGACAGAGAGCGAAGAGCGACGACAGCAGGAGTTGCTAGCTCGATTCGAGTCAAATTCAACTGATGAAAGTGAAAATATCAAAACAAATATAAGCGATCAGATCAGCTTCGAGGATCCTTTCAAGGAGGTGCCCGTTGACGAGTACACCCAGCGAATGCAGAAGCTCAACCCCACCGACTACTACCGCAATCTGCGTCTGAAAATGCCGCCAGATATGCCGCAGGACACCCTGGGCCTTGACTATGAAGAGCTGATGAACCGAGTGCTCTCCACGATGCACCGAGCACGTGCACAGCACCAATTTAGGGTCACCTCCGAGTCGGAGCTGAACGCCGTCGGCGACCACCTTCCTCCGCTGGACATGAAAGCGGTTCTGGAGAAGTACAACAGCAACAGCAACAACAGCGCCTTTGAGTACAACACCGAGGAGCGCATCAAGGCGATCAAGAAGTTTGTCGAGCTGAATCGGCGACGACGGAACAAACTGGAGCTGAAGGCGAAGCGCCGACTTCTCGAGGAGGAGATCAACAGGCTGGACAGCTACGAGGCGCTGCGGGAGCGGCTTCAGGAGAGCATGAGTGAACTCCACCCGGACATTATTCCATCGGCAGAGGAGGAGTCAGAAGAGAGCAGCAGTGACGACCAGTTTACCACCATCAAATGAGATCATGTTATCAAATAAAAGTTGTTGTTGTTATTATTCCTTTTGTATTTACAATGCATCGTTTCCCAGCTGTCGCTTCAGCTTTGCCAGTGTGCGCACCTTGTCGCCCTCGGTCATGATGAAGGCGATGCGGGAGAAATTGGCCGCCGCGTTGAGGAACCTTTCGCTGACGCGGAAGATGACGAAGAGGAGGAGACCGTGGAGGAGCAGTGTCAGACTGGTGATGACCACCAGGAGCCAGGGAGCGCCGGTGAGGAGGTTCAGGGCAATGGTCGCCCGCTCACTCCAGCTGAGAGGGCGAGGGTAGTGCTGCTGCTGCTGGTAGTCCGGCGATTGAGCACCTAGGTTGCGGTGAATCCAGTCAGAGTACTGCTGCTCCACCTCGGTGTCGCTCAACTGGCGAGCCACCTCGGCGCCGTCGAATGCCCAGAACTCGGAGCTGCTGCTGCACACGAACACGTCCGACTTGCCAGTGTTCTTGCGAATGTAGAGGACTACTGCGTAAAGGATAAAAATTTGTATGAAAAAAGTACTTTAGAATGTTTGCTTTTTTCCACTTACAAAATGACTCACTGGCCTTCTCGGCGAAGGTTTCCACCGACACAAAGAGGTTTTCGTCGGGCGTCGTCAGCTCTCGATGCGGGCTTTTCCATTGTACGGTGAGCTTCTGACTGGGCTTTAGGATGCACTGTAAAAGAATGAAGTTTGGTGTTTCTTTACTACTACTACTACTGCTGCAGATGGTGATGATTCTCAAACTGAAGAAGATGGTGGCGGTCAAAGTCAGTTTTATTGAAGCAGCAAACCCAAAGATCGACATGATTGCAAATGTTTATTTGGCTGTTTTTGTTACACGTCAGTGCTTTCAAGTTTCTACTGACACCTTAGAAAAGTTTCTAGCTGACATTTTAGCATCATTTTTAAATTTAAAATTATTATTTGAATACAAAAAACTTTTTGTTATTCACTTCTTTTGCTGTCCTGGATCTTTGTTTTTCAGATCCTTAACTTCTTGAACCAACTTTCCTTTCAGTTTTTGCCATTTTTCATCGGGCAAATAAGTAGGCTCGTTTGGCCTAAATATTGAATTCGGTTTTGGTTTTTGTTGGTGGTATTTATTTAGCATTGCGTTGGTTTTTGATTTACTCATCCGCACTTCAGAATTACCACTGTCATAGTAATGATCCGCTTGCACCGCTTGCCTGTCGCCAACTAATTCGGTGTAGTTGCATTGAGTTCCATTTGCTTCTTTTTCATTATCTAAAACGGTCAATTTTGGCTTTTGTTTGAGTTTAGTTTGGATCGACATTGTGAACTTTATGTAAACTTAAATTTACTTATGCAAAAATTTGAACAGTTTTTTGTGAGCATCAATTTGTGCATTTGAACAAATGATTGTGAACTAATAAGGCGATGGTTTCCAGCTAAAAGCATAACGAATTCCGTTTGTGAGAAATAGTTGCTATGTTTAGGAGAGTACTGCGTCACATGATGTGGGTGAGTGAGTGAGTGTATCGCATGTAGAATGTGTTTGACAGTGTGATGCATGTTGCTGAGATTTTTAACTCAAACAGTGAGAGAGATAAACAAAGTCTGTTTAGCAGACAGAGCTTTTCACAGGAAAATGGTTTTTCAAGACTAAACAGTGTTGCACATTTCGATGCCAGTTTTGCGATAATGTGCTGTTTTGTGATAGTGCCTCTTTTCTCCCCGCTCTCTCAATTCCGTTAACTAATACTTAAAAGCACTCGAGTGTTATATAAATGATTGACTTTTTACTCTAATCAGCTTTTCACACCAAAATAATTAAATAAAAATGCCCGGATTGAATTGGATTCCCGGCGTGTCACAGTTGAAAAGTTTCTGTCAACTGGTGACCGGTGATGTGGAAGGGGCTCGACAGACTCAAGAAGACTTTATTCACGAATGCCCGCTTCTTTCACAAGGTGTGGCTCTTGGTCAGCTAATGGCCGGAGACACCGAAGGTGCAGAGGAAACGTTTCATCGTGGCGTCGACACTTTAAACAATGTGGCCAATGGAATTCCTCTTGTGGGGCATGCGAAGGGTAAGTGATAATTTGCAAGTTTTTTTTCAACATTTCTCACTTTTGGTGAACTTGTAGGTGGTGTGCATTTGATTTGCGGAGACACTGAAGGCGCAAGTCGTGCCTTTCAGTCTGCGACTCGCTCTACTGTGGTGATGGGCACTGGTGTGGCGACCGGTGTGCTGACAGGCGGCATAGGCGCCATTCCTTTTGCCATGGCCGCCGGTACCACCTATGACGCCGTGGACACCATCATCTCTGACCGCCCAAAAGGTGTAATTGCCGCCGTTGACCAGGTGGCAAAGAATCCAAATGCAGGCAACATTTTCGACGCCACGGCAATGATCGCCGGTGATGGCCTCAGCGGCTACACGGGTGCCAAACTTGGCAAACAGATTGCCGCCAAAGTTAAGCTGAACAACTTAGAAAGTGCCCGAAATGCAAAGATCAACGAAGCAAGTATTAAGGTGCAACAGAAAGTGGACGCACAAGTTGAGCTGGGCAATCTCGAGGCGGCGCGAGTTGCCAAGGCCGAACTGCTCACTGATTCTCTGGGCGAAGGAAAAGGAGGAATGACCGGTGGTCAGGCGCTCGAGTTGAGCAATGAAATTAACAGCATCACACAAAAAATCGACAACCTTCAAACTACGCAGATTGAGTTTACTAAAGGCGGTGAAATGGTAAAGATGGAAGTGCCCGGTCGCATTGATGTTCTCAACGGAGAAATTAGCACACTGGCAAATGAAGCTCAAGCTTTAAATCAGAATATAGCTGCCATTAAACCTAAGGCAAGTGGTGTGGTCATTGAAACGCCAAACTACGCGGTGTCAGGTGAGGGAGACAAAACAAAAAATCCAAGTTCAAGAAACGAAGATCGCCAAAGCCACTACAATGACCAAGAACTGGTTGGTGACAGGCAAGCGGTGCAAGCTGACTGCTATGAAGATACAATTGAGGCATCGATGAGCGAGGAACAAAGAAATGCCAAAGCACGAGCTCATCACGAACAGCGACCAGAAAAGGACTCAATTAAGAAAGCCGATTCTGACACTCACTGGTCCGATCGAGACTGGGAAAACTTGAAGGACAAACTAAGGAACAGCGATGACAATGATCCACAAGAGCCAAGTCTTTCTGAAGAAGAAAAGACTTACCTCACTCGGTTGATTTATGAAGAGGTGCCTCTGCCTCGGGAGCAGTTCTCCTACACCGGTGCTGTGCTGATGAATCGTTCATCACAGGGAATGCTGCACACTTTAGCTCGACACTCTGACCAGTGGGCTGACTATATTCCTGGCCTCCGTAATATGATTAACCGATTGCCGGCAAATGTTCGCTCTGCACTAGAAGCAATTCGAACAGTGTCGCATAGAGAGGCTTCTAATTTTAAGCACATGCTAAAGCTGTACAAGCAGTTGAACAAAGCAATCGAAGGACTGACAGCATCGGTGAAGTCAAGTAAGAATTTTGAGAGATTTTAAATAATTTTTTATTTATTAATATTTTTATAGGCGCTCGAGCACTTTTAGTGAAAATTCAAATCAAGTTGCTGACATTTTTGCGGCGAGGCGTACTCGGAGAGTTCATTGGGGAATTTGTGTACGAGGGAGGGGTGAGACTTTTGTTTCGAGTTAGAGACTTAAGAGGTAACAATTGCGTGATGGCTGTAGCAGTGTCTTCTCAACTTGACCAGCAACCTGGGTGTTTTAACGGTCGTCCTTTTCGCTCTATCATCACCGTGTTTTTCATGACTGAAGAAGAAGTCAATCAGTCAGAAAATGTTATTCGAAGAAATTAACATCGCTTAAAGATTGTTAATTAAGTGTTCCTGAGATAAAATAATTTACCTAAAACTATGTTTAACTTTGCAAAACAAAATGTTAACAATTTTTTAAAAATTTAAATTAAAAATCACAATCAAATTAGATAAACTTTGTCAGATAAAGATTTCATTTTGACGATTTTTAAATGTTTTAGTCACTAAGTCTGTGAATGGAAATTTGGGCGGTCCTTAGGGCACTGCTTCGGCGGCCGTTTGAAAAACAGTTTTTAAATCTGCGGTAAGCAGCTGCTTCTGTTTTTTATCGGTTGACTGTCAACGTCTGAACCTTCTCTTCTGAACTCCTTTTTTGTTCAACTATTTTTGGTAGCTCTCAAAGGATGAACATCTTCAAGAAGATCGGCTCCTTTGCCACCACCTCGTGGAAGGACTTCTCCGAGCTCTACACCGAGCAGCAGCAGCAGCAACAACAACAACAACCGATGCTCGAGATGTCTTCGCAAGAGTATGATGGCAGCAACGACTCGGTGAACTCGGCGAATGATCAGAAGAAGCAGGACGATGGCTCCTTTGAGCTGCGAAAGCGCTCCGAGAAGGAGATTGTTGCCAAAAAGAACAGCCACGGCTTCTTCCGACGGCACTTCAGCAAGAAGAAGCTGCTGCAGATTCATCTGCTCGATGATCCTCGTTCACCGACCACCGCTTTTGCGCGAACGCCGATTCAAGCCATCGAGATTGCTGAACAAGGTATGTTTAGTCATGTTTGAGTTGTTTGTTCATGCCAAGTTTGACCTTTGATTATCTTTTCAGCGGACATTCTATCTCCCTTCAACGTGCAGGACATGCTGAGCACGGTGCAGTCTGCTGTTGACTTGCTCCACCCGGGAACGCCAACCACCAAGTCGGCTGTGGCCTTTGACAATGGCAGCTATGTGAGCGGCGATGCTCTAGTCGAAGTGGTCCCGCCCGCTAGCCAGCTGCTTGAGGATCACGACTTTACCGGCAATGTGGGCGACTGGAACGACTTTCAGTTTGATCGCAATAACAAGGTGATGACCGAGTCGCTCATCGTTGAGCTATCCACTTTGGAGATCAACAAGGAGAACGACGACGGTAACACAACCACCACCACCACTAACTCCATTACTCAAATTTTGGTGAGCGAAACGGCTGAAAGCAGTGACGAGCCAACTCAGTTCCTGTTGCAAGTCGACAAAGTTCAAGAAGTGATAGAGAAAGTTGAAGTCGGAGACGATGATGTGAATGGCCAGAAGTGCAAAATTGTCGGCTGCATCGTCAAGGACGGCAGCGAGGAAGTAGGTACAGCAGCTGCAGAGAACATCGTCACCACTCCCATTGCTTCAACGCCAAAGAAGAAGAAGAAGTCTGCCACGAGTAAGCTTGCTACTGAAGAGCAGGCCAAGCTACCGCGTACTCCTCTCCAGGCCATCTGCAACAGTCCAATGGTGAACAAGGCCAACAATGGTGTACTGACGGGCGGAAAGAAGAAGCCGGGCAATGGCAAACAGATGGAGAATGCAAAGAAGAAGAAGATCAACACCGGCTGCTCTCGACAGCTGCCCAAGGCGCCGGCCACGCCGTTGACGCCGCTCTTCAAAGACAAGGACAACAAACCTCCAAAGGTTGTCTCGCATTTCGACAAGGAGAACTTTTAGTCACTTTACAATATCATCCGCCTGTCCATAACGTTTACTTTTGCTCTTCTCTGCACCACTACTATCCCCTTCTACAGATTATCTACCACCAAGCACTACTCATTTTTGATACCCAATCTTTGTCATTTACATTATTCTATCACTTCCCCTTTTACTATCAACTTATTTTTATATTCTAACCACCATGATTACACTGGACACCTACTTGTAAGATATTCACTTTTATTATCCTTCTTTTTATAAACCCCCAGTCCTTACAAATGTAAACGAGTAAGAACTCGTGGGTGTGAAAACTAGTGTGCTGAGAGTGGGCCTCTTCTCTCTCTCTTCTAATCGGTAGTGTTCTCGAAGCCGACGTCCCAGTTGGGGCGGGTGGGGTGGCGCATGTTCCAGGTGTCCCGGTGGGCGTAGTACTCGTGCAGGCTGACGTTGGGCAGCTTGTCCTCGGGCTGATTGTAGTACACCGGGAAGCCCCAGAGGGTGCCCACCTTCCAGTCGGGCACGTTCTTCATCAGGTCGCGCTCGACGTGGCGGTTGTGGCGCAGCTGGCGGAGGAACCTGTGTGGGGGAAAGAGAGTTTTAGAGATTTTGCAATAAAACGAGCAAACTTTGCAAACAAAAGCGAATACGTACGCTCGGTCAGCCTCGGCCAGCGCCAGTGGATAGACGGCAATCTGGTGTTCCTTGCGGTCATTGTCAAGGCGTCTCAGGTAGATCTGCCGACGCTGGTAGTAGAAGAAGCCGTACGCCGTGAGCATTGTGCTGGCAATGAAGAAGGACTTGTCTGGATGGCGGGAGGAGAAAATTGTGTATAGAGTCTTTTCCTAACCAGATATGGTTCGCTTCTACTACTTACAGCCAATAATCCGCTGCGCCGGGATGCGCTTGATGTCGATGTTGTCGAAGCCACCCGGCGGAGGCATCTCCTGCTTGAACTTCCCACCGGCGTAGGAGGACATTTTGGCAGGGTGGTCTGGATCACCAGAAAGTGTGGAAGAGGGTGATCCGAGGAACCAGAATCCCGAGAAGAAAAGATGAGTCTCTTCTCTCTTCTGCTGAGATTTTGTAAACAAGGTGACACAGGAGGTCACACACAAACACAGTCTGTGTTACACAGTTGTGGATTGATTTTGCAGTTTACAGTTATCAGCGGAAAACCTTTTCGTTTGGCTTTGATAAGATCTGCCGGGAATTGTCTTTAGAGTAAAAAGCTTTTACAGATCACTTAACCGGCCCTAGAGTGGTCAACGAGCCTTGAAAAGTTGTGAAAACTGACACTTCAAGTGTACCTCGTCTACTGACGGGCCGCAGAACATGTGTCTGTTTTGCAGCGTGTTTTGGGAAGTGAAAATATTGATGAAAATCTGTGATTTTATTCTTTTCTGTTTGTTGTAATCATCAAGCCATGGGCAAGAAATTCCTTTTCGAATCGATTCTCAACAAGCAGAATGAAAGCGACGGGGAAGATCTGGAGTCAGAAGAGGAGGGAGGAGGGTTCGCCGATTCTGATCTTGACTCGGACGACGCTGAGCTGCAGCGGGCTTTTGCGGCCGGTGAGCTGAAGCCTGGCCTGCATGGGCTGGTCGCCTTCAAGCGGACGGAAAATCTGGTCAACGATGAAGAAGGTACTGATTATTATTATTATGGTGTTTAACTTAGTATTTAACAATCATTTTCTCCCTAGGCATGAAACGAAAACTGGCTGAAATTGCCATCTACAAAAACAACTGGCTTGAGCGGCTCGATCTGACCAACGAACCAGCCAAGGTGACGCCCGATCTGCAGCGCCAGTACGGCGATATTGAGCTGAAGCGTAATCGAGACGGCGAAGTGGCCGGCGAGGCTGACCCGGCTCAACACGACTTTAAGCGGGAGATGCTCTTTTACCGACAGGCACAGGCCACAGTGATCGAGGGCATCAAACGACTCCACACTGCCTATGGCATCAAACAGACGGCTCGACCGGCGGACTACTTCGCCGAGATGGTCAAGTCGGACGAGCAGATGCAGAAGGTGCGGGAACGGTTGCAGGCCAAGCAGAACTCAATCGAGGCGAGTGAGAAGGCAAAGAAGCAGCGGGACCTCAAAAAGTACGGCAAAAAGGTCCAGCAGGAGGTGCAGCTGAAGCGGCAGGCGGAGAAACGGGAAATGCTGACAAAGATTCAGAACTACAAGAAGGGAAAGGAGGGCAATTTAGATTTCCTTGACGATGAAGCCACCGCGTCGGGCAAAAAGAAACCCGCTGGAAAGGGACATCAACAGCAGGCGAACAAACCCGCACACAAGAAAAACAAAAAGCAGCAGTACAAGGAGGCTCGCTACGGATACGGCGGCCAGAAGAAGCGCTCCAAGTACAATACCGCCGACTCGGCAGCCAACATCAGCGGATTCTCCGCGAAGAAGCACGGTCGCCCAAAGATTGGAGGTGCTGGTGGTAAGAAAAAGAAAACAGGCGGCGCAAATCGGCCCGGCAAATCAAAGCGCCAAAATATGAAGCAGCGTCGAGGTTAGGCAATTCTCCTTGAGGCTGTGTTCTACCGTTTCTTGCTCTTCTTTTATTTCGTTCATCACATTATTCCCGTGTACCATATGTTTCCTTTATCGCATAAACTTGTATCCTCATTGGCCACCACCACCTGTTTGTTCGGAAGTATCAGCCAGTTAGCCTTCAGTGCGCCATCTCATGGCTGTGGTGCTTGATCACTGGCCAACTGTTTGTTTACCATGTGACCACGAAACGAGGCGTATTTTTGTTTGTGTATCTCCTTGACAGTCGTTGATGCTCACCACTGCTGAAGATCACCACGATGACCATCTACCGCACATGGGTGGTCGCCCTCGGCGGTGGTCAAGGACCTCGGATCATCTACACCCGACACTTTCCCCATCTCGAACGCCGAGACTGCTTCACCTTTCCCAACATCAGCCCGACGGACTTTTTGCGTTCAGTCTTTGCTTCGTTGGGGATTGAGTTTTCGGCTGCTTCCGCTGGAACAGCTGCCGGTGGTGGTGGGTCCTCGTTGTACAGCTCTAATGCGACCCTCTCAAAGGTTTCCCATCTTGAGTCGAGCTTTGATGCGTCTTCTTCAGGTCGAATGTCAACAATGTCCACCGGCGGCGGCTCATCCTCTTCAGGGTCGCTGAACTCTGTCATCTCGACGGCGACCACGAGCACTCGAGGGCCTTTCTCTACCTCAGATCATCAGCAGACCTTTGCCGATGGCGGCTCAATGTCCACTGCTGTCTCTTCCTCCTCCTTCTCCGCCCTCTACAACTACCTTCCGCTGATCGTCTGTCGCTTCATGAACAGTCCCCGAGAGAACGCCATGACAAACAGCGCCAGTGAGGCAGAGTTCACCCAGCAGAAGCTCGCCTACGTTGACCTGCTGCTGCTTGTCTTTGAGAAGAACGGCCACCTCTTTCTCGCCCTGCCTCGGCTCACCTCTGGCCACCACCTCAGCCAGCCTTCGCCTGGTGGCGTGGAGAACATCGGCGCCTTCTACGAACAGCTGCTGCTCGAGGAGCTGAACATCTCGCTGGCGTACTCTGCCCTGCAGCTCCTCTCCACCTCCTTCTTCGCCGCCGGAAAGTCAGTTAAGCAGTTGGAGGTGGTCGTCTCCACCTGTCTGCCCTTTGGAACGTTAATCAAGGACGGCGCAGAGCTGCGCTCGATGATCACGCCGATGATCAACTCGGAAGCAACTAAATCGGGCAGCAGCAGGGAAGGCGAATCGGCTGTTCTCCGACTCGTCCTAAACGAGTTCATCTCCACCTCATTTCAAGGTACCTCCTCCTCCTCCTCCTCTGCTCAGCTTTCACGAGATCAAAGCGAGACGCTCTTTGGGACGTTGACTGTCGAGCCAGGCGCGCTGATCATTCGCCAGCAGCAGCAGCTAGCGAGGGCAGAGTTGAAGGTGGCAGTCGACAATCTGGGCGCTTTTTCGGTGGCCAAGCCGCCCAACTGTGATAACTCCTCCTCTTCCACTTCGTTGCTTTTTGATTTAAAGCACTGCAAGCTGGAGCCCTTCAACACACTTCACTTTAGGCTAATGGGCGACGAAGACTCTTCTACCAGTCCTGGTGGTGGTTCTGGTGGTGGAAGTGACCAGAATCGTCGAAAGCTGTTTACCTATCGCTATCGAGTTGCTCCACGAAGTAGCAGCAACAACAACAGCAGTACCAGCAGGAGCAACCTCCAGCACCTTTCACTGGGCATCAACTTCAACTCCAGCCGACTGGACACACAGGAGCTCAAGTTTGCCCTTTTCGTGGTCAAGTTTAGCTTTAAGAACAGCAGCAGTAAGCAACAGCAGGCGGCAAAAGCGGAGCAGGGCGGCGTTCAGACGGCAGACAGCGCCTCGGTGGTAAACCTGATTGTTCGCGAGAGCATCAAGGCGTCCTTTGGTCAGGTGCGCAATGAGGCCTCCAACAGCTGCTTCAGCTGGATCATCGGCCAGCGGCTGCCGAAATCGGGTGGTAAGGGAGTTTATAGTTTGAAATGAACAAGAGCTAATTAAGATTTGGTTTTTACAGCACTTTCACTTGAATTTGACCTGCTAGCGGACGACGCGAAGCTGGCTAACTTGGAAACGCTTTGCACCTTCCGCCTCGACCACAAACTGGCCACCAAAATGGCGTACACCAAGAGGACGGACGCCGGTGTCTCTGGTGCTAAGGCTCGTGGCTCATTATCTGCCTCCTCTGGAGCTGATCTTGAAGAGGTGCGCGAGTGTTCGCTCAGGCAGCTTCTCGGCAAGGTCATCAGTGAGCCCAGCTTTGCCATCGGTAAGCTGGTGCTCACCACTGAAGTGGCCGGTCCAGTGGGGCAATCCTCGCTGCAGCAACTAAACTCTGAATCAAAAGGCGGTGGAAGCCTGGTGACGGTGGAGTACCGACTGACCAGTTTTGAGTACCGCCTGCTGCCCGAACTTCCCACCACCCCCGCTACCAGATCATCACTTTCCCAATCCTCAGTTGTCGGAATCGGCGGCGGTCGATCACCCTCCACTGTGGTGACGGCATCAGCACTTGGTTGAGCCTTTCTGAGCTTCTGAGATTGACTGCCATCATCATCATCATCATAAAGATGAGATGCCAATTAAAGGAGAGAGGTAAAATTGTGTTACATGTTGTGTGTGAGTTTGTTTCCTTTTCAAATGTCTCAATATTATTCAGTGCCTTATTATTCAGTGATGTGTTTCAAGTGGTGCGAGCGAGGGAGCGCGCCATTGCCCCTCTATTGTTTGCTGTTGTTCGCTTCAGTGCTAACAACCTTTGTCTCTGTGCCCCTCTTCTCTTGTTGTTCACCACCACCACCATCATCATCATCATTATTATTAGTATATTTAATAATCATCATTTCTGCTGTTAATGTTTGGTGGCATTTACCTATTGCCAGTGGACTGTCGCTGCCTCGCTATCTAAATGGCCTATTTGCCCTTTACTATCTTCTCCCTCTCTCCCATTGAGACTGCTTCGAAAGGCAAATAGTAAAGAAGCAAAACGAAATTCGGTGCAGTGGCACTGGCGGCAATAAAAAGGAGCAGTCGAAACAGCAGCAGCACCTCTTCACTGACAAGTCTGACAGGTAAGAACTGTTGTGACTGTTGCTGCAACTTAATTAGTAGTGCTTCTGGTTTGTTTGCTCCGGAGGTGGGCAGAAGAATGCTAGCTGCCACTGCCGCTGCCGCAGCTGAAACCGGGCGCAATCAGCTAATTGCCGCCACTGCTGCTGCTGCTCTCAGTGCTTCGTTCAGGAGCAAACGAATGCCAGAAGTTGATGTGTGTGTTGTGTTGTGTGTGATGATGAGGGTGCCCACTGCTGCTGCTGCTGCTGCTGTTGCTTACTTCGGCAACACAACTGCAGGCAGTTGTCGTCAACAAGGTAATTTAGCCAAAGGTGAAGGTGGCAGTGGTGGTGGTGGCAGTGATGGTGTGACCATTACACAGACTCCGGACAGAGCTGCTGAAGACATTAGCAGCAACATTTTTTGGCAGTTTGCTGCATCGTTGCCTCTTCAGGTGATAAGCTGCTGCTGTTGTTACTGAAAGGTACCTCCGTTGCCGCTTCTATTTCTTCCTAGTCGAGTAATGCTACCTCCACCGTCGTTGCTACTTTTGCTGCTGATAAGGGACACACACACAAATACACATTGTCTGTGTGAGTCTGGTCAAACAAACGAGGCATAAACGAGTTGTAGTATTTTATGTGTGTGTTAGTGCCATTTATATCAATTGCCTCTCTCATTATCCTCTCCTTTTGATGATGATGGTGGTGGTAATTATTCCGCTGTCTGCCTTTTACTAGGCCTTCCTCTGTTCTCCAGATGTTCTGGCTGATTCTCGGAACTGATTTAGAGATTCTTGTTTAGTTTGTGCTAAGTAGCTGTTTAGTGAAAAGGAAAACTTATTTTTTTCTGAAGCTCATAAGCCATGGTTTGCTGGTTAGACATTTTGTCGCACTGTTGCAGAGGATAATTGAAACTGTCATATTCCTGTTTTCCAAGTATTCTTGCCCTAAATGAGGATTAAGACCACCTCAGGCTTTAGAAGAAGAATACCTTATCCTCTTCTAAAAGATAGCTCGGTAAAGAATCCCTCTCTCTCTCTCTCTCTCTCTCTCTCTCTCTCTCTCTCTTTATCTGGCGCAAAACAGTGCTCTTATCAGTGACGCCGGGCGCCATCACACACAAACACACACACTAAAAAGTGTCGTTACAGTCGTCGTCCTACTCCACTCTTTTTGTTTTGTTTGTTTGCAACCACTTGAGCCACTTCCTCGCCCCTCTTCCTTTCACTCCCCTCCTCCCCCCTTTCAATGGCCATCATCACCATTAGAAGAACATCATCATCAACAACAACAACATCATCATTGAGTGGAATTATTGTTGATCGTCGCCGTCACAACCACCACCACCACCATCTACCTTTAATCTGCACAGCACAGCAAACTGCAACACAGAGGCAAACTTTTCCTTGTAACTTTTTCCTCTTCAAGTTGTAGTATCAGGTAGTAGCAGGCAGCAACCTCCAGGAGACTAACTTACTAACTTACTTACGTTCTTGCTCGAATAAAAACTGAAACTCACTGAAAAACTTCAGTCAAGTCAGTCAGTCAGTACGAGTTTGATTGGCGAGGTGCTGCTACTCGGCTCTTCTGTCTTCAGTCTTGTACGACGCTCGCGGTCGCTGTTGGCGCTGGTGTTAATGTTGGTTGTGGGCGCCATAGGAGACCACTGCCGCCTCGATGCCCCTCGTTGCCGCTAAAATCTCTTCCCCTCTCGTGAGTTAGTGAGCGAGTGTCGCTTTTTGTGAGGCTTCTCACCACGTGAGACTCCTCGGAGAGAGAGAGAGAGAGAGAGAGAGAGAGAGAGAGAGAGAGAGAGAGAGAG